>R19__coassemble_182_pt1 | contig 34704 bp, 38 predicted proteins | sample R19__metabat2_low_PE_004 | metagenome-assembled genome bin R19
CGGCGGTGAAAGCGCTCTTCGTTGTCGTAAATCACCGTGGGGGACGGGCTGTCGTTACGAACAATCGCCGCCCAAACGATCGCCCTGGCCATATGACCAGGGCGATCGTGCAAAAGCCGTTACTCGATCGGCAGGCCGCCAGCCTCCTGAACGCCCGGGACGGCGGGGATGGTGGCAAAGCCCACGGCCAGCTCCTCGTCGGTGGGTACGTGGTCGATCATGCTGCCGTTGCCAAAGGCCTCGTACGCCTTCATGTCGAAATAACCGGTGCCGGTCAGGCCGAACAGGATGACCTTTTCCTCGCCGGTTTCCTTGCACTTCAGGGCCTCGTCCATGGCCACCTTGATGGCGTGCGCGCTCTCGGGCGCAGGCAGGATGGTCTCCAGCTTGGCAAATTCGGTTGCAGCCTCAAACACCTCGGTCTGCTTCACGGACGTCGCGCGCATGTAGCCGTCATGCACCAGCTTGGACACGATGGGGCTCATGCCGTGATAGCGCAGGCCGCCGGCGTGGTCGGGGCTGGGCAAAAAGCCGTTGCCCAGCGTGTACATCTTGCACAGCGGGCAGGTCTGGCCCGTGTCGGCGAAGTCGTACGCATAGCGGCCACGCGTCAGGCTGGGGCAGCTGGCGGGCTCAACGGCAATGAAGTCGGTGTCGGGCTTGGTGCCGTCTAGCTTGTCCTTCATGAAGGCCGCCACCAGGCCGCCCACGTTGGAGCCGCCGCCGGCGCAGCCGATGACCACGTCGGGGTATTCGCCCAGCTCTTCCATGGCGGTCTTGCTCTCCAGGCCGATGATCGATTGGTGCAGCACCACCTGGTTCAGCACGCTGCCTAGCTGGTAGCGGCCGCGGTTCTCGGGCACGTGCAAGGCGACCTCAACGGCCTCGGAGATGGCGGTGCCCAGGCTGCCAGTGGAATCCGGGTTGTCGGCCAGCATCTTCTTGCCGATTTCGGTGGTGTCGGAGGGGCTGGGGGTCACGTGCGCGCCAAACGTCTGCATGATGTTGCGGCGGAAGGGCTTCTGCTCGTAGGAGCACTTCACCATGAAGACCTCGCAGTCCAGGCCGTAGTGGGCCGCGGCCTCGGACAGCGCGGTGCCCCACTGGCCGGCGCCAGTCTCGGTGGTAATGGTGGAAAGCCCCTGCTGAGCGCCGTAATAGGCCTGCGCCAGGGCGCTGTTCAGCTTGTGGGAGCCGCTTGTGTTGTTGCCCTCAAACTTGTAGTAGATGCGCGCGGGCGTGCCCAGGGCCTTCTCCAGGTTGTAGGCGCGGCACAGCGGGCTGGGGCGATACACCTTGTACATCTCGCGCACGCCTTCGGGGATGTCCACGTATTGCGTGTCGTCGTCAAGTTCCTGGCGCACCAGCTCGTCGCAGAAGACGGGGCGGATGTCGTCAAATTTGGCCACCTTGCCGTTGGGCAGGCGCATAGGCTCCGGCTTCTCGGGCATGTCGGCGCGCACGTTGTACCATTGCGTCGGGATCTGTTCTTCCTTCAGGTACACGCGGTAGGGCTTGTTCTCGTTCTGGTCTGCCATGGTTTTCTTCCTTTCTGTTGCGAAGGCTTCCTGCCCTCGTGGCCTGCGGTTTGGCGAACTGCAGGCCTGCTTTCCATGGCCTTGGCCGGTGAACAACGAAAAAAGCCCGCCCTCGACTATGGATGCTTTCCTAGTCAAGGACGGGCTTGAAATACAAACTCGCGGTGCCACCTTGATTCGCCGCCTGGTTGCCCAGTTGGCGCGCTTTGCGAAGTGCCATCACACTCCCGGCAACTAACGTATGCCCTCACGTCGCGGATACTCGGTTGCCCTTTCCCCACGCCCTCAGCGGCCCATTTGATGGCTTGCGTCCTGCCTGGTTCTCAGCTGCCCCAGGCTCTCTGTGAGTGCACGACCACCGTTACTTCCGCTTCAACGGTTTGGTGATATTCGCTTTTCAATGGAGCAGACTTTAGCGCGAAAAAGTGCTCCGCGCAAGAGGCATTTTCAAATTCGAAATCTACCTGCGGATATATTGCCTTCTGCCAATCTTGGGACACCCTTGCCCGCCGTGCTGCCCGAAATGGCGTACAATGGTTGGCAAGCAAGCAGCTGGCGAAGACGGCCGGCAAACCAACTACCAGGAGGCGCGTATGTCGGGCATGGCGGGCGGAAAGCTGAGGATCCTCTACATCATGAGGATGCTGCAGGAGGAAACGGATGCCGAGCGCGGGCTGTCCATGACGGCCATCATCGGGCGGCTGGCCGACTACGGCATGACGGCCGATCGCAAGACCGTCTACGCCGACTTCAAGCTGCTGCGCGAATTCGGGCTGGACATCGCCACGGCGCAGCGCAACCCCGTGGAGTACTACCTGGAAGGGCGCGATTTCTCCTTGGATGAGCTGATGCTGATGGTGGACGCCGTGCAAAGCTGCCGCTTCATGACGCAGGCGCAGTCCGAGCGCATCAGCCGCAACCTGAAGCTTCTGGCCACCGACACGCAGCGCGAGAAGCTGAACCGTCGCATCCATGTGGACGGGCGGGCGCGCGGCCGCAACGATGCGGTGCTGGTCAACGTGGACGTTATCCATGAGGCCCTGCGGCAGCGCAAGCGCATCAACTACACCTATTGGCGCATGGGCACCGACGGCAAGCCCCACGCGCAGCACGACGGGCGCATCTACGACGTCACGCCCATGCGCGTCACCTTCGCGGACGGCTACTACTACCTGACGGGCTGGTCCGAGCATGATGGCGCCGTGCGCGAATACCGCGTGGACCGCATGCGCGATGTGCGCGTGAGCGGGGAAAAGGCTCGTCGCGGGGCTGGCGTGTCCGATTACGAGTACCAGGTGCGCGACAGCCAATTCTTCGGCCGCTTCGACGGCGAGCTGGTAACGGTGACGTTTGAGTGCGACGAAGCGGGCGTGGGCATTGTGTCCGATCGCTTTGGCAAGGACGTGCGCCTGTCGCCGCAGGGCAAGGACCGCTGCCGCGCCGTTGCGAAGGTGCGCGTGAGCGAGCAGTTCTTCGGTTGGGTGGCCGGCATGGCCGGCAAGGTGCGCATCGTGGGGCCCAAGAAGCTGGTCACGCGGTATCGCGACTACCTGCAAAGCCTGCTGTAGCTTGGAACAGGGGTCGGTTCTGCGTTCCAGGCCAGGCTAGACCCCTGTTCCACAGCGCCTGTTGAACGACGAAAAATCTGTTGAACGACGAAACGGCTGTTTTCGTCATTCAATAGATGAAAAACGGGTAGGAAAATCATCTGTTGAACGACGTCGTCGTTCAACAGATGGGGCTGATTGGCTGCTGAACGACGAAAACGCCTGCTGAACGACGAAAAACGCTCCATTTCGGGCGAAAGGGGACTCTTCGCTACCCTCGGAACCATCCGTCGTCGTTCAATAGGATCTGTTGAACGACGAAAACGCCTATTGAACGACGAAAAACCGTCCCTTCGTCGTTCAACAGGTGAAATAGCTTCTATTGAACGACGACGCCGTCCAAAGCAAGACAAACCCCCTGGCGACGTGCCCTGCTTTGCTGCTTATCTCGCTTGGCAACCTGTTTTGCCTTTAGCGGCTTAACTCCCATTCGTCGTAGGGATCGTCGTAGCTGCTGGAGGTGTCGCCCGTCTTTCGTTGCCAGTCCTTAAGGTCGGCCACGAACTCCTCAACGTCCTCGTAGTCAGACGGGTCCGGTCTGGCGCCGGCGTTGGAAGAGGAGGTCGTGCTTTGCCGCTTCGTTCCCGAGGCGTACAGATCGGGCAGCCCTCCGTAGGTCGGCCAGTAGTCGGTTCCGGATAAGCCCTTCACCACGCGCCCCACCTTGCCGTCTTTGGCGTAAGCGGTGAAGACGACGTCGTTTTTGCCGTTCTTGGAATACCAATAGTAGACTTGGTAGGTTCCGACTTCGAAGTATCTGGTTTTTTCCGTGACCACCAGCGTGTCGGTACCCTCGTGTTCGCCCAGCCAGGTGCTGTCAATGAGCGAGGCTCTCATGCCCTTATAGGGCAGCTTGTCGGCCACGTCTTCGGCCGTTGTGGTCTGCGTCGTGGAATTCGACGCGTTGGAAGCGTTGCTGGTCGTTGCGCTGCTCGAGTTAGACGTTGCGCTAGTCGAATAGGTGTGGGCGGTCGTGCTGGTGTTGACGTTCGGCTTTGAGGTGATGCTCATCGTGCAGAACACAACGCCGCCAACAAGAACGAGCGTCACCACCAGAATAATGGCGATCGCCGCGGCCGTCGTGCCGGCTTGGGTGCTTACGCTTTGGCCAGGGCCCATGCTGCTTTCGTTTTCGCTGTGATGCATGTTGCCCCCTCCCGGATACTGAAGCGCGTTATGCTTGAGGAGATTATCGCATGCGAAAAATCCGAGGGTGTCGGTTTCTTGTGACACGCTTCGTTGTCGCGTGCCGGGCGTTTCATTCTGCACGACGAAAGCGCCCGCCGAACGCCGCCGCCGTCCCTTCGTCGTTCAGCAGGCGCAAGCCTACAGCTTCTCTGCCACGCGCTTGTAAGCGTTACGCCACAGCTCGACCTCGGAGTCGAATCGCTCAGTGACGCGAGCCACGGTGCCGTCGCGCTCGGTCTTGCCCCAAGGCACGCGCACCGTAGAGCCTTCCTGCACCGACTCATCGTCGCACAGGTAATCCCACGTGCGGCTGGGGTCGCCGAAGCTCACCGACACGTAGCGACGGCTCTTGCCCGTCAGCCTGCGGCAGTCCACCTTGAAGCGCCCGGGGATGCGTGCAACGGGGCTGCCATATAGCAGCAACGAGCCGCGCTCGGGCCATTTAGCGCCCACCTCGTCAAACACGACCGAGCCCTTTTTGCCGGGCAGGCCGAACGTCTTCGCGTCCTCGGGCAATTCGGCCCGCACGACCAGCTTCTCCAGAAGCCCGCAGAACTGCGCCTCGGGAATAAGCACGGGGACCTTCGACGGGTATTTGGTGCCAGGGCGGTCCTCCATGCGGAAAGTCAGCTTGAGGTGGCCCTTCTTCCCGCGCTTGTAGTCCATGCGCACGCGGCGACCGTAGCCGGTGGCAAACCGCAAAAGCCCGTTGAGCTCGGCAAACTCCGCCACCTCCACCGGCTCGGCGCAGCGGGTGTCGGGCAGCACGCTGGCAAGGGCCTGGTTGATGTTGCGCTCGACGGACTCGTCGCCGTAGGCGTCGGAGCACTGTCGGCGCATGCGGATGGCCAGCTTGGCCATCAAGTAGTAGGCGTAGGCCTCGTTCGGGTCCTTCTGGCAGTTCACGCCGTCGCGCCACACATGCCCTGCGCGCAGTGCGATGTCGGCAAACTTGCTGCGGCCCCACCCGCGGCTGAAGTACTCCACGTTTTCGTGGTACAGGTCCCAAATGGCGTGTGCGGCAATCTCGGGGTCCTTCACGCAGCCCTTCCCGTCGCGGATCATGTCGGCCAGCTTGTAGCGCGCTTCATAGACGCCGCCCGCCGCGGCCACGGAGAACCAATAGAAGGCCTTCTCGTACTCGGGCTGGCCCCCGGTGCAGCGGCCGTAGTAGTAGATGTAGCCCAGCGTGTCGGCGAAGTGCGACCGCGCCGCAATCTCTTCCAGCTTCAGCAGGCAGTCGCGGCTGGTCTCCCAGTCTTCGCTGAAGCCGGCGTTGCCCGTGCCGTAGCACGCGTAGGCCAGCTCCTCCAAGCCCGCGGGGTCGTCCTCGGCGGAAAGCTCGCGCACATACTTCACGTAAAGCGCCTCAACTTCTGGCGTGCCCAGCAGGGACACACGGCTGTTGGTCCAGGTCTGAAGGAAGTGGCGCTTCTGATCGTCGGTCAGCTCGCGCTCGATGGCGGGCTTTTCCGCGTCACGCTTGAACGTGCGGATGTACTCCAGAAGCTGGGGCAACGGGGCGGCCTCCTCGCTTTCGTACTCATAGCGCTCGGCCAGCTCGTCGCGTACGTCGGCGAAGACGCTGCAGCGGTCGGGCATGCCCTCGATGGCGCCTTCCTGGTCGGGGGCGTCGATGCATTCCCAGATGCCGGCCCTTACATACAGCGCCTCGAAGGTGGTCCAGTACCAGCCGGCGGTGGCGTCCTCGTCGTCACGCGCGATGGCGTTTTCCAGCGCCGCTTCCAGGTCCTCCAGCGTCATCTGATAGTAGCCAGCTGCGCGGAAGTTGGGGTGGGGCTGGTCCTTGCAGATTTCCTGGATGGTGGTCTCAAAGCGCACGAGCGCGCGAATGGCGTCCGCGTCCAGCTCGATGGCCGGGATGCGCGTCAACTCTGCGGGCGGGAACTTCACGACGGCTCCGTTTCCGTCGCCCTGCACAAATACGGCCACCTTGCCCTTGCCGACCTTCTTGACAATGCCCCAGCTACCGGCGTATTCGCCGTCGTTGATGGTCACCATGTCTTGCGCCTTCAGGTCCTTCTTCATGATGCGCTCCTTTCCGAAAACGCCAGCGGTTTCGTTTGGAGTGATTGTAAGCCTTACGCGCCGGCAGCGTGGGCGTTGTTTTGGACAGCCCATTGGCGCCTTGCCCCTTTTTTCCGGGGGGCAAGGGGGCTGGTGAGGGGATCAGGGCTGCAGCGTTTTCTCAACCACAGGCAACCCTGGCCGGGCATAGCCTGGCAGCCTCCTGCGATTTCGCGCTTCCATGGCAAAAAGCGCGCTTTTCGCGTCATCAAAATGCGGTTGGGTATGATTGCCTGCGGCTGCAAGGGGCCATTCCGCTGCAAATTATTACGCAATGATTCAAAAACCGCAGGTCAGCAGGCCGGCAGTTTTGGCCAAGCGGGCGCAAGGGCGCTAAAGAGCCTCTTAGGCCGCCCAGCAATCATACCCAACCGCATTTTGGGAGTGGGAATGGCACGATTTTTGGCGCAAGGCGCCTTGTTGGTGTGTTGAGGGCCCTGCGCTGGGGGCGCGCCGCTACTCCACCGAGATGTGGAAGTTGTCGTCCACCGTCAGCGTGAACTCCTCGTACGGTTCGTCCACGTTGCTTTCCAAGGGGCCGTCTGCAAACACCTGTACTGTCACCTGACCAGGGCTTTTAGCCATGAATTGCAGGTTGTAATAAAGGGCCGATCCTTCTGCTGTCTCGTCGTAATTCGCATCGCGGCTGGTGTAGACTTCGCTGGAAACCACGTCCCAATCGCTCAGACGGGCGTAATAGCGCGGACCGCCGCCGTCAAATGACCGGTACTGCCGCTCATACGTCATGCTCTCATCAACGGTAAGGCCTTGGCTTATCACCTGGTCAAACGCCTCTTTGATGGCGGCGCTGGTGTCGCGATAGCCCGTAGGGAAGTTGTTTGACCCAGAAGCGCTTACCCGCGTGCCGTCTGCCCGGTTCATCCAAAACGAAAAGCTGCTGCCGTCCAACACGTTGGGGTTGCTCCCGCGAAAGCCGTCCCAGGACGCAACTCCCGCATTGGAAAGCGCCTGGTCAAGCGCCGTAAGCTGTGCTTGTGAAAGGATGCCGATCCCCGAGCTTTGCCCCATATCGGCGCTGTAGGACAGCACGGCTTGGCCGTTTTCGGTGGTGGTTATCTTGTATGAAAAGTACGGCTCTGCCGCCGTTCCGTATTCGGCGTACGACAGCGACGTAATGGTTTCCTCGCTTGCGGTATCGGTGCCTGCGGAGGAGTTGGTGGCGCCTGTGCCTGCGGTCTGGTTCGACGAGGTGTTGCCGTTTGCGTTGTTGGTGCCGCCCCAAGAACTACATCCGCTGGCAAAGGCCGCCACGGCTACCAAGGCAGCAATCAGCGCGCACACCACGGGTGTTGCAAGGTTGGATTCCATGGGGACCTCTCCTTTTGTTGAGCAGGTGGCGCTTTCCAAAAGCCTTCCGTTGCGTCATCGTTCGGCAGGTTCCAGGCTTACTGGCGCCTAGGCCCCTTTATTATGGCATACGCGTATGGCTAAGCGGGGTGGGGCCGCGGATGCGGTCGCCTTTGGCCCCTACCGCGTTAGCGGCGGGGCGCCTTTGAGGTGCTGCCTTCTTTACGTTGAAAAACTATCACCAAAGTGATATAAAAAAGCAGGAGGCATAACGTGGAAAAAGCGCTCGTTTTATATCATGGCTCCAGCACTGTCATCGAAAAGCCCGTCTTTGGTTACGGGAACCAGCACAACGATTACGGCCTGGGCTTTTACTGCACGCAGCAGAAAGATCTTGCGTGTGAGTGGGCGTGTCCTACCAACAATAACGGCATCTGCAACTGCTACAAGCTTGACATGGCGGGCCTTTGCATTCTTGACCTACGCAAACCTGAATTCTCCCTGCTTAACTGGCTTGCCTTGCTGGTGGCGCACCGATCGTTTGAGTCCACAAGCAGCCTGATGAAGCAAGCTAAAACATGGCTTTTGAGCAACCATCTGCCTGATGTTGCTGGCGTTGACGTGATCATTGGAATGCGTGCAGACGACTCCTATTACTCCTTTGCCCGCAGCTTTTTGGATGGTCGCTTGAGCCTGCAGGAACTCGAGCGCGCCATGGAATTGGGGTGGCTGGGGCATCAGGTGGTTTTGGTGAGCCGACAGGCCTTTGAGGCGTTGCGTTTTGAGGGATCGGAGCAGGTCCTGGCGTCAGAATGGCACCGTAGGCGCCAGCAACGCGATCAAAGCGCCCGTGAAGCGTATCGCACCATGGTTGAGGCAGCGGAATTTGATCGGGACGCGCTCTACGTTGCCCAGATCATGCGGGAGGGCCGGTAATGTCGCACTACGAATACGCGCTTATCCCTTTTGACCTGCAAGGTTTGTACGACAATGACGTTCGCGAAGCATTGGCCGACCTATTTGACATCTGCGTGAATGTGGTGGGTCAAAGCGGCGCCGCAGCAGCGCGCGCGTTTGTTGCCAGCGGCCTGGCCCAGGAATTTGAGCGCCAAAACCCGGTGTTTGTGGCGGGAAAAAGCGGCACCGACCTGGTGAATCTCATGCTGCCGTTCATGGGGTGCACTCAGCCTGTCCAGCCTCAGGATCGCCTGGTGCGCACGGTGGACTACTGGGTGGGCTTTATGGTGAGCTACTTTCAGCTGCGCACGGGGCATCGTTACGCGGAAATCTTTGAGCGGTTTCCGTACGATGAAATAGCGGAGTCGTATTGGCCGCTGCATGAAGCAGATGATACGAAGTTCCTGCAGGTCTACCAAGAAAAATGGTCGTCACGTTTTGAGCAGACGCGCTTGGCTAAGCTGCGTGAGCGCGAAGGGCTGTCGCAGGCGGCGCTGGCGCGGAAAGCCGGGGTGGGGCTGCGGTCCATCCAGATGTACGAACAGGGCAACAAGAACATCAACCACGCCAACGGCGAAACGCTGTATCGCCTGAGCTTGGCGCTGGGCTGCTCCATGGAGGACTTGCTGGAGTTGTAGCTTTATCCAGCCGTTCGTTAGTCGACTGGCGCGAAAATCTGGCCATCAAGCTGGTCATACGTGACGTTGCTGGGCTTGTAGGCCTGCAGGAACTCCTCGGGCGTCATGGCGGGAACGGGGGATGCGGCGAAGTCCTTCTTGTTGCGCGTGACGATGGCGTCAACGCCTTGTCGGTAGGACGAATAAGCTATGATCGCGTTCTCAAAGTCCGGCATGTCGCCCTCGAAGGCCTGGCGGCAATCGGATGCCGTCAAGTCCAGCAGCGTGCATTCCTCCGTAAGAAACTGCAGCGCCTTTTTAGCCCTCTCCTCTGACTTGAACTTGCGGGTGGGCACCACATAGACGATCGTCGAAAGGGTGCTTGCCGGTATGCAAAGCTCATATCCGCGCAGAAGGCAGACGTCTGCCGCAGCGTAGGAGGTCAGCATGTCTTTGGTTGCGCCGATGATGTCGATGACGACGTTGGCGTCAAGGCAGACTTTCATCGATCCGCACCTCCGTCAGATGGCGAAGAGTTGGGGCAATACTTGTCCGTTAAATGTTGCCGATAGTCCGCGATAGCCTCTTCCGCGCTGCAGTCCAGAGGAGCCGAAGCGACAAGGCCTCTTAAGGCGGCGCGTCGACCTTCTAAAGGCGAAACCTCCTTAGCGTCCGCCATCAGCTCGTCGGGCATCTTTTGGAAGCGCTCCAAGTACTCAAACAGCCGTCTGATGGCCTCCGAGACGCCGATGCCTTCGTGCTCAAGGACTTCACAGCCGTGGCGTTTTAGCGTGGCCGGCATGCGGGTATTCAAGGTTGCGTTTTGCTCCATGGTGTTTCTTCCAACGAAGGTGCGTTACGTAATGCAGTATACCTTGGTGCGTTACGTAACGCAATAACAAGATAAATAATCTGTCCCTTTGTCTTGTGCCCTATAATCTGCCTAACCGTCGCACGATCCTACGCAAGGAGGCCCTATGTCCCAAGAACTGAAGGTCAAAGGCATCTACCGGCATTTCAAGGGCGACCTGTATCTGGTGGAGGATGTCGCCCGCCACTCCGAGACCGACGAGGAGTACGTCATCTATCGCAAGTTGTACGGCGACTGCTCGCTGTGGATCCGCCCGAAGGAGATGTTCCTTTCCCCCGTAGACCGCCAGAAATACCCCAATGTGGAGCAGGAGTACCGCTTCCAGCTGCAAAACATCCCCAGTAAGGCTCACAACGACTAGCAAGTTCGAGCGTGTGGTTCGAACCGCTTGCGCTTCCGCGCTGGCGCAAACGGCAACGTTGATTTAATTGGCGGCGTAGAACTCCGACGCCACGCGGTCGCTCTGGATAAGGATGGCTACCTGGTTAAGCGCCGCTGCCGCTTCGTCCGCAATGGTGTGGACCGCTGCGTCGTCGTCGGTCACCAGCACCAGCACGATAGTGTTCTCGGATTCCGGCGTGCCCGTATCGTCGGTCCAGCCGCCCTGCGCGTCGTAGATGGTGTAGCCTCCCACATACTTGAGCGCCAGGTCGATGACCAGCTGTTTTGCATCCGCGTAGCTCATAACGGGGCCGCTGCCGTCTTGGCTGTTGGTGCCAATGTAGAGCGTGTATTCGGTGAGCAGGTTGTCCGCCGCGGTCTGCTCCGCGGCGTTGACGGCGGCGTTGGCGGCGCTGTTGCTGGCCGTGGTGGCGCTGCAGCTGCAGCCTGTCAGGATGCACGCTGACGCCATAACGGCAACGAAAACGCATGCAATCTTGCGCGCTGCAAAGAGGGTACGGTCGGTGTTCATGGCGGTCTCCCAACAAGGCAAGGGGGCAGGTCATTCGTCTTGTTTATTTTGACCTTGTTTGGCGAATAAGACAAATGACCCGACCCCTTTTCTTGTGCAGAGATGATGACGTCAAGGCTGCAGTAGGCCACCGGCTTATCGGAGTTTGCAGTATGCATTTTTTGCATATTGCCTTGCCCTGGGTAATCTAACGGACACCCGTTCTATTGGGCATGCGTAATAATGCGCAGCAAGGAAAACGGCGAAGAAGGAGGGCTACCCATGAAGAGCAGAATTTCCAACATTGCGTTCAGCATCGGCGGGATGCGCCAAGGTTTCACCAATGTTGACGTTAATGTGGCCGACGGCGTGGCGTGCGTGAAGGCGGCGGGACCCCTGAGCCTTGTTGCTGGGTCGGACAGTCCCCTCGATCGGGAAACCACGCTGAGCGCTGACCAGGCCGAACGCCTCTGCGAAGCCGTGCTGGGCGTGGGCGTCCTTTCGTGGGAGCCCTCTTACGAATGCTGGACGGTCCTGGATGGCGAACAGTGGCAGCTGAGCATCCAGTTTGAAGACGGCCGGCGCTTTGAATCGGGCGGCCGCAATGAGTACCCGGAAGCCTTTGATGATCTGCTTGCGGTCTTCCAGGAGTTTGGGCTGGTCAACGGGGAATAGGTTAGCAAGGGATGGCGGTGCCGCGGTCGCAAAACTGGAACGCGGAACCGACCCCCGTTCCAACTTCCAAGGTGCCCGCCTGTGTTACAATGAACGCCAACGGAGCCCGCGGTTTGGAAGGCTGACGGCGCCGTTGGTGAATGTTTGGAACCGCTCTTTAGCGGTTCCTCTTTTTACCAGGGCGTTTTCTCAGCCCCGCGACAAGCTGCACCACCGCCGCCACCAGCGACACGGCCGCGGCCGCAAGCGCAAGCGTCTGGGTGATCAGCTCCATATGGCTCACCTCCTCTCTAGAAAAGAAGGCGCCGCCAGGACGCGGGCTTGATCCGTTGACTTTCGCTATTATAGCAAACATTTGTTCGTTTTAAATCCTTAAGCGAAACCAATTTAGAAAAGAAATACACACACTAGGCGCTGGCAAGGGGTGGCGGTACCACGGCTGCAAAACTGGAACGCGGAACCGACCCCTGTTCCAACCTAGAGCAGAGGCTCCTTTCTAAGGAGAAACTCTTCAACGCTGCAAGTGGCCGAACCAACGACCATGGTTTGGGCGTAGGGGAATCTGAGCACGAACTTGTCCAGTCCTCCCGTTGATTTCACCCGGCCGCTCTTAACTTCGATGGCCAGGGTTTTACGGGCGTTCCAAATAACGAAATCAACCTCCTTGTTTCCTTCGCGCCACCAGTTCAGGTTGAAGTTCTCCACTTGCGAGCGGGCGATTAGATATGCGCCGATGGCCGTTTCAACTAGACGCCCGCGAAGGTCGGGGTTGTCGAGTAGCTCATGCCGCTTCACTCCATAGGCAGCCGTCATAAGGGCAGGGTCGTGCGCTAAGAGGCGCGGCGAGCTGGCTTTCTCGCGAATGAGCTTGGGGTCATACTTTTGCAGCCCCGACATCATGCCTGCCTGCTCCAGAAGGCTCAGATAGTGCGCGATGGTGGCGGTGTTGCCGCGATCGTCCAGTTGTCCGAGCAACTTGCGATAGGAGATTTCTTGGGCGGAATAGGGCGCACCTAGATAGAAGAGCCTGCTTAAGAGTGCGGGGTTGCGCACGTCTTCTAGCTGGAGGATGTCCTTGGAGATGCAAGGGTCGATGATTGAGCCGGTCACGTAGGCGGCCCAGCGGTTCTCGTCGGTCCGCAGGGGGGCGGCGCCCGGATACCCGCCGAACAGGAGATAGTCATCCAGTGAGAAGCCAAACGCCTCGGCGCATTCCCCCAGGCTCCAATGCGTCGATCGTATGGTTTCGAACCTGCCGGCAAGTGACTCCTCCATGCCGCTGCGTAAAAGCGTAGCGGAGGAGCCTGTAAGCACAACGCGCAGGTCGATGCCGGCGCGAGCGTCCTCGTCCCAAAGCGCCTTGACCGCATCGGCCCAGTCGCGCACGTGCTGCACCTCATCTATGACGAGCAGTGCGCTGTTCGTACCTTCCGTGATCAGCGCTCTTGCGCGCGTCCATTGTGCGCGAAGCCAGTCGGTCGGTGCGCCGTGCTCGCTTGCCGATGCCTCTATCCGTGGGATGTCAATTTGGGCGAGGGCCTGGGCGATTGCTGTGGTTTTGCCCGTCTGGCGGGGCCCTATTAGGATTTGGATGAATTGTCGCGGCTCGTTCATGCGGCTGACAAGTGTGTCGACAAGCTTGCGAGTGTACATGCATATCTCCTGGTGACGATTTTGTTATGTTGCTAGTGTATAGGTTATCTCCCAAATTTGCGAGCTTGTCTCTCAAATTTGGGAGATAAAATGACACACATGACATGAAGCAGTCTTGCTTCGTTCCTGTCTTGTCGTTTGTGTCCCAACATTGCCCCAAGCGAGGCTGGGAAAAACCTTACCGTATCAAGCGAAGGCGAAAGTTGATGACTGGCGCAAAGTCGGCAGCCGTGCTCGCGAAAATTACAAGGGCTATAGCGAAGACGGATGGGAAGGAGTCTGAGATGAGTCTGTTTTGGGGAATCTGCACGCTCGTTGGGTTTTGCTTCGTGGCGTCGTTTTTGCTTAAGGCCTTGGGCAAGGTGGCCTGCTGGGTGGTCGGCGGCGCCATAGCGATCATCGGCGCGCTGGTGATGGGCAGCGTCATGTTTATGGCGGCTGCGTTTGCCGTGCTGCTGCTGTGGAGCGTTGTTGCGGCGGTGGCTTGAGGGGACGTAGAAGCGTTAGGAACTACTAGGGTGGGATAGGAGCGAAGCCCTTATCCCACCCTGTGTTTAGTTTATTGCGGCCGGCTGTGTGCCCTGCAAAGGGCTCCTACCAGGTACTACTGCCATTCGATTGTATATTCAACCCCAGTTGCAGATCCGACGTTTTGAATGTAGCCTTCGATTAGCTTTTTAGCGCGTTCGTTAGCCTGGTTGAACATCATGGTGTTTGCGCGGGCTTTTTCTTCCATATCGTCCTGTGCTGCGGAGATAGCTGTGTTGCGTTCCTCAGCGGAGATGTCTGTCAGCCAACCCGTTTCACTTAGGGGATCGCTAATCGAATCCTTGTCGAGATAGATATCCTGAATTTCGGCGCTCGGCAATGCAACCTTAACGACGTTGCTTGCATCGGGTTGTTCGATTTTAAGTTGGTTAACATCGATGCCCAAGGTGACGTAGCCGTCGTATTCGATCCACATTTTCTTGTAGCCCGTCCGAAGCAGCCCTGCAAGGATGCCGCTTGCATCCGTCTCGCTCTCGGCGACGTTATGGTAATAGCATTTGAGCGTGGCAAGTTCAGCAACCTTACTTGCTCCAGAGAAATCGGCGCCTTTATCGTTGCTTTGCTGCGTAGCGCAGCCTGTTAGGCAACCAATGCAGAGGGCTGTCGCGATGGCGATGATAGCGATGTCTTTAACGGTTTTCATGTCCGCCTCCTTTACTGCTTCTCTGCCCAGGCGATGGTGTATCCCTGGCCCTCTATGAGCGGGTTGATGAGGCCCTCGATGACGGATTTCAAGTTATCTTGCGCGTAGGAGTAGAACTTACCGCTTTCCTCGGCTTCGCGCTCGGCGTCTTCCTCGCAGATGGTAAGGTCGCTTTTGATTTCAGAGCCGTTCGGGTTTGTGGGCATATAGCTCAGCGAGTTGACATCGACGCTCACGCTGGTTACCACCACTTCAGGAAGGGTGATTGCGACGATCTTCTTGTCGTTGTCAACGCTGAAGTCGACGTCGGACATGCGCACGCCGGCTTTGACGGTGGAATCGCAGGAGATGTGGTAGTCGACTTCGTCGCTATTGTCCTTGTATTTCTCGGCAATGCCATTAAATACGAATTGCGCGGTGGAGAGGTCTTCGATATCGACTGCTTTCTTAAGCGTGACCTCGGTCACTGTGTTCGCTTTTGTAATCTTTGAGGTTGAGGCGGGCATCACCACGCCGAAGAGAACGACAAGGGCGATTGCGATTACAACTACAATCCCGATTATGATGCCTGTCTTTCCTCCCTTCTTTCGCGGCGCAGCCGAGCTAGCGTTCGAGCTTGAATTTCCGTCTCCCTCGTCGCCTCTGTATTCGCCGCCTAGCTTTTCAATGGCAGCTTTTTTTGTGGCTTCGGACGCTTCGTGAATAGCCTCACCAGCTTTCCTTGCCATGCCTTCAGCAGCGTGTTTGGCTGCGTCTTCGGCGGCACTAGCGGCGTGTGACGCAGCATCTTTTGCGGCGTGCGACAGTTTTTCACCAAAATTGTTGTCGCTCATGTAGCACTCCCCTTGGTACTCGTTTGGTAGGGAACCTAAAGATGCCTCTTTGCCGGTGGGCGTTGTTGGCGAAGTCGACCCCTGTTCAAGCCAAGGGCCGGGGGCGAAATTTAGCGGCCAACAACGCCCTTGTCCCATGGTTGCCCCAGGCGCGACGCGGCCTTTCCTCATAATGCTTAGCGTGGGCCATACTTTTAGGAGGTCGAAAATGCTAAGAACCGTTCTGAAGTACACGCTGATAGTGCTGTTTGCGTTTCCGTTAGTGCTGGTGTACGCCATCGTCAAGGCCGCGGAGAATGTGTAGCGCGGGGGGATGCTTGGTGGCGGCCAGCTAGCCCTGCGTGCGGCAGCATAAATAACGTTTCAATCGATTGAAAATAGGAGACAGATATGAGCTTTACAAAGGCTGTGGCGACGGTGGTTGCCTCTGTTGCTGTGTTGGTTGTGGCAATCCTGCTGGTCGGGGAGGTATACGGGCTTTTGCTGGGGTCCCCGGATATTTGGCACGATCCGTCGTTCGGGCTGCGCAGGTGGGTCCTCGGCCTGCCGGGGATGTAGAACGGGGCATGTGGCGTTTGCAGATGTCGTGGGTCTGACTCTAGCGGAACTCGTTGTCTGGATAGTCGTTACGCAGGGACTTCAATGTTTTGTCCTTGCGCGCCTTCCGACCGTCAGGATTTCTCAATGTCCCGCTGGGGAGATTGTGCTTTTTTTCGTAGGTGCCGACCGTGCAGTCACTTCTCGTTTTGCGGACTTTTCCGAACATGGTCCCTCCTGAGCATTGGCGCAAATTTGGGCGGTTTCCCTATACGCTAGTCTAAAGCATGGGCCTACTGCGCGGAGCCTAAAAATGCCCACACCCTTGTTCCTACATCGCGCCTACCACTACAAGCGTAAAATGCTTAGTGAGTTGCTGTTGCCATGGCAAGCCGTTCATGCATACGACATCAATTTGAAAGGGTGAGCACCATGTCGTTAGATCTCGGCAATCTTAAGAATACCGTTAAAGAGGGCGCGAAAGATGTGGCTGGCTCTGCGTTTGAAGCGGCTCAAGACGCTGCAAGTGCAGCGAAGGACAAGGTTGATGAAATCATTGACAACGGCGCAGACGAATACGAAGCGGCAATCATTGCCTATAACACTGCCTACACGGATATGAGCGACCGCGGCGCCTTGTTGTTCAGGCATCGCGAACGCGCCTTTGACGTCATCAAATTTGCTGAGAGCTTGGTGAACAGCATCGCCAACAGGCCAAAGTCGTTTGATGCCGCCTTGGAAGAAGTGACCATCGAACGTAAGGAATTTACCGCGGCGGAGGAATACGCCTTAGAGGAAATTAAAATTGCACGGGCGTCCGCTGGTACGGGCGGTGCGGGGTTGATGGCGGGCGTTGCCGTTGCGGAACTTGCCCCGACGGCGGCAATGTGGATTGCTACCACGTTTGGCACCGCCTCGACGGGCGCTGCTATCTCTAGCCTTTCTGGGGTGGCCGCCACAAATGCGGCGCTTGCTTGGCTTGGCGGCGGAACGCTGGCGGCCGGCGGCGCTGGAGTTGCCGGCGGATCGGCGTTGCTGGCGCTCTCTGGGCCTGTGGGCTGGAGCATTGCGGGCGCAACGCTGCTCACTTCGATAGCTCTCTTTACCAAGAAGCGCATACAAACGCGTGAGGAAAGGAACGAAGAGCTCCTTGCCGTCAAAAAGAACACCGAAAAGGTTCGTGAAGTCGATGCGAAAATAGGCGCTCTGCTTGATCAGACCATTTCTTTGCGTGACGCGCTTGATGAATCCTTCATTAAGAGCATGCGCTTGGCGGACTCGGACTATGCCACGCTTAACGACGAAGACAAAATGGTTCTTGGTGCGCTGGTCAACAACGCCAAGACGCTCGCATCGCTTCTTAACACAAAGATTGCGGATCCGGTTGTCGAAGGCGAAGAGGCTTCGGACCTTGCTAATGCGGAGGAATAGCTCATGTCGCAGGAAAACGTCTTTGTAAAACACGTTGAAGCGAAGGTTAACAGCATTGTTTCAAACATTGATCCAAAGCAGGTTGCGCTGAACATCCTTGAGCGCGTTAAGGACGGTAAAAAGCTGCAGGAGTTCACCGCCGAAGATTGGGCTGATGCTCTTGGGCTGAACGTGGATACGCTTGTCTGGGATGACGTCAAAAAAGGGCTTGAAGTCGTGTTTGCACGCGAGAACGACACCGAATTTGTTGCGGAGTCGCTGGCAACTGCCACGATGACGGTGAAAGAATATTTTGCGCTGTTCCGCGCTGGGGAAATGAGTGAAGCCGATTTCCTGTTTGAGTCGGAATGGGTTTGCCTGGACGCGGTGGTTGAGATCTTGGCCTCGTATTTGAGGGAGCGCCCGATAGAGATAGAATCGCTCAACATTGTGATCACCGATGAAATGCTCAAGATGCGCTATAGGGCGATTGTCGGCGAAATTCAGGGTGAATGGATTGAGATGCTTGAGCGCCATGCCGCGCAACAGCAGGCACTTGATGAGGCCCTGGATGAAGAGTATTCGCGCTATATAGCGTGGCTTGAAAAGGACCTGGACACCTACATGGAGCTGTTGCCGCGCGCGTTTTCGGATGACCCGGCTGAAGCTCTGGCGGGATCTGCGGAGCTGGCAACATTTATGAAGCTTCCGCAAGCGGAGGTCCTTGGCACGGTCGATGACGTGGATGATTATTTTCTTGGGTAAGTGAATTGGGCGATAAATCAAAGTGCCACGTAAAAAATTCAAAGTGCCAAAATGGCACTTTGAATACGACGCAGAGCATACTTTGGAGGACTCAGGCTTCTCTTGGGCAACTCTGTAAGCTAATCCTTAGCGGGATCGAACGCCACCAGCTCTGTGAGTACGTTGTTGAGGGCGTCATGGTATGCGTTTATCTCGTCGGAGAACTGCTGCAAACCGGCCTGGTCGTAGGAGTCGATTCCTGCCGGCACTAGGCTAATGGCTTCCGTGATGGCGCTTGCTGCTCCAGTAAGCTCGGGATGCTTTTCGCAAATGCTCAGAGCCTGCCTCAGGTATCCTGGCTCATATTGATTCATTGACTGAGCATATTGGTCAACGTATCGCGCTCTGTCCGCTTGCGTGAGTCCCGATATTTTCAGCATGTCATTTATATAGGTCAATGTGTTGCTAAAGTCGGTCCTGGCGCTGTTTAGCTTGCTCAGCGCTTGTTCCCAGTCGTCTTGCGCAACATAGGTGCCGCAACGAGAGCATTTCCCGATGCTGACTTCATGTCCCAAGGCGTCTCCTTCGGTCTCGCCACATTCGGAGCACGTCTTTGGCGTGTCGCATGTGGCATCTTGCCAGGTGTGTTGGTGACCACAGCCGGACAGGCTTAGCGCAAGCAGAGCTGCGAAGGCGCTGGCAAGTAGTAGCGTAAGTAGCGATTTCTTCATATTTCCCCTTTTCCTAGGCTTGTTCGCCTTGACCATCTGGTCAAGGTTTCCTATCTAAGGATAGGAAACCAAAAAAGCCTCTTAAGCAGGTGAAAGGAGTTGTGGAATGAAGAATCCATTTCGAGATGCGCTACTGGGCGGTAGTCGATGAAGCCTGGGGCGAATGAACTGAGGTATTGGCGGGATCGGTAGAGCTAGTGGCGTTCATGAAGTTGCCGCAGGCGGAAATCCTTAGCACGGTCGACGATGTGGATGGTTTCTTTCTTGTGTAAATGGATTGGGCGGATTGGCTGCGTTTTGTGCGGGGGGACGCCTCCCTGTAGCCGCCTGCCTGTGCTACAATGAACGCCAACGGAGCCCGCGTTGTGATAGGCTGACGGCGCCGTTGATTTTGATTTTGGAACCGCTCTTTAGCGGTTCCTCTTCTTTTTACCAGGGCGTTTTCTCAGCCCCGCGACAAGCTGCACCACCGCCGCCACCAGCGACACGGCCGCGGCCGAGAGCGCAAGCGTCTGAGTGATCAGCTCCATATGGCTCACCTCCTCTCTAGAAAAGAAGGCACCGCCAGGACGCGGGCTTGATCCGTTGACGCGTCTATTATAACAAACATCTGTTCGTATTTCGCTTATAATATATAATTTGATTTGCGAAATATACGCGGTTAACTCGCTGGCTTCGAATGCTAGCCGTCTCCGCTCCTCCCATCCCAACCTTGCCCCACACTACTCGCACGCCTCTGCCAAAATGGACGTACAATATCCCCAAGGCGCAACCCCCGCCCGTCCCACCTCGCTCGCTGAAAGGACCAAAACCATGACGTTTGAAGAAGCGCAAGAAACGTTGGCCCAATTCCGCGATGATCGCGACTGGGCGCAGTTCCACAACCCCAAGGATCTGGCGCTTTCCATCAGCCTGGAGGCCGCGGAGCTGCTGGAGTGCTTCCAGTGGTCGGGCGCCGACCTGGCGGCTGCCAACAAGCGCGCCCAGCAGGGCGAAGAGCTGGCCGACGTCATCATCACGGCCCTCAACTTGGCCAACGCGCTGGGTGTGGACGCCGGCGCCCTGGTAACGCGCAAGATAGCCACCAACGCCGCCAAGTACCCGCCCGAAAAGGCGCGCGGCACGGCGGCCAAGTACACCCAGCTGTAGGCGGGAAGGCGCGGGCTCATGATCATCTACAACGGCACGAAAAGCGACTTCATGCATGAAGTCGAAGAAGACACCATTGCCTACACCATCCGCGATGCCATCTACCAGAAGATGCATCGGACCACGCCCGGATCCGAATTCAAATCCTGGGTCAATTCGCTGGAGTACATGTACAAGGTGATGAACGACAACGATATCCCTTCCAATTCGGGCGTTGCCATTGAATACAACCTGCCCAACACGTCCAAGCGCGTGGACTTCCTGGTCAGCGGGCGCGATACCAAGGGAAACGCCAACGTGGTGATCATCGAGCTCAAGCAGTGGGAGCATCTGCGCAAGGTGGAATCGCTGGACGCCCTGGTGGAAACCTTCACGGGTGGCGCCAACCGGCGCGTGGTCCATCCCAGCTACCAGGCTTGGAGCTATGCGGCCATGATCGCCGACTACAACGAAATAGCCCAGCGTCGCGGCATCGGGCTGTTCCCGTGCGCGTACCTGCACAATTACCTCCGCTCCCCGCAGCAGGACCCGCTGGATGACCCCATTTACCAGGACTACTTGGATGAAGCCCCGGCCTTCGCAAAGGGCGACGTGCCCAAGCTGCGTGCCTTCATCAAGAAGGTCGTAAGCGAAGGGGACGACGGCGAAACAATCTACGAAATCGATAACGGCCGCATCAAGCCGTCCAAAAGCCTGCAAGATGCCATCGTGGGCATGCTGGAAGGCAACCCCGAATTCAACCTGATAGATGACCAAAAAGTGGTGTTTGAGCGGGTGCGCGAACTAGCGCGCGCAAGCTATGCCGATCAAAAGAAACGCGTGCTTATTGCACAAGGCGGCCCGGGTACCGGCAAAACGGTCATCGCCATCAACCTGCTGGCGCGCCTGACGCAGGAGGGCATGTTTGCCCAATATTGCAGTAAAAATTCGGCTCCGCGCAGCGTGTATGCCAAAAAACTGAAGGGGCACCGGACTAAGAGCAGCATCGACAACATGTTCAAGGGGTCGGGTAGCTATGTGGATGTTCCCAACAATGCGTTGGACGTAATCCTGGCCGATGAAGCTCATCGCCTCAACGAGAAGAGTGGCCTGTTCAGCAATTTGGGTGAAAACCAGATCAAAGAAATCATCCATGCAGCAAAGTTGAGCGTCTTCTTCATCGACGAAAGCCAGCGCGTGACGCTTAAGGACATTGGCAGTGTCGCCGAAATTGAGCAGTGGGCCGCGGCCGAGCGTGCCCAGGTGTTCTACGAAGACTTAACCAGCCAGTTCCGTTGCAACGGCAGCGACGGGTACTTGGCCTGGCTAGATGACGTGCTGGAAATACGGGAAACGGCAAACACTACGCTGGACACTGCCGAGCGCTTTGACTACGAATTTGTGGTGATGGACACCCCCGAGGAAGTGCGCCAGCGCATTTTGGAAAAGAACGCCGACCAAAACAAGAGCCGTATTTTGGCCGGATATTGCTGGCCTTGGCCAGCAGCAACGCGATCCGATTCCAACTACCACGACATCCGCATCGAAGACTTTGAGATCAGCTGGAACCTAGATGACGGCGAAGCGTTTGCTATCAGCCCGACCAGCGTGAACGAGGCGGGCTGCATCCATACCACGCAGGGCCTTGAGTTTGACTACGTGGGTGTGATCGTCGGCGAAGACCTGCGCTTTGAAAACGGTGCCGTGGTGACCGACGCGGCAAAGCGCGCCAGCACGGACAAGTCGCTTTTTGGCATCAAGAAGATGGCCAAGGAAGACCCCGCGCGGGCGGCCGCCGTTGCTGATGAGATTATCAAGAACACCTACCGCACGCTTATGACGCGCGGCATGAAGGGCTGCTACGTGTACTGTTGCGATGCGGCTTTGGCCAAACACCTGCGTGATCGGGCGAAAGGGCAGTAGGGCGCGGCATGAAAACCAAAGCCATAGACACCCAGACCATTAGCTACTACGACGCAAACGCGGCAGACTTTGTTGCGGGCACGGCGGGGGCTGACATGTCGGATGCGCTCGGGCGCTTTGTGACACTGTTGCCGCAAGGTGGGCGTGTGCTGGACTGGGGTTGCGGATCCGGACGGGACGCGAAGGCGCTGACGGAGCGCGGCTTCCGCGTGACGGCCACCGACGCCAGCGCGGCCATGTGCCAGGCTGCGGCTGAGCTTGCCGGCGTTGACGTGCGCAACGAAGGCTTCCTGGACCTGCAGGAGCAGGCTGCCTATGACGGCATCTGGGCGTGCGCCAGCCTTTTGCACCTGCAGCGCGAACGCCTGCCACAGGCCTTTGCGCGGGCTCATGCCGCGCTTAAAGCGGGCGGCGCCCTGTATGCCAGCTTCAAGCTGGGGGACTTTGAGGGCTATCGCAATGGCCGCTGGTTCACCAACCTTTGCGAAGGCGACCTGCCGGCTCTGCTGCCTGCGGAAAGCTGGCAACTTGTTGAAACCTGGCAAAGCGGCGACGTGCGCGAAGGGAGGGGCAACGAGCAATGGCTGAACTTCTTGGCACGCAAGGCGTAGGCGCCCTGCTGGGCACGGGTGATGCTTTCAAAAGCAGTCGTTTGGAGCGGATGCTCTCCAACTTTGCGGCCAGCTATAAGATCTACTGGCTGAAGGGCGTATTCGAAGAGGTCTGTGCTGGCAACGGCGAAATGACCTTCAAGCGGGTGGTTGCGCGCATGGTGGCCTCCGCGTGGTATCCGGTGGTCTATTTTAGGTTGAACCTGGGCGCCAGCGACATGCTGGCTGATTGCATAGACTGCGCACGGGCGACGTTGGGCCTGCGGTCGGACGCAGGCGAAGCAGAGATAATCGATGCCGTTGAGTCCGGCGACGACGCGGAGCTTACCCGCCGTGTGAGAAGTCTTTACGCGTATGTGCCCTATCGGCTGATTCGTCCATTCTACGAAGAGCGGATAGCGCAGGAGCGCGCTGGCGCTGGCAAGTGGGTAGACCGCATGGCCAACCCCGCCATTGCGCGGTTCAACCGCGAAGACGCTGCCGGTGCCCCCTATGTGTTTAACGAAGACCTTGATGGCTTGACGGTGAACCCGGAATGGGCAGCGTACTTTCGCGATAACCAACACGTCATCCGCGGATGGATAGACATGAAGTTGGTGCAATACTTGCAGGCCAGAAACCCCAGCGTGCCGGCCATCCCCCTGAAGATTTATCCGCCCCAGGCGCGCGACCTGTCGGCGGCGACGCGCTACTGGAAAGAAGCGCTGGCCTTGTGCAACCTGTGCGAAATCTACACCAAACTACCCTTGAATGAGGCAAATTTTGCACGGATGGGGCAGATGTCCATCGACCACTTCATTCCGTGGAGCTTTGTGCTGCATGACCAGCCGTGGAACTTGGTGCCCATGTTCAGGAACACCAACAGCTCCAAGGGTGACCGTCTGCCCAGTCTGGATGACTTCCTGGGGCCGTTCTGCGACCAGCAGTTTGATGCGCTTATGGCCGTGCGCAATACCGGCCGCCACAAGAAGGTGATTGAGGCTTATCTGCAGGTTGAGCCCGACCTGACGTCGTTTGAGGACGTTCCCGCATGCCGCATGGCCTTTGCCGACGACATAGCGCGCGTCGTGCGCCCGCTGCACCAGATAGCTTCCAACCAGGGCTTCACTCTGTGGCACCCTAGCTACGAGTATGAGGTTGTTGGGATTTAACAGTCAGTTGGCGCTGCGTCCTCTTTGTTTTTGGCTATTTGGTTTTCAGATCTTGATCTTTTTCTCTAGATCTGCCAAGATCCAACTAGGCGATGGATTTCGCCTGTTGTTGGAACCTGGATAGGTCCTGGAAGCATAGCTCTTGATGTGATACTGGGACCAGCGGAAGCTGGTTTTTTTGTTTCCTGGGTACTATCCTCCCTGAGTCCAGAGGAGGACTGCTATGAACGAAAACATCGTACGCTTTGAGCAGATGGCGCAGCAGACGGTTGGCGACATCACAAAGATTGTTGGCCTGGTTAGGGTTAAAGATGTCGTGAGCATTATCGACAATCTCGACCTTGAAGCAAATCCAAGGTCATCAAAAACAAACGCGGTTACTGACGCCATTCAAAATTCGCTCGATTCTGACACCTCGCTGTTTCCCTTTAAAACTAAGGGCATCCTTCTCGCGTCGTCGGAGTATAAGCTTTTGGATCGTGGCCGCATCACTATCAAGCCGAAAGATCGGGCAATTGAGGGAATTCTCGACGGCGGTCATAACACCCTTGCCATAGGGCTCCACATTCTCAGAAACTCAATGGAGTATTGCGGGCAGACACTTAGCTCCAAGGTCCGTCGCTGGAACGAGTTCAAGGACGCATGGTCTGAAAACCGTGGGCTCGTTGATATCTATTTGGACCATCTTCGCGAGGAGCCAGATCCCCTCAATACTTTCAATACTCTTGTTCCCGTTGAGCTATTGGTTCCTCGGGATCCGTCCGATCCGGTTTGCGCCGAAAAGTTCAGGAACAACCTTTTGGACATCTGCGATGCGCGCAACACAAATGTGCAGCTTTCGCTTGTGGCGAAGGACAACCAGAGCGGCCTCTTTGATGAGTTGAAGGAGATCATCGAAGCGGAGAACCCGTTCTTGAAGGGTCGCATCGAATGGAAGCCCAACGAAGGCACTGGCGAGATCAAAGTGCAGGATATCATTGCGCTCACCTGGATCCCTCTTTCTCTGGTTCAAGGGGTGCATGATGAAAGCGGCCGAGAGATTCAGCCCCCCTCTCCTGTGAAGCTTTATAGCGGTAAGGGATCGTGCCTCTCCCAGTATGACAAGCTGATGATGTCTTCAGACGTTACCGAGCAAAGCGGTGACGACTATAAGAGGATTCTGGTTAACGAAGAGGTTGCGTCTGCATTCAAGGTTGCTGCCGATTTGCCGAAGCTGTATGACTACATCTTTGCGAATTTCCCTGATGCGTACAACGCAAACCAAGGCAAGTATGGCAGGATCACTGCGGTGAAGAACCTTAACGAACGAAGGAATAATCTGGTTACTCCGTTTGAGGGGGAGGTGGTTGAGGCCATTAGCCCCGATGGTTTCATGGCCCCCTTGGTCTATTGCCTTGTTGCTCTTATGGAGCGAGCGGAGGTAGAAGGTGGCAAATACGTCATTCGCTGGAGGGTTGGGGATCCACTGGCGTTCTTGAAGAAGAATCTGACTAAGATCACCGAGAAATACAAGGGCGTATTTGACGTCTGCGACTATGACCCTCAGAAAGTCGGAAAGTCAACGTTGAGCTATACCGTTACGAGGGAGGCCTGTGAAGCTATTTTCAAGGACGAGCTTCTTGAGCAGCTGATCAACGGGAGTCGCTAGATTAGTTGCGCTGCATAAACTTTGATTGTCGCTATCAGAAAGCCAGCCTCGTGGCTGGCTTTCTGATGCGGGCATCTCAATGATATGTATGAACTGCGTGTTGTTTCTGATCGCTGCACCTCTTTTGATAAATAAAAAATTTATCTGATAAATTTTTTATTGACAGATATTTATTTATCGGATAAATTATTAAACACAGAGATACCGAGGAAAAGGGGAGTGAAAGGCCAGGGGGAGGCGAATGGAGACATACAGGGAATGGGCCGTGAGGAAGTCCTGCACGAGCAAGCACTTCTTCCGGACGGACCTCGAGGCCATCGGGGCGTGCATCGGATCCTCCAACAAGTTCGGGAAGCCCTTCAGGTACTACAAATGCGACAACTGCAGCGGCTACCACATCACGACGAAGATCAACCTGACCAGGGAAGCCGCCTAAGCGAGAACGGAGAGCCCTATGGGCAGCAGCAAGGAAAGAGCCATCGAGCAGGCAAAGGCCGCGAAAGCCAAGGAGGCCGGCGCCACTTGGCTTGCCGTCGGGGGGCTCTTGGAGGCCTGCGACAAGGAGGAGGCAGGCGGGAAGACGAGCCTCTACGCCGAGATCGCGGACGCGGCTGGCGTCACCACCAGCCTGCTCTTCAACGCCCGGCGAGCATACGGCTTCTACGCCGCCCTGCTCAGGCTCTTCCCAAGCCTCCCCGCAATAGGTTCCGACGAGGCACGAAAGCTTACCCCTACCATCCTGAACAGGGTGGAGGCCGCATGCTACCGCGGAGGCGAATTCGACGGGTGGATGGCCAAGGCGCTCATCGACAAGGTCCTGGCCGGGACCCTGAGCTCGGACGGCCTCAACAAGCTCGGCAGGCACGACAAGGCCGCCGAGACGAAGCGCGGCAGGAGAAGCGCCGGCGAGGCGGAGGCCAGGGAGCGCGCCTTGGCCGGCATTGCCCTGCCCGAGCTCGCCTTCCTGAAGGAGGACCCCGACGACGAGGAGTTCGATCCGGAGATCGACGTGGCGTGCGTGAGGCCGGGAGACCCGGGATACGAGGACCTCATGGAGTGGGACATGGCGAAGGTGCTTGGCCCCGTCCTCCTCGAGCAGGGGCATTGGCTTGAGCCCCTTGGAGGGAGGGGGCACGGAAAGCCGCGCAAGATCCGCGCCTTTTCGCTCGAAGACGAGTGGGGCGTGCCCGCCGACATGCTTGTCATCGCGGCATACGACGACGGCGCCGTCGAAACGCACTGCCTCTACTTCGCTAACTCCGCCGCCGAGGAGAAGCACCTTTCCGACGAGCTGGACAACGAGCTCACCTTGGATTACGCATGGATGAACCAGGGATTCGCCGACTACTCGTGGATAGTCCTCTACGCCGACGACGAGCCGAGGCGCTTCGATGCAGGCGACCCCGGCGATGGAATCGGGGTCCTGCGCTACTACCCAGGAAAGGGGTTTGCCGCAGGCGTCGTGCCGGAAAGGTCAGACCCCGATGACGCAAGCAAGATTAAGCTGATCGAGAAGGCCCTGGCCCGGCTCCTGTAACGGAAATGCCGCGCTCACCCGACAGCAGGCCCAGGAAAAAGGCCTCCAATCTTGAGGAGCGATGCACGCCAACAATGAATGACGCAGCATACAACGCAAGTTCAGATGTACAAAGATTGGTACAGACAGCCAGCACAAAAGCATTATCATCAGAAGATGAGCGGCAAGACGCGAAGGAAAGCACCTGGATGGAACTCATAGCCCATACCACAGACGACGGAAGAGTGCAGAGCCTCAAGGAGCACTCCTGCCATGTGTCCGAGATGGCCGGCTCCTTCGCGGAGCCTTTTGGCGGGCGCAAATGGGCGCAGCTCGTCGGCGCCGTGCATGATGCCGGGAAGGCATCTGCCGCTTTCCAAAGGAGAATAAGGGGAAGTGCGGAGCAGGTCGACCACTCATCAGCCGGCGCGCAAATACTCGCAAACCGATACGGCCTGCCTGGAAAGATGCTCTCGTACGCTTGCGCGGGGCACCATGGCGGCATGCCGAATTACGCCGAAGACGACCTTGGGCGAACGTCCTTAGTGAAGCGGCTCGAGAAGGACGTGGAGGACTATGAGGAGTTCGAGCGCGAGGTGGACCTGCCGGGCATCGATGACGTCTGCTCGACCGAGTCGCTGCCGACCGGCCTGGCATTAAGCGTCGGAGACCAGTTGCGCCTGCCTTTCGCCTGCTATTTGGCAATCCATATGATTTATTCGTCGCTCGTCGATGCAGACTACCTGGACACCGAGCGCTTCGTCCGCCCTGATTTGGCGGCGCGCAGGCGGCCAACCAGCTCTGCAAGCGAACTCGGCAAGAAGCTGGCGGACGAGGTTCGCAAAATAGAGAAGGCGGCTAATCCTAGCCCAATCAATACCGCCCGGCGCGAAATGAGGCTTCGCTGCCTGAAGAGGGCCAATGACCCTACGGGGATATTTGCCCTCACGATGCCGACAGGCGCAGGGAAGACGCTGACCTCGATGTCGTTCGCCCTGGAGCATGCCGCCGCAAACGGCCAACAAAGGGTCATTTTCGCGATCCCGTTCACCTCCATCGTCGAGCAAACCGCCGAGGTCCTCAGGTCCATCTTCGGGCGAGAGAACGTCTTAGAGCACCACTCGGGATACCGGCAGCAGGAGGACGAGGAGAGCGAGATCGCGAGATCGCTCGCAACGGAGAACTGGGACGCACCGGTCGTCGTGACCACGAATGTCCAGTTGTTCGAGTCGATCTATGCGGCGAAGCCCGGAAGAGCAAGGAAGGCGCATAACATAGCCAACAGCGTAATCGTGATTGACGAAGCCCAGGCTTTGCCCGATGCGCAGCTGTCACCGTGCCTCGGGGCGCTGGAGGAGCTCAGCAGGGCGTACAACACCACGACGGTTCTCTGCAGCGCCACGCAACCCGAGCTCGGGGCGACTTGGCCCTTCGGAACCACGCCAAAAAGGCTCCTGTCAGACGACGAGACCAACGCCCCACTTTTCAGCCGGCGGCGGGAAATAAGAAACATCGGGGAGGTGTCGCTGGAGGCACTTGCCAGCAAAATCGCCGACGAAAGCCAAGCCCTCTGCATCCTGAGCACCCGACGGGGCGCGGCGACGCTTTTCGACAAGGTGGCCGAGATGAAGGGGGAGGACGGCTGCTACCACCTCAGCGCCTTCATGACCCCCGACCACCGGAAGGTGACGCTACGAGAGGTGAAAGGGCGACTGCGCAAGGGCCTGCCCTGCACGTTGATCTCGACGCAGGTGATAGAGGCGGGCGTTGACATAGACTTTCCCTACGTGTTGCGGGAGATGGCGGGACTGGACTCCATAGTCCAAGCCGCCGGGAGATGCAACAGGGAAGGGAAGGCGAAAAAGGCCCACGTCGATGTCTTCGACTGCCCCGATCTCAAGGCAAAAGCGAGAGGCTGGCTGGGGAACATGCGCGGCTTGGCGGAGGAGGTCGTCCGGGAAAGCGATGACCCCTTCGGGGAGGAAGGGATCAGCGAGTTCTTCCAAAAGCGCTACCAAGTCGCAGACACCGACGTCAACGGCGTATTCGCCGAGGCGGGTGACATCAAGAGGATGCGTGACGCCCGTTGGGATTTCGCTCGGCACGACAGGGAGTTCGCGATAATCGACGATGCGGGAGAACCCGTGTTCATCCCTTGGGGCGAGCACGGGGCCGAGCTCTTGGCGCGCATGCGGAGCGGGGATACGCCCCTCTCCTGCGAGGTCCAGCCGTGCACGATCAACATGCCGAAATACGTGCTTGACGAGCTTGAGGGCAAGGGAGTCCTTGCCGAGATGGGGCCCTACACCGCCATCGATTGCGACTTGACGCTCGGCGAATATTACGATGACAAAAAAGGCCTAGTCACCACTAAGCAAGGCACCGGCATTTTCATATAAAGAAGATTTGAGCAGGAGGTGAGCAGATGGGATATGGAGTCAAAGTGTTGGTAAAAGGGCCAGCGGCATGCTTCACCCGCCCAGAGATAAAGGCGGAGAGAGTAAGCTATGACGTCATGACCCCCTCGGCAGCGAGAGGCGCCCTCGAGGCCGTCTATTGGAAACCAGCGATTCGTTGGCAAATCGACAGCATCAAGGTCCTCAACGAGATCAAGTTCGACACATTCAGGCGCAACGAAATCAAGCATAAGGCAAGCTACGGCGCGATGAAGAACGCCTGGAAGGGGAAGGATGCACCTATCGACATAGACATTGGAGACACCAACAACAGGACGCAAAGACAGACCGTCTACCTGCGCGATGTTGCCTACGTCATAGGTGCGCATTTCGAGCTGACGGGAAAAGCCGGAGAGGACGACACGGTCGAGAAGCACTACAACATCGTCCTGAGGAGGCTGAGGAAAGGGCAGTGCTTCAACCAACCCTACCTCGGGTGCAGGGAGTTCTCGGCATCAGAAGTAAAGTTGCTCGAAGAAGGCGACACCGAATCCTTCTACGCTGGCACCGAGATGGACCTCGGATGGATGCTCTACGACTTGGACTTCGAACGCGGGATGGAGCCTCTCTTCTTCAGGGCCAGGATGAAGGACGGGATCGTCGACGTTGCCAGCGCGAGAAAGGAGCTCGCCAGATGATAGTTGCTGCGCTATGCGGACTCTATGACACCTTGAGCGACGAGATGCCCAAAAGGTATTGGAGCGCAGAGAAGGTGGCGGGGGAACTCCGCATCGACAAGGAAGGCAAGCTCGCGGGTGTGTACACCTACGCCGACGAGCCAAAGGGCCGGAGGAGCCTGACGGTGCCCGAGCACGAGACTCGCACTTCGGCAATCAAGCCCTTTTTCCTATGCGACAAAACGGCATACCTGATGGGACGAGACGAAAAGCGCGGGGAAACTATGCGCGAGGCTGCCCAGGACCTGCACCACGAAATTCTTGATGGCATAGACGATGACGGAGCGAAAGCCGTCCTGAGGTACTTCGACAAAGGCTGCGCCAAGCTACAGCACGATGAAGACCTTTCGGCCCTTGGAGACGCCTTCATAGTCTTCAGGGGGACATGGGATGGAAAGCTAATCCATGAGAGAGAGGCTATCGCAAAGGCTTGGCAGAACTACAGGGAAGAAAGAGAAGAGGGGCCAGAAGTCCAGTGCTCGATAACGGGCAAGGCGGGAATAAGTGCCACTCTGTTTCCGCAGCAAAGCGGAATACCGGGAGCGAACAGCTCAGGGGCTGCGCTCATCAGCTACAACGATGAATGCTACTGTTCATACGGGAAAAGCACGAAAGACAGAGCACGAAACGCCTCCATAACGGCTGACACCGCCTTCAAGGCGGGGGCCGCACTTAGCTACCTTTTCGAAAGCATGGCTCACCGCACAAGCGTCGGCGAAACCCATGTCCTCTTCTGGACCGAAAGCACCAAACCCGCCGACGATGAATTCCTGAGGCTCGCCCTAGGCCTCAACCCAGAGCACCTGGCAGGCGAGGACGAAGACCTCCTTGCCCGGCTGAAGTCCGCCCTTGAGGACGTGCGCCAAGGGCGCAAGCCAGCTGGAATAGATCGCGATACGGGCTACCACGTCATCGGCATCGCCCCCAACAGGTCCCGCCTCGCCGTCCGTTTCTACGAACATGGAACCATAGGCGGTCTGGAGAAGGCCCTCCAGACCTGGCTTGAGGATATAGACATGATCGGAAAGCAAGCCGAGGCGAAATCTATTGGCTTTTACGTGAGGCAGGTGGCGCCCCTCGGCAAGGCCGAAAACGTCCCAGGCACTCTCATCGCTGCCACCGAGAGCGCGGTCCTGAGGAGCAGGCCTCTGCCCCAGGCGCTCTTCACCGCGGCGATAGAACGGATGCGCGCCGACAAGGGACGGTGCGCAGGATACGACGCGACGCCGTATCGTGCGGCAATCATGCGCGCCTATCTCAGGAGGAAGGCGCGAATCAACGGCAACCACGAACTGGAAAGGAGCATAACCGTGGCATTGAACGAGGAGAGCAGGAACCAAGGTTACCTGCTCGGGAGGCTTTTCGCTGCGTTGGAAAAGGCACAAGCAGATGCAATTGGCGGAGTCAACGCCTCGATAAAAGACCGTTACATCGGAGCGGCCTCCGCCACGCCGGCGAAGGTGTTTCCTATGCTCATGAAGGGGGCGCAGCACCACGTCTCGAAGGCGAACTACGGAGTGATCGACGATAAGCGGATCTGCGAGATCGTATCGCTGATGGACGCCGGAAACGCCTTCCCGCCCACTTTAGGCTATGACGACCAAGGGCAGTTCTTCATCGGCTACTACCAGCAAAGGGAAGAGATCTACACCAAGAAAGACGGCAAGGAGGCCAACAATGAGTAACGCCATCACGAACAGGTACGACTTCGTCCTCTACTTCGACGTGGTCAACGGCAACCCCAACGGCGACCCCGACGCGGGCAACATGCCGCGCATCGATCCCGAGACGAACGTGGGGATCGTCTCCGACGTATGCCTCAAGAGGAAGATAAGGAACTACGTGGACCTCGTAATGGAGGACGCCTACGACTCCGAGGACGCCGCCGAGGGGGAGCAGGGCTATAAGATCTACGTCCAGGACAAGGCTATCCTCAACGAGCGGCACGAGCGGGCCTACATCCATTGCGGGCTCAAACCGAGCAAGGATCTCCCGAAGAAGGAGGAGGAGGCGCGCGCCGTTACCCAGTTCATGTGCGACAACTTCTATGACGTGCGAACCTTCGGGGCCGTCATGAGCACAGGAGTTAACTGCGGCCAGGTCCGGGGGCCTGTCCAAATCTGCTTCGCTCGCTCAGTCGAGCCCGTCATCCCGCAGGAGCTCAGCATCACCAGGATGGCAACAGCGAAGGAGGGAGAATCCGCCACCGGCCACACAATGGGCCGCAAGCAGTACATCCCCTATGGCCTGTACCGGGCGGAGGGATTCGTGTCAGCCTCTCTCGCCGAGAAGACCGGCTTCAGCGGGGATGATCTCGAGCTGCTCTGGGAGGCGCTCCTCAACATGTTCGAGACGGACAGAAGCGCGGCGAGGGGCCTCATGACCGCGAGGAGGCTCTACGTGTTCAAGCATGAGAGCAAGCTCGGGAATGCTCCCGCAAGCATGCTTTTCGACGCGATAGGGGCCAAGCGCGTGACGGAAGGCCCCGCCAGGGATTTCGCCGACTACGCGCTCACGGTCGATGCGACGGCCATACCGGCCGGCGTTGAGCTGCAGGAGAAGACGTGGATCCCGCCCAGGGCATAGCATGTGAAATCGATGATTACCTGCCGCTGTCCGGGATACAGCATTACGCTTACTGCCCGAGACAATGGGCCCTCATACACCTTGAGGGGCTTTGGGCCGAAAACGCCCGGACTGCGGCAGGGGAAGTAGACCACAGGCGCTGCCATGACGAGAAGATAAGGGAGAAGAGGGGCGGCCTGATCGCAGTGAGGGGCTTCCGTGTCGTCTCGCACAGGCTTGCCCTTGTCGGCATATGCGACGTATTGGAGCTGACTAAGTCCCCGGACGGGGTCCCGATACATGGCGAGGCAGGCCTATACCAAGCCGCACCTGTCGAGTACAAGCACGGCAGGACGAAGGCGACGGACGAGGACAGGGTGCAGCTATGCGCCCAAGCGATGGCCGTAGAGGAGATGCTCGCCTGCGAGGTCCCCATCGCGCACATCTTCTACGCGGCGCAGCGCAGGCGGGAGGATGTGGAGATGGGGGCGGACCTGCGACGCAAGACGACAGAGCTCGCGCGCGCCATGCACGAAGCATACCGACGCGGCACCACTCCTCCCGCACGGAGGAGAAAGGGTTGTGCGGCCTGCTCGCTGCGCAACGAGTGCCTCCCGGAAGCTGCAGACGCTGGGCTGGCGTCCGCATATTTGAGGGCAACCATCGAAAGCGAGTCGGCATGAGGCAGCTGCTGAGCACGTTGTACGTGACCACCCCGGAGACATATCTCGCCCTAGACAACGAGAACGTCGCCATCTGGAAGGGCGATACATGTGTAGGGAAAGTGCCCCTCAACGCCCTTGAGAGCATCGAGTACTTCGGGCACAAGGGCGTCAGCCCAGCCCTGATCGGCGCCTGCTCCGACAAGGGAATCGGACTGAACTTCTACAAGCAAAACGGGGCCTTCCGTGCAAGGATCGCCCTTCGCGAGGAGGGCCGCCAGCTGGCAAGGCGCGAGCTTTACCGCACTGCAGACAACGCCGATCGCTCCGCCGCCGCCAGCAAGGGCTTCATCGCGGGAAAGCTGGTGAACTCGAAAAGGGTCTTGGAGCGGGCCCGCAGAGACCACCCGCTGAGCGTTGACGGGGAATTGATGGCTGGATGCACCAAGGAGCTCTCTTTGCTGATAGGAAAGCTGGACGACCCGCTGACGATTGAGCAGTTGAGGGGAGTAGAGGGGGCCGCCGCGAAGTGCTACTTCAAGGCATTCGGCCAACTCATACTCGTCGAAAGGGAGCATTTCGCCTTCGAGAAGCGGAGCAGGCGGCCGCCAAAGGACCCGGCCAACGCTATGCTTTCTTTCGCCTACACCATGCTTGCCAATGATTGTGCCGCTGCTCTGGAGGCTAATGGGCTCGATCCGTACGTGGGACTTATGCATTGCGACCGAGCCGGAAGAAAGTCGCTTGCGTTAGACCTGATGGAGGAGCTGAGGGCACCGTTAGCAGACAGGACCGTCGTCACCGCCATCAACAACAGGATTGTTCAGCCTAAGCATTTCGAGAAAAGGCAGGATGGGTCCACATATCTAACGGAGGAGGGCCGCCGCAACTTCCTCGGCCTTTGGCAGAAGAAGAAGGCCGAGGAACTGACCCACCCGTACTTGAAGGAGAAAGTGCCTTGGGGGTTGATTCCGCATGTCCAGGCCAAGCTTTTTGCCAGGTGGCTCCGAGGCGACCTAGATGCTTATCCGCCGTTTTTTTGGAGGTAGGCCATGCTGCTGTTGGTGACGTACGACGTAAGCACCGAAAGTGCGGAGGGGAAACGAAGGCTACGCAAGGTGGCACGGCTGTGTGAGGCGAGCGGGCAGCGTGTGCAGAACTCGGTATTCGAATGCACCGTAGACAACGCGCAGATGGTGATGCTGAGAGCCAAGCTGATTGACGCGATAGACCCGCAAGTTGATAGCCTCAGGCTGTATCGGCTGGGCAACAATTACCAGCAAAAAGTGGAGGTTTACGGCGTGACCAGAAGTTTTTGCCTCGACGAGCCTTTGATTATCTAGGCGCGCGAACCTATAGCGAACAAAGTAAAGCAAGGAGGTTCGCGAAGAAAAACCGAAGATTTTGGCCTGAACATTGCTGGATTAATGAAAGAATGCTGATGAACTACGCAATATGTAGCAAAGAGCGGTGATTGGAATCTACATGTTGCTGTCGCCCCTCACACGAGGGGCGTGGATTGAAAC
>R19__coassemble_186_pt1 | contig 34033 bp, 30 predicted proteins | sample R19__metabat2_low_PE_004 | metagenome-assembled genome bin R19
CGGCTTCTACCACGGCCTCGGCCTCGGCCACCAAGTCTTCGGCTTCCTTCTGCGAATCAGTTGGAGGGAAGTTCTGATCCGTTTCGGACGTGACGTCTTCGTTGTTCAGGCTGTCGTTGTTCTCGGCGGCCATGATGATTACTTACCTTCCTGGTCGTCAACAACCTCATAGTCGGCTTCGATGGTGTCATCGTCGGCCGGAGCGGCACCAGCATTGGCGGCAGCGTTGGGATCAAAGCCTGCACCGTCAGCACCCTGTGCGGAGTAGACGACCTCAGCCAGCTTGTAGCCTGCCTGCTGCAGATCCTCGGTTGCCTTCTTGATGGCATCCACATCGGTGCCATTCAGGGCGTCACGAGCGGCCTGCATGGCGCTTTCGGCCTGAGCCTTCACGTCAGCCGGAGCCTTGTCGCCCAGCTCGGACAGCGTCTGCTCGGTGGCATTGACCAAGGAGTCGCAGTTGTTGCGAATCTCAGCCTCTTCCTTGCGCTTTGCGTCTTCCTCGGCATGAGCCTCGGCGTCCTTCACCATGCGATCGACTTCGTCATCGGACAGGGCCGTAGAGCCGCTGATGGTGATCTGCTGCTGCTTGCCCGTGCCCTTATCCATAGCGGACACGTTGACGATGCCGTTAGCGTCGATGTCGAAGGTGACCTCGATCTGCGGCACGCCGCGGCGGGCAGCCGGGATGCCATTGAGCTGGAACTTGCCCAGCGTCTTGTTGCCGGCGGCCATCTGGCGCTCGCCCTGCAGGACGTGAATCTCAACCGAAGGCTGGTTGTCGGCAGCCGTGGAGAAGATTTCGGTCTTGCGGGTAGGAATGGTGGTGTTGCGCTCGATCATCTTGGTCATGACGCCGCCCATGGTCTCAACACCCAGGGACAACGGGGTAACATCCAAGAGCAGGATGCCCTGAACATCGCCCGCCAGAACGCCGCCCTGGATGGCTGCGCCCATGGCCACAACCTCGTCGGGGTTAACCGACATGTTGGGCTGCTTGCCCGTCATGGTCTTCGCCAGTTCCTGAACGGCCGGCATACGGGTGGAGCCGCCGACCAGGATGACCTCGTCGACTTCGCCCACGCTCAGACCGGCGTCACGCAGGGCCTGCTCAACGGGCTTGCGGCAACGATCCAGCAAATCCTTGGTAATGCGCTCAAACTCAGCACGGGACAGCGTGTAGTCCAGATGCTTGGGGCCCGAGGCGTCCATGGTGATGAAGGGCAGGTTGATGTTGGCCTGCATGGTGGAGGAAAGCTCCATCTTTGCCTTCTCAGCGGCTTCCTTCAGGCGCTGCAGAGCCATGGGGTCATTACGCAGCTCGATGCCGGTCTCGCCCTTGAACTTGTCGGCCATCCAGTCGATGACGCGCTGATCCCAGTCGTCACCGCCCAGGTGGTTGTCGCCAGCGGTGGAGGCCACCTCAAACACACCGTCACCCAACTCCAGGATGGAGACGTCGAAGGTGCCGCCGCCCAGGTCGAAGACCAGGATCTTCTCATCATGGTCAACCTTGTCCAGGCCATAAGCCAAAGCGGCAGCCGTGGGCTCGTTGATGATGCGCTTGACATCCAGGCCCGCGATCTTGCCAGCGTCCTTGGTTGCCTGACGCTGAGCGTCGTTGAAGTAAGCCGGAACGGTGATGACGGCCTCGGTGATGGGGCTGCCGACCTGCTTCTCGGCGTCAGCCTTCAGCTTCTGCAGAACCATAGCCGAAATTTCCTCCGGCGTGTAGTCCTTGCCATCGATGTCGATGACGGCGCGGTTGCCGGCACCCGGCTTAACCTTGTAAGCAACGGTCTTCTGCTCTTCCTGGGTCTCGTTGTAGGAACGGCCGATGAAGCGCTTGACGGAGCTGATGGTGTTCTCGGGGTTGGTGACAGCCTGATTCTTTGCGGCCTTGCCAACCACGCGCTCGCCGTCCTTGCGGAAGCCCTCAACGGAGGGGGTGGTGCGATCGCCTTCCGCGTTGACCAGAATTTCCGGCTCGGTGCCCTCCATGACAGCCATGGCGGAATTGGTAGTGCCCAAGTCGATACCCAAAATCTTACTCATTTTATTTACTTCCTCTCACTTGAGAATTGTTACCAAAGTAGATGCCAGATTTCTCTTGGCAGTATGTAATATAAAATCTAAGTCGCTTGTTGTCAAGTTTGTTGCTAAATATGAATTTAGACTTTCTAAATCTCCACAATTGATTTTTTATAACAAGCTGTAGCAGTATTTCGCGCCTGCATGGCCTGCTGAAGCCCAATGGCCCTAAGGCGTGGCCCCCTTTGTGGCTGCTTTATTTAACTAAAGCGTTAAAAGGATAGCTGACCTCGAAAAACTCTTATCCATTTACAAAAAAGTGAAGCAATCCCCTTAGCAAAGCGGGCCGTTTGTGCCACAATTCTTATCCGCTGTTTAATTATTTCCATTCAACGTGAAAGGGTGACTATGGAACGCGAGTCCTGGTCTGGTAAATGGATGTTCATCTTGGCTGCGGCTGGTTCAGCCGTCGGCTTGGGAAACATGTGGCGTTTCCCCTATCTGGCAGCCAAGTATGGCGGTGGCACGTTCTTGCTTGTCTATGTGCTGCTCGTCTTCACGCTGGGCGTTTCCTTGCTGCTGCAAGACATCACCTTAGGACGCCGCACCCGCCAATCAGCCATCGGCTCCTTTAGCCATTTCGGCAAGAAGTACAAGTTCATCGGAGTCCTTGCCACCGCGGTGCCCTTCATCATCCTGCCTTACTACTGCATCATCGGCGGTTGGGTTGCCAAGTACGCCACAGGCTATGTGACGGCGGGTGCCGAAGCGCTGGCCGACGGCGGCACCTTCTTCAGCGGCTTCATCACCAGCAACTTCGAAAGCTACATCTGGCTCATCCTGTTTGCCGTCATCGTCATGGTCGTCGTCACCATGGGCGTCAAGGGCGGCATTGAGAAGATCAACATGGTCCTTATGCCGGCGCTGATCATTATGGCCATCGGCGTGGCCCTGTACACCTTCACCATCCCGGGCGCCATGGAGGGCGTGGCCTACTACCTGACCCCCGATCTGAGCAAGATTTCCCCCGAGCTTCTGCTTTCCGCCATTGGCCAGTGCTTCTTCAGCCTGTCCATTGCCATGTGCATCATGATCACCTACGGCAGCTACGTGAAAGACGACGAGAACATCACGTCCTCGGTCAATCGTATCGCCGGCTTTGACCTGCTGGTTTCCCTGCTGGCCGGCTTCATGATCATCCCGGGTGCGGTTGCGGCGCTGGGTTCCGCCGAAGCGGTTTCTGCCGCCAGCGGCCCGTCCTTGATGTTCATCACGCTGCCGACCGTCTTTGAGAACATGGGCAGCGCAGCCCCCATTATCGGCACCACCTTCTTCTTGCTGGCCCTCTTTGCCGCCATCACGAGCGCCATCTCCATTGCCGAGGCCTGTGTCTCCTGCGTGCAGGACGGCCTCAAGCTCTCGCGTATGAAGGCCTCCCTCATCGTTGGTGCGTACTGCTTGATCGTCGGTTGCTTCGTCAACGCTGGCTACAACGTTTTGTCCGGCATTGAGCCTTTGGGCGCCGGCTCCAGCCTGCTTGACCTGTTCGATTTCATCTCCAACAGCGTGCTCATGCCTATTGTGGCACTGCTGACCTGCATCTTCGTTGGTTGGATCATCAAGCCCAAGACGCTTATCGACGAGGTGGAGAAGTCCGGCACGTTCACGCTGGCCAAGCCCTGGACCATCATGATCAAGTACATCGCGCCGGTGCTGATCGTGGTCGTGCTGGTTGCCTACGTCGGATCGACGTTCGGGCTTATCAGCATGTAGCCTTGCAAGCAGCTTTAACTGTTCCAGTATCATTGGAGAAGGCCCTCCTTAAGAGGGCCTTCTCTTTCCCTATAATAAAGATATGAGACAGCGCAAACCTGCCAACATAGAAGGCGAGCTGGTTAAATACGCGGCCGCCATCGAGTCTGACCCCAAAGCTCTCAAGGGCGCCTGGGTCCAGACGCTTATGCCTCAAGCCGCCGAGCTACGCATCGACCTTGGTTGCGGCAAGGGCGGATGGCTGGTCCAAGCTGCCAAGGCCAATCCACAGGTATTCTTCGTGGGCCTGGACAACAACCCCATGTGCGTTGCCCGTACAGCCGCCAAGCTGCAGGCAGAAGACGCGCCCAATGCTCGCGTTGCCATCCTAGATGCAGATTGCCTGACAGACGCCTTCGCCCCAGGCGAAGCCAACCGCCTCTACCTGAACTTCAACTCGCCCTTCCCGCCCAAGAAGTACGCCTGGAAAAGGCTTACCTACCTGGACCGCCTCATGGGCTACCGACAATTGGTAGGCGAATACGGCCTGGTGGACCTTCGCACCGACCATGACCCTTATTGGCAGTTCACCTTAACGCAGCTTGAGCTGGCTGGATACTCCATTGTCCGCCAAACCGACGATCTGCATGCGCACCCCGAAGGCTTTGACGTCTTTGAAAGCGAATACGACCAGATGACGGTGGCCCGCGGCGCCGTCGTTCATGCATTGCAGGCCCATCCTGGGCCTGAACCTGCGTTCGAGCCGCAGCAAACGGCACCTTTGGGGCTGGTCAGCTACTTACCTGAAGATCTTGAAACGCTGGAGCGCATTCCCTACGGCATGGAAGGCACCGTGGAAAACCTGCGCAACAAGGCACGCAACCAGCGCGCCCGTCTGGAAGCGCAAGGCAAGAGGCTTTGAGCCCGCATTACTTAATAGAAGCAGTATAAATGCCCTGGTCACGCAACTTGTCTAGTCGCGCGTTGCGGAAATACAGCACCACATCGAAGCTGACCATCAACGTATTGATAATATAGAAAACGATGACGTAGCTCAGCGTCGGCGCAACCAGCTTCGCCGCTATGCCGAACAAATACCCTACGATCACGATGATTTCAAACGTCACGCTCTTCCCGCGTGATGTCTTGGACTTCAGGGACTTATAAATGTTTGCCGGCCAAGCCGCAGCAAAGCACAGCAAGAAGCACATCTCAAAAAACTCGGTAGTAAAAATGGCAGAAAGGTCCACGGTCTCTCCTCTCTTTTGCAACATGGTGTTATACCACTTTGCCTTTAGCGCGTCACCGCCTAGCTTTTGCCTTCTTACACGAAAACCCCGCTTGCGCCACGCATCAAGGCGTTACAATAAGCTGCACGCTTTATTCCATAACAGAAGGGTTTGCAATGAGCGAAAAGAAGAAGATTTGGGTCACCGGCGCCAGTGGCTATATGGGCCAGGCCCTTATGCCGCGCCTCACCAAAGCCGGCTATGAAGTTGTTGGCACCGACAAGCGCCTCGATATCACCGATGGTGAACGGCTGCAGGACTTCGCGCAGGAACTTCGCCCCTTCGCAATTGTTAACTGCGCTGGCATTCGCCGCGATGCAACCACCCTTCTTAACCGCATCAAGGCCTACGAGGTCAACGCCATGGGCGCGCACAACGTTGCGCTTGCTGCAGAGGCATCCAACGCCATCATGATCCAGGTTTCCTCTGACGACGTTTATTCCGCGCATACGCTCGAGCCCGTCAACGAGTTCGACACGCCCAACGCCGACACCCCCTACGGCAAATCGAAGAAGGCCGGCGAAGCCACCGTTCGCGACACTATCCGCAACCACATCATCCTGCGTTCCTCCTGGTTGTACAGCAATTCGGGTGGACGCTTGAAGAATCTTCTTGATGCCGCCAGAAACGGGCAAACCATCGAGGCGCGTACCGACCAGTTTGCAGCTCCTACGTCTATCGACACGTATGCTGCTTTTTTGATCAAGGTCATGGAGGGCGAGAAGTTCGGCACCTTCAACGTTGCCACTTCCGGTAAGTGCAACCGCTTCCAGTTTGCCAGCAAGGCACTCGAGGTTTGCGGCTTTGATCCTGCTAAGGTTTTGGTTCCCGTTGAGGATCCGGCTACGGCTGAAAACGTTATCTTGGAAAGCTTGATGAACGAGATGACAGGCATCATGACCATGCCTTCCTGGGAAGACGACTTGGTTACCTATCTGCAGGCGGAAGGCCTTGCTCAATAACACTAGCCTTTCAAACCCTCGCTTTGAGCGAGGGTTTTTCTTTTCCGCGCCCCTTTATTGCTCAAAAGGCGTACCATACCTTTTGCTACTTTTTTGAGGGAGAACTTTATGCTAACCGAACGATTCTTGTCCAGCGTTGTAAGCAACATTGCCTGCCAGCAACTTATTCTGGAGCCAACGCCCGAGACGCATTTCGCCCCCGCGCAGCCTGGGCGACGCTATATGCTTTACATGCATGTACCGTTTTGCGAGCGTTTGTGTCCCTATTGCAGCTTTAATCGTTATCCCTTTAAAGAGGAAGTCGCAAAGCCTTACTTTGCCAACCTGCGCAAAGAGATGCTTATGTTGAAAGATTTGGGCTACGACATCGAAAGCATTTACTTTGGCGGCGGCACTCCCACCATCATGATTGATGAGCTATGCGAGACGATCGACTTGGCCAAGGACACGTGGAACATCGAAGAAATAGGCTGCGAAACCAACCCTAACCACCTAACTGTTCCCTATCTGGAAAAGATGAAGGGCCGCATCAACCGCATGTCGGTCGGCGTCCAGAGCTTCAACGACGATTTGCTCAAGCAGATGGACCGCTATGACAAGTATGGCAGCGGTGCCGAGATTTTTGACCGCATTCAGGGTGCTCTTCCCTACTTTGACTCGCTTAACGTTGACATGATTTTCAACTTCCCCTCCCAAACAGAGGAAATCCTTTTTGACGACCTTGAGAAAATTGGAACTTGCGGCGCGCGCCAAACCACCTTCAGCCCGCTGTACGTTTCGAACGGCACCATGAAGAAAATGGCCAACACCCTAGGCGCCATGAAATGGGACCGCGAGTATCGTTTCTACCAAATTCTTGACGGCGTTTTAGCCGGCGGCGAAGACCCCTTGTTCCGCCGTTCTACCTTGTGGACCTTTACCCGCAACGGCATGGCTAACGATCACGAGCAGATTGATGAATATCAGACCAACTACGTTGACTATCCGGCCATAGGCAGCGGCTCAATCACCCACCTGCAGAATTACCTGTACGTTAACCACTTCAGCATCAACGACTACAACGAGGCAATTGAATCGGGCAAGATGTCCATCATGGGCAAGGCTACCATGAACAAGCGTAGCCTGATGCGCTACCACTTCCTGCTTAACCTGTACAAGCTTCACCTTGATAAGAACGCTTTCAAAGACGAGTTCGGCGTAAGCGTTGACCTTGGCTTACCTGCCGAGATGGCCTTTATGCGCCTGAACAGAGGTTTCGAAATCGACGACGACAACCAACTTACCCTGACTCCCATGGGTCGCTATCTGATTGTTATCATGTACCGTCAATTCTTGGCCGGCATGAACAACCTGCGTGAGCAAGCACGCAAGAATCTTAAAGGCGCCGAGCATGACCTTCTGTTTGGAGACGGCACGCCTGAGCACGACCTAATTGTTGAATAAAAAACCTGAAACGTGACAAAAACCTCCGTCCCCTTTGTCAGCCTGACAATGGGGACGTGACAATGGGGACGGAGGTTTTTGTCACGTTAGGCGCAGTCGCCTAAGTTCATACGGCTTGAAACAAGATATTGCAGCTTTTTTATGGTGTCCTCTAACGAAAGGCCATCGGGACCGTAATCAGCCGCGCCCAATTCGTCGATCGCCAAGCATGCACGAATGAAGTCAGCCTCATAATCATGCAGCATATTCCGCTCTTGCGCCTTTTGATAGCATTCATCCAAATCAAACGATTCGCCTACCCGATGCAATTGATGCTGAACCAACACGCAAGTACTATGAAATTGACGTTGCGGACTAATTGCCATCTTTAGTTCCTCTTACGCGACTCAAAACCTAAACCACCGTCATTATATAAAAAGGACCCGCCCCTAAGGGCGGGTCCAAGTTAAGCAGTCTACTGGCGTGCTAAATTATACGCCATTGTAGCCGAGCGAAGGATCGGAGTCGCCAACGCCATTGGCGGTGTCGCCCATCTCATTGCCGGTACGCTTGGTGGAGGTGTAGCCGCCCCATGCGCGAGCAATGAACTTATCCTTTACCCAAAAGACCTGGGCCTTCATGATGTCGGCTTTGGCCAGACCAGCGGCCTCAAGGGCCTCTGCCTGGGACTTGCCCTCGGCAACAATCTTGTTGAGTTCCTCAGCCAGCTGAGGAGCATCAAGCTCGAGCAGTTCTTCGCGAGTCATAATTGTCTCCTTAACGTAGAGTCCTTAGGTGAGACGGCGGAAGCCGTCTCACCCTTACTGCACTAGTTATTATACTAGATTTACAGCTGGAACAGAACCATAGGACGATCGAACTCAGCCATCTTGGCGATCATGTCCTCCAAGGTACCGTAGTACATGGAAGCAGACTCGTCGACCTGGACAGCCAGCGGACGCTGACCAGCCTTGTCGCCATCAGTTCCCCAGTGCTCGGAGAAGATGGAGGTGGGAACGGGAATGTAGTTCCACTCCCACATGTCGCCACGAGAGCCGTCGCCGTACTTCTTGAAGGGGCCAACCTGGACCTCCTTGATGCCAAACTGGTTGAGCGGCAGACCCAGCTCTTCCTTGCAGGCGATCTCAGCGGCATGGTTGCCGGAATAGAAGGTGTAGTCGACCAGCAGTGCGTACTTCTGTGCCATAGTTAACACTTCCTTTCCGAATTAGTCGCCATCGAGGGACTTGACGCGGCGGATATTGCACATAACACCCTTGTAAGGAGCACCGAAGCCCAGCTTACCGATGTTCATGTGAGGAATCAGGCTGTTGGTGTTGGACTTCCAAACGCCAAACAGGTTCGGCTCCTCAGGATCCTGCTCAGGGAACCACCAGCCGTGTGCGCACATCAGGATGCCCGGCTTCATGATCTCGGTGATCTCTGCCTTATAGCGAGCCTCGCCGAACATGTTGTAAACCTCGCACCAGTCGCCCTCGGTGATGCCATATTCCTTAGCGGTCTCAGGATTGATCTGGACCCACGGCCACGGATCGATCTGACGCAGGGACGGAACCTGACGATGCTCAGAGTGGAAGGAGCTGTAACGACGAGCGCCCGTGGAGGTGATCAGCGGATACTGACCAGCAAACTCAGGCTTGGAGACCTGAGACCAGTTGGGCTCCTCGTAGTAAGGCAGCGGATCCTCGCCCCAAGATTCGTACAGAATGGAGTAGGCCTCGATCATACCAGTAATGGTGTTGAAACCAGGCTGGCCGTCGAAACGCAGCATACCCTTTGCCCACTTCTCATACTCGAAGCCATGAGCACCAGGCTGATACAGACCGAGCTCCTGGAAGGTCTTCCAGTCAAAGCCCAGCTCCTTCAGCTGGTCAGAGTTGAACTTCTCAACAGCGATGTCCAGGGTTTCCTTCTCCAGGTGATACGGGTTCTCCGGAGTGTACCACGGCCACCACTCGGGGTTCAGAGCATGACCGAACATCAGGCAGATCTCCAGGTCGGACTTGCACTCGCCAACCTCAAGAGCACGATTCATGGGGCCCATGAACACGGTGTTGCGGCCATAGTGAGTCAGAACGATGGAGTTGTGCTCAGCCCAAGTGGACATGGGCAGGAAGTAGTCGCCAACGGCCATAGCGGTCGGGGTCAGGAACAGGTCCTGGATAACGACAAACTCGAGCTTCTTCAGGGCCTTGTGCCAACGCTTCGGCTGTGCGGAGCAGGTGGGGGTCAGGAAGTTGGAGGAGTTGAACCAGCCCATCTTCAGAGCATAAGGCTGATCGGATTCCATGGTGTTCAGAGTCTCGTCGGGCTGGGTGGTAGCCATACCAGTGGACAGGCCGGGCCATGCCTCAGCGCCGATACGCAGCTGCCAGACCTCGTCGTCCATAGCGCCACGCTGCTCCATACGCCACTTACCAAGCAGAGCAGACGGGGGACCCAAGGTCAGGCCACCAGGACGGTCGATGGAGCCAGCCAGGCCAGCCAGGATGATGAATGCCTGGGACAGCTGAACGCCATTCTTGTTCTGGTCAAATGCCAGGCCCCATGCCCAACCAATCGGGCGCTCGGTGCCGATGATGTGAGCAACTTCGCGGATGATCTCAGGATCAACAGTGGTGATCTCGGCGACCTTGTCGACGGGATACTCAGCAGCGCGCTCCTTCATCTCATCCAGGCCATAGATCCAGTTCTCAGCGAACTCATGATCGTACTCGTCGTTCTCGAACATCAGGTTCATGACGGCCAGAGCAAAAGCAGTGTCGGTCTGGGGACGCAGCTGAACGTTGATGTTGCCATTGCGAGCACCAACCCAGGTGATACGGGGGTCAACGGAGATGATCTTGGAACCAAGCTTCATCATGTCAACCAGGCAGTGGCCGAAGAAACCGTCACCGTTGGACGGCAGAGGCTCCTTGCCCCAAACAACGACGTACTTGGACAGCGTGTATGCGGGGTCCTGATAAGAACCAGGCAGGTGACCTGCATAGTCGAGCTCAGGATAGCCAGCACCCAAGACGTAGTCGGCGATGGAGCAGCGGGGGCCGTAGCAGGACCAACCAGACTGCGTGTAGCAGCAGTTGGGGGACTGCAGAACGGAGAAGGTCAGTGCATAGTAGTAAATGCAAGCCTCACGACCGGTACCACCGAAGCAGACGATGGACTCGGGGCCGTAGGTCTCCTGCATGTAGCGGACCTTGCCACAGATGGTCTCAAGGGCGTCATCCCAAGAGGTGCGCTCCCAAGCCAGCTTGCCGCGATCCTCATAGGCACGCTTCATCGGGTAGATGACGCGGTCGGGAGAATAGGTGTACTCGCGCATTGCCAGGTTCATGGCGTTAACACGACCAGTGGTGATCGGGTTATCGTCGTCGCCCTCGATGCGGATGAGCTTGCCATCCTTGGTCACGACCTTGACACCGTAGCCAACCGGATGAGATCCCGGAGGGGACCAAGTGTTGCTACGAGTGACGACAGTGCCGTCTTCCATGACGGTCTGCCATTGCTTACCATAAGCCATAGTAAGCCTCCTTTTCCTCATTAGGCATTTCTTTTGGAAAACACCGTCGGCTCTGCGTTTTCTTCTGGCGGTGTCTGGGCACCAAAATAGACGCTTCACCGATTCGTATACCATCCTAACACCTGAATAACAATTGCAACCCTGCAATCACATTCATTTCATTATCTATCTTGAGAATAATTGGTTATTAACCTTGTTTCCGCACGTTAACCACTTGTTTTCCACTTTTCTTGGATTAATCCACGCTTAAATTCTCAACATATTTTTCACTTGACATTTTGCTTAATTGCAGCATGTGCAAACATTCTTGCAAAACCGCTTTGTCGCCCCACCAAAGACCCTCTTTCTTGCGGTATCCTGTACCTCAACTGAATTTCGGGGAGGGTTTCATGGCCTATAACAAAATTTATTTTCCAGCCGACGCGATAAACAATCACGAGGAATTTGAAGGCTGGTACGAAGACGGCTCTCTGTTCATGACCGCCAAGTCTGACTACGCCAGCGAAAAGTCTCGGCTCTACATTTATTCCCGCCTTGGCGCTGAAATGGCCTGCATCAAACCTGACTACAAGGTCCTTCGCTACGATGTCCGCGTCGAACGCTATACCTACGAACTGTGCCCTTTCCTCATTGAAAACCACTACCACGCCAAGGGCATGCTGTGGCAAATGTATGGCTCTCCCTCAAAAGGACATGCAAACTTCATCAACGAGAACACCAAGAAGAAGGACGTTCTTATAACCACCTGCCCCGATTTCAAAGGCCACGGGCCTTGTTTCGAAGTAAAGGTAAAAGACATCTCCAAGCTGCGCCCCGCCGTAGCCTTCGTGCTTGCCATCCTTTGGAAGGAGCACTGGAAGGGCTTAAGCATTGGCGAGCTACCCGAAAAGCTGGGCATCATCAACAGCATCAGGTCGTCCGTTGCTGAAAGGGGCCTTACCTACGAAGAGGTCATGGCCGGCAAGACCAACCCCTACGAATAAGCCAACGTCTAATAAAAAGCAAAAGGAAAGGAGCCACGGGCTCCTCTCCTTTTTTCTGCATGCTTGTAATTGGCCGCTTAGGCCTTGACGGCATAGATGGAAATCGATTCGAAGCTGACGTCTTCGGTGCTCTCAACCGTTTCCACGTTGGTGCTGGTGGTAAAGCCCCTGTCGGCACGAACGGGATAGCGCTCAACCACCTCAAGATCGGTAAAGCCCGCTGCCTCCAGCTGGTCCATCAGCTCCTTTTCGGTGCGGCCCGCCTGGACGCTGTTGCCAATCTGGCGCGCAGCCTCTACCACGGCTTCGTCACGCTCTTTGTCGGAAACCACCGATTCGCAGATGAACAACCCGCCCGGCTTCAAAACGCGGGCAAATTCCTTGAACGCCTTGCCTTGATCCCACAGCAACGTGGTCACGTTGTTTATGTAAACCACGTCAATCGAAGAGTTGCCAATGCCGGCTCCCGACATGTCCTCAGGATATGCGGCCATAAACTGCATGTTGTTGGCCTTCAGATGGTTGTCCTGCCAAGCACGCTGCATGCCTGCCTTCGCATCTTCGATGTAGGTGGGGCTCGGATCGATGCCGATGGCCGTGCCGGCATCTCCCACCTTGGCGCTCAGCTTGTAAACGCCCTTGCCCCTGCGGCAGCAAATATCCAGCACGCGCTTGCCCTTAAGCTCGTCGTTGGGCAGCGTCATGCGGCTCATGCTGGAAAAGCCATATTCGAATTCGCGGCCGTTGTAATACTCCTGCATAGTGGGTACGGTGTTCATGGCAACGCGAGCCTGCTCAAGCTCCTGCGAGGTTGCCACGCGGTTGGCGTCGGCCAAGGTGTCGTAGGACACGCCGCCGCCGCGCAGTCCGCCAATGCCCGGGGCGTCAAGCACCTTGTACATGTCATTGATGGCCGCGTCAACGTCCTCCAGCTCCTTGATGCGGCGGGCCAGATCGTCACGCGTGGTATCCACCTGCAACTCGCTGTTGTGCGCGTAGTAGCTTTCGTTGCCATAATGGGCCACAAACTGGGTGGTCGCCTGGCGCGTAGTCAGCTCTGCCACGAAGACGATCATCTCGCGCCCGTTGCCGAAGCACTCCTCAACAAAGGCGAAGGCGTTGTCCATCTGCGCACTGGCGGCATCCGACAACTCAGTAATCTTTTCGACTTGGGCCTTATAGGCGCGGCTTACCGTGGTGAAGGCCTGGTCACCTGCGGGAGTGTTTTCCAGATCGCACTGAGCCACAAAGTCCTTCATAAGCCTGCACACCGTGCGCTCATGGCGGATGTGGCTCGGCTTGGCGGTACCCGCATCAATCTTTTTGGCCAGTTTCTTCTCACGGGCAGAGGCCTGGACAAGCACGGTGTCTTCCGCGGAAGCCCCTCCCATCAGGGCAGGCTTAGATGCGCGCAGCTCATCACGCAACGCCAAGACCACGGCCTCCTGGTCAAGGGCAGCCGTGCAGCTGGTTGCCAGAGAGTCAAGCAGCAGACTAATCAGGGCCACGCGCTCGTCGAAGTCGGCCTTCTTGGCGCGCGTCTTGATCTCATACCCAGCTTCGCCCGCCAAAATGCGTCCAACCTGGTAGTCGGAGCGATACTTGTCAAACAAGGTGTAGTACACGCTGAAACGGTCCGCCACGTCTTCGTCGCACAGGAACTGCACGATCAGCTCACGGTTGACCTTCTTGTCCATCTTTTCGTATTGGGAGATAACCTCGGCCATGTCTTCCCAACCGCGGGCCGTCACAAACGACTTGCCGCCGCCCGGACGAGATTCCACCTTATAGAAGCAATTCTGCTTTGCCTCAAGGAAGGTGGTGATGGCGGGGTGCATGCCCACCTCATTGGCATAGCTTTTCCAGGCGCCATACTCCGGCTCGACCTCAATGGTACGAAGACGGTCAAGCGTCACGATGTCGAACTCGTGGACGCTCTTGTTGTACTCGGGCGGGTTGCCGGCGCAAACAACCACCCAGTCATCAGGGATGCGGTGGCGACCGAACGTCTTGAACTGCAAGAATTGCAGCATAGACGGATACAGCGTCTCGCTTACGCAGTTGATTTCGTCCAGGAACAAGATGCCACGGCGCAAATCGGTGCGCTCCATATATTCGTAAATGGAAGACACAATCTCGGACATGGTGTAGTCAGAGGCGTCATACTCAAAGCCCTCGAACTCATGGTGCGTAATGACCGGCAGACCCAAGGCGCTTTGGCGCGTGTGGTGCGTCATGGAGTAGCTGACGATGCCGATTTCCAGCTCCTGGGCCACCTGTTCCATGATGGCCGTCTTGCCGATGCCAGGGGCACCCAGCAAGAAGATGGGGCGCTGGTGCTTGGGGGCGATCAGGTACAAGCCTGCTTCGTCCTTTTGCAGATAGGCCTCTACGGCGTCCTTGATCTGGAGTTTTGCTGATGCGATGTTCATGTTCACAAATCCCTTCGTTTGCTGATATATCGCACGGTTTCTATTGTATGCGGCTCTTGAAGTGGTTGATGCCCTCTTCGTCTAAAACAACCTTGGAAGCCCACGGCGGAACGGTGGGAGCCACCGGCTCGCCATCGTCCATGAAGACGAACATCACCTCGTAGTCGGGCATTTTCTCGGGGAACTGCCCCAGGCCGTCCGTAAAGTAGATAAGGCCCTGAAGGTCGGTCAAGTCACCGCGGACCTTCAGCTGCTCAACATAGTCGAACAGCGGGCGGAAGTCGGTGCCGCCGAACCCGCGAATGTGGAAGCCATCCATGAAGGCGTCAACGTCGGCCAAGTCGGTAATCTTCGTGTCGGCTTGCACCTTGTTGTCGCACTGGATGACGTGGATGTTCACCTGACGGCTATACTCCTCGGACTCCTTCAGGATGCTGAAGGTGTGCTCTATGAACTTGCGGACAAGTTCGCCGCTGCACGACTCCGAGGTGTCCACGCCAATGACGAATTCCTTCACCGTCTTCAATTCTTTGTATTCAAGCGGCTCGATGAGCGGAATGTTGCCATAGAGCTTGAGCCCGTAGGTGTAGAAGACGTAGTCGAACTCGTCGTCGCTGATCTTCATTTCCTCGGAAACCACCATGAAGCGGCGCAGCAGATCGGCGTAGTCATACTTGCGCCTGTTGGCCACCTGCAGAAGTTCGATCAGTCCCCCGGCTTCGTCGCCCCATTCCTTGGAGAACGTCTCCAGGTTCATCTCGATCTGCTTGCTTATCTCTTCCCATTCCTGCTCAAGATCCGAGTCGTCGTCTTGGGACCGTTCCTCGTCTTTGGGGTTACCGTGGTCAAACTGCGAATCCTCGTCGCCGTCCTCGGTGTAATCATCGGAGTCATCATCGCCGGAATCCTGCGGGTCATCAGGCGAATCACTGCCGGAATCGGGGTTTTCGGGCGAAAACTCCGGCGGGTTTTCCAGCTCTTTTTCTTCAGACTGCTCCCCTTCCTCCTGCGTCATGCGCGCAGCGGAGGGCTCTTCCTCTTCGGAATCTTGGTCATCTTGGGGCAGTTCCTCAACATCACCGGGCTCTTCTTGCTTCTGGGTTTGGGCAAACGCAGGCCACGGCTCATGGTTGTCGCGCTCAAACAGATTGCGCATCTCGTTGACCTCAAAGGAGCCGAGCCCGTTGAAGGTCTCGCCAGCGGGAGCATGGATTACCTGGTCAAGGAAGGTGTACAGATGTCCTGGCGTCAAGGAACCCGCGGAGCTTTTCAATAGCGCAATGTAGGTTTGACGCTGTTGGTCGTCGGGGCTTTCAAAGCGGCCACCGCACATCTCAATGGCGGCGCTCTCGGCTATGATGTCACACACCAACCACCAAACGTCCTCCTTGCGGTGGAGCTCATCGAAGGGATGTCGGAAAATGCAGTGCAGCACGGTATGCAGATGGTCACGCACCAGCTCGTTGAAGGACTCGCTGAAGCGAGCATTCACGCGGGCGGCGTCAAAGTACACCTTTTCGGCGTCGGTGCCTGCCGGCATGCGGGGGCTGTTGTGCAGGGGCTCTAGGTCCATCTTCCAAAGGGCCAGATCAAGAAAGCGAAACTTCAGCATAAGCTGAACGCGACACTCTTCCAGAATCTCCTTGGCAAGCTGCTCTTCTTTCTGCCTTCGAAGCAGTTTTTGGTCAACTATTTCAGCCACCAGAACCTCCTTGTGTCACATAGGAAGTCTAACGCATTGGCGGCCTGCATTTAGGCGGCTTTTCCCTAATGCGAAAACAATCGAGCTGGCTTCTTTGGCGCCCAAACGAAAAAGACCCTCCCGAAGGAGGGTCCTGGTTCTTCAAACGTCGGCAGCCTATTCTTCCGGCTTGTTGCGAAGACGACCAGAAACGTCGTACGGACGGGCAGCCATAATCTCCTCGCCAAACATGATGCAGTAACGAATGCCCTTCAGGGTAACGTACAGGCTGGCAATGGGATGCGCCTGAGACTTCTTGCCATGGTTGAAGACTTCGTACGTCAACAGTTCGCGGTCAATCATGGGCTGGTAAATCTCAGAACCCAAAACCTTGTCCAACAAAATATTGGTCTGCTCACGACCCAGCTCATCCTGACGCAAGCAAATGTTGTACAGGATGACCTCCTGATCGGTGGTAAGACGGCCAAGCTCTTCTACTTCGGCACGAATCTCTGCCTCAGTTGCCATAATTTCCTCCTCGTCAACGGACCTTTAAAAATGTTACTCCATAAGATTAGCAGTTTAATTGGTGTGCTTTTTGCAAAACGCAGGGGTTTTACTCAGATAAATCGAAATTATCCAAAAAAGGGCGTACAATGACAAGGCTGATAATTTTATGTAACCAACAAGGAGGGACTATGCCTGAGAACAAGTTCACTCTGAGCTCATACGAACCGGTTTACGCCGTTTGCCCGGAAGTTCGTATTGCCGAGGAAGCCATCCGCGCCCAGGCAAAGCGCTGGCTGGAAATCAACCGTTGCAAGGACGGCGAAAAGCCCAGGCTGACCGACGCTTTCGTCAAGCAGCACGCACCGGAGCTGAAGAACCTTGAGGGTCTGATGATCTTCATTCGCTATAACATGTACAAGGACAACCGCGAAGTCCAAAAGCTTGCTGATCAGGGCGTTATTTGCGCCAAGCTGGCAGAGCGCTTGGAGCAGGAGCTGCCCGAGGATCTTATCGAGCAGGCCCAGCGTGACTCCCGTTATCGCCTGGAAGACATGCTTAACCGCTCCGGCCTAACGCCGAAGGATTATTGCAAGCAAAAGGGCATCACCGAAGAGCAGCTGTACGCCGACGTCGAGGCACGCACCATTCAGTCGTTGAAGGAAGATTCCGCCCTGAAAGCTTGGGCGGCACATGCCAACTACACGCTTGAGCCCGAGGACTTCTACGCCATCATCCCCGGCAACAGCATTGAGGACAAGGCTGCCAAGCGTCGTCAAATGGAGCTTGAAGGCCGTCTGCCGGGCATGGAGGAATACGCCAAGATGACCAAGGCCTTGAATGAGATCATGGACACCGCCATGGTGAAGCGCGATGATGATCCTGAGCTGGAATATGTTTGCTACGGCGACGTTTCTAGTTCCGTCATGGACGCTTACAAAGAGCACCCTGAGTTCTTCATGAACGTTGCCGGAAACTAAGAGTCGTTAATCGAAGCCATTAAAAAAGGAACCCTACGGGGTTCCTTTTTTAATGGCGCTAGCAACAGCTGTCTTTACTGTTCACCAATGCCTTTCACGGCATAAGCCTCATCATACTGACCCTGCATCTTGCGCTTTTCCTCAGCGGAGATGAAGTCCTCCGGCGGAGCTTGAATGTCCAGAATTTCGACGTCGAAGTACAGGTCTTCGCCTGCCAGGGGGTGATTCATGTCAAACGTGACATACTCAGCATCAACGGCCACAACCGTAACAGGCTGCGGATCGCCGTCGTCGGAGCCCATCCAAACCCGCTTGCCAACAACCTGGTTGCGCGCCGGAACACGATCTGTGGGAATCTTCTGGACGTTGTCGTCAATGCGCTCACCATAGGCGTCATACATGCTAACGACGAAGCTGGCCTTCTGGCCGACTTCTTCAAGATCCATGATGTTGTCTTCCAGGCCTTCGATAGCCATATCCATACCGGTCTGGAAAACCATCGGCTCATCGGTCGTTGCGTAGCCAAAAACGGTGCCGTCCTTCAAAGTGCCTTTATAGGTCAAAGTAACGGTAGAACCCAGTTCCATACGTCTGTCCTTTCTCCTCGTTCTCGTGTGCTCATTAGTATACCGCGCTTTAGACAGGGGTGCGACTCAAAGAAACCTGACATTGGGGATGAAAAGAGCCCCCTCCGAAGAGGGGGCTCTTGCTGTATGTAGGTAGTCTAGTTACCTAATACAAACCGTACGCGACAGTATTATTTACTGCTCCTTGCGCATCTTCATGGCCTGAGGACCAGCGAAGATGAAGAAGAAGGCGAACGGAGCCAACAGGCCGACAGCGTCGAGGGCCAGAGCGTAGGTCTCCTTGGACCACGTGCTGATGGCCAGCGGGCAGACGATGCAGAGCACGGCCAGCAGGGCAGCCAGGCAGCACATGATGACGAACGGAACCATGCCGGAGTCGGTCTCGCCGCCGCCCATGGCAGCCAGCTCGTCCATGGACTTGCCGCCGGTCTCGCGCACGAACAGCAGGGAGCAGATCTCTGCCAGGACGAACGGGATGATCAGGACCAGAACCACCATGGAGAAGTTCTTGCCCGTGGTGCCGTCTGCCATGGTCATAGCGAACATGGGCAGGGAGGCGATGGAGCCAAGAACGATGGAGGATGCGGAGCCGCCGAAGCGAGCGAACGCCTGGCACCATGCGACGCCGGTGTTACGCAGGGCGGTCGGATAGGACTCGGGCATCAGGGGCTGGACAGCGGTGATTGCGTAGTTCAGGCAGAAGCCGAACAGCAGCATCAGGATGACGTACAGGACGAACTTCTCGTTCTGGGGGTCGTTCACGATGAAGATGGAGCACAGGATGATGGCGATGATGCACAGGATCCAGGACAGGCACAGGTTCTTCTTACGGCCGATGCGGTCAGAGACGAAGCCTACGGTCACGTTGGAGGCGATAGCAGCAACGTTGTTCCAGGTCTGCAGGTTGACGGAGTCAGCTGCGGAGTAGCCGACGGCCTGGAACCAGGACGGGATCCAGGCGTTCATGCCGTACACGCAGAACTGGCCGACGAAGTAGGTGGTCCAGATGGCGGCGGTGCCGACGATGAACTTCTTGGAGAACAGGACGTTCACGGAAGTCTTGGCAGGCTTCGGCGGGATGACCATGTTCTCGGGCTTGTAGGAGTCGTCAAGCTCCTTGCCAGCGGCCTTAGCCAGGGCCTTCAGCTCAACGATAGCCTTGTCCTTCTGGCCAGTGTTGGCATACCAGTGCGGGGTCTCATGCATGGCGAAGATCAGGATGATGCCGTAGATGATGGGCAGAGCGCCGATCAGGTAGCAGAGACGCCAGTTCTCGCAGGTGTACTTGCCGTTGGCAAGATGGATAACCTGGTCAAACAGACCAACGGACATGATGGGAGAGACCTCAGCCTCGGAAGCACCAACGTTGCCGCAGATAGCGCCAGCGACGATACCAGCCAAAACCCAGCCAGCGACCATGAAGGCCATGCCGAAGGTAACGAAAACGCCGCGATGCTTGCCCGGGATGGTCTCGGAGAAGCAGGTGGTGACGACGGGGATGCAGGAACCCACGCCGAAGCCGGCGATCAGACGGAACGCTGCGAAGAACGGCAGGTTCGGGCTGAAGGCCTGGGGCAGGGTGAACACGCCATAGAACAGGCAGGCGATGATCAGCATCTTCTTACGGCCGAGCTTGTCGGACAGGATGCCGCCGCATGCGCCGCCCAGAACCATGCCGAGCAGGCCCCAGGTGGTCAGAGAACCGATAGCGGCGGAGTTGGTGACCGCCTTGCCGGTGCTCCAGTCGATCAGGCCAAAGGAAGCGGCCAGATAGGTGTTGGTAGAGTTAACGACCATGAAGTCGTAACCGTCGAAGATGTTAGCCAAGCCAAGCAGGACGAACATCAACCAAGTGTGTCCATTGATTCCGAAAGAGTCGATAACCTCGGAAACAGTGAACTCTTTAGCTTCACTCATTGTTTCCCTCCTTTGAGTGATAAAAGCAACACTGCTTTTTTCCATACGCTTTCGCTAGCGTTAGGTTTTTCAACGTCTATCGGGGTTCCCCAACCCCCATAAACGCCTAGTTTTTGCCATCCCGTTCTTTGATCAGCTCGTCACGACGCATCTGACAAATAAGAACGGGCTTGCCTTCGTTTAGCCGGTACATACGATAACCGCAGTTGCCATAACCACTGCAAGCGCGACACTTCAGATCCTTCAACGTAAAACCCGCTGTATCCTCGGGCGTTAATTCTCCCAAAGGCATTTGCGGCATCGAAGTCTCCTCCGTCTCATGCAAACAACAGTCACGAACCTGCGCTAATCGCAAGCACCGGTTTTCTTCGGCAACCCACCAAGAAAAGCTTCCAAGCCCTTGCCCCCGACCTTTCGGCGTTTAGACACGGCGCCGGCCTTTAAGCCTTCCTTAGTTTTGTAGGCAAAACCTACCAAGCGCTAAAGAAAACGCTTTTTGGCTTTCGCAGGGCTTAAGCCCTTGAAAACCTTTTCGGCCTTTTGCAAGGCCGAAACCTTCGGTCTTTAGCGTTCTTGCCTGTTGCCAAGCAACAACAACTAAAAACCCTCCAATACTGTTGCGGAAGCCCCGCAACGGATGCATTCGCGCTTTGCCAAAACTCAGCGTTCCTGCATTGGATGCGCTCATTAGCGCCCTCGCTCATACACGAAAGTGCCAACTTGCACGGTAGAAATCTGTTCCAGCCTCCGCTCTGTGGCAGAGAGGGCGAAACCTTCGGCGATCCAGATCCAGACAGAGCCCGAAGGCCATCTTTCACGCACCAGCTCCACCGACTACCGCACAAGTAATCACTAGAGCGATTTCCACTAGACAATATAACGTACATTTTCTAGCAATGCACTAGGTAATAGTGCCAATTTTTTCGATTAGCCAGAAATAGGCCTTCGAAAACTATTTCTTCTTTCTGCGAGCCTGAGCCTTTTATATAATGATTGGTTACATCGCAAAGTTGATTACCCCACCGCAAGGAGCTTTTGATGGCAAAGCAACAGCCTAAGAAAAAGCATGCAGCAGCCAAGAACATTCATTCTGCTGCGCTCATCAAGAAGGACGCCAACAAGTACCTTGTTTTCCTCCTGCTGTCCGTTCTTGGCGGCGTCATCATCTGGGCCGTCTATACCTTCATTTTCCATGACATGCTTCCCAACCAGATGGTTGACAGCCTTATCGTCTTCATCATGGCGGTTTGCCTGGTCTTCCTTATCGGAGAAGTCGGCAACAAATATGCCCGCCTGCTTGCGGAATATCGCAAGGCCAAAGAACAATGGGGCGTTACCGACGAAGAGGTAAAGGAGCATCTGTCCAAGATGTAGGATCCTCCCCCAACCACGAAGGCGGCCCGCAACCTGCGAGCCGCCTTTTTTTGTTGCGCCCGCATAAAAAGCCCGAGGAGGGCAAACCTCCCCGGGCTTAGAGCGCTTATCCGCAAAGGCAAAGTCCGCCGCTTTTATTCGACGACCGTGACCTCGGCGGTATCGACCAGCCAATGCACGGCCTTGTCACGCGCAACCACCTGGCGCAGGCTGGACATGCGGCCGGCGTCCTTCCAGGCTGCCAAGGCCTCTTCCAAGTCCTCGCTCTCGCTGAAGTGATTGCGGATGTCTTCGTCGGTGACCTCAGGGCAATTCGCACGGTAAACGGCATCGAGCGTGAGGTCGGTCATGGCGCGGTTTTCCGCCTGCTTGCGGATGTCGGCCTGGAACTCTTCGCCGTCGACACCGTTGTTCAGCAAGAAGTCAGACAGGTTGGAACCGTCTTTCTGGATCTTGTCCATGACCTCGTTTTGCACCTGAGCGCGAACGTAGGTCATAAAGTAGTCAGGGATTTCCTCGGTCATACGCTTTGCGGCCTCGGCCACGCAACGATCCTGCATAATCTTGGGCAGAGCCTCGGCCTTGTCCTTATTGATGGTGTAACGCATGGCCTTGTACAGGTCATCCACGTCCACGGAGCCAGCCTTTGCCGCCAGCTCATTGTTGACCTCGGGAAGAATCTTCACGCGAACGTCCACGACTTCGACCTCGGCGGTGATCAGGCCCTTGCCAAGATGCGAATAGCCCTTCTCGGCGGAAGAGTCGAAGGTGATGGTGTGCTGCTCGCCCGGCTTGCAGCCAATCAGAGCCTCGGTGAACTCCTTCGGCATGGAGGAGGCGCCCAGCTCAATCATGCGGGTTGCGTTGCTGAAGCCACGGACCGGCAGACCGTCTTCGGTGCTCAAGGACATGATGACGTTGACGAAGTCGCCATTTTCGGCCGCGTGGTCTTCGGCGATTTCCAGCGTGTAATAGTACTCGCGCAGGTTCTGGATAAGCAGCTCAACCTCGGCGTCGGTGGCCTGCTCGGGCGGCATCTCAACCGTGACGGGATCGTAGCTGGAAAGTTCCATTTCAGGCTTGACCTGGCCAGAAACAGTAAACTGGAACGGCTTGCCGTCCTCGACGGGATCATCCACATTAAACTCAGGCTCAGAAATGTAGATCACATCGGCCTCATCGATGGCTTCCCAGCCCTTTTCGTTGATGAGCTTTTCGGCCACGCCGCCCATGGCGTTGGCTTTGCCACCCACGCTGTTTTCCAGAACAGGACGAGGCGCCTTGCCCTTGCGGAAACCTTCGTACTTACGCTCGTTCAGTTCCTTGAAGAACAGCTTGATGTACTTGTCAACCTCTTCAGCAGAAGCCTCAATGGTCAGGACCATTTCCTGCTTTTCTTCGTCGGTCTCGCGAATCTTGTCGATTACCTTCACAGTCTCTCCTTTAACGCACTGTGCTTATTATGCGCAAACAATCTCAAAATTGAGCAATTGCCATTGTAACCCACTGCAAAGCCTTTATCCAAAAGAGGTTAAAAGTATAGGGGCTGGCTCCAAACGGAACCAGCCCCTATCAAAATTGATGTTTGCTTGAAATTAGAAGCGCTTGGCGATGGTGGCAAGGCCTTCAGTGATGGTGTTGGAATCAAAGCCTGCCTCGCGGAACAGAACGCATGCCTGGCAGATCTTGTCCAGAGCAGCCTTCAGATCGGCATTCTCGGGAGCCAAGTCCTGAATGGAGCGAGCGCGAGCCTCAAGAACCTGGACCAGCGTGCCCGTGTCGGCAGAAGCAGCTGCGCTTTGGCCAGTCTTGCGGTATTCAGCGACAGAGCCGTAGTACCAGTCATAACGTGCCCACATGCCCAAGGCGTAAGCGCCAGCCTTGGCGATATCGGCATCGGCAACGGACCCTGCAGCAATAGCGTCGCAAATAGCAGGAGAATTTACGCAATCAATGGTGGCGCCGGTCTTTGCGTCAACGATCTGAACGTAGCCGCCAGCCTCTTCGGTATCGGGGGTCCAAACAACATTTGCCATAGTACATATTCCTTTCTTCTGGCCCACTATTACTTTATCTAGCCAGATTGGTTTTTATTCTATCACGTATATATTTATGTGTATGAATATTTATAAAAGTTGATAATTTAAGTCTGACTTAAGGCCGAAACACAAGTGGGCTACACTAGAAGCAGTCCCCGAAGAAAGGCTTTCCATGGAATTCACGCTGGGCCTAGCCCAAACCTGCCACCCCGAAGACGGCGACGTCGTCTCGTTGGTTGACCGCTTTATGGCCCGCGCGAAAGAGCGCGGCGTTGACCTGTTGGTCTTCCCCGAATGTCTGATGACCCGCTACGAAGAGGAATTGGGCGCCTTTTTGGCGGCTGCCCAGCCCTTAGACGGCCCCTTCACTCAGGCCGTGGATGCCTTGGCGGCAAAGCATGGGCTGTGGGTTGCCTACACCCTCAACGAGGCCGGACCCGACGCCAACCACCCTTACAACACGCTGGTCCTGACCGACGATACTGGCACGCAAGTGGGCTTCTACCGCAAGACGCACCTGTTTGATACCGACTTCACCCGCGAATCCGACCGCATGGCGGCAGGCAACGCGCTGTTCCAGCCCGTTGACACGCCCTTCGGGTATGTGGGCATGGCCATCTGCTACGACCTGCGCTTTCCTGAGGTGGCTCGCTGCGCCGCCCTGCAAGGCGCCGACCTGATGCTCTACCCCGCTGCTTGGGTGGACGGCAAGCTGAAGGCCGAGCAATGGCGCACTTTGCTGATGGCGCGTGCCATCGAGAACGAGATGTTTGTGGCCGGCGTCAGCCGTGCGGATACGGGACGCATCGGGCAAAGCTGTATCGTGGATCCTCGCGGCGTGATCATCGCGCAGGGCGGCCCGGACGAGGAGTTGGTTGTCGGACGCATTGACACCAGCCTTATCGACCGCGTGCGCAAAGGCATGCCGGTGTTTTCACACCGCAGGCCTGAACTGTATGCCGGCATCGAGGACGACTGACCCGAAAGCTTATAGGCGTTTCAGTGAGCGTTTGACCTCATTTTTGCGAGGCCACCTCCTAAGATTACTTCCAAAAACAAGGTAACCTCGATTTTGGAAGTAACCCAGAGCGACGAAGCTGTGCCGTTTTACATCCAGAATCAAGCTTTTGCAGTTTTTGGAAGTAAAAAATCCCGCCATGGAGGCAATCCCAGCCCACCAAGAGAGGCTTATTTCCCCCCTCTTCGAGCCAAACAACCCACAGCCAAGCGCTACCAGGCAGTAAAAATTACTTCCAGAATTCGCAAACCATCCAAACTGGCAGTAATAAATCGCGGAAGGGCTGGTTTTGGTTACTTCCAGAACCGCGAAGATACGAGTTCTGGAAGTAATCCCTTACGCTTAGGACAAACATTGCTTAAAGATTTCGGAAGGCGGGCGGAAAACTAGCGCCCCAACGCCGCTTCAACTTCCTTGTTCCACAGGTTGAGCGTGGCATAGGCGCGATAAGGCCGCCAACCTTGCGCTGCCGCAATGACGTCCTTTTCCTTCTTGATGCCCAGCGCTTTGATAACGCCCAGGTCAGTAGCGGGGAAAGCGTCCGTATAAGCCATCATGCGCATAGTCAGGTAATTGGCCGTCCAATTGCCAATGCCCGGCAGGGCGTTCAGGCGCTTGATCATCTCTTCCGGGTCGGCGTGCGCAAAGTCCAAGCTGCCGTCGACCATGCCTTCGGCCAGAGCGTGGATGGTCTTCTGGCGCATGCGCGTAACGCCCAGCTGGCCCAAGGCGTCGCCGAAGCTATCCCCCAAGTCCAGCAGCTCTTGCGCCGTGGGGAAGACGTGCGTCAGGCAGGGCGCGTCTTCGCTCAAGCCCTCTGGCAGCGGCTGGCCCAACGTCTTGGCCACGCGCCCCGCCAGCGTTGACGCAGCCTTAACCGTAATCTGTTGGCCCAGCACGGCACGAACCGCCATCTCAAAGGAATCGAAGCAGCCTGGCACGCGAAGCCCCGGGTACGGCAGTTGCGGGCCCAGCTGGCTCATGGAGCGCAGGCCATCTTGCACCAGGTCAGGATCACAACCAAGGTCGAAAAGCTTGACGCAGCGCGTCACCACCTGGTCAAACACGGGCGCTAAGGACAAACTGGCCTCAAGCCGCAAAGCGGGCTTGCGTGGATGCCGCGTCACGCGCAGCCAGCCAAAGACGTCGGCGCCCGCCCTATCCTGCAGCCGGACGGTACGCAGGTAGGCGCCGCCTTCGACCGCCTCCACACCCGGAATGACGCGCATGGCCAAAAACTCCAGCATGCGATCCCAGTCGTAGGGGGGCCGATACCCCAGGCTTACCGCCAAGCAGCCTTCGCTTACCACCGCGCGCTTTTTCTTGCGAAGACCCTCCGCCGTCAGCCGATACTTTGCCTGCAAGGCCTCCTGCAGCTGTTGGGCGCCCTTAAAGCCAGCGGCCTGGGCCACCACTCCCAAGTCCAGCGTCGTCTCCGTTAGCAGGTTCTTGGCCAAAAGCAGGCCGCTTGGCGCCAGGCCCGGGCTGCATTCCGGCCGGCACAGCAAGCAAGGCCGATAGCCCGCCTCTTCGGCTTGCGCCACCGAGGGGTACAGCGTGATGTTTTCGTATTTGGGCATCTTGGCGCAGCAGGTGGGGCGACAATAGATGCGCGTCGACTTGACGGCGATGAACACATGTCCGCCCATGCTTTCGCGCCGCTGGCCGCTTGCCAGCAGATCAATTATCTCCCGCTTGTCCTGCTGCGGGTCAAAGCTTCGAAAGTCCATGCCCGTCCCTCCACAAAAAGGGCCTTCCCACCAGGGAAGGCCCCGCAAACGCAACTAGATGTCCATGCCGGCGTGGAAGCCCTCGTACACCGCCCACGTGATGTTGCGCGGCAACACGGCGTCGCCGATGACGCGCACCCACGGAGCAGCATCGCGCAGGCTGTTGGCCACGTCCTTGCGGGAGCGCTGGCCAATGGCGCAAACCACCGTGGATCCGGGAACCAGCTTCTCGGAGCCGTCAGGCAGAGCCACGGTCACGCCTTCGGCAGTCACGGCCGTTGCGCGGGCGTTCAGCACCACATCGATATCGGTTTGGTCAATTTCGGCCAGCAGGATGGGCCTATGACGAATGTTGGCGTCGATGGCAATGCCGTCGCGCATCTCCACAAGGTGCACCTTCTTGCCTTCGCGCACATACTTCAAAGCGCATTCGGCACCCGTCAGGCCGCCGCCGACCACAACCATCTCATCCGCGGGCTCAACGCCGTCCAGATACAGGTCCTCAACGTTGACCACCTGGGCGTCTTCAGCAACTGGCAAGAAGGACAAGTCCATCGGGGCAGACCCGACCGCAATAACGGCGGCATCGGCGCCGAAGTCATCGGCATATGCCGCATCGACCGGGGTGTTCAGCAAAATGTTCACGCCCGCGCGCTGGGCCAGCGTAGCGTACGTGCGGCCAAGATGATACATGTCCTGCTTGAAAGGCACCGCAGCCTCGGTGCGCAAGATGCCTCCCAGCTCTGGCCCAGCCTCGCACAGCGTGACGTCATGGCCGCGCTGGGCCGCCGTGGTGGCTGCCACCAGGCCAGCGATGCCGCCGCCCACGACCAGCACCTTCTTGCGCTGGCTTTCGGCCACCGGCGTCACGTCAAGGCCCTCAAACTCGCGCCCGATGCGCGGGTTCAGGCTGCAACGGCGCGTTTGGGTAACAGGACGCTCAGCCATGCAGGTGAAGCAGCGCATGCAGCGGATGATTTCGTCACCTTTGTTGGCCATTACCTTGTTGGGCAGGTTGGGGTCGGCCAAAAGCGCACGCCCCATCACGCAGAGGTCGGCCTGGCCGCTTGCGATGATTTCCTCCATCTGCGCGGGGTCAGACAGGCCGCCCAGCGTGGCAACCGGCTTGCTCACATGCTTCTTGATCTCGGCCGCCAGATACACGTTGCAGCCGTGGTCGCGGAACATGGACGGATGCGTGACGCTGAAGCCAAACTGGTAGCTGCCGGCGGAAACATGGATAAGGTCCACGTAGTCTTCCAGAGCCTGGGCAATACGCACGCCCTCTTCCAGGTCATAGCCGCCGTCGAACAGCTCGCTACCGCTCATGCGCATCTCAATGGGGAAACGCGGCCCGCATTCCTTGCGGACGGCCTCCATGATGCGGCGAGCAAGACGCGTGCGGTTTTCCAAGCTACCGCCGTATTCGTCGGTGCGCTTGTTGAAGTACGGGGACAAGAACTGGTTGATCAGCCAGCCATGGCCGCAGTGCACCATGCACATCTGGAAGCCCGCGCGCTTGGCCAGGCCCGCCGCTTCGGCATAGGCCGCCACAATGGAGTCAATCTGCTCGACAGTCAGGGCCTTCACCTTCATGCCGTCGGGACGCACACCGTCACTGGGGCCGTATTGGCAAAGCTCGCCCTTCTTCTTTTTGTCCACCATGTAGGTGCCGGCGTACTGGCCCGAATGCGAAAGCTCGATGCTGGCGATAGCGCCGTGGCGCTTGATGGCGTCGGCCACGTAGGCGAAGGCGCCCAGCTGGCCGGAGGTCTTAAGCGACAGATGCAGCATCTGGGAACCGTCGGTTTCCGGATGAACCACCAGTTCAGACACGGTGACGATTGCGGCGCCGCCCTTGGCGCGCGCCTCGTAGAAGCCCAGCGTGCGGGGGCCCGGAGACCCAACGGGGTCGATGTCGGTGGCGCCCAGCGGGGCGGAGCACATGCGGTTGCGCAGCGTAAGGCCGCACAGGTCGAGCGGCTTGCAAAGGTTGGGATAGTCGCGTTTCATGGTAGTTCCTTCTGGTAGAGCTGGCTGCTATTGCGTTGCTGGCGGGGCTATTTGTAGGTGTTTTCGCCGTCGTAGGAGGTCTTCGTCACGACGCTGAAATGGAAGATGGGCCGATCAACGCGCAGGATGCGCATGGGATTGTGCGTCACGCCTGCGGGGGCGAAGATGATGGATGACTTGGTGAGCAGGTGGGCTTCGCCGCCGATGGTGAACTCGATTTCACCACCCAGGTCGTTGGGGTTTTCGGGGTCGGAGCCAAAGAAGCCGATCAGCTCGTCGCAGTCGTCGTGCACGTGCTCTTCGAAAATCGGGTCGCGTTCGGGCACGTTGTAGTACCAGGCGGTGTTCATCTGGAAGGCGCCGGGGCACGCGTCCCCGTCAATCCACACGATGCGCTTGGCAAAGTTGTCGTAGATGCGCTTGAAGTCGCCGGCCATGGCGGGACCGCCCGCCACCTGCACGATGTTTTGGGCGAAGGCGCCGCCTTCGTTATTCAAGATAGCCACGATAGACCACTTCCCTCTTAGTGGTTGATGCTACGTCAAGTCTAGCACGGCTGCGCCCTTGCGCTGTGGCCCAAAGCGGGCTGGCTGCGGCTTTCCGAGCAAGCGTAAGCACGCCGAACGCGGGGCCAGCGCAAGCACGCATCGCGCGTCCCGTGGGTGCGCAAAAGAGAGGCTGCAGATTTTACCCGATGGGTGCGCGAAAGTCGCGCACCTATGGGCATCGGCCTCTCGTACGCGCAAAGCGGTCAGGCTGCGGCTATTGAACGCCCGCGCGCTCGCCGCGAAGCGTTTGCACGCTCACCAGTGCCAAGCCGCTCCAAATGCACACGAGCAGCACCGCATGGGCGAAGGTGAACGCCTCGCCAAACAGGAACACGCCTAAAAGCAGCGCGATGGTGGGGCTGACGTACTGGATGAAGCCCAAAAGCGAAAGCGGGATCTTGTTGGCGGCTGTGGAGAAAAGCAGCAGCGGAATGGCCGTCACGGGGCCGCCACCAATCAGCAGCAGCGTAGTCACCCAGCCGTCAACGCTGGAGACGTCCCCCAAAAAAGCGTGCTGACCTGTGACGAAGGCCAACACGATCGCGAAGATCAGCACCGGGAAGAACAAGATGACGTTCTCCATGGCCAGGGCCTGAGCGGCCGGGTAGCCGCCCTTCTTCTTCACCGCGCCATACAGCCCGAAGGAGAAAGCCAACGCCAGCGATATCCAAGGGAACTCGCCATAGCTGACGGTAAAGAAGACCACGCCGAAGGCACACAAAGCAACGGCGATCACCTGCAGCTTGGTCAGTCGCTCGCTGAAAAAGACGATTCCCAAAACGATGGAGACCAGCGGGTTAATGTAGTAGCCGATAGCGGTCTGAACCACGCAGCCAATGTTGACCGCGTAGATGTAGATGCCCCAGTTGAACGTGATAAGAATGGCCGCCGGAAGCAGTATCTTCCACGCGCGCTTGTCCTTCAGCAAGCCAGGCAGGTCAAGGCGCATAACAAAGCAGATGCCCACGGTCATCGCCGCGCACCACAAAATACGCTGCGCGATAATCTCCAGGCTGTCAACGTTGACCAGGAGCTTCCAATAGATGGGGCAAACGCCCCAAAACAGGTAGCACAGAAACCCGGTTATGATGCCCTTCCGCGTTTCGCTCACGCAGGCCCTCCTTTTTCACGATGGCGCCCATTTTACCGCTTGCGGAAATACTTTAGTGTGCTGTATTATGTGTATTACGAATGAAATGCAAGGAGCAACCATGTCTTACGAATACGCTGTTGTTGAAATTCCCAATAAAGTGCCGGTATCGATGAGGCTTCCCCTTCCCGTTGTGGAGGCTGTTGCCGATTACGCAGAGAAGCAGGCCATCCGCAAAACAGACGCCTACATCTACTTTTTGGAGAGGGGCATCAACGCCCAGAAGCAAGAAGATGAATTCAACGGGCGATTAAGCGCCCTTGAAGAAAAGCTTGACCGCGTGCTTTCGCTTTTGGAGAAGCCAGCGCCATGAGGATAGCCCTTTCTGGGTCGGACAGCGTCCGATGCTGGCGCGATGCGAAGTTCGCATCGACGCATTTAGGGACATACCAAAACTTGCCCGAGGGGTTTTCGCCACACATTTCTCAAACCGAGGCATCGTATTTGGCTCGACGGTTTGACATAGAGGCGCCCATTCACAACGTCGTCTGCGACAAAGCCCTAAGACGGAAATCCTCCCTGTTGGATAGCCGCCTCTTAGCCGCCTTTTCGTCTCAGGAACTTTTTGTTCCCATGGGGGCAGAGTCTTTCATCGTGTGCCCCGAGCTTTCCCTTTTGCAACTAGCGGCGGAATTCACCAGGAAAAGCGAGGCTTCAAAGCCGCTCCTCGACCAATCGCAGCTCGAGACGTCGGCGCTCTGCCGTTCGGCGGCAAAAGTAGCGCTGGTCTATCTAATGTGCGAATTCCGATCTGACTACTCTCTTGATGAGTCGCTTTCTTGTGGATTTTCCCCAAGACCGCCGCTTCTGCAGGAAGAGAAAACGCCTGAGGTCTTCGCCGCCAAGAAAATTGTTGGAGCCAACTTGGCTAAGAGCGCTTTTGGCCTTTCGTTTGCCAACTCCCACTCACCCGAGGAGACCGCCCTTGGGCTCTTGCTCGGCTTACCGCAGCCCCTTGGCGGACTTGGCCTTGGAACGCCGTGCATGAATCACCGCGTCACGGTGACGCACCGGGGACGCAAGGCGGATCGGTTCATTGACCTTTGCTACCCCGATCACATGATTGCCTTTGAGATGAACAGCGATGCCTTTCATCCGCAGGAAAACGCCAAAGCCGACAGCGAACGGCGTAACGAAATCTTGGCCTTAGGGTTTGAGATTTACGACGTTACCTCCCCGATGCTCTTTAGCCAAGCGTGGCTTGACGAGGTAGTTAGCCCGGCGCGAAAAAAGATGGGTGTCGACAAGTCCCGGATTGGCGACTATCCCCAGCGTTGCGCCGACTTGCGGCATCTTGTCTTTGAGCTCGGAAACACCAACTGCGAAGAAAATACTCACAGCGTCGTTTTGCCCCAGCTTTCAACAAGACGCTTCCTTTAGCAACCCGCACCTTTCGCCAAGAAGCTCAGCTGGGCATTGAGGACGCGCGCACTGCGTGTGGTTGATAGCGCATGCGCACAAGAGAGCGAAAGAGGGGCCGGTGCGCCGGTAGGTCGGTGGGTCGGTGGGTTGATTGGCCGGTGGGCTGATAGGTTGATTGGTTGATTGGCCGGTGGGTTGATTGGCCGGTGGGCCGGTGGGTCGGTGGGTTGCTGGGTTGATTGGCCGGCGGGTCGATAGGTGCGCGAATTCCACGCACCTATCGGGTAAAATCTGCAGCCCGATTTCTGCGTCCGTAGAAAACACCCCATAGGTGCGCGATTTTCACGCACCCATCGGGCCTTCGCCGGCGAAACAGGCCGCAAGGGGTCGATAGGTGCGCGATTTTCACGCACCTATGCCCCTTTTTCGCGGCGGCCCTCTCGGTGCTTGTAGAAAACACCCCATAGGTGCGCGATTTCCACGCACCCATCGGGTAAAACCTGCAGCCCGATTTCCGCGACTTGCCCTGCCCAGAGCAGCCCGCTGGCAACAGAGCCCCCGAAAAAGCAAAAGGACCGGGAAATCCCGGTCCTCAAGCACGTAAAAGAAATGCGCCGAATTAGTCCTCAGCGATCTCGGTGATGGCGCCCATGGGGCACTCCTCGACGCAGTCGCCGCAACCGATGCAAGAATCCTCGTTGGCGGCCTCAACGGTGCCACCAGCGACTTCCAGAACCTCCTGCGGGCAAGCATCTACGCAGATACCGCAACCAATGCACTCATCAGCATCAATGATAGGACGGGGCATATCTATCTCCTCTCGTCAGAAATCCCTCGCTTAACCTATGAACCTTCCCCCGAAAGTTCATGCAGGCAAGATACCACTGTTTTGGCCGTTTTGAAACAATTTCTTTTTGCTTTTCAGCTTACGGCAAAAAGTGTCCAGAGTTTAGCCGCTTACACCCTATTGCGCCTGCTGGTTACGGCGGCGAATGATGACGATCAGCGCAACAAGCAACGCCACGGCAGCAACGCCACCCGCTATTGCCAGCCACGGCACGTCAGCCGAAGCGTTGTTGCTGGCCAAGGGGTTGTCTGCGTCGGCGATGTTCTCAACGTCGCCCTGCTGCACGGCAAGGCTGTCAGTGGAATTGACCGCAGCAGCGCCTGCGTTTGCGGCGCTTTCACCAGCAGCAGCCGCAGCGGCGTTGGAAGCAGAGGCCCCAGAGGCAATGCCAGCAGCGTTGCCGGAGGCATCCTCGGAAGCCACGGTGCGGGCCTGCTGCGCCGTAGGAACAGTCACCGAAGCCTCAGCCTCAAGCGATGCGATCGGGTTCAGCGGATCATCAGCTGCAACCTTCATGGTTGCTGTAACCTGCCCGCCCAAATCGTCCAAGGAAACCACACGCTCGAAGATAACGGCCTGGGAGGACTTTGCCGCCAGAAGGGCGATCTGCTGCGTTTGGCCCGTCAGGGAATCCGTCACCGTCACGTTAGGCAGATCGACGTTGCCCGTGTTCTCAACCGTCACCGCATAGCGGGCGGTCTCGTCGTTAGCGAAGGCTGCGCCGTCTTCAGGGGCATTCTCAAGTGCCGCCGTTGCAGCAATGCCCGTCACGGCCGCCTCGGTCGCATGTTGAAGGACGGTCTCGTCGCCAACAAACGTCCCACCGATGGTGGTTCCCGATGCGGCTATCTTGCTTACAACCGACCCTCCAAGGACATCGGCAGAGGAAACGGTATGCGTGGCCTTGAACGTGTACTGGCCCACGCTTCGCGGCGCGATCGATTCGACGGTCCAAACATCGCCGGTCAGCTGATCGGCGATCTGCACGTCATAGATGGTGGCGTCGCCGTTGTTGACAAGCTCCACGGTGTAGGAAATCTCCTGGCCAAAGGCAACCTCAACGTCGTTGGAAACGCTTGCGGTTTGGGAGATGGTCAAGCTGGGGTTCAGGGCCACAACAGCATTCACCTGCGTGCATTCGTCCCAAACGGCAAAACCGTTGGGATCGAAGCCCTCTACCGTAACCCTTACCACAACCCTGCCGGCGCTCGCATTGCTCTCCGTGACCGTGCACGTCTGGTAGCAGCAGAAGACCTCGCCGGGCTCAAGCTGCCCAACAAAGCCCAGGTCGCCAGAAAGATCAAGAGCCGAAGAGCTCAGCGACACATTGGACAGCGTCGTATCGCCGTTGTTGTAGGCCTCAATGGAGTAGCCAATGGTCTGGCCAACGTAAACCTCTTGCCCCGCAGCAACGTCTGCCGTAATCGACAAAGTCAGGCTGGGGAAGACTTCCTCGTATTCATCAAGGGCCTCAACTTGGCCCTCGGGCTCAACGGCAACACTCATGGTGGCCTGCTCCGAGGCCTGAACCAGGGCTTGGTCGTTTTCGGCGGTGGTTGCTTCCTCAACATCACCTGCAAAGCTGAAGGGCATCAGGCCAAAGACCATGACAACCGACACAACCATAACCAACGTGGCTTTGTAAAGTGTGCTCAAATGCGGTGTGTTCTTCTTCATTTTCAGCAACCCCGTCCATCTCTCGTCCCAAGAATCAGCAACTGACAAATCGCACAGGAAAGCTAATCCTTGTCACTTTTGCATTATAGGAAGAAAGAATTGGGAGAAGCTTCCCATCCAAGATTGGTTGCCAATCCGTTGATTTGGGAAAACGAAGACCGTCAGCGGCTTCAAAGCGGCAAAAACGACCT
>R19__coassemble_228_pt1 | contig 30080 bp, 19 predicted proteins | sample R19__metabat2_low_PE_004 | metagenome-assembled genome bin R19
GGGCGCATGACCTTGACGGCCAGGCTCTTCACCATTTCGGGGGTTTTCTTTTCCAGCTTGCCTTTGAGGGGCTTCTCGCAAACGTAGGCGATGCCGTACGAGGGACCCACATGCGCGCCGATGACCGGGCTTGCGGGAAGCACGCGAACCTCGCGTCCAATGAGCGGCTCTACCTTATCACGCGCCCACTTTTCCGCAGGGGCGCTGTCGCCGATGTAATGCACGACGGCATCTATCAACGGGCTGTCGTGCATGTCTTCCTCAAGCTGCTGCAGGATGCGATCGGCGGCCTTCTTTTGCGTGCGTACCTTGGCAAACGTGCCGGTGCCGCCGTCGACCACGGTCAGCACCGGCGTCAGCTTCACCAGGTTGCCGATAAGGGCCGCAGCCGAGCCGATGCGTCCGCCGGCGCGCAGATAGGACAGGCTTTCGGGAGCAAACAGGAAGCGGGATCGCCCGACCGCATCCGCCGCTGCCAGGGCGCACTGGTAAAGGGAGGCGCCTTCGTCGCGGGCGTCCGCGGCTGCCAGCACGGCAAAGCCTTCGTCGAAGCAGTTGGACAGGGAATCGATGAGCACGTACTGGAAACTGGGGCGGCTGACGCCGACCGCAGTGGCGGCGCGCACCGCGCCTTCGAACGTGCCGCTCATGGCCGAGCTCATGAACACGCCGATGACCACATCGCCGGATTTGGCCACGTCTTCGAAGTATTCCTGAACCGTGGCCGCGGAAGGCTGGCTGCTCTTCGGCGGGTTATCGATCATTTGGTCGATCTTGCCGTAGAAGTCATCGACGTCAAGCGTGGCTTCCTCATAGTCCGTGCCGTCAAAGCGCACAAAAAGCGACAAGACGTCGATGTTGCGTGATTCGGTCAGCTCGCGCGGCAAGCTGGCGGTGGAGTCGGTAACAATTCTGATCATGAGCCCCTTCTTTCCCTCCTAACTCATGGTATCACGCTTAACTGTTGATGAGGCAGAAACTGCTGTTTGTGGAGCTTACGAAGGGATAAGGATTGCCGTTAGGGCGGTGCGGCTAGATATTGCACATCAGGCCTGTTCCTTGCTGCACTGTTCAGGTCCGTGGCAAAAATTGGCAACTTTTCGCTTACAAAATGCGGTTGGGTATGGTTCTTTTTGGTCGTCGAGCAGCTATTTGAGTTCGATGTTTTTAGGCAATTATTCAAAACCCCAGGTCAGATAAGTTCAATAATTTCATCAACCTTCATGCCCTTGGGAAAAATCGCGATTTGCCCCGGGAAAGACCATACCCAATCGCATTTTGATGATGCTCAAACCCCGATTCTTGGCGCGGCATGCCACCATACGCAATGGGCTGGCCAAGCATAGGCTTGGCCAGCCCGCTATATTTACGAAAACGGTACCGTTTTCGCGCTATTCGGCTGTCCCGTCCTCACCAAGCGCTTTGCTGCCGATGAGCACGGCCCCTGCGGCGGCTGCTGTGGCGACGGCGGCAAAGGCCCCTAGGGGCGCAGAGTCGCCCGTGTTGGGGGTTGCCGTTTTGTTGGTGTTGCCGCTGCCGCTGGAACTGCCCTTGTTGCTGTTGTCGTCAGTGGGAGTTCCTGGCTCACCAGGAGACAGGTTATAGCTGCACTTCACGCAGGGCTTGCCGCTCTCAACGCACAGGTTGCCGTCCTCGTCGGTGCAATCCTCGGTGCCGTGCACGATGTAGTCATCGCAGAGCACCGTGTGCTTGCCCGCACCATTGCTTACGTAATGTTGTGGCAGTTCGCATTTATCGGCATGGTCATCGCACATGCCCACGGCCAAATATGACAGGTACAGCGGGTCGTTTTGCTGCTCGACCTCCTCAAACTGCGGCTCCTCGGCGCCCTCGGATGGGTCGCCCTTGGTGTAGTGCGTTACGTAGGTTTTATTCTCCATGTCTTGGATGCTGTTGTCCTGGTACACCAGCGCGCTCATGGTGTAACCGTTTTCAACCTCGCCATCGTAGGGCTCGCACTGCAGGGGAATGTCGCACAGGACGCCCTGCTCATACGACACAGTCGAAACCAACGTGAACGAGGTGTTGGAGGCTTCCTGGTAATACTCCAGGGGTTCGCCGTTTTCGTCTTCGTCCCACAGGCCCGTCTCTTCGTTGTAGGTGGCCAATACCTGCTCGTATTCGCCCGTCCCCTCGTTGTACTCCACGGCATATTGCGGGGTGTATTCAGTATCCTCGGTGGCGCCTTCCTGGTAGTAGGCATAACAGTGCGGAGCCGCGATGCTGCCGCTTTCGGCGTCGAGCTCTCCGGTTACCAGCGAGACCGAGTTGGAGAATACGTCGTAGATGGGGGCGTTGATGATGTTGGTGAACTGCAGCTCGTCGAAGAAGTCTTCGACGTCATCATCGTCATCGTCGCTGGAGGGGTTCTGAATGACTGCGAAGCCCTGGATTTCCTTCGTATCGCTTTCTGGGGTCTTGCGCAGAAGCAGGTTCACATAGGTGCCCTCCTCAACGCCATCAAGCTCTTCGTGGTCAAAGCCGTCAAGGAAGGGGAACGTCTCGTGGATGTCGGTCACGTGCTCGCCGTCGGTATTGAGGGTGTGGATGTTCAGCGTAAGGCTCTCATCGTCAACGGAAACCACCTGCCCGAAGACGCGATAGGCGTTGTCTTCGCTCCTCTTGTTGTCAACCGCGGTAACCTCGCACTCGTAATCGTCGCCGGCCACGTTATCGGCGAAGAACCGCAACGTTACGGTTATGCCGTCTCCCTTTTCGCCGTAGGTGAGAAGCTGATCGTCGACGGCTGATCCTACCTTTGCCCAGGCGCAGAAGGGGGAAAGCGTATTCTGGTTGGTGAACATGTAGGGGCGGTATTCGTCCGCATCGTCGCCAGGGGTGATGCTCGTGCTCAGGTCCATGGGTTGCGCGGACCCGATGGATTGGATGGACACCAACAAGTCGGTTGTCGTCTCATCGTCGTCATCGATATCGTCGAAAAGATCCTCCAGATCACTGGGGATGGCCTCGATGAACGGGGTTTCCTCATCGGAGGATTCACCATTGCTGGACACGTCTTGCGTGGACAGCGCATTCTCGCTTGTCGGCAGCTTGCCGGTCTTCTGGATAAGGAACTCGTTGTATAGGCCTGCCAGATCGCGGAAAACCTGCTGTATGGTCAGCGTCATGGTGCTGCCGAGCTTCTTGACGACGGCGTCTTTGCCGTTGATCTCGACGGCCTTGCTCATGCAAGCGGAAAGTCGGTCGTAGGCCTCCTTGACGAACGCCATGCCATCGTCTTCGGTGAAGCCTTTGCCATCAACCTTTTTGCACTGCGCGGTGCCGTCGTTGTACTCATTGAAATACTTTGCGGCCCAATCTTCCCAATTCACGTAGGATTGCAAGGGCTGACAAGGGCTTTTCAAGCCGAATTTATAGCGGTACTTTTCGTCGCGTATGCCCAATCGAATGTCTTTAAGGCTCTGCACATTGCCGAGCAGCAGGCGCCCAGAGTCAAGCGAGCGACGCCCGCCGGTGCAGATCCACGAAGAAGCCGCCAAGGCTTTTGTGGTGCTGGCGTCGATGGGGTACGTGCCGCTGTACATGCTTTCGTCGTCATCCCTGAAGGCGCACTTCAGCGTGTTCTCGAGCAGCCAATCGCGTACGCCCTTCTCGCCATTTTCGCCCGTCCAAGGCTTGTCCTGCATGAAAAGCTGGAACAAGGCGGCCATGGTGTTGATGGACTCGGACATGCCCAGCGTCTTGAAATCAATGTGCGTATCGCTGTGGCCAACGGGGCTGTAGGCTTTGAAATCGTTCCAGGCGTCCGTGCTTTTGGCAATGTTTACTTCGGTGGAATACCATCTGTCGAAGATGTTGTACTCGATGCCGCCCTCAGCAGGTTTAACGTAGTTGCGCTGCTCCACCTGGCCGCTTCTCTTCTCGACGGTTTCGCCGGGGGCGAAGTTGTAAAGCTTGTTGGTCCCGCGGCTGAAATTGTACCTATCGGGGAACCAGTCGCAGACATCCCAGAACTTATACCAGGGCGTATCGGGGTTGTACGTAAGGATCTGACGCAGGTTGTTGGTGTTGTCGAAGCTGGTGCCTTTCCAGGGCTTGCCGCTCATGTCGACCTTGCATACCTGATCATAGGGCTTATGGCGGTCCTCGCTTTTGACGTTTGACCCTTTCTGGCGGTAGTAGTGGTTGAAGCCGACGATCTGATACGTCAGTTCACTGTCAGATGCCGTCGGATACGTGCGCGAGCAATGCGCGGCGCACCAGGAGTCCTCGATGGTGTGGGCGAACATGCCCAAGGCACGCAAACGCATGAAGCGCTTGGGCAGCGGGATGGACCGGCACTCCATATCGCGGATGTTCAGGGGGTTAGGCCCGTCGTAACCGTAGCACTCGCTGGCCTTCACGCTCGAAGGCGAACCATAGCTCTCATAGCCAGGCCCCTTGGTGCCATGCTTGCGGAGCAGGTCTTGAAGCGGCCAGTTCTCGCACACCAGCTCGGTGCCGCCCCATTCCTTATAACACTGATGGTAGATGTCGATGAAGGCGTCGAAGATGGTGCGGCAGTCCTTTTTGGACAGGCCCTCGACCTCGATGTTATCGGGGTCGCCCGTGCGTGCATATTCCCACGCCACGCCAAGCCATTCCAGCATCATCTTGCGGGTCAAGCCCTGGGGAAGCGGCGTTGTGGCGTCGGGCTGGAAGGCCTGCATGGCATGCAGGAAGCTGGCGCGCTCTCCCATGGAGAACCTGACGAGCGCGGAGCCTTTGCCGAAGAAATTGCTTTCCTTTTTCTGGTCCTTCAAGATGTGATTCGCAACGTCGACAACGCTTTCGTATGTCTTTTTGTCAGGGGGCTCGATGATGTCTCTGCGCAGGTAATTCCACATGAAGTCAGTGATGGAGTCACTTGCGGAGTCGTTCCAGAAGGCGCCCATGCGCAGGAATGCCACGTTTTCGGCATACAAGGCGTTCGGCAGCGGGTCGCGCATCAGGTCGCTGTCGCTGAAGCATGCGGCTTGGCCGTTGGGACCCGCATCATGAGGCCGCCACGGGTTGATGAGGCCGCCCGGAATGTTGGGGACCTCTATGTCGTATCGCCATTCGGAGTCGATTCGCTTCTGGACCTTCGTCAAGCCGTTTTCGCGATACATCTTGTGCAGCGCATAGGCGTAGGCAATCTGGGTGATGTCCTCGTGCACGCAATCCGCCAGGCCTTTGAGGCTGTATGCTGGGCCGGAAACTTTGGAATTGAAGCTGTTCCAGGCGTAGGCCTCATCGGGCTTGAGCGTAACGCCCGCGGCCAAGGCAACGCCAACCGCAGCGATGAAGGATCGGCGCGAGACCGGATTCTTGTCCGCCGCGGCAATCATTTCCTGGAAGCTCATATCTTCTTTGATGAAATCCAAACCTGCCGACATGGCTTTCCTTTCAATCGGACAGCAAAACATTCCAATTGATAATTATATTTCCTGATGCGCGGTTTCAGGCCTAATTCGCAATTGAAATTGCGCGTATGACGGCTTGAAGCGTACGTACTGCAAGACGGTGCCGATTGGTGTCGAGCGGCGCAAAGAAGTAAGATGGGCTTTGGCAAAATACCGAAGAGGAAGGTGACCCGATGGAAATCGCCTTTACGTTAAACCAGGTGCTGAAATCTGCGCCGAAGACGCTCTTCAAGTGGTTGACCTTCGCTTTTGCGCTGCTCCTATGCTCCGGATTGCTTGCTGTTGACGCCTTTGCGGATGACGGCGGGAAGACGGTCACGATCGGCGACGACACGCAAAGCAACTACCTTGCCGGGCCTTACGGAGCCACCGAATACGAGTGCTCCCTTGTGGAGATGCTTTACACCGCTGATGAGATTGGAGATTTGGGGTCCCAGAACAACATTGCCGCGCTTGCCTTCAACGTCGTGCAGGCCAAAAGCTTCACGCCAAGCGAGGGAATCATGGTCTACATGGCCAACACAACGGCTACCTCCCTTGATTCCGACTTGCTTTTGTTCGTCGACCCCGATGAGTTCACGTTGGTGTATGACGGTGCGGCGACCATCGGGCAGCAAACCGGCTGGGAGTCCGTCGAGCTTACTGATTCGTTTGCGTATGAGGCGGGGAGCAACCTTGCCGTCATCATCTTGCGCAAGGGGAATAACGCCGCCGCGGCGGGGGAGGGCAATGCCGTCAAGTACGCTGCCTCATCCGCCTCTGGCTGCCTTGCGGTGCTGCAGCGGCATTTCCCGGGCACGGGCTATTACGAAAACCTGGCAAACGCCCTGAAGCCGATCACCGGCTGCTATTACATAAGCCCCGCCGACCAGTCGCTTCGCCCGAACATCCAGCTCACCTTTAAAGATGAATCCACCGCCCATGTATTCAGCGTCGCGGACACCCCCTACGCGGGCGGTTATTACCTGGTCACCTATACGGAAAAGGTGCCAGATGGCCAAACGCCCGCCATTGACGGGGAACCCCTGTATAAGGTCGGCGATTCCTTTGTGACGCTGATGACCAAGGACCAGGCGGCGAAGTTGATGAACTCGCGCTTCTCGGTGGGCGTCGCGTCCCATGGTGAGGTTTCCCGCAACGGTGATGTGAACGGCAACGGGACCGTCAACATCGTCGATGCCCAAGTCGCTTATGACCTAGCAAACGGCGTCTATGCCGATTTCACCGTTCTGGACATGGAGGGGTGGCTGCGCGCCGACGTTAACAGCGACGGGTTTGTCGATGCTGCTGATGCGCTTGCCATCCAGGCCAAGGTGATGGGGCGGTAATACGTTGAGGGTCCTTTTGGCGCGTTGAAGCGCTGGCGGGTACAGGCAACGAAGAGTCATTGAAGGGGAGTTTTGATGTCGAAGTCCAATACGCTAGGCAACGGAGAGCAGCTTAACAGCGCCTCAAGTGCGCTGATGGCCAACCCGACGATGAGCCGCCGTGCGTTCTTCTCGCTGACGGCGGCGGTGGGCGCGCTCTCGTTTCTTGGGTCTGCCACACTGAACGGCCGCATGGTCGTGAGCGCCTATGCCGACGAAGACGAAAACACGCACTTCCAGATCTACCTGATGGCCATCGACGAGGTGCCGGTGCAGGCGATGAGCTTCGAAGGCGGTGAATGGGTTGAGGCGCCGGACGTTGAGGTGACGCTGACGTCGCTTGTGGTCGAAGGCCAATCGGTCACCGTCATCACCGACGAGACCGGCTTTGCCGCAGCTGGCATCAAGCCTCTTTCCTGGGAGCGCAACATTGCCGATGCGGCTGCCTTCAGCTGCTGGGCGTGCGTCACCGCGAAGCGCGATGGCTACCGCGAATGGTGCTATCCCGAATACTACGTCACATCCGACTACGCCGTCTCCGATGACGGCACCTGGTCGAACACTATCGTTGTCCTTACCTTGCCCCTTTCAGAGGAGTCAAGCACGGATGCATCCTCCAATGATACTTCCTTCCAGCCTTACCTTTACCAGGCGGCGCTTGACGGCCAAGACGTTCTGAGCTGTGCCTTCGAACAGAGTGTGGGCGCGTCTTTGAAGGGAGAGCATACGCTTGTCATCCAGGTCTGTTCCCCCAACAAGCACGCCGTGACCGCCGAGGTGCTTGCCATTGCCCCTGATGGGGCCAAGTACGCGTGGATAGAGAAAAGCGATATCCCCGAAACCACCGAGCCTGCGCAGGTGGGGACGATGTATCGTGCCGAATTCAAGGGCGAGTGGCTTGTCAACACGCAGCCGGGAAGCAAGCTGCTCATTAAATTCAGCGATTCCGATGACCGCGTGTACACGTTGGTGTCGCCCGTCACGTTCGCAGAGGCCGACGACGACATTGACCCTGACTCTAAGCAAGACGGCGACGCTCCCATGTCGGATGACTCGCTTGACAGCCCTTTGCCAAGCTGGCTTATCCGCAATGACGACTCGCTCAACTTCGCGATGCCTGACATTCCCATTAAGATCTTCAGCGACAAGAAGGGCAATTTCGGGTTGGTTGTCACCTTGTTGTCCATCTCATTTTTGAAGAGGCGTGACGGTGTGGACGCGTTGGAGGATGCCGACAAGGTGAAGACCCTTGCCAGCGGCCTTTCTGGTGAGAATTTCAAGAACGCGTTCAAGAAGCAGGTCCAAACCGGCTTGGCCTTGAACAGCGCTGCATGGAAAGACAAGAAGAACTCCCTGTTTGGGCGCTCGAAGTTCACCACCAAATGGGACGCTTCGTTTGATGTGCAGTTTTTTGCGTATGGGTCTTTCGACAAGACCATGACCGAGCTGGTGAAGGCGAAAACCTGGCGTGGCAATTTTGCCCTGGGGCTTTCGCTTGGCTTCAGCGCGTCGGCCACCTCGCAGTTGGTCATCGTGTTCATTCCCTTAGCGCTCACGTTTGACTTCTCGGCGTCCATCTCTGCGAAGATCATCTTCGGCTTTTTGGTCGAAGAGGGCCTGAAGAACTTCCGTCTGGCTTCCAGCGGCTCCGAAAGCAGCAGCTCCACTGAGCTTGCCAGCAACGATGCAGCCAGCGACTTCTTCTCGTTTGTCGTCGTCATCCATGTTGAAATCGGCCTGTCGCTTGCTGTGGGCATTGCTGGCGTCTTGGATGCCGGCGTCAGGGGAAGCGCGTACTTGCGCATCACCCTTACCTACGACGATTCGTATGAGGGGGCCAAGCCCCTGCCGCGCGCTGTGGCCGAGCTGGGCGCTGCCGTTGACGTGTTCGTGGAGGTCCTGTTCTGGAAGAAGACGTTCAACGTGGCCGAGCTGTCGCCTAAGGTCATCGCTGACAACTGGTCCGATACCTCCTCCAACCTGCTTGCGGACGAACTGGCCGTTTCCGGGCTTGATATGAGCGACGCGACGCTTGTCACCGACGATACGTTGGCGCTTTCCGCCGAGTACGAAGGCGAAACGGTTACAGCGTCAGCGTTGAGCGTTTCTGAAGGGGACGACGGCGGTGAAGGCGCGCCAAGCCAGGAGATGACCATCGAGTACCACCGAATCCGGCCGACAGGCGCTACCGCAAACGCCGCCCTGGACATTTCGCCGTACACGCGCGGCGACTTCGGCACGTCTCTTTCGACGCTCAGTGACGAGGCCAGCACCACGTACAATCCGCTGTACGGCTTGAAGCCTACCTGGGATGATGTCCTTTACAAAGATGTGTACTCCGCGGCGCGCCCCAAGGTGATCCACGGCTACAAGGGCTTCGAGAAAGAGGAGACCGTTCAGGCCCCAACGGTTTCCATGCGCCTGGCCACGGTTGTTGTCAGCGATGCGCAGGGAAACCGCTACACGCGCACGCGCGTGGCTTACAGCGTTTGGGATGAGGACAACCACAAGTTTGGCGAAGAGAAGATCATCGATTTCAACGTTGATGGCCTTGATGCCTTTGACCGCTATGACGTGGACTTCGATTTTGACATGGGGTATATGGCTTGGCCCTATGTTGCCTATGAAAATCAGCACGTAAGGTCAATTTATGTTGCAATTACTAGCTTGACCAGGCCAAACGGCGTGGAAAGCAACGAAGACACCCTGGATGATTACAAAGACAGGCAGTTTGTCACGCTCGTACGCATCGTCGCGGGCGAGAATATTCCTGACGAGTGGCACGTGGAAAACGGCGCTGTCGCCTCGCTGTACAGCAAGGACGGATCGGTTGCCACGTGGCATCCGCGCGTGTTGGTGAACCGCCGAGCCAAGATCAGGGAGGGTGAGCTTTTCAACTACCTGTGGTCCCATGAGGCCGCAAACGTCTACTACTATCGCAAGGATCTTTCTACCGGCGATTCCGAGATGCGCTTGCTCGGGTGGCATACGGAATACTCATACGACGACCGCGGCTACCAGCTTGCGTCGAACAGCTATCTTGACCATACGCTGTTCGCGGGATCCGATTTAGGCATTTCATCGAGCGACCTGACCAACGGAACCTTCGAGGTGTACTCGTCATCGCGCAACTACGAGCCCATTTGGACAAACGAATCGCAATCCGGCAACGAGCGCTGCATCTTCTCGCAGCTATGTTGGCAGGGGCGCAACACCCAAACATCGTCTTCCGGCACGCAGGGCAAGCCCTTAAGCGTTGCTGCTTCGCTTGCCATAAAGCACGATAAGGACGAAGACGGCTATGAGAGCCCGCAGCTTCAGGTTGTCGACAAGATCTTGCTTGATGGGATATCGTCCATCTCGAAGCGTACTGTTCATGACGACAAGCAACTCTTCGTCTTCTCCACCGACACGGCCGCATCGGAGGAGCGGTTTAACGTCATCTCCCTCAACTCGGTCCTAGAAGAAGGAACCGCCTCTGATTTGCACGATGTGTGCCAAACCGGCGACATGAAGTTCTCCGTTGCCCAAGCGGACGGCTATACCACCAAGACCAATTACTTCGCGTCCAGCGATGGCCGTTGGCTGTATTGCATACGCGTGGCTGAAGGCGACTTGCAGCCGTTGCACGATGACGCCTTGAAGGTGGCCCAGGACCCGAATTCGCAGGTGTACAGCACGTGCTTCACCGATGACGACACGCCTGAGGATCTGGGCGATGGCACCATGGCCGAAGGCGGCAAGATCCAGCGCTACCAGATCATGGAGTCGCGCTGGGTCGAGGAATTCCAAACCTATAACGAGTTCTATCCGATCGCGCAGCTGGAATATCCTCCTTCAACCCTTCAGATCATTGCGTTCTCTAACGAGCGCCGCGACTTCGAGGTGTCCACGGTCACCGATACCGAGAAGAGCATCGGCGACATCCACCAGGTCGGCATTGAGAACGTTCTGGGCACGCATATCATCGGCGTGACGCCGAAGAGCAAGTGCGCACGCGCCGGAGACCCGGTGTACATTGACATCGACGTGAAGAACACGGGCAATTGGTTCATCACCAGCTTTGACGTCAGCATCTATTACGGCAGCGGTCAGATGGCAGGCACGCTGGTCAGCAAGATTTCCCAGCCGCAGCTTTCCCAATACCTGCAGGTTTCCCATGAGAACTACAAGCAGGTGCTCGACGCCGACGGCAACCCCGTTCGCGATGAGGACGGCAAGCCGAAGAGCCAATACGTCCAGGACTTCCGTGACACCTACGGCATTCTGTGGGCGGGCATGACGCGTCGGTACCGCTTCTCATTCACCATGCCCGACGATTGCGAGCACGGCTACAACGAGTTCTACGTGGGGGTGGACAACCCCACCTGCAGCTCCCTTAACGCGGTCGTTTCCCAGAACTCGCTTGAGATGGCCGATCTTTCGTCGGCCGACGACAACGGTTCCGGTCTGGTATCGCAGCATATCGCCAACGCCCAGGTGGGGGACACGGCCCTTTCCTGGCTAGGTGTTGACGACTTCCTGGAGCCGGGAAGCTATCAGACGGTGACGTCCCCGGTGACGCACACGTTCGCGGTGAACGAGGGCGGCGAAGACGACTACGCGCCGAGTGCATCCACTGCGGCAACGGTCGAGGCGTTTGGCATGCAGATGCCGGAATACATCGCTTCGAGCGTGTTCGATGCGGTTGATGACTTAGGCTTGGCCTTTGGCGGCTCGAGTGTTGTTGCCGCCGAGGCGTCAGCAGGCGATGAAGGGTCTTCCGCTGAGGCTGGTGCGCAGGCAGGCTCCGTTGATCCGACTGTTATCGGCGTGGCCGCGGCCGGCGTTGTTGCGGTTGGCGCTGCCGCCGTGGCGGTGAAGAGGCGCGCCAAGGCTGATGACGCGGGGGAGCCGCCGGTTTCGGGCGAATAGGGCGCTTACAAATGCACGGTGCGCGTGGCGATGCGTTCCCGCAGGCTGTCTGAATGCGTGACGAACACCAGCCCGACGTCGTGATGGTCGCAGTAGGACAAAAGGAACTTCCAGATCTGGGCCTGGGTGATGGCGTCTAGCATGGTCGAAATCTCGTCGGCGACGATGAACTTCGGCTGCAGGGCCAACGTTCGGGCAATGCAGCAGCGCTGAAGCTCGCCGCCCGAAAGCTCGTGCGGGTAACGGGTGAGCCACTTCTTGTCGATTGCCAGGGCCTCCATCAGCTGGGCTTGGGCGCCCCCGGCCTCCTCAAGCGATTGCGCGATGCGCAAATACGGGTCCATGGCCTGCTCGGGATGTTGCCAGATGAGCTGCACGGGGTTGGGCTTGCCGGGCTGCGCGCTGGCGGGCCGGCCGTCAACCGTGACGGATCCGCTTGTGGGTTCAAGGTATCCCGCCAGCAGCTGGCAGAGCGTGGTTTTGCCGCGTCCCGAAGGCGCGCTTAGGGCCACGCGTTCATTGCTGTTGACTTCGATTGTGAACCCTTCGACAACGTTTGCGCTGTTGGGGTAAGCAAACATAAGGTTCTCGGCGGCAAGATGGGAACTCATAGCGCACCTCCTTGGGAGGCTTCGAAGTCGTGCTCGGGCAGGGCGTGCCACAACTCCTTGGCAAACGGGGTGGAAAGCTTGTCGGGCGAGGCGAAGCTTTCAACGCTGGTCTCCTCGATGACGCTTCCGTCCTTGAATATGGCCAGGCGATCGGCAACATTAAGGGCCAATTGGATGTCGTGCGTGATCAAAAGGACGCTGCCGCCGCCGTCTGCGAACGCGCGGAAGTCCGCCATGGCTGCTATAGCAAGGTCTAAGTCCAAGCCCGGGGTGGGCTCATCGGCGATGATGAGCTTGGGGTTTCCGATAAGCGCCGTGCAAAGCAGGACGCGGCGCGCCATGCCGCCGGAAAGCTGGTGCGGGTACAAGTTCTCCACGTTGGCGTCAAGCTGGTAGCGCGCATACAATGCTTCGCGCTCAGGGCGCGTGCCGCCGATCTGCCTGCCGATGCGCATAAGCGGGTCTAGGGCCGCAATACTTTGCGGGACGAAGGCGATTTCGCGCCCACGGTGCTTCGCCAGAGTTTGCGCGGTTTGAAGTTGGCCGTCAAAGTAGATGATCCCCTCAACCCGCACGTTCGGCTCATAAAGCCCCATGATGGCATCGGCAAGAACCGTCTTGCCCGACCCTGAAGCGCCCACCAGGGCAAGGATCTCACCTTCGTGGACGGATATGTTCAGATGGTCGATGACCGGCGAGAACAGGCGCTTGCTCGAAAGCGAGGAAGCGCTTTCGTACATGTCAAACCCGATGCTCAGGTCTTCTACCTGCAGCACATGGTGGCCGTGCGCATGCTGGGAATGCGTCGCATGCGAATGGTGATGGTGGTAGGCCTCGTGCTGGTGGTCCAGGCTGTGCGGTGTTTGTTGGAGCTGGTTGGACATGGGCTACCTCTGCGCCTGATGCGGGTCGATGAGCGCACGCACGCATTGCCCCGCAAGGTCGAACAGGATGACGATGGCGATGAGCGCCAGCCCCGGGAAGACGGCCAGCCACCAAGCGCCCGTGGAAAGATAGTTCATCGACTGGCTGAGGATGACGCCGATGGCCGCCGACTCGGGTGAGAGGCCGAAGCCCAAAAACGTGATGGCTGCTTCATGCAGGATGGCATGGGGAAACAGCAGGATAAGCCCCACCAGGAACTGCGGAAAGACGGCAGGGAAGATGTGCTTTGCGGCAATTTGGGCGCCTGTGCGGCCCATTTGGCGGGCGGCCGCAACATAGCGGCTCTGCTTGACCTGCAGCACCTCGGCGCGGATGACGCGGCAAAGCGAGGGCCAATGGGTGATGGCAACTCCCACGGTCACGCCGACGGCGCCTTTGCCCAAAGCGAAGGAGATAAGGATGAGCAGCACGATATGCGGGATGCTGAGCATGAGGTCGACAAGCCACGTGATAAGCGTGTCCAGCCATTGGGGCCCGAGCGCTGACGCTATGCCGAACGCAAGCGCGATGACCGAAGAGATGACGGCGGCCAGAAGTCCGATGCCGATGCTGGTGGACAGGCCGGAAACGGTGCGCAGCAACATGTCGTGGCCCAGCTGATCGGTCCCGAAGGGGTGCGCGAGGCTGGGGGCAAGGTTCTTGATGGCAAGGTCGGTCTGGTTTGCCAGCGGCGTCAGCATGGCGCCGGCGATGGCTACCGTAACAAGGACGGCAAAGCAAACAATGCAGCAGGCAAGCGTGCGCTTACGGTTTCCGCCCTTCACCTTGAGGGGCGAATGATAGATGAAGGCATGGCTTTGACTCTGGGTGCCCCTGCTGGTTGCGGTCATTTCGCTCATGCGGCAGCACCCTGCTTTCTCAGACGCGGGTCGATGACGCGGTACAGGATGTCAGCAACGGTGTTTCCACAGAAAACGATGAGGGCCGAAACCAGGGCTATTCCGACCAGCAGTGCGGCATCGCCGCCAGTGCCGGCCGTTACGGCGGCTTGTCCCAGGCCGGGGTAGGAGAATACCTGCTCGACCAAGACCGACCCGCCGAAGATCTCAGAGATGGCGGCAAACTGCAGCGTGATGGCAGGCAGGACCAGGTTGCGCAAGCCGTGCTGGGTTAACGCCTGAAAGCGTGATGCGCCCCGTGCCTGGGCAAAGCGGATGTAGTCGCTCTCAAGCACGTCGATGGTCTTTTCGCGCGTGTGCAGCGCGATGTTGCCGATGCCTACGATGGAAAGCGTCAGCGCGGGCAGCACCAAGTGGTAAAGCGTGTCAAGGATGGTCACCTCATCTGCGGTTTTGCCGATGGGAACCGAGAACCCGATGGGGAACCACCCAAGCCAAACGGCGAAGACGATAAGCATCACCAACCCAAACCAGAAGGCGGGAGTGGAGGCAAGGACGAAGCAGATGCCCTTGATGACAACGTCCGGTGCGCGATCCTTGTTATAGCCTGCCACCACGCCGAGCGTAAGCCCGATGGCGCCGCTGAACAGCCAGGCCACCAGCATGAGCAAGAGCGTGTTTCCGGACCTTGTTGCCAACACTTCGGAAACGGGCAGGTTGAAGCGAAGCGACGTTCCCAAGTCGCCCTGCAGGGCGCTGCCAAGCCAGTTGAGGTAGCGCTCCCAAAGGGGAAGGTCAGATCCCCAGTACTGCGCAAGCGCCGCCTTTTGGTCCTCGGACAGGCTTGCGTAGGCGGTCTGCCCGACATTGGCCTGGACGGGATCTATGGGCGACATGCCTACCAGGAAGAACACGACGATGCTGACCGCAAACATGAGCAGCACGAACTTGCAGAGATATTTGCCTATCGTCTTCGCCACGGGTGCGCGTTACTTCCAGGCCCATTTATCGACATTGTTAAGCAGCGACCAACCGTGGCCGTGCGGATGCGGCTTCTGCTGGGCGACCTGCAGGTTTTGGCGCTTGAAGTACAGGTGATCGATGTTGGCCAGCCATACCCAGCTGGCGCCGCCCTGAGGCGCGACGCCTTGTTCGCCATCCCATTGGGCCTGCTGCCATTCGTCGTAGGAATCTGCGACGGAGGAAGCTGCAAGCGCCTTGTCAACATGTGAGTCAATTGTTTCGTTGGCGTAGTTGGCATAGTTGCTGCTCGAAGTGCTGTAGATAAGGTCATAGAGCTGTGTGGGGCTGTTTGCGCCCCATCCCCACAGAATCGGGTCGCTGAATTGGTGGGCGTACAGGCCGTTTTCGTCGGTGGTCCACGATGAGCCCACGATCGAGACGTTGATGCCGAATGCCTTCATCTGGTTCATGAACTCGTTGGCCAGCGCTTGGCGAACGGAGTCGGATGCGGGGTAGTAAAGCGTGAAGGCGGCCTCTGTACCGTCCTTGGCGTAGTAGCCGCTGCTGTTCTTCGCCCAGCCGGCATCGGTAAGAAGCTTGTCGGCCTTGCTTGCGTCATGGGACACCTTCATGTTGGCGGTTCCCCACGGAAGCGCATCGCAAACGCTGTAAGCGGCGGCCCCATGGCCGTTCAGGGTGTTCTTGATGAGCGTTTCGCGATCGAGCGCGTAATTGATGGCCTGGCGGATCTCAAGGTTGCAGGTGATGTCGTTGCCGCAGGGGTATGTCTTGCCGCCGTCTTCCTTGGTTGAGCCAGCGGGCGTCGTGGGAAGCGAGATTCCGCGGCTGTCGACGCTTTCGCACGTGAAAAGCTCATAGTTGCTGGGGGTCTTGTCAGCCAGCGTTGCGGCGGTGTAGGCAATGTCCACGCTTCCGGACTGCGCAGCGGCCAAGGCGGCGTCTTCCTCGGTGAACAGCACCACGACGCGCTCCATAAGAGGCGCATCACCGTAGTAGTCGGGGTTGGCGGTGAAGATGGCTTGCTGCCCCTTGTCCCACTGCGCAAGCTTGTAGCGGCCTGATCCGATCGGGTTTGCGCCGTAGGTCTTGGAGTCGTATGCGTGCTCAGGGACGATTCCCACCACAGCAAGCGTGTAAAGCAGCGCATTGAAGGGCTTGTTCAGCCGAATTACCACCTGCGTGTCGGAGGTGGCGGTTGCCTGCTCCACGTAGGACAGGTCAAGCTCGGAGCCTTCGAAGTTCTTGATGCCGTTGATGGTGAAGGCCACGTCGTGTGCCGTCAGGGGCTGCCCGTCGGTGAACGTGACGTCGCTGCGAATGTCGAAGGTCCAGCTCAGTCCGTCATCGCTGCATGAGTAGGATGTTGCCAGGTCGTTCACGAAATCAAGGTTGGCGTCGGTGGTGATGAGCGTCGACTGGATGAGCGGTTCGTGGACGTGTTCGCCGCAACCCCAGGAATAGAAGGGATCGAAGCCGGCTTCGGGCTCGCTGCCGGTGCTCATGGCGACGATGACCTGGTTGTCAGCGGAACTTGAGGTTGAGGAGGCGGGGGAGCAGCCAGAGGCAGAGCCCGATGCCAGAAGGGCAAATCCGCAGGCCACGGACGATTTGATGAAGTGGCGGCGTGTAAGCACGGCTTCTCCTTGTTACGAAAACGAAATCGGTAACACAGATTGTATGGGATAGTCTGCCCTTTGGTGTTACAAATCGGCAAAAAGTGTGAATATCGCCTTAGCTTTCGGTTGTAGAAAGGGTACTAAGCGGTTTTGCTTTTGCTGCACAATTCGCTTTCGAAAATGGAGTATGGTCAAATGCCCTATAATCAATGCTTGAAGCAAGGAGGTTGTTGATGCCCGAACTAAGTCGCTTTTACGGAATCGTGATCAAACTCATATTCTTCGATGACGAGCAGCATCACAAGCCGCATGTTCACGTTCTTTACGGAGAGCATAAAGCATCGGTAGGCGTAGATGGTGAAATATTGGCAGGGGACCTGCCGAAGAAGCAATTGAGGCTCGTTCAAGCCTGGCTTATCCTCCACGAAGAAGAAGTTTACGAGGCTTGGAATCGCGCTGTTGCGGGCAAAGAATTCGGACGAATCGACCCGCTTAAGTAAGGGGGATATGATGTATGAGCGAGACGGAATTGTTTACGCCGATGAGCCGCGTGGCGAAATAGAGGTCTCTTCCGTTAAGCCGCTTGGTGACCTGATGATGCTCGTTACGTTCACTTCTGGGGAGACAAGGTTGTTCGACGCCTCTACGCTTGTCGATAAGCCAGTTTTTTCCTCTTTGACGATCGAGAGCGTGTTTTCTAATCCGGTGATCGAGAACGGCGTTTGCACGTGGAGTAACGGGGAAATCGATATATCACCCGCCTATCTTTATCATCACAGTTATGCTTACGCTCAGATTGCCTAGGAGCAAGCAGTACGAGCCAACCCTTCAGGTCTAGCGGCGTAATTTACTAATTTCCTTACAAGACAAACGACCTGAACGGATTGAAGCTTCCTTTTAGGCGGTAGAAGCCTAAAAGGCGTGTATACTCTTTAGTTTAGACACTTGCAAGTTTTCGCATAGAGAGCCGGCACCTAACCATGAGTCTTGAACGGGATTATGCCTCACTCAAAGTCAACAAGATGGACGATGCTTTGCAGCGTGCCTTCATCGATGACATCTACGCCGCCTACATCATAAATCTTGCGGAGGACACGGCGCTGCCGCTGCGTTTGCCGCGCTACATTCAAGAGCGGTTGGGGATGAAGCTCAATGTGCCTGTGTCGGCGAAGCTTGTTATCACTACCTATGCAAACACCAGCGTGGCCGAGGAATCCCGTCCCACCATGCTCAAGCTCTTGGACCCGCAGTGGGTTACTGAGCAGCTCACCAAGGATTCCTCGCAGTTGTTTTCCGTGCTTCTGCTCACGGAGGACGGCAGCGCGCATTACCGCACCATGCGCATCAGCCGAATCGGCGATGATCCCTCCGGCGCATATTTGCTCACGTATAGCTGGAATTCGGACATCGAGGCTGCCGCGAATGCGAAAATCGACGAAGTCACGCGCGAACGTGAAAAGATAGAGAACCTGTTCCTGCGCGACTACATTGGCGTATACCGTATCAATTGGGAGACTGACACGGGCGTACCTTCTCGCGTCCCTAAATACCTGACCGATGAGTTTGGCCTTGAAGTCGGTAAGCCTATTTGCTACAGCAAGGTTATGGGCGCTTGGATCGAAGGCCACGTTTTCAGCGAGGACAAGGAATTCCTGCAGTCTCTGACCGATCGCGATGCCATGAACAAGATGCTGGGCATGGACAACATAGTCACGCGGCGCGTCGAAGTCGAAAATGGCGGGCAAACCAGCTGGCGTAACCTGCGGATTGCCCGCATCGACAGCAACGACTACATCACCGAGATGGTGATGGGCCTCCAAGACGTGGACGGGCTGGTGCTGAAGGAGCAGGAGCAGAAGAAGGCGCTTGAGGTGGCTTATGCCGCAGCCGAGCGCGCCAACCGTGCCAAGACCACCTTCCTCAACAGCATGAGCCACGACATCCGCACGCCCATGAACGCCATCATCGGCTTCACGGGCTTGGCGGCCACCCATATCGATGACCCGGCGCGTCTGCGGGAATACCTGTCCAAGATCCAGACCTCATCCAGCCACTTGCTCAGCCTTATCAACGACGTGCTGGACATGAGCCGCATCGAAAGCGGCAAGGTCAACATCGAAGAGAAGAAGGTACACCTTCCCGACGTCATGCACGACCTGCGTACCATCGTCCAATCGGACATCAAGTCCAGGAACCTGGATTTCTACATTGACACCATGGACGTGCAAAACGAGGACGTCTACTGCGACAAGCTGCGTTTGAGCCAGATCCTGCTCAACATCGTCTCCAACGCCATGAAGTTCACCAAGCCTGGCGGCACCGTGAGCGTCAAGATCGAGCAAGTTGGCGGGGCGCCGTCCGGATACGCCAACTACGTGTTCAAGGTCCGCGACACCGGCATCGGCATGAGCCAGGAGTTCCTGGGCCGCATCTTCTCGCCCTTCGAGCGCGAGGAGACGGCCACCGTTAGCGGCATCCAGGGTTCAGGCTTAGGCATGGCCATCACCAAGAACATCGTGGACATGATGGGCGGCACCATCAGCGTCAAAAGCGAGTTGGGCGTAGGCTCGGAGTTTGCGGTGAGCCTGCAGTTCCGCATGGCTGAGGAGCAAGCGGAGGCCGAGCTTATCCCTGAGCTGGAGGGAAGCGCCGCGTTGGTGGTGGATGATGACATCGACTGCTGCATCTCGGTATGCAAGATGCTCTCCAAGATCGGCATGCGTCCCGAGTGGACCTCCAGCGGCCGCGAGGCGGTTATTCGCGCGCAGTATGCCTTGGAGCGCGATGACGCCTTCGACGTCTACATTGTGGATTGGCTCATGCCTGACATGAACGGTGTCGAGACCGTGCGCTGCATTCGCCGGATCATCGGCGACGACAAGCCTATCATCATCCTGACTTCCTACGATTGGGAAGAGGTGGAGCAGGAAGCCCGGGAGGCGGGCGTCACCCATTTCATCTCCAAGCCCATCTTCATGTCGGAGTTGCGTGATATCCTGTGCAAGCCGCTGACCAGTGGGAAGTCCGACAAGATGGAGGAAGATGCCGAGGTTGACTTCACCGGGCGCAGGCTTCTTCTGGTGGAAGACAACGAGCTCAACCAAGAGATTGCCGTTGAGATTCTGGAGCAGCGCGGCTTTGGGGTGGAGGCCGTAGCGGACGGCGTGGACGCGGTGGAGCGCATGGAGCATGCGCAGCCCGGGGAGTTCGATGCCGTGCTCATGGACATTCAGATGCCCCGTATGGATGGTTACGAAGCCACCCGTCAGATTCGCAAGCTTGAAGATGCCCAGGTGGCGGCTGTGCCTATCATTGCGATGACGGCTAACGCCTTCGAGGAGGACCGCAATTTGGCTCTGCAGGCCGGCATGAACGACCACATTGCCAAGCCTATCGACACCGACCAGCTGTTCAAGACTTTGCAGCGCTTCCTGTAGGAAGGCAAAATAAAAGGACAGGGGCGGTTGTCTTGCTTGTCCCGCAAGGCGTGATTATTGGCGGACGGTTGTCCTGGTAGAGGCTATGCCCGCTTGCCTAACGATTACGACAAAAACTAGCGCTTTGCGCGCTTATTGTCGTAATCGAAAGTTCGCCTTGGTTCACATTACGACAAGATATGCCCGCGATGCCCTTTTCTTGTCGTAACAAGAAACGCGGGCGTTCGTCGAATTACGACAAACACGTCACCTTTGGCGGTAGCTTGTCGTAAAAAATCGCAAGCTTTTCGAGTAGCGCGCACGGGTGGGCGACTGGATGCGGCCCAGGTGCAGCAAAACGGCGCTCCTGAGGCTCAACGTGTGGGCGGAGTCGGTTTTGCTTTACGACAAAGTCGGGGTTCAGGCCCGAAGCTTTGTCGTAAAAACTGCCAAGCATCAACTAGCCATTACGACAAAATGCGGCAGCCAGGGCCCTTTTTTGTCGTAAACCACTTCGCAACCTGGTTACTGTTTACGACAAGAAATGGCTTTCTACCCCTGTATTTGTCGTAAACCGCAAACAGCTACGCATTTGCTTTTGGCTCCTTCGAGGCGTGTATCCCTTGACTTAATTGGTATAAAGTAGACACCAAAAAAGCAGCAAGGCAACCGACCATTAGGAGGAGCCGTGGCTATTACTCGTAGGCAGTTTATTTCAGGCGCAACCGCGCTGTGCGTTTCGGGGACCTTTGGGGCAACGCTTGCCGGATGCGGCTCAAACGCCCAGTCCACAGTTGAGCGCATTTACGTCAACGGAAAAGTGTTCACGGCCGACGCTGATACCACCTGGGCGGAAGCCTTCGCTGTGTCTGATGGTAAGTTTGTCGCCGTGGGAACCACCGAAAAGATTAAGGCCCTGGCAGGCAGCAAGACGGAGACTGTCGACCTGAATGGCGCCACTGTCATCCCTGGACTCATTGAGGGCCATACTCATTTCGGTTTCATGGCCGCCATGCACTCGCTGGGCTACACGGAGATACCGGCCGGCATCACCACGCTTGAGGATCACCTGAAGCAGGTTGAGCAGTTTGTGGCGGATCACCCTGACTACGACCAGTATGTCTTGGGCAATTTCTCCCAGGAGTTGGACCTAAGCGCTCAGCAGTTGGACAAGATTTGCTCCGACAAGCCCGTAGCGTGCGTGGGCATGGGGCTGCACTGCGTGTACGTCAACTCCAAGTTCATGGAAGTTGGCAACATTACCAAGGACACCCCCGATGCCATCCCAGGGGAGACGTACTATATGCGCGACGGCGAGGGGAACCCCACCGGCAAGGTGGTGGAGCTGCCGCAGACCTGGAACGCCTTCCAGAAGGCCATCAAGGTGGACAACGCGAAGGTCAAGGAAGAATACCTGAAGTTGCAGGAGGTGTACCACTCCTTCGGATTCACGGGAGTCGCGGAAGGCGGTTTTGTGGGGCTCGATGAGGGTAACATGCTCGACATCATCACCGGCATTGAAAAGGACAGCGACCTGAAGATGGTCGTTTGCCCGGCCTCCATCTGGTATGGCCACACCGTCACCGATCTGGCTGAGGTGTGTGAGCGCGCTACCGGCAACAAGAAGAAGTACACCACCGACCTGGTGCGCCCAGGCACGATCAAGATGTGGGCCGACGGTACTCTGGGCGCGCATTCCGCCCTGATGCGCCAGCCTTATGCGGACAAGGACACGTGCGGCGCTACCCTGAGCACCGTGGAGGACCTGATCGATTGCGCCGAGATGTGCAAGGACAACGACCTGAACATCCACTATCACGCCATCGGCGACGCGGCTATCGAGAACGTCCTTACCGCATTCGAGACCGTAGGCGAGACTTCCGGCACGAAGAGCATCGCGCATTTCCAGATTGTCATGCCTGACCTTATCGAACGTGCCTCAAAAATTGGCGGCCTGATTGTGAACATGACGCCCACCTGGGCGAATGCAACGGTAACGGAGGAAGTGGAACCCCTTGGGGACAGGCGCGATACCAACGTTTTGTTCAAGGAGGCCATGGACGCCGGCATTACGGTGAACTTCGGCGCCGATTCCAGCGGCAGCGAGGAAATATGGAACCCATCCATGATCATGGCGGCGGCCATGATCCGCAACCCCGATCAGGAGGGCTTTTTCCTTAAGGGCAAGCCGTGCTCGTTCGAGGAAGCGGTGTGCGCCTATTCCATCAATGTGGCCAAGGAACGCCGGATCGAAAGCGAGTTCGGCAGCATCGAGGAAGGCAAGTTTGCAGACTTTGTCATCTGGGACAAGGATGCCATGGACAAAGCGATCAGCAATGGCGAAGAAAGTTATGTCCAGGCAGTGAAAGACGGCAACACGCACTTTGCCAAGGAGGTCTACTTCAAGGGCGAGAACGTGTACACGCGCAGCTAGGCTGAGCTTATATGCTCCACCTCAGGTAAGCGTAGTGCTTGCTGCTGATACAAAATGTAGTCGAGCCATGGAGGGCAGTCTCATCGATCGGAAATATCGCCTTATCAAATGCGATCACTGCGGAGCGCCTATACACTATGATGCTGTGCGGGATGGCTTTTCGTGCCCAAACTGCAGCAGCTTCTATCCCTTTGCGGGCAGCGATGCCTCAGAACCAGGGAAATTTTCCCTTACCCATGTGCCTTTAGACCTTACAAACGGGGTATATGTTCCCCACAACCTGGACGCAGAGCTGGACATGGCGTTCGGACAATGGGAGCTCAGCCGCGATTGGACCTACACTATCGACCAGAAATACCTTTCCCATCGCAAGGTGCAGGATTTCCACACACGCCAGATGATTTCCCACGCCTGCCCCATGTGCGGTGGCAACGTTCAGGCCTTCGAGAGCCAAAACGTGTGGGAATGCGCCTATTGCGGCAACCAGTTCGTTCGCGCTGAGGTCCTGTCTGGCAGCGACTACGAGACCTTCGACGTCGTGGACATCGGCGACGAAATGATGCCGCATTTTGCTATCCCGTTTAAGATTACGCGGGAACAGGCGAAGCGCATTATTCTGGATTTTGCCGCCGAGCGACCCCGGGCGTTTGAGGGACAAAAACTGGAAGAGCGATTGGACAACCTTTGGTCGGTCTATGCTCCGCACCAGTTAACCGATACGACCCTGGTGGCTCACGTTTCCACCGAAGAAGGCAGCATGACGTTTGTGCAGGACCGGGTGAACTGGCTTTCCCCCACCGCCGATGACCATCACTATTATCTGGTGAGTGACGTGGGCCCTTGGGATGTTTCCGAAATTCAGCCGTTTTGCGCAACCTTGGCCGAAGGCGACTTGGTATTTGACCATTCCCATGGGACCGAGTGCGGCCTTGCGCGGTTTATCCAGGCCAACGTGCTGCGCCCCGAACTGCTAGAAGCGTCCAAGGGGATTTTGCCTGGTCAGCAGCGCCGTGTTGACTGGATTCGTCGAGAGGTGCGTGCATGCAAGACCGTTATGCTGCCGGTTTACTTTCTTGACAGAGGCAAGGATTGTCCGAAGGCATACTTCATGGTCAACGGCCAAACCGGAGCCGTTGCCGTGCTGGGGCGCGGCGAAATGCAGGGGCACAAAACGCTGTTTGCACCTGGCGGGCTTGCTGCCGACGATATGCGTGAGACATCCCTGAGTACCCCGCTGATGCCGGTGCGCCAGCAGGAGAACGGAACCTACCGCGTCATATCGCCAGAGGAAGCCATCGTTCGCACCACAGCGTCAGAGCGTCGAGCGATCAAAAAGGAGACCTCGAAGAAAAAGAAGGGCTTTTTCGCCAAGCTTTTCTCGTAGCTGCTGGGGCTGTTGATCCTGTGTTGAGGCTGCTTACGAGCCGGAGCACCGCAGACAGCCAAGGGTAGACCGATTGACCACGGGCTAAACATTCGTTTAATTGCTTAGGGTAAAATTCATTACTTGGATGCTATCTGGCCTTTTAGAAGCTAGCGTGCAACCATGCGTTTGTCAGATTAGCGCAACTGGAGAGATGCCAGGCCGCGGCGCAAGGGGTGCTTACTGTGAACAGCGACAACAACGCTTATTCGGATTTCAGCCAGTACTTTGCCGACGAGCTGACCCTAAACGAGCAATCGCTGCCGATTGTCGCGCAGATCGCAGATCATTTGCCTGGCGGCTTCTTCATCTACAAGGCTCACGGCGACGAGGAGATCATCTACCTCAACAAGCATATGCTGCGCATCTGCGGCTGCGAAAGCAGGGAGCAGTTCGACGAGATGACGGGCGGTACCTTCCGTGGGTTCGTCCATCCGGACGACTACGAGAAAAGCGAGAGGGCCATCAAGGACTGCATCGACTCCAGCGACATCAACCTTGACTACGTTGAGTATCGCATCAAGCGCTGGGATGGCAGCGTGCGTTGGATCATGGACTATGGCCACCTGGCGCATACCGAAGATTACGGCAATGTCTTCTGCGTGTTTGTGGACGACTCGACCGACAAGAACCTTCGCGCTGAGCAGGACCGCAGGGCTGCCCAGGTCATCAAAGGCCTAAGCGAGGAGTTCAACTCAATCTACCTGGTGGACTTTGACCTGAAGAAGATGTTGCCGTACTCCCTCAACAACGAGGTATCGCGTAGTATGGGCTACGCCTTCTCGAGCGGGCTGGATTACGAGACGACGATCCGCGATTTCACCGATCGGTACGTGATTCCCGATGATCGCGATATGTTTCTGCACGAATGCGACGAGGCGCGCATACGCCAGCGCATCTCCGGGGAAAAGATCTACGGCGTTACCTTCCGGCGCTGCGACGAGGAGGGAACCGTCGAATACGTGGAGATGAAGATCTCCCGGGTCGATGACGTGCAGCACGACCGCGTCGTCATGGCCTACAAGGACGTTTCCCAGCGCGTAAAGGCGGCGCAGGAGGAGAAGCGCCTGGCGGATGCCGCCAACCAGGCGAAGACAACCTTCCTGTTCAACATGTCTCACGACATCCGCACGCCGATGAATGCGATCATCGGTTTCTCCAACCTGGCTTTAAGGCATATCGACAATCACGATCGAGTGGAGGAATACCTCCACAACATCGACGTTTCAGGCAACCACCTGCTGGGCCTGATCAATAACGTCCTTGAGGTATCGCGCATCGAGAGCGGCAAGCTGGAACTGGACGAAAACCCAGGTGACTTAGCCCGCTTCATAGAGGAATGGGAAAGAATCTATGCTGATGAGGCGGAAGGCAAGGGTATTGCGCTGACGGTTAACTCTGATGTGACTCATACCCATGTCATCTGGGACAGCACCCGAGTCGAGGAGATCTTCCTCAACATCTTCAACAACGCCATCAAGTACACGCCCGCTGGCGGAAGCGTCTCGGTCAACGTGAGGGAGCTTCCCTGCGATAGGGAAGGTTATGCGCGCTTCAAGACCGTGGTGGAGGATACCGGCATCGGCATTTCCGAGGAGTTTTTGCCCCACATCTTTGAGAGCTTCAGCAGGGAGCGCACCTCAACCGAAAGCCGTGTCCAGGGGACTGGCCTTGGCATGGGCATCGTCAAGCGGCTGATCGACATGATGGGCGGAAGCGTCCACATCGAGAGCAAGCAGGGCGAGGGCACGTGCGTGACTGTCGTTCTTGACCATCGAATTGCCGGAGACGGCGACATGACCGCAGCCGCTTCAGGAGAGAATGACCTTGATTTTGAAAGCTTCACGGGGAAGCGGATATTGTTGGTGGAGGACAACGACCTGAACGCCGAGATAGCCGCCGAGCTGATCATGGAGACTGGCGCCCTGGTGGAGCGTGCAGAAGACGGCATCGTCGCTGTCGACAAGTTGGCGAAGGCACCCGCCGGCAGCTACGACCTGGTGCTTATGGACATCCAGATGCCTAACTTGGACGGATACCAGGCGACAAGGCGCATCCGCGCGCTTGATGACCCCGCGAAGGCGCGCATTCCCATTGTGGCCATGACCGCAAACGCCTTTGAGGAAGACAAAAAGGACGCAATCGCCGCCGGCATGGACGGACACTTGGCCAAGCCCATCAACGTGGATGAGCTGATGCGTACCCTTGGCACGCACTTGGCGTAAACCGTGAATTTGGTTTGCTGGAAACCGTTGTCAGAGTAGATGGCGCACCACCCGCGTCAGCGGGTAGCATCGGGCCTTTTTGCCACAGTGACCGCTTTCATCGGCAAATATGCTAAGTTCTTTAGTCGAAGGTACCACTAGGTGGAACAGAGGACGCTCCTTACGTTCCAGATAAAGCAAGGGGCGTTTTTTGCTTTCAGGCAACTTTAACGTTGCTGCAACATTTCAACGTATTGGCTGAAACATCCTTGTTTAGTTCAGAGCCTTTAACTTTTTGTTACAAGCGTTATGACTTTGGCGATTCGGGAGGCTGCGGCATTAAAGTTAAGAATGAACGTGCCCGAACTCCTCAACCGAAAGGAAAATAATATGGCAGAATTTGATCGTAGCGCGATTGCGGAAGAATATCAGATGTTCATCGGCGGCAAGTGGGTGGACGCTTCCGACGGAAAGACGTTCGACACCTTTCAGACCTCTACAGGGCAGAAGTTGGCATCGATTCCTGAGGCAACCGAAGCCGACGTTGACGCCGCGGTGAAGGCGGCTTGGGCGGCATTCCCCGAATGGAAGAAGACGCCTGCGGCGGTTCGTGCAGGAATTCTCACGAAGATTGCCGATGCTCTGGAGGCGAATTTGGACAAGCTTGCCATGTGCGAGTGCCTTGACGACAACAAGCCCCTGCGCGAGGCCATGTTCGTCGACCTTCCCACGGCCATAGCCCAATACCGCTATTTCGCAAGCGTCATCGGCGCTGAGGAAGGATCCTTTATCAAGTTCGATGAGGACACCGTGGCGCTTACGGTAGCTGAACCATTGGGCGTCGTTGCCCAAATCGTTCCGTGGAACTTCCCGCTGATGATCGGATCGTGGAAGATTGCCCCTGCTTTGGCTGCCGGCAACTGCATAGTCTTTAAGCCCTCGTCAATCGACTCCGTGTCGACCCTTGAGTTTGCCAAATTGATGGAGGATATCCTTCCTGCCGGAGTGTTCAATGTAGTGACGGGCGCAGGCAGCAGGTGCGGTCAATACCTTGCGGATCACCCCGATATCAAAAAATTGTCCTTCACGGGCTCCACTGCTGTCGGCTACGGCATAGCCAAGGCTGCGGCGGAGAAGCTTATCCCGGCAACGTTGGAGCTGGGCGGCAAGAGCCCTAACGTATTCTTCGAAGACTGCGATATGGACAAGGCTATCGATGGATCCCAACTGGGTATCCTGATGAATGCCGGCCAGGTGTGCGCTGCCAACAGCCGCATTTTCATCCAGGATACCATCTACGACCAGATGGTACCGAAGCTTGTCGCAGCTTTCGAGAAGATCAATATAGGCATGCCTTGGGAGATGACAACCCAAATGGTCGGCCCCATCAACGAGGAACAGTGCACCAAGGTGCTCAACTACATCCAAGTTGGTGTCAGCGAAGGTGCGAAAGTGCTGTGCGGTGGCAAACGCCTGACCGAAGGGGATTTTGCCGACGGTTGCTTTATCGCTCCCACGCTGCTTGAGGGCACAAACGACATGCGAATTGCCCAAGAAGAGATCTTCGGGCCCGTGGCCGTAGTCATAAAATTCCACGATGAGGATGAGGTCGTGGCAATGTGCAACGATAACAAATACGGCCTGGCGGGCGCCGTTTGGACTAAGGACATCAATCGCGCGCTGCGCGTGAGCCAGGGCATTGAATCCGGCCTCATCTGGGTAAACTGTGCTGGCGCAGTGCCGGCGGGCCTGCCCTTCGGTGGTTACAAGAGCTCGGGCTACGGCCGCGAGATCCACAAGCAGGCTTTGGAGCACTACCGCCAGACAAAGTCCATCCAGATTTCGTTGTCTGATGCTCCGTCCGGCTTGTTTCCGCAGGATTAGCACTGCAAGATAGCTTGAATGCGCCCCTGGTTGCATAACTGCGACCAGGGGCGAACTTTAGTCGTTTTGCTCAATGGAGCAAGCATTGGACAATCCGCTTGAATCAGCGCTGTTGATTTTATTCAAAGAGGCGGTATAAGTTAGTTAGCCGTAACTAACTATTTAGAGGACACGCCATGCAATTCACGGAGCTTGGGACGAAAAACGAGAAGACGATGGTAATGCTGCCGGGGACTGAGCCAGTTCTTAGCACTATAACCGAATGCATGGAGATGTCATTTGAGTTATGGGAGCCGGAGATGTCCGAGAAGCATTTTGAATTAGGCGCGGCTTGAAACGCGTCGACTCCGACTTTAAACAGCCCTCAGGTCAATGGGGCAATTATGGGACATCCGTCATTCTATGGTCATGTTATGCTTCACGCAGGCTTGATGCGAGTAAGCGAGGAGGCACACCTATGGGCGTACCCGATTTCAACAATGACGGCGGTGTCAGTTTTGGCGAAGGCATGGCCACGTTGGAGATTTTGGACTATTTTGACGACGAAGACTCTCCCGAAAACGAAACCATATCTCGCCGTCCCTCGCGCAAAAGGGATAATCCGGATTCTTATGCCCTGTTCTGCGTAGTGGGTCTCTCTATTTTCTTGGTATGTCTTTTCCTTTGGGCCTTGCTCAGTGGTCCCTATTTCTAGCCGAGGACAAGTGCTGGGGCAGGGAGCGGAGCTCTTTGCCGAGCGGCTGCCCGAGCCGCCTGATCCCATGAGGCCGAGTCGCCTGCTGACCAATAAACCGGAAAGAGAGTACAACCCCGCGTTGGAGTTGCTGATGAGCGAGAGCTTGTCAGAGATGCCCAGAGGTTCTGCGGTACCTGCTTGCCGAGGCAAAGAAGATTGGCGGCGCATCGGCTGAATGAGGCACAGCACCTCAGTGCGATGCATTACGAAAAAATGACCTTCCTGCCTTGCGCAACAAGAAGGATAAGTTAACAAAAGCGTTTGCGGGCAAGCTGTTTTTTGAACGACTGCATGAAGTTCCTGCGGCTGCCGAAGAAGCGCTCCTGCGTTTTCGTTTGCGCGCCCTCGTCGTAGGCCATTGCGGCGCGCTCTATCGTGCATATGTAATCGGCAATCTGGAGAAGCCTTCGCGCGCCATGGTCCGCGTTCCTATAGTTGGCGACGTTCTTGGCGAGCACGAAATCCAACGCATCGTGGAGTGCGGAACTTACAGCCCCTTGGCCGTTGTCGTAGTAGACGGAAATCTCGCTGTATGACTGGAAGAATTCGAGGTGCTCGTAAACCAGCGACGCCAGGTCGCGCCTGATCCTCGATTCGAGCTCGCTTTTGCCGTGCGTGTCGGAGGAATCGTATTTCAAGACGAAGAAGGAAAAGGGCGCCTCTCGCACGAATCGGGCAAACTGTGACAGCAGGCGCTTTCGGTCGCCTGGCGACATCTGGCTATAGCCTCCATTTCCATGCAGAAGATCTTTCCCATGGAATGGAACGTCTGGGATTTCCGCTACAGCAAGTCTCCGCTCATAGTCCATCACGGATGGGGCCACTTCCGAAGAATGGTCATGCAGAACGACCGCTACGACGTAGACGCCCTCGGAGAGATCCTGGCTCTCGGACTCGTCGATATGCAGATTCAGCCGAAAGCCCAATCGCGCTCCTTAAAAAAAGTGGCGAGGTACGTACCTCGCCTTTCTGACACCTACAAGATCAGAGATCTTTTCGGTTGAATGATTATCGCACAAACGTGGTTCTAATTTCAAGCTGGTCGGCTCGCCTTCGGCGTGCTCGGCCTTGGACAGCCCACTGGGCTGTCCAACTGACTCTCAGGTTCAAATCCTGTTCACGGGCTTGAGGTTCCGTCAACACAAAAAGAGCTCCTTTGCAGGAGCTCGAAATTGCTGGTCGGGTGAACAGGATTTCGCGTATTGCTTCGCAATCCGCTGGCCTGCGCTCGCCTTCGGCGTGCTCGGCCTTGGACAGCCCACTGGGCTGTCCAACTGACTC
>R19__coassemble_251_pt1 | contig 28323 bp, 24 predicted proteins | sample R19__metabat2_low_PE_004 | metagenome-assembled genome bin R19
TGTTCGAGCTGGTCTACCCGGCGTCAATCGCCGAGGTCAAGCGCCAGGGCCACCTGTGGCAGGCCATGGGCTTCGAGTTCACCAACCAAGAGACGGCCGTCAAGGTTGCCGCCATGCGCGACGATATGCGCGCCTGGCTGGGAAAGTAGGGCCGTCCTGTGCCGTAGAGCGACCGGAGGAGTGCGGGCAAAGCGTTGGATTATTGTTAGGAACTGTGTTACAATGTCTTACAGTTATGAAGGAGGCGAAGATGGCAAGCGCAACGATGACGATTAGGCTGGAGAGCGACGAGAAGGCTCTTATTTCCGATTACGCCGCCGCATTCGGCACATCGGTCTCCGAGTTCATGCGCAGGGCCGCGCTGGAACGTATCGAGGACGAGCTTGACCTCAAGGCCTGGGAGGAGGCCAAGGCGGAGTTCGACTCGGACCCGGCTACCATCTCTGCGGCCGAGATAGCAAGGAAGTACCTCTAGCATGTGGCGCTTGGAGTTCTCCAAGAGGGCCGACAAACAGCTGTCGAAGATAGCCCCCGGCGTCAGGCGCGTGATCGTCGCCTGGCTGTTGAAGAACATTGACGGCTGCTCCGACCCACGTGCCCACGGCAAAGGCCTAACCGCCAACAAGTCCGGCAAATGGCGCTACCGCGTGGGCGATTATCGCGTGCTCTGCGAGATCAGAGACGAGGAACTTGTGGTGCTCGCTATCGAGATTGGCCACAGGAGGGATATCTACAGTTAAAGGAGAAGCGCGCTCACGAGGATGGACGTCGAGTACTTCTTCGTGGAGCTGCTAGAGGCCGCATAGGCTCCGGCGCCGGATTATCATATGTAACGCCTATTCGCATATCGCATGTAGACAGGGTTTCGTGAGGAGGGCTACATGGTGTTGCTTTATCTGCTGGCCCTCGTCGTCTCGATGAGCGCTGTCACGGTGGTCGTCTTTTTCGCCCCGGGACTCATTTCGATGGCTCTTTGTTACCTGGGCGAGCACAAGCCGGTCCTTGTAATCGTCGTGCTCGCGGTAATTGCCTGCCTTGCCGTGAAGCTGTTGACGTGATCCTTGTGAGCTATAAACCTTTCTTTTTGTCGTCCGTAAAGTAAGTTTGTTATAATAACCTTACTTTTCAACTTTAAGAAAGAAAGGTTAGCATGGGCTCCTACGTAGACAGGTTCTGGGCATCTGACGCATCCGGCATGAACAAGGCGGAGCGCATAGGGGGCGCTTACCACCCGTACGTGCCCGACAAGCTCGGCGGTTTCGAGCTCTTGATCGAGCCGTCGTGCGCGAAAGCCTTGTCGCAAGCACACGATGCGTTGAGCGCGTTGGAGCGCTCGGGTCTGCTCATAGATACCGAGCCGCTTGCCCGGATGCTGCTGCGCGCGGAGGCAGTCTCGTCTTCCAGGATAGAGGGCCTGGAGATTCCGGCTGGCAAGCTGCTGGAGTACGAAGAGCTTGACCGCCTGGGGGTGGAGCATCGCCTTGACTCTGCCGAGGCGCAGGTGCTCGGCAACGTCCATGCTCTGACGGACAGTCTGAGCGGCGTCGAGGCGGGGCACGGCTTCAGCATCGAGGGCATCTGCGCCATCAACAAGGCGTTGCTCGCCGGCACGCGCATGGCCGACGAGGGAGGCGTCCTCCGTACGACGCAAAATTGGATCGGCGGCAACAGGGTGAACCCCGTGGGGGCTGCCTATGTCCCGCCGGAGCCCGATCTCGTGCCCGGGCTCATGGAGGATCTGGTCGGTTTCCTGAACGGCACCGAACTTCCCGCGGTGGCAACTGCGGCCCTTGCGCACGCCCAGTTCGAGACCATCCATCCCTTCGCGGACGGAAACGGGCGCACGGGCAGGGCGCTCATCCATGAGGTTCTGAAGGGCGCGGGCCTCACGCGCACGACCGTGCCGCCCGTGTCGTTGGTGCTGGCGACGGACCGCGAGCGCTACATCGCCAACCTCGGCGCATACAGGACCTGCGAGCGCGATGACCGCAACAAGGCGGCAAACGAATGGGTTGAGTACTTCGCCAACACGTGCACCGTCGCCTGCAGGCGCGCCCTTGACTTCGAGCGGGTGCTCGAGGGCATACGCGACGCGTGGGTTGAGAAAACGGGCTTCCGAGCGAATTCGGCTGGCCGGCTGCTCATAGACGTGCTCCCGGGAACGCCCGCGATCAGCATAAAGACCGCCCAGGCTCTGACGGGGCGCAGCTACCCGGCTGCGCGATCGGCGGTGCTGGCGCTTGAACAGGCAGGCATACTGCGCCAAAACTCCAAGAACCGCAAGAGCGGCATCTACGTGGCGCACGAGATAGTGGAGGCGTTCAACGCATACGAGAGGGCACTGGCCACAGTGTCGGGGGACACCTCGGTAGAAAAGCCGCGCCGGAAGGTGCCGCAAAGGTCGAAATAGGCTTCGCTGGCGGCTCTCAATCCCTTGCTGTGAAAAGAAGTATGATAAAAACCCGCAATATGGCCGGATCCAATTCCGTAAGTTGGACGGTTAGCGCTCAGAATATTGACGAAGTACAAGCACACCTTGGTTGGGATGTTTTCCCAACATGCCCCAAGGGGTACGTGGTCGGTTATTGCTCGGAGAAGCGCCAGGTCAGAGGTTTGGTAAATAAGGAGCTTTCTGCGTTGTCGCAGCCTTCCAGCGCGCTTTCCCGCCAGTTTTCCTAATATGCCTTGAAGGCGCCGCTTCAGGTTCAAGATCACCCGCATTTAAGCGGTCATCAAATCGCCGATTTTGGCGAAAAATTTCAAAAGCGGGGGAGAGCAAGGCGATTTTCGGGTGGTTTCCAAGCTCCCAAACGCCTCTCCCCAGAGGCGGATTTCGCTCGAAACTGAAACTGCTTCAACCCAAAAATATACCGTCTGAACAGCGCAAACGCCACCAAGCGCCACCCACGCCGGAACCCATATAGGGCCTCCAAAACCTGTTGTCATAACTTGAAAGAAGTCATCCCCGAGGTCATTATTGCGCAAAGCGCACGGTTGGCTGGTGCGGGTGACGCGCGGTGGGACAGAGTGTCCCAGTGGATGCGCGTGGCGAAGGATGCTGTTTTTGCGGAGCCGAAATGCGGGCCCCTTCCTGCGTTTCGGTTCCATGAAGGCAACACCGCTCTTTCAGAGGTGGCATGATGGAGCATGATGTCATGTCGAAACAAACTACTGGAGTGGTTGACGGAATGCTTGCGGAAAACAGCGTTGCTCAAGTTGCTGATGTCAACATTCCCAAAAAGCCTCTTTACTACCGTTTCATAAAGCGGTTATTCGATATCGTCTTTAGTGCGTTGGTTATCGTTATTGGCTTTATTCCAGGATTAATACTTTGCATTTTTATCGCTATCGATACGAAAGGGTCGCCAATTTACAGCTCAACTCGAGTTGGTCATAAAGGCCCCTTTAAGTTCTATAAATTCCGGACCATGGTTGCAGATTCTGACAATCTTGAAAAATATCTCAACGAGGATCAATTGAAAGAGTGGCATGCGGAGCACAAAGTTGAAAACGATCCTCGCATTACAAAGCTTGGACGATTTTTGCGCGCAACGAGCATCGATGAATTCGCTCAGTTCCTCAATGTCTTCCTTGGACAAATTTCAATAATCGGGCCGCGTTGTATCACCGAAGAGGAGCTCGATTATCTAGGGAAAGATCGAGCTTTGTATCTCAGCGTGCCGAGTGGCATTACTGGTGCTTGGCAAATCGGTCGTCGCAACGATGCAACGTGGGAAAATGGGAATCGTCAAGCTATAGAACTTGATTATGTGCGTAAGGCTTCTCTCAGTACGGATGCTGCCATCTTCTTTGGTACATTCGGTGCTATGTTTGTTAAGCGATCGGGGCTTTAATTTTTTTGATGGAGTAAATCTGTGAACGATAAGTTATCAAATTTAAAGATTGCCATAGTCCATGATTGGATTGTTGGCCAAGGGGGCGGCGAGCGCGTTCTTTATGATTTTCACTCTATATTTCCTGATGCGCCTATCTATACGCTGGTATACGACCCTGAGAAGGCTCCAGACTGGTGTCGTGATTGTGATATAAGAACGACCTATATTCAAAAATGGCCTGGCGGAAAGACTCATCATAAGCTGCTGTTGAATTTTATGCCTAAAGCTTGGGAGGCGCTAGATTTAACTGAATTCGATGTTGTTCTGAGCAGTTCCATGAGCTGTTGCAAGGGTGTGATCACTAGACCCGATGCTGTTCACGTTTGTTTTTGCCATAGCCCTATTCGTTATGTATGGGATTTGTATTACGACTATCTCAATGATGCTGGCGCTATAAAGGGTTTCTTTATGCGTAGATGGATCCACGGAATTCGGATGTGGGATTTCTTGGCTGCCCAGCGAGTTGATTATTTCATTTCGAATAGCGATTATGTTGGCAAACGCATCAAGAAGTACTACAGACGAGATTCAAGAACTATTCATCCTTCGACTCCTATCAAGTCATCTTGTGTGCAAGATGCCCAAGGATACTACCTTGTTGTAAGCCGCTTTGTTGGATACAAGCGCGTTGATCTTGCTATTGAGGCGTGCAATAAGCTTGGGCGCAAGTTGAAGATCATCGGCTCGGGCGGTGAGGAAGAGAAACGCCTGAGGTCTATTGCAGGCCCGACTATCGAATTTCTTGGCCGTGTGACGGATGAAGAGATGGAAGCGGCCTATGCTGGTGCTGATGCTTTTTTGTTCCCTGGGGTGGAAGATTTTGGCCTAACGCCTATTGAGGCTATGTCTAGCGGCGTGCCGGTCTTGGCTTATGGCGAAGGTGGCGCGCTTGAGACTGTCATCGGTGGTGAAACAGGCCTCTTCTTTGGTGAGCAGTCTGCAGACAGCCTTGCGGATTGCATTCTCAAATTCGAGGCCGATGGCGTCAATTTGAGCCGCCAAGAGATAGCTGATTATGCACAAAAATTTGCCCCTGAGGTGTTTAGGGAGAATATCTTGAATTATCTGGAAGAAGTTGTCGGGTAGCAAATGTTCTCTAACCCGCTGTTTGAATGATTGCTATGACTAGATATTGCATAAACGGAAGATTTTTGACCAGGTCAACAACTGGAGTTGACAGGTTTGCGAGGGAGCTTGTCTCCGAGCTTGACAAGATTGTACAGCCAGGGGAAGTCGAGATTGCTGTGCCTGGCGGCCACGAAATAATTGCACGGCCTTTCCTTGAGTCCATCGAGATTAAAGAGGTGGGGACTATAACAGGCCACCTCTGGGAGCAGACGCAGTTCAGTTCCTACCTCCGAAAGACAGGTCAGACGGGAATCAACCTTTGCAATACCGCCCCTATTGCCAATCCTGGCATAGTGTGTATTCACGACATGGCCGCAAGTGCCCATCCTGAGTTTTACAAGGGAAAAGGCCTTTGGCGCAAAGTGCGCTTGCATTTTGTGACCACAAAGGCAAAGGCAATTTTGACAGTCTCGGAGTTTTCCAGGGGGGAGATTCTGAAGTATTACCCCAAAACGAAAGCTCCCGTTGAAGTCGTTTATGACGCATGGCAGCATGTACGTAACGTTGAGCCTGATGGCGAATCCCTCTCTAGATATGGCCTCAAGGAAGGGGAATATTTTTTCGCGCTTTCTTCGCTTACGAAAAACAAGAACCTCATTTGGACGGTGAAGACCGCGCTTGCGAATCCAGACTACTTGTTCGCCGTTGCTGGCGGAATCAATACCAAGATTTTTGGCGACATCGACATCCCGGAGGCGGAGAACGTCAAGTACTTGGGCTATGTCACGGACGAGGAGGCAAAGGCCCTCATGGCAGGCTGCAAGGCGTTCCTCTTCCCGTCTTTCTACGAGGGCTTCGGCATTCCTCCTCTGGAAGCTATGGCCAATGGAGCCAAGGTCGTTGTCTCTGACATAGAAGTGCTCCACGAGGTATACGGTGAAAGCGCGATTTACATAGACCCTAACGTTCCGGCGAAGAACTTGTGCGAACTGGTTTCGGAGAGTGTCGTGGAGGCTCCTGACAAGGCTCTCTCTAAATTTAGCTGGGAGCGGTCTGCCCAGAAGCTTTACTCTGTCATGAATGAGATCCGGGTTCGATAAAAGGCAGCAAAATGGCGCAGGCAGGGAAATACAAAGCAGACTTGACGCATGGGAACGCATTGGCGTCCGTGGCTATCGTGGCCGTTATTATTGCCGTATACCTTGTCATATATTTCGGCTCGGCATCCCCGAAGAGTCTGAACCTTATAACCACCTTGATGCTGTTCAACGGGGTTTTGGCTTCCACCGGAATTCTGTCCGACCAGCGCCTGTTTTCGATTTCCAAGATGCACTGGTATTTCCAGCTAGTTTTCATGTCCATGGCGCCCTTTGCCCAGTACATCAACGGATACTATCCATCGAGCTATTTAATCAGCGATGATTATTTCTTGGCTGCTTGCTTGATCGTTTTGGTTTGGAACATATGCTTTCTCTTCTTCTACAATGCCCGCAGCTCAAGAAAAGGTACGAAGAGGCGGCGTTCTGGCAAGGTAAAGAATTTCGTGCTTGAGGAAAAGGGCCTCTCCCTGTCGGCCAAACGGCTGCTTGCTTTTGCTGCTGTGGTCAGTTTCCTTCTGTCTGTGGCCCTTATCGGCTTCGACAGCATGTTCGTGAAGGCGGAGAACACGGTTTCGCTCGACTCTTCAACTCTGAGCTTCATAGTGAAGAAAACGCTCAGCGCCCTTCCCGCAATGGCATGCGCGATTCTTATTCTGTCCAGGAAGGGGAAGAGCTCGGCCTATCTGCTTATAGTCATCGCATTGGGCATGACGATTCTGGTCAACTTTCCTACCAGTACGACAAGGTATTGGATGGGGACGATTTTCTGCGGGCTGATTTTTGCTTTCGTGAAGAAGGAGACATCGACCCGATGGGCTGACTTCGCCATCTGCCTGGTCTTGCTCCTCGTTTTCCCGCTGTTCTATATCTTTAAGTACAACACGTTGGACACGGCAGTAATAGATTTTTCCTCGTTCCTGAACATAGCGGATACGTTCTGCTCTATCGATTACGATGCCTTCATGCTGCTCTCGCGAACGATTCAGTATGTCGACACGAACGGGTTGTCGTTTGGATACCAACTCATCAATATCATTCTTTTCTTTATCCCGAGGTCCGTATGGCCCGGTAAGCCCCACCCGTCAAATATCGTTGTAGCCTCTTCCCAGGGCTCCACGTTTACGAACCTCTCTTGCCCTATTCAGGCTGAAGGCTATATCAACTTCGGCGTCGTGGGCGTCATCTTGTTCTGCTTCATTGTTGCGAGATTCGTTAAATGGCTTGATTCGGCTTACTGGGATTCCGCTCGGAGCAGGGACAGCCTCTCCCTCTTGAACGTGTGTTATCCGTTCTTGGCTGTCATCGTCATATACATTTCTAGGGGACCGCTGCAGCCGAGCTTTATCCAGACCTTGGCGCTTATCCTCCCCGCGATTGTCATCTTCTTTCTGCTTAAGAGGGAAGCCGTCGAAGAAAGCGATGTCGTAAAAACAAGCGTTAAGGCAGACGACAAGAGGAAGGCGATCGGTACTAATCCTCAAAACGGGCATCATGGCCACTTGAGCCCGGCTTTTAGTCCAGCCAATGGGAGGGGGAGCGGTGACACGCGAAGTGAAACATAGCTCCTTCTTCAAAAACGCCCTTTGGCAATACGGGCTGCAGTTTATAAAGCATCTGCTGCCGCTCATCATGATTCCGTATCTGACTCGAGTCCTCGAGCCAAGCGGCTACGCTGTCTATGCGTATGTCATCGCGTTCATGCAGTTTATGCAGATCTTCATCGACTTCGGCTTCAACCTCTCTGGAACAAAGAAGATTGCCAAGGCCGATGGAGTGGAAGATGCCAACAAGGTAATCGGAGCTGTGACTGAAGCCAGGCTTTTGCTGTGCGGCATTGGCCTGCTATTTGTTCTTGGCGTGTCGATTTTCTTGCCGATACTGCATGAGAACCTTCTGTACACCATCCTCGCCTACGTTGCCGTATGCGGCCGTGGGCTTGCGCCCGACTTCCTTTTCCAGGGCAAGGAGAAAATGGGTCCGATTACTACCCGGTATTTCTTGTCCAAAGGAACGTCGACGGCGTTGACCTTCGTGCTCGTCCATTCCTTTGCTGACATTCTTTGGGTTCCCATCCTTGACATCCTTGCGAGTGCCATTGCGCTGACATGGTCCATGGTTTCTGCCAAGAGGCTATTCGGTACTACCATTTCGCTCGTTCCGCTGGGTGTTGCCTTCGACGAGCTCAAGGTCTCCGGTCTATACTGTCTGAGCAACATGGCGTCAAGCGCCTTTAATGGGTTTACCACATTGATTATTGGCGTTGCGTTGACCGAGAGCGCAGACATCTCGTATTGGTCGCTGGCCATGACATCCATTACCGCTGTGCAAACGCTGTTCACCCCGATAACCAACAGCCTCTATCCAAGAATGGTCACCTCGGGCGATTACTCGTTTGCGGTAAAGCTGGGAAAAATCGCCTTGCCGGTGCTGGTCGTCGGCACCATAGCCTATGTGGCGCTTGCCGACATTATTGTCTTGATCCTGGGCGGGGAGAGTTATCTGCCAGGCTCCTTCGTGCTTGTGTATACGTCGCCCGTCCTCATCATTTCTTATTACGGCATGTCTTTCGGTTGGCCTGTTCTTGGCGCTGATGGGCATGTCAAGGAAATGACTGCTTCGACCGTGACCGCTGGGCTTTTCAGCGTGTGCTCGCTGCTTTGCCTGTGGGGCTTCGGGCTATTTAGTTTGGTTACCGTATCTGTTGTTCGCGTTTTGACCGAGGCGCTCATGGCCTCTTTGCGGCTGGGAGGCTGCTATAAGTACGGGTTGTTGAGCGGATCAAAAGTGGGAGGAAACGATTAATGAAGGAAATGACGCTCGAGGAGCTGCACAATGTTGGCTATGCTTTGCTCGAGGTGTTTGCTGATTACTGCAGAGAGAACGGGATTAAGTACTCACTGGCGTATGGTACTGTGCTTGGAGCAGCAAGGCATAAGGGTTTTATCCCCTGGGATGATGATGTAGATATTTTTGTTCCTAGGCCGGATTACGAAAAGCTTATTAAGCTTTATGAAGACTCTGAAAGGTATCGACTGGTTTCGCCTGAACGTGATTCTGGTTATAAGCACCCTTTTGCAAAGTTCATTGATTGTTCGACGGTGTTTATTGAGTCTCACGGCGAAGATAAAGGCCTGGGTGTTTGGCTCGATATTTTTCCTCTTGATGGCGCGCCAAACGAAGACAAGCAGCAGACAAAGATGATGCGCTATTACAGGCTTAGGCGCATATTGATTACGCAGGGATTTAATGTGAAAAATCGCAAAGAATACTTTAAAGAGGGAAATGTGCCCAAAGGGGTTGCATCTTGTTGTATAGGGGCGCTCTCTAAGTTTACGTCCTTCGAAAAGGTCAAGAAAAGTATGGAAAAACGTGGTCTCGAATATCCATACAGGAATTGTGAATATGTCGCTTGTCTTTGGGGTCCATACGGAAAGAAAGAAGTGTTTCCCAAGCAATGGATTGAGGATATGGCACTATTGAAATTCGGAGAACACGAATATTGCGTTCCAGGTAACTATGAAGATTATTTGACCGGTTTATACGGGTCAACTTGGATGGAGATACCCAAGGATCATGGACATCCTCACGGAGTTGGCTACTGGAAATAAAAGTATCGTAGATAAGGCTTTCACATGATTCATCTCGTATTGTTGTCTGGCGGGTCTGGGGCTCGTCTGTGGCCGTTGTCTAACAACGCCCGTTCGAAACAATTTCTGAAGGTGCTTCGGGACGAAGAAGGAAATCACGTGTCCATGGTCCAGCGCGTCTTTGGCCAAATTGCCAAAGTCAATACCGACCTCGACGTGACAATTGCCACATGCGCTAATCAGGAGAATTCAATTCGCTCCCAGGTGGCAGGAGACTACTCGCTGGTCCTCGAGCCCGAGAGGCGAGACACCGCTCCGGCCATCATGCTCGCATGTGCTCATCTTGACATGGTTCAGGGCGCAGGTGCAGACGATACGGTCATCGTTATGCCTATTGACACCTTCGCCGATCAAGGTTATTACGACAGGATTGTCGATCTCGATGCGGCTGTTCAGCTGGGTGCTAGCGACTTAACGCTCCTTGGCGTTGAACCAACTTACCCCTCCACTAAATATGGATACATCATCCCTGGTACCGCGTCAGGAGATATTCTGCCTGTGGCAGAGTTCAAGGAAAAGCCTTCGGAGGAGGTTGCGCGGGCGTTTATAACCCAGGGAGGCCTTTGGAACTGCGGTGTGTTCGCGTTCAGGCTTGGCTATCTCCGCAATCTCACCAAATTCTATGCTGACTTTCACTCGTTCGATATGATGCTCGCACACTACGGTGAATTGCCGAAGAACAGTTTCGACTATGAGGTCGTAGAAAGCGCTAAGTCCATTTCGGTTGTTACCTATGCTGGCACTTGGAAAGACTTGGGCACTTGGAATACCCTGTCCGAAGAGATGGTGGATTGGGCTCAAGGGCGTGTTGTTGCGGCCGATGTTGATAATGTTCACATCATCAACGAGACTGGATTGCCTATGGTCGTGGCAGGTCTTAAGGATGCTGTTGTTGTAGCGACACACGATGGCATTTTGGCGTGTTCAAAGGAAGCTTCGGCGAATATCAAAAACGAAGTCAACGCTGTGAGCGAATCAAGGCCGATGTATGAGAAGCGACGCTGGGGCGAATACCGCGTCATTGATAGCCGCGCCTATAACGGCGGTCGTAACGCATTGACCAAGGAACTCGTTATTGAACGCGGCAAGCAGCTCAGCTATCAGCGCCATGCTCATCGTTCTGAGGTTTGGACGGTGGTTTCTGGAGAAGGCGAAATCGTGCTCGACGGATACGTGACCCCAGTTTGCCCGGGCTCGGTCATGAACATCCATCCCATGCAGATGCATGCCGTGCGAGCCACAAAGGAAGATTTGCATATCATCGAGGTCCAACTCGGGTCCCCTCTTGTTGAGGAGGATATAGAGCGTTTCGGAAATTACTGGAAAGACTAGTGTCGGGTGGTTTTTGTGGTTGACGTCGAGAAAGAGTACGAACGTTGGATTGATAAGGCGGAGCGAGTTCCGTGGAACGAACTGGTGGCGCTGCGTGACGATGAAAGGCGGCTGAGAGATGCCTTTTACCGCAGCCTTGCGTTTGGCACAGGAGGTCTGCGTGGTGTCATAGGGGTTGGCCCCAACTGCATGAACGTCTATACCGTCGTGCAGGCGACGCAAGGTCTCGCCAACTACCTCAACGCGAACTTCGAGACGCCCTCCGTTGCCATCGCGCGTGACTCGCGCAATATGGGCGAGGAGTTTTGCAAGGTCGCAGCTGGCGTGCTCGCCGCAAACGGTATCCATGCGAGCCTTTATCCCCGCATCGAGCCGACGCCGGCCCTTAGCTTTGCGGTTCGCGATCTTGGCTGTTCTGCAGGTATCTGCGTAACTGCTTCTCATAACCCGGCTGAATACAACGGTTATAAGGTCTACGGGCCCGACGGGTGCCAGATCACGACAGAGGCCGCCAAGGCCATCCAAGCCGAGATTGCCAAGGTCGACTTGTTCGACGATGTGTGCGAGAAAGACTTTGACGAGGCTGTGGAGGCGGGTCTTGTCTCGTGGATTGGCGACGATACGCTTGATCGCTTCATCGATGGGTGTGCGGCTGCGTCTCTCGGCGATGCGGCGGGCGCTCTCAAGCTCGTCTACACGCCGCTGCACGGCGCTGGCCTCGAGTGCGTCTCCCGCATCCTCGAGCGCATTGGCGTCAACGATGTGACCGTCGAGCCCTCTCAGGCAGTCCCCAACGGCAACTTTCCGACGTGTCCCTACCCGAACCCCGAAATCCGCGAGGCACTCGAGCTTGGCCTCAAGCTCGCGGCCGAGGTCCAACCTGACCTGCTCCTCGCGACCGACCCCGACACTGACCGCGTCGGCATCGCTGTCGTCAAGGGCGGCGAGCCGATCTTGCTCACGGGCAACGAGGTCGGCATCTTGCTCACCGACTATGTGTGCAACATGCGCGAGGCGCGCGGCGAGGACCTGCGCGACCGCGTCGTGATCACGACGATCGTGAGCTCCGCCATGGCTGACGCTCTTTGCTCCGATCGCGGGTTTGAGCTGCGCCGCACGCTCACTGGCTTCAAGTTCATTGGCGAGCAGATCGGCCTCCTCGAGGCAGCGGGCGAGGTCGAGCGCTATGCATTCGGCTTCGAGGAGTCCTATGGCTACCTCGCGGGCGCCCACGTCCGCGACAAGGACGCCGTCGTCGCGAGCATGCTTATCTGCGAGATGGCTCGCTGGTACCGCGCGAAGGGCATGGACCTCGTCGATGCCATCGACGCTCTCTACCAAAAGTACGGCTATTACAAGAACGGCCTCATTTCGATCGCGTACCCTGGCGCGGAGGGCGCGGCGAAGATGGCCTCCCTTACGGCGGGCCTGCGCGAGAATCCGCCCGCCGAGATCGCGGGTCTCAAGGTCGAGCGCTTCGTCGACTACAAGCCCGGCGTGGCGATGCCGATCAGCGGCGGACGAGGGGATGCGGCCGAGCAGATGATGCCCGGTGCAGACGTGCTCGAGTTCCAACTCGAGGGCGAGAACAAGCTCATGATTCGGCCGAGCGGCACGGAGCCTAAGATCAAGTTCTATCTGTTTGCGAAGGGCGCGACCTTCGAGGAAGCCGGCGAGCTTCTTAGCAGGCTTGACGCTGCGGCTAGAGAAATGCTGTCTTAGATTTTGGCTTTCTGGGTCTCGTACTGCTCCGAGGGGTTGCTCAGTAATTTATTGTGCAGGTTTCTCGCTTGTGGCCGTCATCGTCGGTGTCAGCTCCAATGCGATAAATGGTGATTTCTCTGTTCGTGCGATCGATTCTTACGAGATTGAATAGATCCTGGGAAAAGCAGCCTTTAGTTCGCTGGATGTTGTCATAACGATTTTGAGCTTCGTCAGAACTGGCACAGGACACACCTATGTCGATCTGGTCTGGTGTGTCAGGGTCATATGTAACTCTGTCTTGGTGAATGTGGCCGGTAAGGTAGCAGACAAACTCCCCTCCGTTATCGACAAAAGACTTGATCAGCTTGTCGTAATCAGAAAATGTTGATCCAGTGTAGGGGTCGTGCCGTGTTGTGAACTGGCATCTTAACGAGGCTAGCCTCGTCGAAGGGTAGTGAAACGCGACAAGGACAGCAAAGGCCGACTCCTTCGCATTCGCTAGTTGTTGCTCAAACCATGTAGTCTGATCAAACATGTCGCCTTCAAGCAATGTACAGTCGAGAACGATAAGCCGTATCTGTTGAGTTCGGAAATCTTTTGCATAGTATGTCGTGTTCGGGAGATGTTCTATGTTTTCGCCCCAACTCTCAACAAAGGGGTCTATGTAGGCTTCGGCGCAGGCGCTCATAGTTTGATGCATGCTCCAGTCCCATTCATCTGAGGTCAGATAATCGTGGTTTCCTATGCAGGTGAGAATTCTATTTGCGCCTGGCACATTACGCCAAAATTCCATACCGTCTTTAAATCGCGCTGTTACCAGGTCGCCCGTGCAGATGGCGGCGTCTACAAGATTGGGGTGCGCGTCAATGAAAGCAACAATGCGTTCGAGGTCTGCTTGAGAACCATGGATGTCTGAAAAGTGTAGAAGGGTGAGGGATTTCGCTGTCTTTTCTGATGCGATTTGGGCCGTTCTTCTCTCTGATACTTCCGACCAACAAGGCTGCCAATTCGCGAACAAATTAAGATTGCCTAAAGATAGATCTGAAATGGCTGATAAAGACACCTCAGGGACATCGTCTGTGTGCCATCCGGCAAATGCGAGATTTTCGCATTTTGTAGGTGTCAGTAACGTTAAAGGCAGCTCCTCTATTGTGTAGACCACGGGCGGATCCTTTGGAAGCTCCCCACCATTCAGATTGTATGTGATTGAATAATTTACTGTTTCCCATTTTGCATAGATGCGTCTCGTAGCTTTACACTTGTCTCCAACTATGCATTTTGCTTGGACAGATAGTTCCTTGTTCTCACACCAACCCACAAATGAATATCCATATCGAGTTGGCGTCGATAGCTTTTTGATAGGAAGAGTTCTGCCTTGCTTCACAAACAGCTTTGTTGCCTCGGGAAGCTCGCCACCATTGAGCTTATATATGATTTTGTATTTGGATGCCTTCGCGAGTGCGGAATCTGCCGGCCCCAATGCTGCATTTAGAACAAGAATGCTCGCAGAAACAATGAACTTGCGCCGCGTTATGGGCATACGTTGCTGCATCTTAAAACCTCCAAGGGATAGCACATCATCGTGAAATAAAGGCGTCTAGCGATTTTGCATTAGAGATATCGAGACATCTCTATTTGGCTAGCGATGTTCATGCTTGCAGACTTGAGGAGTATAGGTTTCTTAAACAAATAATGACTTCGCTAAAGGCCAAATATACTTTATAAATCGCGTATCCTCAGCAAGGCTGTAAACACAGCCACATCCTCCTGGCGTACCAGCTTTATGTTGTTGTGATTGCCTTCGCAGAAATACAGGGGATAGCCAAGTTCATGCAAAAGAAGGCCGCAGCAATTCTCGGTTAGCGGAATACGTTGTTCTTCGGCCTCGGCGAACATCTTGGCCAAAGTTGCCACTCTGTGGGCATCGGGGGACTGCATGGAGAGAATCATGTTGCGGTCTACGTATGATGCGGGTCCGTCTTCTTTCTTCATGAACACGAGGTGGTCGGACAACGGCTCGCAGATAACAGAGCTTCCGCGCTCTATGCAGGCGTTCAGGAGCTTGCTGATTGTTTCCTCTGTAACGAGCGGGCGCGTCGTCTCCTGGACTATCACCACGTCATCCTTCGTGAGACCGAGCGCACAGGCCTTCTCGAAACCCTGCTTGATTGATTCAAGCCCGCTATTGCCCGCATGCACGATGCCGCGGAGCTTGGCGATTCCGTACCGGTCGGCATAGCCTTTTACGATGCCTTCCCATCCCTTAAGGCATACCACGATTATGTCGTCCACCAGGGGGTGTTTCTGGTATGCCTCCATGCTGTACATGATGACGGGCTTGCCGAGCACGTTTATGAACTGGTTGGGGATGTTCTGCTCGTTGCGCGTTGACTTGCCGCCGGCAAGGATGATGGCGGCGCAGCGGTAGCCCTTTTCTGCAGCGGAGATGCTGCTTTCCTGAAAAGTTTGAGACGGTGCGGACGTCCCGACGATGAGCCTCTCGACGCTCGTATCGAGCGCATGGGCGAGCGCCTCGAGCTTGGACATGGGCAGGTCGTTGTCACCGCTCTCGATCTTCGCTATGGCGGAAGGGGACCTGTAGCCGACTGCAGCAGCAAGGTCCTTCTGAGACATGTTGAGTTCGAGCCTTCTAATCTTTATGTTCTGACCTAGGTTCATAATCCTCCTAAAAGTTCCTAACAATCACAATTTTATTACTTTAAATCATATTTCAGGTAGAAACTGGGAAATATTTTCCCAGTTAGCTAGTTAATTATCGAATTGATATGATTTACAAGAAAATCAAGTCTATAATTCCCAAACATATTCATTGATTAAAACAATTAGCTGCTCGGAGGCTTTAATGACAAAGACCGTATACGTATCCACGTCTTCCGACATCATTCACGAGGGCATCCTCAACATCATCAACACCGCCGCCGGCTACGGCGACGTGGTGGTGGGCGTTCTCACCGATGAAGTCATCGCCACCTACAAGCGTGCCCCGCTGCTGGACACCACAGCCCGCAAGGCCGTGTACTCCAGCCTCAAGGGCGTCTGCCAGGTGGTGGAGCAGGACACCCTGTCTTACGCCAAGGTCCTGCGCGAGATCAAGCCCGACTACGTGGTCCACGGCGACGACTGGCGCAGCGGCGTCCAGAGCCAGGTCCGCCAGGAGGTCATCGACGTTCTGGCCGAATGGGAGGGCAAGCTGGTGGAGGTGCCCTACACCAAGGGCGTCTCCGCAACCGGGCTTTCCGCCGATCTGCGCGAGTACTACGCGAGCCCCGATGCCCGCCGCGCGGCCCTGCGCAACCTGATCGCGCTCAAGAAGCCCGTCCGCATCATCGAGGCCTCCAACGGCCTGTCCGGTCTCATCGTGGAGAACGCCTCCGCGGTCGACCCGGAGACCGGCGCCATCCGCGCCTACGACGGCATGTGGGTCTCCAGCCTGTGCGACTCCACCTTCAAGGGCAAGCCCGACATCGAGCTCGTGGACTTCACCAGCCGCCAGCGCACCATCGAGGAGATCATGGAGGTCACCACCAAGCCCATCATCCTCGACGGCGACACCGGCGGCAAGACCGAGCACTTCATCCACAACGTCAAGACCCTGGAGCGCCTGGGCGTCTCCGCGGTCATCATCGAGGACAAGACCGGCCTCAAGCAGAACAGCCTCTTCGGCACCGCGGTCAAGCAGACCCAGGACGACCCCCACGCCTTCGCCGCCAAGATCGCGGCCGGCAAGAAGGCCCAGAAGAGCCGCGACTTCATGATCTTTGCCCGCATCGAGAGCCTCATCGCCGGCCAGCCCATGGAGGACGCCCTCATGCGCGCCGACATCTACCTGGAGGAGGGCGGCGCCGACGGCATCATGATCCACTCCAAGGAGAAGGACGGCGCGGAGATCCTCGAGTTCATGCGCCTGTTCCGCGCCAAGTGGCCCGAGGTGCCCATCATCTTGGTTCCCACCAGCTACAACCACTTCACGGAGGAGGAGCTGGCGGACGCCGGCGCCAACATCATCATCCACGCCAACCACCTGACCCGCGCGGCCTACGTGGCCATGCGCGACGTGGCGCAGAACATCTTGGAGCACCACCGCTCCAAGGAGGCGGACGACACCATCCTGCCCATCAAGGAAGTTCTGACCCTCATCCCCAAGGAGTAACCGATCATGGCAATCGACACCAAGGCCTTCTACGACGGCCTCGTCGGGCGCGGGCTCGACTTCTTCGCCGGCGTGCCGGACAGCCTGCTCAAGAATCTGTGCGCCTGCGTCTTTGAGAACACGCCGCGCGAGCGCAACATCATCACCGCCAACGAGGGCAACGCCGTCGGCATGGCCTGCGGCTACCACGTCGCCACCGGCAAGTACGGCGTGGTCTACATGCAGAACTCCGGCGAGGGCAACATCGTGAACCCCCTGCTCTCCATCGCGGACCCGGACGTCTACGGCATCCCCATGCTGCTGCTCGTCGGCTGGCGCGGCGAGCCCGGCAAGCATGACGAGCCCCAGCACGTCAAGCAGGGCAAGGTCACCTGCTCCCTGCTGGACGCCATGGGCGTCCCCTACGAGGTCCTCACCGACGACTGGCAGCCCCAGCTCGACCGCATGGTGGAGCTCATGGGCCAGAAGAGCCAGCCCGTCGCTCTGGTCATCCAGAAGGGCGCCTTCGAGGGCTACCCCTTCACCGCCGAGGACAACGGCGCGCCCATGAGCCGCGAGGAGGCCCTCGAGGTCGTCCTCGGCCAGCTGGGCGACGACGACTTCGTCGTCTCCACCACCGGCAAGACCTCCCGCGAGATCTTCGAGATCCGCGAGGCCCGCGGCCAGGGCCACGCCAACGACTTCCTCACCGTGGGCGGCATGGGCCACACCAGCTCTATCGCCTTTGGCATGGCGGTGGGCACGGACAGGGACGTCTGGTGCATCGACGGCGACGGCAGCTTCCTCATGCACATGGGCGCCTTCCCCGTCATCGCGCAGAACGCCCCGGCCAACTTCAAGTACGTTCTCAACAACAACGGCGCCCACGAGAGCGTCGGCGGCCAGCCCACCGTGGGGCAGAGGATCGACGTCCCCGCCATCCTGCGCGCCAGCGGCTTCGAGGAGGTCTACGAGGCCAGCGACCCCACCGCCATCGAGGCCGGCATGGCCGCCCTGCGCGCCGGCGGCAGGCGCGCCCTGGTGATCACCACCCACCAGGGCTCCCGCGCGGACCTTGGCCGCCCCACCACCACCCCGCAGGAGAACAAGCAGGCCATGATGTCCAAGATCGCCAGCTTCAAGTAGTAGGCACGAAAGGAACGCCATGAAGGCACTCATCTTCAACTCCGGCCTCGGCAGCCGCCTGGGCAAGCTCACCGCCAAGAACCCCAAGGCCATGGTGCGCCTGGGCAACGGCGAGACCATCTTCGGCCGCCAGCTGCGCGTGCTCACGTCCTGCGGCATCACCGAGTTCGTGGTCACCACCGGCCCGCACCCGGAACAGCTCATGGCCGCCGCGGCGCCCTACGTCAAGAAGGGCTGCTCCTTCAGCTTCGTGCCGAACAGCATCTATGACCAGACCAATTACATCTACAGCATGTACCGCGCCCGCGACCTGCTGCGCGGCGACGACTTCCTGCTGCTCCACGGCGACCTCGTCTTCGACGCCGCCTACGCGCAGATGGTCATCGACTCCGATTTGCCCTCGCTGGGCAGCGTGAACGCGAGCCTTCCTCAGCCCGAGAAGGACTTCAAGGCCCGCATCGTCGACGGCGAGGTCCGCGAGGTCTCCGTCAAGATTTTCGACGACGATTGCATCGCCTTCCAGCCCTTCTACAAACTCTCCCGTCAGGCCATGAACACCTGGCTCGACGCCGTTGAGCACTTTGTTGATGAGGGCGACGTCAATGTGTATGCAGAAAACGCCGCTAACACCGTCTTTGACCAGATGCACGTGACTGCTCATAGCTACGCAGATCATTACGTCGAGGAGGTAGACACCCCCGATGATCTTAAGCGCGTTTCGAAAGCTATTCGTTTGTTTGACTTCGCCCAGCAACCCATCTTTGAAGCCGGCGAAAACGGCAAGCTGGAGCACGCAGGCGGGTGCTCGGTTGGGAGCCAACGCGGGGTGTCGGATATTGAGGGACTCATGGCCTCGCTCGACATGAAACATCCCCTCGTAGTTGCTTCGCAGCGATTCGAGGCGTCTGCCATCAAACGCGCTCTTGATGAGGCTGGCATCGAGTACCAGCTGTTCAGCGGATTCACCCCCAATCCCACCTACGAAGAGGTGATGGTCGGTGTTCGCACGTATCAGGTATACGGCTGTGACTCGATTGTCTCCTTTGGCGGCGGCAGCGCCATCGACGTAGCCAAGTGCGTGAAGATCTTCGCGCCCATGCCTGCAGACGCGGAGGAACGATACGCGGAGGGCCTCTACGATTACAGCCCCATCCCGCACATCGCCATCCCCACTACGGCCGGTACCGGCAGCGAGTCCACGCACATCGCCGTTTGCTATGTCGACGGCCGCAAGGTGTCCGTGCATCACGATTGCCTGCTTCCCGAAGCCGCGATTCTTGATGCGGGGCTCCTTGCGAGCCTTCCCGCCAACCAGCGAGGCGCAACCTTCATGGACGCGCTCTGCCAGGCCATCGAAAGCCATTGGTCTGTTGGGTCCACGGAAGCGAGTCGGGAGATTTCCTTCGAGGCGATCCGCGTTTTGAACGGCTGCGCCAAGGATTACCTTGCCGGAAATGCGAATGCTGCGCGCGATGCCATGCGAGGCGCCAATCTCGCAGGGCAGGCCATCAACATCACCATGACGACGGCGGCGCACGCGATGAGCTATGGCCTCACAAGCATGAAGGGCCTGTCTCACGGCCATGCTGTTGCGCTTTGCCTTCCTTACGTGTGGGAGGTTCTGCTGAACAGCACATCCGAGGAAGTCGGCCAGAGGCTTAGCGAAATCGCCGAGGTGATGGGCGTCGCTTCCGCTGAGGAAGCCCTCAACCGCTTCAGGTCCCTGTTTGCCATGACTGGTCTTGGCTCGATGGTTGCGGGAACTGCTGCCGACATTGATGACCTTACGAAGGGGGTTGACACCAACCGACTTGGCAACTTCCCAGCAAAGCTCGACGAGGGAGAGCTTAAGGACATCTATTCAGGCATCGTTGTTTTGTAGACAAGTACGTAAATCAGATTATTTTAGAAAGGCGGATTGATGGAAGAAGAAACACAGCAGACTTCTGGAGGCAAGAAGACCTACGGCTATAACCCTGAGCAGTTCAAGAAGTTCAAGCGGCATGGCTGGGTCTATCTTGTCATGTTCAGCCTCCTCTACATGTGCCTCTATTGCTGCAGGCTGAACCTCTCCAACGCTTCTGGCATGATGATCATGGGCATCGATGAGGGAGGCCTTGGCTGGACAACCTCCGACATAGGCATCCTTACGTCCACGCTGTTCTGGACCTACGGCATAGGCCAGTTGGTCAACGGGCGCCTGAGCGAGGTCGTTGGCCCTACCAAGATACTCTTCTTCGGCGTCCTGCTCTCCGTCCTCTGCAACTTCTTCATCAGCCTCCAGAGCTCGCTGGTGGTCATGGCCATCGCCTGGGGCCTCAACGGATTCTTCCAGTCCATGGGCTGGACCCCCGGCCTTGCGACCCTCACAAAGTGGTGGCCGGGCGACAGCCGCGGGTTCGCCACGGGCTTCGCGCATGCGGCCTCCGGCTTCGGCCAAGCTGTCGCCACCATGTCGGTGGCAGCGGCGTTCATCATCTTCCCTGACATGGGCTGGCGCGCGGCGTTCATCGTGCCCGCCGCCATCCCACTGATCATGCTCATTCTCTACAAGGTGATAGCAAAGCCGACCCCTGCGAGCATCGGGCTTGAGGAGTATACGGAGGAGGATCCGCAGATCGCCGCCGCCGAGAAGGAGATGGAGAAGCTCAAGGCCGAGAAGGGCAAACTCTATCCCTACAAGTACGTCCTCAAGAACAAGTTCTTCCTCATCTGGCTGATCGTGGCGTTCGGCACCGGCCTTTGCCGCTACGGCCTGGTCACATGGGTGCCGCTGTATTTCGTGCAGGTGTACGACGTCAACGTCACCTCCGGCCTCATCCAGTCGCTGACGCTCCCTGTCGGCATGGGCATCGGAACGCTTATTATCCCGTGGCTCACCGACAGGTTCTGCCCGCACAACCGCCTTGCCGCCGTCATCGTGAGCGCGCTCATCACCACCGTGGCGGTGTTCGCGTTCTTCTTCCTGGACCCGACCACCACAGGCGGGCTGGTTGCCACCGAGATCGTCCTATTCCTGGCGGGCTTCGGCATCTACGGCATCAACGGCACGGTTTGGGCGTTCGCCACGGATATCGGAGGCCGCGTGTTCAGCGGCACCGCCGGAGGCCTGCTCGACTGCTCCGCCTACATCGGCGCAGGCGTGCAGAGCATGGTGTACGGCTTCGTGCTCAACGCGGGCGGCTGGAACATCGTGTTTTTGAGCCTGGCTTTGTTCTGCTTCCTCATTGCGGTAGCTGCAATTGTTTCCACCAAGATGAAGAGCGGGGACGCGCAGCAAGCTGCGTAGAGAACCGACTTCTTTCTTAGGGCCAGTTATTCTCTCGTCATACAAGGATGACGAGAGTTGGTTGGGGAGGCTCCCCAAGCCCGCTGATGTTAGGCCACTTGGTAGCCGGCATCTGAGGATGCAACCGCAAGCTTGAGGCTTGCTGACCCAGCTGGTTGCTGGGTGATGATAGAAGTAATGCCCTGCATTTCTTGGTTTGAAATGCAGGGCATTGTGTTAGGAGCGCTCGTCTATGGATTGGGGCTTGGGTTCATCGGAACCGAGGACGGTGTTGACGTTTCTCTTGGCGGTGAGTAGTTATCGATGGCGGTAGCGCTCGGTGGTATAGCGGTCGTAGGCTTCGTTTCTCTTTTGCGTTAGTCGTTGCTTCTGTACCTTCAATTCGTTGAGGCTCGTTGCTTTGCCGGTCGGGAAGAGCTCCTTCAACTCCTGGCGGGCTTTGGTGCATGCTGCGCATAACGCGTAAATGAAGCAACGTTTCCTCGCTACATGGAGCCAGCGTTCCATTGGCAATGGAGCCACTTCTCTACAAAGCTGCAAGCGGCGGGAGCGACGCTCCCGCCGCCCTTTTCCTCCCGCTACAGCGTGCTAAGCCTCTTTCTCATCGAGACCTCGCCTTCGATGTGGATGACGTGCGAGCTGTAGACCAGTCGGTCGATGACGGCGTCAGCAACGGCTCCCTTGCCCAGCTTCGCGTGCCACACGCCCGCACCCCGGGCGCGCGCATTCTCTAGATGGCCAGGCGCTGTTTTGCATCTTTTATAACCTTTTTGCGCATAGATTGATAATATAGCTTGTAGGCTATATTGTTTGTGTCTGCGGCGGAGGCCGTTTACAAGCGGCATCTGGAAGCAATTGGAGGCAAGCGATGGCTGAGCTGAACGATTACCTTGAGTCTCGCGGCATCACCGAAGAGCTGATGGAGGAGGCGCGCCGCCAGACGCAAGAGTACGTCGACGCCTACAACCTGCGGGAGGCGCGTAAGGCCCAAAACCTCACTCAGGTGCAGGTGGCGCGTGCCATCGGCGTGTCGCAAAACCGCGTTTCACGCATGGAGAACGGCGACATGGGGGCAATGAGCGTGGAGTCGCTGCGCCGCTACATCGCGGCCCTCGGCGGCAGCCTTACCCTGGTGGCCGACCTGCCTTCCGGCAAGGTGAGGCTGGCGTAGCGCGAACAACGATGCTGTGCAATTTTTCAGATGCACTGATGCTCAAAATGAGTTGAGAATTTCTCTTTAAATACGAACAAAAGTTCGTTATAATGAAGCCACGAAAAAGCAGCCGAGGGCCCGCCGCCGCCAACACGCCCGCACCCCGGGCGCGCGCATTCTTCTTGATGGCCAAGCGCTGCGTTTCGTGAATCCCCATTTGTACAAATATCCATAACTTTAAGCCTGACAAGCTTAAAATAGGAGTATATTATGCAAGAAGATTACGTATTCGAGTGGGACGATGCGAAAAGCGCCTCGAATGCTAAAAAGCATGGTGTTTCTTTTGAGCAGGCTTGTGCCATTTGGGATGATCCCATGTTCCTGGAGGTTCATCTTATGACGGAGCCGGAGGACCGATGGGCTGTTATCGGACGGGTTGGCAAGAACTCCTTCCTGACGGCGATAATCACGTATCGGGCAAGCCATGTGCGCATCGTTTCGGCACGGCAGTCGACCAAGAAGGAAACGGGAGTTTATTATGGCAAAAATTAGCACCAAGGACCTCGAAGCCGCCTTCGACGCCGGCGATGACATAACGGGCCATATGGACATGACCACGGCCCGCCGCCCCAACCAGCAACGAGCCGCCCGCCGCATAAGCATGGACGTGCCCGAGGAGCTCGTCCTCGGTCTCGACCGCGCCGCTGAGCGCATGGGCGTAAATCGCCAGGCTGTCATAAAGGTGTGGCTTACGGAGCGTTTGGATCAAGAGGCGGAACGCGAGCTTGCGCGCAAGGCTTAAGGACGCAGTGTCTTGTCGAATTCTGAACAACGATCGAATGGGGCGAGCGGGCTCATAAGCCGCTCACATGTTATGAGGGTCTTCGACGCCTACGTCGCCGGCTACGACGCCACCGACGAGAAGATCCGCCTGAAGGCCGAGCACACCTACAAGGTGGCGGCACTTTGCGACATGATAGCGGGGTCGCTGGGGCTGCCCGAGGCCGAGCGCGACGTGGCCTGGCTTTGCGGCATGCTGCATGACATCGGGCGGTTCGAGCAGATCCGCCGGTGGAACACCTTCTACGACTCGCAGTCCGTCAACCACGCCGAGTTCGGCGCCGACCTGCTGTTTCGCGACGGGCTCATCGGGCGGTTCGTGGGGGAGGGCGCCGGCGCCGTCGACCCGGCATTGGAGCCCGCCATCCGCAACCACAACCGGCTGAGCGTGGAGGACGGGCTGCAGGTCCGCACGCGCATGTTCGCCGACATCCTGCGTGACGCCGACAAGATCGACATCATCCGCGTGAACGTGGAGAGCCCCGTGACCGAGATCTACAACGCGCCGCTGGAGGAGATCCGCGCGTCGGCCATCACGCCCGAGATCGAGGCCGGCTTCTACCGGCACCGCTGCATCGACTCCGCCCTCAAGCGCACCGTGGCCGACCGCATGGTGGGCCACTTCGCCTTCGTGTTCGAGCTGGTCTACCCGGCGTCAATCGCCGAGGTCAAGCGCCAGGGCCACCTGTGGCAGGCCATGGGCTTCGAGTTCACCAACCAAGAGACGGCCGTCAAGGTTGCCGCCATGCGCGACGATATGCGCGCCTGGCTGGGAAAGTAGGGCCGTCCTGTGCCGTAGAGCGACCGGAGGAGTGCGGGCAAAGCGTTGGATTATTGTTAGGAACTGTGTTACAATGTCTTACAGTTATGAAGGAGGCGAAGATGGCAAGCGCAACGATGACGATTAGGCTGGAGAGCGACGAGAAGGCTCTTATTTCCGATTACGCCGCCGCATTCGGCACATCGGTCTCCGAGTTCATGCGCAGGGCCGCGCTGGAACGTATCGAGGACGAGCTTGACCTCAAGGCCTGGGAGGAGGCCAAGGCGGAGTTCGACTCGGACCCGGCTACCATCTCTGCGGCCGAGATAGCAAGGAAGTACCTCTAGCATGTGGCGCTTGGAGTTCTCCAAGAGGGCCGACAAACAGCTGTCGAAGATAGCCCCCGGCGTCAGGCGCGTGATCGTCGCCTGGCTGTTGAAGAACATTGACGGCTGCTCCGACCCACGTGCCCACGGCAAAGGCCTAACCGCCAACAAGTCCGGCAAATGGCGCTACCGCGTGGGCGATTATCGCGTGCTCTGCGAGATCAGAGACGAGGAACTTGTGGTGCTCGCTATCGAGATTGGCCACAGGAGGGATATCTACAGTTAAAGGAGAAGCGCGCTCACGAGGATGGACGTCGAGTACTTCTTCGTGGAGCTGCTAGAGGCCGCATAGGCTCCGGCGCCGGATTATCATATGTAACGCCTATTCGCATATCGCATGTAGACAGGGTTTCGTGAGGAGGGCTACATGGTGTTGCTTTATCTGCTGGCCCTCGTCGTCTCGATGAGCGCTGTCACGGTGGTCGTCTTTTTCGCCCCGGGACTCATTTCGATGGCTCTTTGTTACCTGGGCGAGCACAAGCCGGTCCTTGTAATCGTCGTGCTCGCGGTAATTGCCTGCCTTGCCGTGAAGCTGTTGACGTGATCCTTGTGAGCTATAAACCTTTCTTTTTGTCGTCCGTAAAGTAAGTTTGTTATAATAACCTTACTTTTCAACTTTAAGAAAGAAAGGTTAGCATGGGCTCCTACGTAGACAGGTTCTGGGCATCTGACGCATCCGGCATGAACAAGGCGGAGCGCATAGGGGGCGCTTACCACCCGTACGTGCCCGACAAGCTCGGCGGTTTCGAGCTCTTGATCGAGCCGTCGTGCGCGAAAGCCTTGTCGCAAGCACACGATGCGTTGAGCGCGTTGGAGCGCTCGGGTCTGCTCATAGATACCGAGCCGCTTGCCCGGATGCTGCTGCGCGCGGAGGCAGTCTCGTCTTCCAGGATAGAGGGCCTGGAGATTCCGGCTGGCAAGCTGCTGGAGTACGAAGAGCTTGACCGCCTGGGGGTGGAGCATCGCCTTGACTCTGCCGAGGCGCAGGTGCTCGGCAACGTCCATGCTCTGACGGACAGTCTGAGCGGCGTCGAGGCGGGGCACGGCTTCAGCATCGAGGGCATCTGCGCCATCAACAAGGCGTTGCTCGCCGGCACGCGCATGGCCGACGAGGGAGGCGTCCTCCGTACGACGCAAAATTGGATCGGCGGCAACAGGGTGAACCCCGTGGGGGCTGCCTATGTCCCGCCGGAGCCCGATCTCGTGCCCGGGCTCATGGAGGATCTGGTCGGTTTCCTGAACGGCACCGAACTTCCCGCGGTGGCAACTGCGGCCCTTGCGCACGCCCAGTTCGAGACCATCCATCCCTTCGCGGACGGAAACGGGCGCACGGGCAGGGCGCTCATCCATGAGGTTCTGAAGGGCGCGGGCCTCACGCGCACGACCGTGCCGCCCGTGTCGTTGGTGCTGGCGACGGACCGCGAGCGCTACATCGCCAACCTCGGCGCATACAGGACCTGCGAGCGCGATGACCGCAACAAGGCGGCAAACGAATGGGTTGAGTACTTCGCCAACACGTGCACCGTCGCCTGCAGGCGCGCCCTTGACTTCGAGCGGGTGCTCGAGGGCATACGCGACGCGTGGGTTGAGAAAACGGGCTTCCGAGCGAATTCGGCTGGCCGGCTGCTCATAGACGTGCTCCCGGGAACGCCCGCGATCAGCATAAAGACCGCCCAGGCTCTGACGGGGCGCAGCTACCCGGCTGCGCGATCGGCGGTGCTGGCGCTTGAACAGGCAGGCATACTGCGCCAAAACTCCAAGAACCGCAAGAGCGGCATCTACGTGGCGCACGAGATAGTGGAGGCGTTCAACGCATACGAGAGGGCACTGGCCACAGTGTCGGGGGACACCTCGGTAGAAAAGCCGCGCCGGAAGGTGCCGCAAAGGTCGAAATAGGCTTCGCTGGCGGCTCTCAATCCCTTGCTGTGAAAAGAAGTATGATAAAAACCCGCAATATGGCCGGATCCAATTCCGTAAGTTGGACGGTTAGCGCTCAGAATATTGACGAAGTACAAGCACACCTTGGTTGGGATGTTTTCCCAACATGCCCCAAGGGGTACGTGGTCGGTTATTGCTCGGAGAAGCGCCAGGTCAGAGGTTTGGTAAATAAGGAGCTTTCTGCGTTGTCGCAGCCTTCCAGCGCGCTTTCCCGCCAGTTTTCCTAATATGCCTTGAAGGCGCCGCTTCAGGTTCAAGATCACCCGCATTTAAGCGGTCATCAAATCGCCGATTTTGGCGAAAAATTTCAAAAGCGGGGGAGAGCAAGGCGATTTTCGGGTGGTTTCCAAGCTCCCAAACGCCTCTCCCCAGAGGCGGATTTCGCTCGAAACTGAAACTGCTTCAACCCAAAAATATACCGTCTGAACAGCGCAAACGCCACCAAGCGCCACCCACGCCGGAACCCATATAGGGCCTCCAAAACCTGTTGTCATAACTTGAAAGAAGTCATTAGCGTAGTCGGTCCGCGTCCGGCCCTGCCTAAGGAGATCAAAACCTATACCGACTATCAGCGTCAGCGCCTGCTGATTAAACCCGGTATCACCTGCTATTGGCAGACTCGCCGTAATCGCGATTCGATTACGTTTGACGAGTGGGTTGACCTTGATTTGTGGCGTATATGTCGGGGTTCCTGCGAAGATCGAGCAGGCTGACTAAGCGAAAGGGAGGCCGGCTCTTCCCTTGAAAAGCGGACCGGCCTCCCGCGCATGTGATGCCGCCTTGCCGGCGGCGCTGCTTGGATTCTAGCTTCCAATGCCAATGTCTTGCAATTTTTCAGATGCGTTGATGCTCAAAATGAGTTGAGGATTTCTCTTTAAATCGAACAAAAGTTCGTTATAATGAAGCCACGCAAAAGCAGCCGAGGGCCCGCCGCCGCCAACACGCCCGCACTCCGGGCGCGCGCATTCCTCTTGATGGCCAGACGCCGTTTTGCATTCATGGCTGCTTGCTTTGATGCGTGTCAGCTATTGAAATCCGATAATACAAGATTGACCAATTGTAGAATAGAGTATACACTTTTATGTATGAGATCCGTACAACAGACGAGTTCTCCGTGTGGCTCAGGCGCCTGAAAGACGCAAACGTTAAAGCACGTATCAACTTGCGCATCAGGCGGATTGAGCTGAATGGGAACTTCGGCGATGTCAAGCCGGTGGGCGATGGTGTTTCCGAGCTGCGTATCGACTACGGGCCGGGATATCGCGTCTACTTCGCTAAACGCGGAAACCGGATCGTGCTGCTGCTTGCTGGCGGCGACAAATCGACCCAGCAACGGGACATCGAGAAGGCGAAGAGGCTGAACGCCGAATATGAATAGCGGGGGGAGAGCATGAAGCAGGCAAAGGCGTACGACGCAACCGAATATTTGGAGACCGAGGAAGACATGGCCGCCTACCTGAACGCCGCGCTCGAGGAAGGCGACCCCGCCCTGCTTTCCGCCGCGCTTGGCGACATCGCACGCGCGAAGGGGATGACCCAGCTGGCGCGCGAGACCGGCATCACTCGGGACGGGCTGTACAAGGCGCTCTCGCCCACAGGCAACCCATCGTTTGCAACCGTTGAGAAAGTCGTGAGCGCGCTCGGCATGAAGATGCAGGTTGCGCCTGCTGCGCGCGTATAGGGCCAGGATGCAGGGGCTCAATCGCTCACATACCGAGAAAGCCTTCGACGCCTACGTCGCCGGCTACGACGTCGCTGACGAGAAGATCCGCCTGAAGGCCGAGCACACCTACAAGGTGGCGGCGCTCTGCGACATGATAGCGGGGTCGCTGGGGCTGCCTGAGGCAGGGCGCGACGTGGCGTGGCTTTGCGGCATGCTGCACGACATCGGGCGGTTCGAGCAAATCCGCCGGT
>R19__coassemble_258_pt1 | contig 27749 bp, 22 predicted proteins | sample R19__metabat2_low_PE_004 | metagenome-assembled genome bin R19
GACGGTCCACCATGGTTGTTCAACCTCCCGATTGGGAGGTTTTTTCGTTGTTGGGGATCTCCCGGGGACTCGAACCCCGTGAGGGGAAAACAGCCCAGTGGGCTGTTTTCTGAGGAGCGCGAAGCGCGACGTGCCCAGACGCAAGCGCAGCGCCGCGGCTGGTCGAGTCCCCGACGGTCCACCATGGTTGTTCAACCTCCCGATTGGGAGGTTTTTTCGTTGTTGGGAAATCATGTTGACACCGCTGGTCGTGACGGCTGCTTATTGTTTAGTGGTTAAGATTCCGATCGATTTCCTTGGCAAAGGAGTTGAGTGTCTGTTCAAGATAGTCATCTGGGTTGTCGAAATTGTCTATTCGTCCTCTGAAGTCATTGAGGAACTCCAACAAACGCATTGTTTCGTTGCAACAGACATTTAGACGGCCGTAGTAAAAAATTGTGCGAGCGTAGTCTTCGTACTCTGTTTTGAAATCTGCGCAAAGTACTCCTTGATTCCATAGGTTGAAGATGCAGTTTGCTATTGCCTTACCCTTGCTGGAAGCCGAGGTTATAAACGATTCGGAGCTATCTCCGTAATATAGGTAGTCGATGGAGGTATTGAGCGCATTGGCTATTACGGCCAGGTTTGTCAAGCCAGGAAGTTGCTTGCTGTTTTCGTATGCGCTCAGCTGAGTGGTTGATATATGGCTTCGTTCGGAGAGCTCTCTTTGGGTGAGCCCGGCGCCCGTCCTTGCCTGTTTAATATTTTTACCTATATTACTTATTTCATTCATCGATGAACCTCTATTTATGAATTTATGTTCATGGCTGCATATATTTTACTTCATAAAATGAATAATCCCTAGATGGTTCCTAAACTTGAGATCTTCCTGATTTTGTTTGGGATTCAGACGTAAATGGCCCGTGCACCTTGAATCGAAATCAAGAATACTCGGAATTTTTCGGTTGCGGCTTGCGATGAAAAATTGTTCTAGTGCGTATTCGAAACAATTCTGAGGAGGAATAGTGCCTAAGAGTAAGGCAATGATCGATGACGGCTTCAATCCAGAACTCGTACGTGGTGCTCGCTTCGATGGAATTTTTGAGATTCCTCATATATACACGCCGAATCATATTGGGCGGTTAAACGGATTTACCCCTTTTTCCAAGAGGGGGTTTCCTCCGACAAGCAACGAGGCTCTTTGCTTTTTCGAAATGGACATAGAATTTGCGGATGTCCTTCGCCAGCCCGAACTCTACATAGAGGAATTCGCTTCATTTAGCGCTCTCGTTCCGACAGACAACTCGCTATATCGAGACGCTTCTTTGGCCGTGCAAATAGGGAACATATACAAGAGTCGAGCCATTGGGAGCTACTATCAGCGCAACGGGTCGAATGTTATTCCCCTTGTGAGGTGGGGCGATGGGCGCACCTATACCGAGATTTTGTTTCCAGAAAAAGTCGCATTCGCTGGCATCGAGAAGGGCAGCCCGGTTGTTGTTAGCACGTATGGATGTATAAGGGGCAAGGAGAATAGGCGTCATTTTAAAGCCGGGCTTGAGGCGATGGTGGCGGAAATTGAGCCTTCGCGGGTGTTTGTGTATGGCTCGATGCCTGGCGACGTATTCCGAAGTGTGCTTGATAGAGCTGATTTTATGCAGTTCCCCGATTGGATCACCAGGAAGAAATCAGGTGATTCATGTGGGTAGCGGCACAAGCGGCCTTTACATTGGGACCTACGGGTCTGGCCAAACGAGTATCAGTGATAGTTTGAAAGGTGTTGGAGCGTTCGCGAAAGCGCTTGGGGTCGACTCGAATGAGAACACTGCAACGGTGTGGCGCCACATCATTGCAACTCAGGGCAACTATAGGGGTACCTATCTGCCTAGGTCGTTTGTTGTGGATACTCCAAGTGGTTCCTTTTGGACGCACGGAAACGGCACAAAGCACATGTATGAGTCGATTAAGAAAGCAATGGAAACCCCTTCTTTTAAAGGGGCAAATCACGGCTTATTGACGCAATTCATACTGTACGACTTCAGGGAGTCGATTTCTGCTGCAGCTGCCTCGGGTCGGATATTATATGGAAGGAAGATTCAAACAGGCCATTGGGAGTTGATTTTCTCTAAGACCGAAAGTGATAAATATCCGGTTATTAAGCATGCGATGTTCCGCGGACTGTGAGGTTGATTTTTGTGGGCTACGAGATTATGGACGGTGCGGTGGGCTTTCGGATTGTTGAGGATCCGTATTTTGCGCTGATTGTGCATTATGGTGACGAAGTGGACCTTGTGGGACATAGGGGGTTTTATGGTCCTGATGAAGGTTTGGTTGAGGTGAACGTTGACCCGATGACGTATGAGGTGAGGGAACTCGTCTTCACGAATGTGGATAACGGTTATGAGTACAGGGATGAGACTATAAACACTAGCTGTGACGACGAGGGGTCTATTAGGCTGAATGCTGATGCCGAGACGTACTGCAGCCTGTTTGATGTGACACTTTATCGTGACGGTTTGGGCATACGCCTGGGAAATGCTAGCATAGGTGCACGGTTGCTGCACGGAAGCACGATATTCTCATTCGGCACTGACGGGGCCCTGCTGGCGATTGATGTTCTGGGCATGACTCCGGAGCAAGTTGCCCATGCGAAAAACGTGATGGATGACGACCTTGCCAGTAGGGGAGAACCAATAATTATAGTTTAGGTATCTTTTGGTGGTGTTCTTTTCCTCTGAGGGATCTACATAGGGGTTCGCTATCAGCTTCCGAAAAGCTTTTTCTCGCTGATCAGCTGGCCGGAGCGCTTGGTGTCCCAATCCATCTGCTTAGGCTTGCTGGCCTCGGCGGCGGACTTGGCGGCGAAGGTCTCGCAGAAGCCCTTCAGGCCGATCAGAATCTCTTCCAGGCTGCGGTTTTCTACCGTGTCCAGGTATTGCTTGAACGCGCTATAGACTTGGTCCTTGTCACGCACTCGCAGGCGCGGTGCTGTCACCGCCAGCCAGCCGTGCAGCGCGGCGTTCAGCCGTGTTGAGCCCTCCTCGTCGCCATAGAGTTTCTCCACGGGTTCCCAGTAGCGGGCATAAAGGCGTTCCTGCTCCTCCAGGCTGGCGTTGACCAGCAACAGGTTGCGCACCAAGTCGGCGGTCGTCAGGGGCATGCCTTTGGCGTTCAGGCTTTCGAAAATGAGTTGCGGCCGGTCGGTGCTATCCATCTCGGCCAGCACCACCAGCAGCAGCTGCAGGCCCCGCCACAAAGCCAAGATTTCGTCGGGTGCCGCCTTCTTCAGCTTGTCCAGGAAGTGTTGGTAGTTTTCCACCACCTTGGCGGACAGGTCGTCCTCCTCGGGCAGCTCGGTGCCGTCAAGCAGCGCTTCCATGGTGGCGCGGTCCATGCGCGAAAGGACTACCTTCGGCTGCTTTCCATAGCGCAGCCAGCGGCCTTCGAGCGCCGTTGCGTCCGTGCCGTCCAGGTCGGCACTGCGCTCCGTCAGGAAGTCGCGAATGGCCAGCATCAGCAGGCTTACCGTGACCACGCGCTGCTGACCGTCGATGACGTCTAGGCGACGGGTGTCTTCGCCGCCGCTGGGGTCATCGGCGTAGAGTACCGTTCCGATGAAGTGGACGTTGCCCGCCAGCCCGGCGCGCACGGCATCGTCCCACAGGGTGTCGCACTGCCGCGGTGACCATGAGTAGACGCGCTGGTATACGGGGATGAGCAGCTGGGTGTCCGAGGCGCCGATGAAGTTCAGCAGCGTGTCTTGCCTTGTTTTCATGTTGGCCTCCTATCGCTTCTGGTCCAAATCATCCATGTTTTGGCGCCATTTTTCCGCGAACTCTTTGTTCTCGATGGCTTTCTTCGGCCGGTCGGCCACCAACGACGATGAGCCGATGCTTGCCCATTTGAAGGCGGTCTTGTATTTCTTCACGGCGTGGTAGCGGTAATTTTCCGCCCAGACCAGGCTGAAGCTTCGCAGTTCGTTGAGCAGGCTTTCGGCGCTGCCTTCGAACTCGTCTTCGACGTACTGCTTGAATACGCCATACACCTCGTGCGCGCCCTTCGCACGCACCTTGCGGAAGCGCACCGACAGCCAGCCCTGGATGCAGTTGTCAAGCCGCAGTGAGCCCGGGTCGGGCACGAAGACGCCCTCGATGGGCGCCCAGTATTCGTCATACAGGCGCGCTTGCTCCTCGTGGGTCTCGGCCAGAAGTAGGTAGTTGCGCACCAGGTCGGCCGTGGTGAGCGGCATGCCCTTCGAGTTCAGGCTTTCGAAGATGAGCTGCGCGTTTTCGGTTTTCTCCACCCGGGCCTTGATGACGAACAGCCGGTTGATGCCCTGCCAGAAGGCGTGCGGGTCAAAATCGGGCTCGGCCATGAGGCCTTCGAAGAAGGCCAGGTTCTCCGTAACGCGCTCCGATGCGCTTTCAGGCAGCGGCTGGCCGCCTACGATGGCACGCAGCGTGGGGCGGTCGTTGCGGGACAAGGTAAGCTTGCAGGCCGGCGGCTCTGCGCTGCCAACCAGAAGGTAGCGGTTCCTGATGGCTTCGGCGTCAAGCTCTGGCGCGTGTGCTTTGTCGTCGCGCTGGAGATGGCGGGTGAAGGCGATGATCATGAGGGTGAGCGTGGTCAGGCGCTGTTGGCCGTCGATGACGGCGTAGCGGCGCACGCCGGATGCATCGGTTCCTTCATCCGAATAGAGCAGCGTGCCTATGAAGTGGCTGCGGTCGGCCTTGGCCGCGCGGTGCACGTCTTGCCAAAGCTCTTTGCATTGGCGTTCTTTCCAGGCGTAAAGGCGCTGGTAGGAGGGGATAAAGAAGGCGACATCCTTCGATCCCAGGATGTCGAGAAGCAACTCGTTTTGGGTTTGCATAAGCGCCTCCTTGTGGTTGCAGGTGTTTGGTGGAATTATAGCGGGCAGCGGCGGCGCTTGCCGACACGGAGCCCTTATGTGGCTGCGTTTAAACGCAAAATCGGCCTTTTTGTGCGGGATGTTGGCGTGTTGGGAGGGCTGATACTCGAGGCGCTGTTGAAAAATCGTTCGTAGTTATTTGGAAAAGCCGCCATTGCTTCGCGTTTCCCCAGGTCGCAATTTTTTGGCTGCCCTAAAAGCCATAACTACGAACGATTTTTGATGGGAGGGTTAGTATAGGGGGAGCAAAAAGCTGGCGGATCGGCCCCGCGTGCCTGCCATCACGCGAATGGGCGGCAACTGGGGGCCCAAGAGGTAGGCAACATGGACGCTATGGTTTTCGACTTGGATGGGACCATCATCGACACCATCGATGACCTGGCCGAGCTAACAAATTGCGTGCTGGAGGAATACGGCATGCCTTCCCATACGCGTGCGGAGATTCAGGGATATGTAGGCAACGGCGCCTTGGCGCTGATGTATCAGGCCGTGCCGGAAGGCACACCGCAGGCTGTGACCGATGAGGCCTTGGCGCGTTGGAAGGAGCTGAACCCCCAGTTCACCAAGCACTCAAGGGCATATCCTGGCATGCAAGAGACGCTGCTTGCCTTGAAGGAGCACGGCGTTTCCTTGGCCGTGCTCTCCAACAAGTTTGACGCCGGCGTGGCCGCGATGGTGAACGCCAAGCTGCCAGGCATCTTTGAGATTGCCCGCGGCGAGCGGCCCGACACGCCGCGCAAGCCCAACCCGAAGGGCCTGCTGGATGTCATGGTCGCCCTTGGCACCAAGCCTGAAAACTGCGCGTATGTGGGAGATTCTCCTGGCGACATGCAGGTGGCAAAGAATGCGGGGTGTAAGGCCGTCGGCGTGAGCTGGGGGTATCGCCAGGTGGCGGAGCTAAAGGCCGCCGGGGCCGACGTGATCATCGACACCCCTGGGCAGCTTTTGGAGATAGCGGGGGAGTCAGATGGCCCAGCGTAGCCAAAAGCAAGACTGGCTTCGTGTTGCGCATGCCCGGACGCAGCGCGCCGCGGCGCCGATGAACGCCTTCAAGCAAAAGGGGATCGGTCCGAACAAGGCCGCAGGCAGTAAGGGCGGCATACGCCGGCAAGGCTCCAAGCGCGGTTAGGGCAAGGCCCGAAGGCGGGCCTGCGGCTTGGTCGTTTAGCATGGTGAGCCGAAGAGCCAAGGTGAAGAGTCCCTGTGTCATTATCGCCCCACCCGAAAAGCGAAAAACAGCGATACTGTTGCTGTTGGCTTGACGGATGAAAGGGGAGAGGGCCATGGACTGCTTTTGAGGAAGACGGCATAGACAACCACCGCCAGATTGCCCGATGCATTCGCCGCTACGACGACTTTCTGATCGAGCTCGACGGGCTGTCAGTATGCTTCCAGGATTATCTGGATGACGAGTTTCGCCAAAGGTTTGGTGCCTCGCTGAGCGTGACAACCGTCCGCATCGACCGCCTCTTGTTCGAGTTCGCCGAGATGATCGGGGCGGAGGAGGATATCTGGCCCGGTGATGGGGCGGAGTAGCAAGGCGAAGGGCAAACCCGCCTCCAATTGCCTTATGATGGTGAGGCGCATCAACGAGAGAGGGGCTGCATGGAAATCCGAGTGAATGTCGATAAGCTACGCGACTACCTGCAAGACTACTATGGCACCGCCGCGTTCAGCGGCTTTCCTGCGGCCATGGCTGATGCGTGGGAGGTCGAGCGCATGGACGGGGAGTCCTTGTGCCGCCTGGCCGAGGAAGAAGGCATCGATTTGCGCCGCTTCCAGGCGTAGCGTGGCCGATCGTTTGAGAGCGAGGGATCATGGCAGCAGAAGACGAAGGCAAGAGCGTGGGCTGGACGATTCATTACGAAACCGGCCAGGACGCAAGGGGCCTGATCAATGCCTATACCGAAGGCCTGCAAAAGCTGGGACACCTTGATTTCCAGTGCGTTTTGCCGCTAGGCGAAAAGGTCATCGACGGGCTTTTCAGCATGCTGGTTGACATGGTGGCCGAAGGCGAGGTGTTTGCCCATGGCGATCCGTTGCTTGACGGCGAAGATCTGCTGGCGGTTTTCGTGATGGCGCAGGTGGGCACGCGCCGCCTGCTGCGCGTGGTCGTGTGCGATCCCGATACGCTGGTGGGCCCAGGCGCCATAACCGATGAGCAGCTGAAGGCCCAGGTGGAAGGCACGGCGCTCAGCATCGAAGAAGAGGGCGGCCAGCTTTCCCTGGTGTGGGAGGAATAGCCCTTTAGCATGGGGCTTGAACCTTGGGCCTGAGAGCGTGCCTTAGTGCCAGCTTGCGCTGATCTGCGTGATCACGCCGCCCAAGACGGTCCACGACAGGTACTGCTTGGCGTCGCCGTAGACCATCGCGGACAAGCGGGTTCCGTCGGCTTGCAGCGGGCCCATTTCGGCGGAGCTCTTGGCCAAACACGAGCTGACCTTGTTGGCGATGTAACTAAGGGTGGAGCCGTCGGCCTCGTCGAAGCACATCACGTCGTCGCTGATCTTGAAGGTCGTGGTGCCATCAGGGGTGCGCATCGTCAACAACATGGATGCCGTGTCGATGGAGACATGGGTTCCATGCGTCCCTTGGACTACGTTGCCCGCGCCCACATACTCAACCCATTGAAGCGGGCTGGCGCTATAGGTGCCATCGGGCTGGCTGTATTCAGAGGCTTCCTCGGCTGCGCCGGTGGCCTGTGTGGTTGCCTGCTCGGTGGCAGCGCTGGTTGCGGCATCGCGCCAGAGGAGCCCCCCGAGAAGACTTCGCCAAGGCGGCAAACTCAAGGAGGGCCCCGGTGGATCACCTAATGCGGACATTCTGGCGCATGGCTCGGCCGCCCCTGTTGCGCAACCAGCGAGCGAGGGGCCGGGGCCTGCGCGCAGGAAGGGAGCTGAGGCACTGTGGGTCCGTGGAAATCGCGCACCTATGGGGGATTATTTACAAGCGCCGGGAGGGCCACCGCGAAAAAGGGGCATAGGTGCGTGAAAGTCGCGCACCCATCGGCCTCTCGAGAGCTATTTCGCTGAAGAAAGCTCGATGGGTGCGTGGAAATCGCGCACCTATGGGGGTTTTTCGCGGGACGCACAAATCGGGATGCAGGTTTTACCCCGTAGGTGCGTGAAAATCGCGCACCTATCGGCTCCGGCCCCCGGCCGCCTTGCGGCTTCACGCCCAGGAGGGCTTCCCGATAACGCTTCGCTGCAGAAGCTCCGCAGCCTTGCGCTTCACATTTCGGGAAGCCCTTGCTCGGGAAACGCATGCGTTCCCCCGTGCGCTGCGCTGCCTCGCCCTTTTCGTGTAATTCGCCCCTTGGGCGAATTCCTGCTTTTGGCGCTCAGGATCGCGCAAGGCGGCCATGGGCTGGGCCGGGTGGAGCGCGAAAGCCTCCCATGCGCCCCACCGCCGTCCCTAACGCCTGGTCGGCGAAGGCGGCTCGAAATCCAGCAAGCGCTTGCCATCCGTTGGCCTGCGGCAAGGCCAGGGATCTTCCATGCTGCCGTGTGTCCTTCGCCAGGGCCGAAAGAGCCCGAAACTCTTGGGGAAACGAAGTTTGGAAAAGCGGCCTTGCATGGTAAAATATACAGGCAAGAAACCGTTGCCGATCGGCGGCCGAAAGTTGGCGGGCCAATCGGGATTCCGCGGTGGTCGCTGGGCTTATTTCAGCCTTGCTGCCAGCGCAAACATCGAGACAACCATAAAACGTAGCAGTATCTTTAGAAAGTAGCACTATGGCAAAAACCAAGGGAGATCCCAAAAACAACTATGGCAATGACAGCATTCGCCAGCTGAAGGGCGAAGAGCGCGTCCGCCAAAAGCCGGCCGTCATCTTCGGCTCCGATGGGCTTGAGGGCTGCGAGCATGCCGCTTTCGAGATTCTTTCCAACTCGGTTGACGAGGCGCGCCAGGGCTACGGCAGCCTGATAACCGTCACGCATTTCAAGGACGGCTCCATCCAAGTGGAGGACAACGGCCGTGGCTGCCCGCTGGATTGGAACCCTGGCGAGAAGCGCTTCAACTGGGAGCTGGTCTTCTGCGAGTTGTACGCTGGCGGCAAGTACGACAACAACCAGGGCGGCGACTACGACTACTCCCTGGGCACCAACGGCTTGGGATCGTGCGCCACCCAGTACGCTTCCGAATACATGGACGTCACCGTTTGGCGCGAAGGCAACAAGTACGACCTGCACTTCAAGAAGGGTAAGGTGGTCGGCTCCAAGAAGAATGCCCTGCATGTTCAGCCCACCGACGAGCATCGCACCGGCACCGTCATCAAATGGCGCCCCGATCTGGAGGTCTTCACGGCCACCGACATCCCGCGCGAATGGTTTGAGGAGACGCTGCGCCGCCAGGCGGTGGTCAACGCCAACGTGCGCTTCCGCTTGCTGTTGGAGGGCGAAGACGGCTTCGAGCAGCAGGAATATTGTTATCCCAAGGGCATCCAGGACTACATAGCCGAGAAGGTGGGCCTGGACTACCTGACCGAGACGTACTACATAGAGGCCGACCGCCGCGGACGCGACCGCGAGGACCTGCCCGACTACAGCCTGAAGATCACGGCGGCGTTCTGCTTCTCCAAGACCTTCCAGATGCAGGAGTACTACCACAACTCCTCCTGGCTGGAAAACGGCGGCTCGCCGGAGAAGGCGTCGCGCAGCGCGTTTGTGAGCGCCATCGACAACTACATAAAGGTCCAAGGCAAGTACAACAAAAACGAGGCCTCCATCAAGTGGCAAGACGTGCAGGATTGCCTGGTGCTGGTCACCAACTGCTTCTCCACGCAGACGTCGTACGAGAACCAGACCAAGAAGGCCATCAGCAACCGTTTCATCCAGCAGGCCATGACGGCGTTCTTCAAGGAGCGCCTGGAAACCTACTTCATCGAGAACAAGGCCGCCGCCGATGAGATCCTCAAGCAGGTGCTCATCAATAAGCGCGCGCGAGAGAACGCCGAGAAGACGCGCATCAGCGTGAAGACCAACCTGCAGCAAAAGGCTGACATGGCCAACCGCGTGGCCAAGTTCATCGACTGCCGCTCCAAGGACCGCGATCGTCGTGAGGTCTACATCGTGGAGGGCGACTCCGCGGCGGGCGCTTGCCGCCAGTCGCGCGATGCGGAGTTCCAAGGCGTCATGCCGGTGCGCGGCAAGATCCTCAACTGCTTGAAGGAGGACTACCCGCGCATCTTCAAGTCCGAGATCATCATGGACCTGATGCGCGTTTTGGGCTGCGGCGTGGAGGTCACGGACAAGCGCCTGAAGGACATAGGCACCTTCGACTTGGACAAGCTCAACTGGAACAAGGTGGTCATCTGCACGGACGCCGACGTTGACGGCTATCACATCCGCACGCTCATCCTGACCATGCTCTACCGCCTGGTGCCTACGCTCATCAGCGAGGGCTATGTGTTCATCGCGGAATCGCCGCTGTATGAGATCAACTGCAAGGAGAAGACGTACTTCGCCTACACCGAGCAGGAAAAGGCCCAATACCTGGAGGAGATAGGGGATGCCAAGTGCACCATCCAGCGCTCCAAGGGCTTGGGCGAAAACGACCCGGACATGATGTGGATGACTACCATGAACCCGGAGACGCGCCGGCTTGTCAAGGTGCTGCCGGAGGACGTGGTGCAGATGGAGCGCATGTTCAACCTGCTGCTGGGCAACGACGATGAGGGCCGCAAGCGCCACATAGCCGAGCACGGCAAGGAATACCTGGATCAGTTGGACCTGCAGTAAGGGGAAGTCATGGCAGTGAAAAAGAAGAAGGAAACCAAGAAGAAGCGCGTTGACAACCCCAACGTGATCGGCCTGCACTCCGAGGTTTTGGAGCAACCCATCACGCAGACGCTGGAAGTCAACTACATGCCCTATGCCATGTCAACCAACGTGTCGCGCGCGTTCCCTGAGATTGACGGCTTCAAGCCCAGCCACCGCAAGCTTCTCTACACCATGTACAAGATGGGCCTTTTGAGCGGCAACCGCCAAAAGAGCGCCAACATCGTGGGCCAAACCATGAAGTTGAACCCGCATGGTGATGCCGCCATCTATGAGACCATGGTGCGTCTGGCCACGGGCAACGAGGCGCTGCTTACGCCCTTCGTGGACTCTAAGGGCAACTTCGGCAAGTACTATTCCGGCGACATGTCCTACGCCGCATCGCGCTACACCGAGGCCAAGCTGGCCCCCATCTGCGCGGAGGTGTTCAAGGACATCGACAAAAACCCGGTCGACTTCGTGGACAGCTACGACGGCGCCATGCAGGAGCCCAGGCTTCTGCCGACCGCCTTCCCGAACGTGCTGGTGTCGGCCAACAAGGGCATCGGCGTGGCCATGGCCTCCGACATCTGCGGCTTCAACCTGAACGAGGTCTGCGATGCCACCATGCATTACCTGAAGGACCCTGACTACGACCTGATGGAGAGCATGCCGGCGCCGGACTTCTCCACGGGTGGCGAAATCGTCTACAAGCGTGAGGAGATGGAGCGCATATTCCAGACAGGCCTGGGCAGCTTCCAGGTGCGTGCTCGTTGGCGCTACCTGCCTTCCGAGCGCATCATCGAGGTATATGAGATTCCCTACACCACCAAGACCGACGTGATCATCGACCGCGTGGTCAAGCTTTCCAAGGAAGGCAAGCTGCGCGAGGTGGCCGACATTCGCGATGAGACGGACCTTTCGGGTTTGCGCATCGCCATCGACCTGAAGCGCGGTGTTGACCCTGACGTGCTGATGGCGAAGCTTTTCCAGATGACCACGCTGCAGGACAGCTTTAGCTGCAACTTCAACGTGCTGGTTGACGGCTATCCGCGCGTCATGGGTGTGAAGCAGATCTTGGCCGAGTGGGTGGCTTGGCGCGTGGAGAGCACCAAGCGTCGCATCAACTTCGACTTGGGGAAGAAGTCCGACCGTCTTCATCTGCTGCACGGCCTGGAGGCCATCCTGTTGGACATCGACAAGGCTATCGCCATCATCCGCAACACCAAGCTTGAGGCCGACGTTGTGCCCAACCTGATGGAGGGCTTCGGCATCGACCGCATCCAGGCGGAATTCGTGGCCGACATCCGCCTGCGCAACATCAACGAGGAATACATCCTTAACCGCACGAAGGACATTGCCAAGCTGACCGAGGAGATTGCCGCGCTGCAGAAGACCTTGAGCAGCCAGGCCCGCATCAAGAAGGTCATCTACGACGAGCTGGCCGCCATCAACAAGAAGTACGTGACGCCGCGCAAGACCGGCATCGTGCAGGCTGCAGACATCGTGGAGGTATCCACCGAGCCCGAGGTTGAGGATTACCCGGTGACGGTCATGGTGTCGCAGGAGGGCTATCTGAAGAAGATGACTGACCGCGTGCTGACCCGCGCGCAGTCGTTGAAGTACAAGGACGGCGACGAGGCGTGGTTGGAGTTCCCGTCCATGAACAGCCATGAGCTTTTGGTGTTCACCACGGCCGGGCAGGTATATAAGTGCCGTCTGAGTTCCTTCGAGGACACCAAGGCCGCGCAATTTGGATCGTTTTTGGCCTCCGACCTGCAGATGGAGCCAGGGGAGAGCGTCACGTGGGTGCTTGACCCTGGTGACTACAAGCAAGACGTCATGTTCTTCTTCGAGAACGGACGCGTGGCGCGCGTGGCGCTGGCGGGGTATGAGACCAAGCAGAACCGCAAGAAGCTGAAGAACGGCATCTATTGCGGAAGCGAGCTTATCCACGCCGAGCTGCTTCCCGAGGACCGCGAGTTTGCCTTAGCCACCAACGACAGCCGCCTTTTGGTCTTCGACACCAGCCTGGTGAAGACGAAGACCACCACCAACACGCAGGGCTTGGTAGCCTTCACCTGCAAGAACGTGCGCAGCGTGTTTGCCGTGGGCAAGTCCGAGGACTTCTTGAGCCCCAAGGCGAAGGTGGACCGTTTCCGCGTGGCAAGCCTGCCCTCAACGGGCACGCCCATACGCCAGCAGGACCAGAAGAGCCTGTTCGATTTGGACTAGGCACACCTGACGATAAGGTGACCGCGGGGCTTGCGCGGTGGGCATGCGGGGCCCGACGGCGGAGGCCGCTTAACGCGAACGGTGCGGCTGTGAAGATTTTGCAGTCTTGCGGGCTCCGCAGGAAATGCGCTCGCTGCAGAAGCTCCGCAGCCTTTCGCTAGCGATTTTGGCGGAGCCCGCGGGGGCGGCATTGGGGGAGTCTTGCGGACTCCGCCAGAAATGTGCTTGCGATTTCGGCGAAGGCCGCTTAACGCGAACGGTGCGGCTGTGAAGATTTTGCAGTCTTGCGGGCTCCGCCGGAAATGCGCTCGCTGCAGAAGCTCCGCAGCCTTTCGCTCGCGATTTTGGCGGAGCCCGCGGGGGCGGCATCAAGGGGGCTTGCGGCCTTCGGTTGCCCTCTTTGAGCGCTAAATTATTTATTTGAAAAATAATCTAAATTAAGAATAAGCCAGACACATAATTATCTTGAAATGAGTATAATCTTCCCTGTTGTTCTAACCGTTATGCGTTACTCGAACTTTAGGAGGAGAAATGGCTCAAACCATTCGCCAAGGATCAGCGGGCGCGGCTCTGCCGGGCTCGTGGTGCAGCAAGGCTGCTCGCATTGCCGTAGCAACCATGCTTGCCGCTGGTCTGTCCGTCCCGTCCCTTTCCACCATTTGCGCTCAGAATGCCTATGCGGCCGATGAGCCGATTGTTGCACTGGCCGACGACCAGGCAGCGGTTACCTGCCCGTTGGACGGCTACAGCATTCGTGCTTACACCGTGGGCGACACCATGGATGATTGCACCCAGTATGTTGAATGGACGCTGACCGCCGACTACGGTTCTGTCAAGGTGACGGATGCCGAGGCCCTGGCCAACAGCTTCCGCGTGGGCGACTTTGACACGGAGGGCAACTTCACCGCCGACAGCCGCATCACCGCGATTACCGCAACGGTAAGCGAAGACGGCAACTCCGTCATCGTTACCGCCACCTTGGGCTATGCCTTGACCAATGGCCTTTTGACGCTGTGGACCACCACCGACGATGGCTATATTGCCGGCTGCACGGGACAGACCTACGTGCGCGGCACAGGCTATGTTGACGGACCGATCGATTTGTCTGATGGCATTAAGTCGGTCGTCCCCACAGGTCTTGACTTCCAGCCTATCTCCTACACCATGGGTACCGACACCACGCCCGCCAGCACCACCTTCAAGATCACCCATCGCGCCAACGTGCGCTCCATGAACCACATCGTGTGGCTGTCCAACGGCAATGCCATCATCGCAGGCACTTCGGGCTCGGGCATGTCCCAGACCACCGTGGCCCATCAGCATACGTGGATGACGATGGACCCTGCATCCACCATTGTCAGCAACGCCTCTGACGCCTTGACCGAGGCTGGCTATACCATCACCGAGGACACCGTCGACCCCGATGGCTATTCCGTGTTCACCGTTACGGCCACTACCGCTAAGGCCGGCGAGGTCATTGACGCGGCCAACTACGATGACAACTTCCTGCAGGCAAACGGCTTCAGCCTGACCGATAACATTTCGGGCCTGAACTCCGGTTCCGCTACCATCAAAGCCGACCAGAAGGTGCTTATGCGCCAGGCCGGTGACACGGGTACCACCTATGCCCAGCTGAGCAACGTCAATGATGGCTGGGCATCTGCCATCACCTCCGTCAAGGTTGCCCCAGTTGACGCAGAAGGCAACGTGGGACAGGCCGTCGAGCTTTCTTCCGACCAGTGGTACGTGAGTGGCAACTACATCCGCTTCAACCGTACAGCTGAAGCCCCCATCTTCGACGTTGTTGCAGGCCAGAATCCGCTTACCATCACCAACAGGTGGGGAGAAACCCTTACCTATCCGCAGTCCCAGAACTACAAGATCACCATCGAGACTGCTGGCTTGGGCACTACCGAGGGCACGGTGACGTACTACACGGGTGCCGCAAGCGACTTCTCCATCATTGAGGACGCCGACGGCGATGCCTCCACCACCGATGACCAGACGGTCGTAAAGACCTGGACGGCTGAGGAATTGGCCGCAATGTCCGACTATGCCAACGGCTCTTCCCAGTGCGGCATGACGGGCTTCCGCACCTTCTCGGGCGAGGGCGTCACGTTGACCAACCTGTTGAAGGAAGCAAACGTCACCGTTTCCGCCGATGACTCCTTCCTGCTTGATACCACCGACCAGTATGGCAACACCTTCACCTATAAGGAGCTGTTCGGCACCGACCGTTACTTCCTGGGCAGCATCTACACTGATCAGGACGTCAAGGACACCTATGCCGAGCTGGTGAAGTCCGACGACGAGGCAGGTGCCACCATCGAGCTGCGCCAGCTGCTTGCCAAGAAGGCCCTGGAGCAGAACACGCTGGTTGAGCCGCGCATCAACGTCAACTACGTTGAGACGCTCATCTCTGGCGACGAGGTTGCCACCGCAACGCTTCCCACCGAGGAAAGCACTATCTACAACAGCTTGGTGAACAAGGAAAACCAGTATCGCTTCTTCTATGGCGTCGCCCTTGAGCAGGACAGCCATACGGTCACCTTTGACACGGGCGATGGCACTGCCGTCGACTCCCAGCTGGTCAAGGGCACTCCGATGACTTCCACTGAGAACACCACCATGAAGTCCAGCTACTGGGCAAACTCCTTGGTTATCTATCGCGGTGCTGGTGAGGGCGAGGATCCTGAGCCCGAGGCAGAGGATGCCGTGGTGAAGCCGACCGACCCGACGCGCGAGGGCTATTTGTTCGGCGGTTGGTACACCGACGCTGAGTGCACCGATGGCAACGAGTTCGACTTCGAGGCCAACGATGGTTGGGTTGACGAAGACATCACGCTGTATGCCAAGTGGACCGAGATCACGACCGTCTTCCCCGACGTGCCGACGCCTGACTCCGATGACAAGGTTTGGTATTCCGAATCCGTCTATAAGTCCGTTGACCTGGGCCTGTTCAAGGGCAACTCCGACGGCACCTTCGCCCCGAATGCCACGCTGACCCGCGGCCAGCTGGCCGTCATCCTGTGGCGCTACCTTGACCCCGATGACGCGGCCGCCTACGACAAGGCCTCGACCAAGAACGAGACCGGCATGTCCGACGTCGAGGACGCCGCCTACTACACTGGCGCCGCCAACTGGGCGGTCGAGAACGGCGTGATCACGGGCAAGGACAACGGCACGAAGTTCGACCCCAACGGCACGGTGACCGCCGAGCAGCTGTGCTCCATCCTGTACAAGGCCACGAAGGCGGAGGCACCCGAGGGCACATCCAAGGTTGACGCCCTGGCAGACAGCTCCTCCATCAGCTCCTGGGCGAAGAGAGCCTGCGAGTGGGCCATGGAGAACGGCGTTCTGTCCGGCTACAACAACGCCGACGGCACCAAGAGCCTGCGCCCGCAGGAGGGCGTGAGCCGCGCCCGCACGGCCACCATCCTGGTGAACGCTATCGAGAATGGCGTGCTGAAGGCCGAGTAGCGCTTGAGCAGCGAACTTTGGTCCAGGGAGCCAAGCTTAGACTCGGCTCCCTGGATTGCCAAAATTCGCCAAGCATTCATGTTGTGTCAAATAACTATCGTCCAATGGGGTGTTTTGCATTGGACGATAGCTGTTTTGGGAAGGAATGAAGGATGATCAGCGTTTTTGGATCATCGGCTTGCCCGGAGGCCTGCGCCAACCTGCGTCGTTGCGGATTGACGGGCCTTTTTGTCTTCTTTCTTTGCGTGACGGCAACCGTCGCGCTGTGCCTTTGCCTGCCCTCCTCGGCCTTTGCCTATTTCGACAGGGGGCCGGTCGGCATCAGCTTGGGCGCCAACACTGCCGAGGTAGCTGCTGGCGGCCAAGTTGATATCAGCGTTTCTCTCAGTCCCGAATCCGACGCTCAGACGTTGGGTTGCGGCATGCCCACGTGTCCGCAATCGTGTTCGAGCTCTTGCCTGGACGAGAACGGCCAATGCCGCTGCGCAGGTGCCGATACCACCGTTTATACCGCAACGGTCAGAGCTACCTCGAGTGACCCCTCGGTCGCTGTGGCCTTATATGACAACGGGGTTTTGCGCATCTATGGGAAAAGCGAAGGCAGCGCAACTATCACGTTGACGGCCAGCTTACGGCAATTCTCGGATTCCTCGGCTGATGTGCGTGTGGTCGTTTCGGGCGTGGCTGAGTCCTCTGCGGCGGTTCCTGCGGTGGATGTTCCCGAGCAGGCCACGCAGGCGACCGATGAGCAACCGATAACCCAGAAGCTGGTCATGGGCCGCAATGTGTATGCAGCCCATATCGGAGCTTTTTCCGAAAGCCCTTCCGAGCTTATTTCCCTTATTGCGGGTACCACGGGTGAAATCACCTTCTGGTCGGGCGAAAACGTGTTTGCCCCAGATTATTCCCTTACTTTTTATGGCAGTCAGGTGGGCTCTGGCCAATCAGTGGCTGTTGATCCTGCCCTGACGGTTTCATACGAGGCATCAGGCGTTTTGCATCAGCCCCTATACGGCCACAGCGGCTATGTGATCGTCGGCTTTGCCGATGACGCGTCCTTTGGGGCCCCGGGGAAGGTGTTCGTCAAAGTCGGCGAAACGTTTTCGGGCTCTGGAAGCCTGGGGCTTTTCCGCTATGACAATGCCGCCAAGGCCCTTGTGCGCGTTGATTCTCCGGTGGAGTTGGCTGACGGTTATGCTTCCTTCACGGTAGAGCAGGGCGGCTCCTACGTTATAAGCGAAGAGGACCTGTCTACAGTGGCGGCTGCAAGCTCCGCTGCGGCTTCAACCGAGACTTCATCGGGCATGGTCAGCGAGACGCTGCCTGCGTCTTCCATTGCCGCTGTCATTTTCGCCATTGCCCTGCTTGTGGCCATCATCGTCTTAAGGCGTAACGGGGCAAAGGGGTCAACAGGAAAAGAGAAGGAGTCCCTCGATGATTAGAACGTCGGTGACGAAAACGCAGGCCCGTTTGGCGCGTAGGCTTATTGCATCGGGCATGGCCTTGGTCCTGGCTTGCGCGACCTGTGCAGGCTTTCCGTTGAACGCTTTGGCCTATTACACGCTGGGGACTGTCGAGGTGGACGTTGGCACCACTTCCATCAGTGTGCAGGAAGGTCTGTCCACCAGCACCAGCGTGGTCGTGTCGCCCGCATCAAGTGACCAGACCTTGGGTTGCGGCATGGCCAAGTGCCCCCAGGTATGCGAAGGGGACGACGTTATATCCGCAGGATATACCTGCTTTGACGAGAACGGTCAATGCACCTGTTCGGGCAAGGAATATTCCACCTACTACTCGTCTGCGTCTGTTTCATCGAGCAACAGCGCCGTGGCAACTGCCTCGCTTAACGGCAACACGCTTACCGTTACGGGCGTCTCGGCTGGGTCGGCGACCATATCCATCACGGGATCGCTTCGGCAATTCGATAGCGGCTATGCCAACATAGAGGTCACCGTCACTGAGGCGCCGGGGTCCGGCTCAAACACCAATTCGGGTGCCACCTCCAACACCAACAGCGGCACTTCTGGGCGCGCGGATTCTTCCAACCCGGTCAATCGCATAGGACTGCCCGAAGAGGCCCAGGTTGCGCAAGCTACTGACACTCAGCTCAACGAGCAGGTCACCGAGACGGTGGCTGGCACGGTGCGCGTCGTTCAGATCAATAGCTTTTTGGACACCGCCGAGCAGCTGGCAAAGCTTGAGTCCGATGGCGATCAGGTCATCTTCTGGTCAGGGGCCTCGTCGGACAAGCCCAGCTATTCTTGGACGTTTGTGAACGATCAGGTAGACAAGGCGTCGGCTAAGACCTCCTTTGATCCCACCGTGACGCTTTCCAAGCTGGGAACAGGCGTCATGTCCAACCTTTTGCAGCAGGCCCGCGACAGCCTTGCCATTGAGTGCGCCTACAAAGGGTCGCTTCCGGGAACGGCTTCGCTGTACATAAACGTGAGTGACACGTATTCTGACGGCCAGCACGTTGGTCTGTATGCCTACGACCAAGATAAGCGGGCGTTCAGCCTGGTGCAGGAGGGGCTTGAGGTCCAAGGTGGATACCTTTCCTTCGAAACCGACAAAGGTGGCGTGTGGGCCGTTTCGACCGATGACCTGACCAAATATCAGGTGCAGGAGGCCAACACACCTGGCGCCATCGTGGCCAGCAGCGACAGCCTTGACTCCTCAAGCCAGGAGAGCGGCCTGCCGGTTGCGGGCATTGTGTCTGGCGTTGTTGCGGTGGTGGCCGTAGTGGCTGGCGCTGGCGTAGTTATGGCTCGCCGCAGGCCAAAGGCAGACGCATCTGCCGACAATGCCTCCGAAGACGAGCAGGCACTGGCCCAGGGTCAGAACGCCCCTTTGCAGGATGGGGAAGCAGATGACGAGAAGGCACCCGAGGAAGGCGCCCATGAAAACTAAGCGTTACCCCTTGCCCCATATTCTCCTGGCGGTTGTTGTTGCGTTTTGTCTGTGCTGCAGCATTTGCGGGGGCGTGGCCTTTGCGGACATGTCCACTATGGGATCAGCCAACAGCAGCTCCGATGCTGCGTCGTCGGCCCAAAGCGCCTCAACTACTGACGAAGCGGCCGAGCAGCTGGGGTTGATGGTCCATCTGTCCAAGCTGACGGGTTCGTCGCAGAAGGCAACCGATGGCGTCTCTTTGGACAACGAAGGCGTCGGAGCGCTCTTTCCAACCATGCTAAGCCTTACCACCACACCTTCGGTCATCAGCACGGGCATCGAATGCAAGATGGATGAGGTGTGCGGCTTTGACCCTTGCACTTGCGGCAAACCCGACGCTTGGGGCCATTGCGCCTGTGGCGGATTCAAGGACACCGTGCCCGACGTTTCCGTGACGGTCGCCGATACCTCGGTTGCCAAGACGGCCACCTTCTTGGGCAAGACGTGGATCGTGCCCGTATCGGCCGGCACCACCACCGTCACCATCAAGGCCAGCCTGGTCCATTACAAAGACGCGGTCTATAGCTTCCAGCTTACCGTGAACCCTTTGGGCATCGCTGACGTTCTCTTGGTGGTAGCCGCCCTTTTGCTTGCGGCGGCGCTGCTGACGGCTCTGTTCTTTGCCGTGCGCTTCTTGGCCAGAAGGATTCATCGCGGCGCGTCTGCGCGCAAGGCCGTCCGCGCCCAGGGCAGAAAGCTCAAGGAAGAGCATCCCCTTACTTGGAAGGCCCGCTTGGACCAGGCTACGGGCAAGAAGCGCAAGGCGCGCAGACCGCGCAACCCCTTCGTTCACGACTTCCTGTATGGATGCAGGCAGGGGCTTCCCGTGCTTTTGGGCGCCTTGGTCGTCTTCTGCGTGCTGGTTCCCGTATCCACCAGCGTGATTTCGGATGTGTCGGTATTCAACGTGGACTACACCCACGAGCAGATAAAATATCAGCTGTATGCCCAATCCGCGGCACCCTTCGTGAACGGCGCTTGCGTGTTGTACGGCTTTTTGCTCGCCTTCGCCTTGTTCAAGTTCCTTCTTGAGAAGAAAGCCGTGACGGCGTTCTTCTCGGTGGGGCTTTCGCGCCAGAGGTTGTTCGCCTCACGCTATTTGGTGGGTGCCCTGTTCATCCTTTTGGGCATAGCTATCCCGTTTTGCATCTCCTTGGCCTTAAACGTTGCGGCCTTGGGCCTCTATGACGGGCAGATTCCGCAATTCTTCTACGTGGTTTGCGGCTATTTGCTGGTTGCGTTGATTGCTTTCACCATCTCGGCCTTTTCGGTTTCGCGTGCGGGGACTCTTTTCGAGTCGTGCTCGTTTGCGGCCGCGCTGCTTTTGGGGATTACCGTAATCTTGTGGGGCGTAGGCTGCATTGCCGAGAACCTGCTGGTGGGAAACGCCTCCGGCATTTCCTTCTATGGGCAGGACGCGGTCATCGAGCCTTCGCTTCTTGACGGCTTGTCCTTTGTTAATCCGGTGCTCTTCTTCGCCGAGGAGGGCGCCTCGCACCAATACTTCATGGCCATGCATCCGGTGTATTACCCGCAGGACGGCTCGTGGCTTCTGCTTGCGGCATGGCTAGGCGTTTGCGTGGTCCTAGGCGGCGTGGCCCTTCTGTCCTTTTGCCGGCGAAGCGGCGAGCAAGCCGAGATGGCGGGGAAGTCCCCAGTGCTCTCGCTAATAACCGTGGCAGTCTTTGGCCTGGCGGTTTTTGCGGTGGCTTTGCGTTTGCTGGAAAACGTGGACTTAGGTGTGGCCTTGGTCTCAGGCTTTATCCTGTTCGTCTTGGTGTCGGTGGTGCTGCTGTTCGGGCCCTACCGCGGGCGCACCTCGGCTAAGGTTTCGCTTCTGTGCACGGGCTCTGAGTTTGCCGCCTTGGCGGTGGTCGTGCTGATCATCTACACAGGCGCGTTCGGCTTCTCGTCGTATGTGCCTGAATTGGCGACCATTGACTCGGTCGAGGTTTCCTATGTTGGCTCGCCGAGCTATCTGACCTCATCCTTCGCAGGCATGTCGGGGGGTTCGTCGTATTACTTTACGTCTTCGCGGACCTACTCCGACGCGGATTCGGTGGAGACGGTTCGTCAGGTGCACCAGCAGCTTATAGGGTCCGCCAGGGACCAGCTTGCAACCAATTACACCGATTTCGGCTCGACGACGGTCATCTACGACGTCAAGCTGGTTTACACGCTTGCCGACGGCTCCACCCTTACGCGCTATTACGATCGTGCGTCGGTTCAGGAGCTCAGCCAATTGACGGCCCTTGATGACGATGCGCAATCCAAGGCGCTTGAGGCGGCGGTGGTGTCTGGTTCGACGGGTGCGCTTTCTGACGAGGATTACGCCGCCATCCAGAAGTCCCCGGCCTACAAGGCATACCGTTCTGGCGCTATGTACGTTGCCGACGGGGCTCTGAACAAGATCATGGCGCTTGACTGCTCCGATCAGGACCGCTTGGCGCTTCTGGAGGCGCTGTCGAAGGACTTGGCCACGCTTTCGTCCTCTGAGCGCTATGCTCCGCAGAGCCAGGCCAAGGCAGTGCTGATGTTCACGCTTTCGCCTGAGACCGACGTCGACTCGTTCGGCTATTCCTTCAGCAATGCGGTTAGCTACATAACCGACGAATGGGTCAACACCATGGCGTGGATGAATGAGCATGGTGTCTTCGATTCGATCAGCCAAGAGATTGACACCCGCATCATCGAGAGCTTGTCGTTCCAGCTTGATGACCCGTACGCATCCATCAACAAGGTGACCATGCCGACCAGCCGTTACTTCATGGGATATCGCACCAGCGTAGCCAACCAATATTGGGTGACGCAGGATTACGGCGCCCTGAAGACGGTGACCGACCAGGCCCAGATTGCCGAAGTAATGCCGAACCTGCGCCTCGGTTGCTATATGACGGGCGGTTATTTGGTGCAGGCAAAGCTGCGCGGCATAGAGGCCTACGTCTATTTCTACCTGCCAGCGCAAGACGCTCCGTCGTATCTATAAGGAGCCGCCATGATTGAAGTTCAGGGAATTACGAAGAAGTTCGGGAAGTACACCGCCCTAGACGACATTTCGTTGACGGTCGAAAACGGCACCGTGTATGGCTTGGTGGGGTATAACGGCGCGGGCAAGACCACGCTTTTGAAGATCATCGCCGGTGTATACAAGCCCGATGCCGGCAACGTGCTGATAGACGGGCTTTCCATGCATGATGACGCCCAAAGCCATGACTCGCTGTTCATTGTGGCCGATGAGCCCTACTTCTTGCCGCAAGCGACGCCGCAGACCATGCGCTCCTTTTACCGTGGCTACTACCCGCGTTGGTCCGATGAGGTGTTCGAGCGCATGCTGGACCTATTCGGGCTTGACGCTACGGCAAAGATAGCAGGCTTCTCTAAGGGCATGCAGCGCCAGCTGGGGTTGCTCTTAGGGTTTGCCACCGGTGCCCAGACCATGCTTTTGGATGAAAGCTTCGACGGACTTGACCTGGGAAAACGTAATCTGTTGAAGCGGCTTTTGCGCCAATATGCCCAAGAGCGTGAAGCCTCGGTCATCCTGTCTTCGCATAACCTGCGCGAGCTTGAGGACGCGGCTGACCATCTGGGCATGATCAAGGGGTGCTGCCTTACCTTCGACGGGAGCGTCGCCGAGGTGCACAGCTTGTATCCCGGTGCCTCATTGGAGGAAATCTTCCTGAGCGAAGGCAACGGCAGGACGGAGGACATCGATGGCATCTTCCTGTAGGGGAGCGCTTTGCCGCCTTGGTCTTTTGTTGGGTTGCCTGCTTGTGGCCGTAGCAGCCTTAAACGTAAGCTCAAACCCCGCGTGGGCCGTGTCCTCCCTTGATGAGATAGCAAAGGAAAGCGTGCAGATAGAATCGACCACCATAACGGCGCCGTTCTTCCAAGAGCAAGCATGCGGATCCTCTGACGATGCAGTAGTCTTGCCCCGCATCTGTCCAACCACCATAGAGTCTAGCTGCACGCCCCAAACGGTGGAGGCCGGCATATCGTGCGGCATGGCGGACATGTGCGGCCTGGAGCCTTGCCTGTGCGGCAAGTCCGATGCCTGGGGAAGCTGCGCCTGCAACGGCATGGAAACCCTAAGCCCGCAGGTTACCTACGCTTCGTCCGATCCGAATGTGGTCGAGGTTTGCACCTTCATGGGAAAGACGTTTCTGGTGCCGCATTCTGACGGCGAAGCCACGATAACCTGCACCGGATCAGTTCGCCATTACCTTGACGGCGAAGCCGTGGTGAAAGTCAAAGCGGATGGTTTTAACGGGATCGACATCGTTCATCTGGTGCTGGTCCTTATCGTGATCGATTTTGTTGCCACCTGGGTTTATTTTGGCCGGCGCGCTTTGAAGAGGCGTCGCCAGAAAGGGGAGCAGTAGTATGCCTAAAGCGCTGAAGTGGATCCTGATGGCTGCCCTGGTTTTTTGCTGCATGGCGGTTACCGGCTGCTCACAGGCCAAGGTTGATGGCTCTTCGCCGAAGGTTGCCAGCGTGTCTTTCGACTGCGGGGGGACGCGCACTGAGTCTTCCCAGTGCGCCCGCATAAAGATCACCTTCGATCAGCAGGTTTCTGTTTCCAGCGGGGTTGCGTCGGACTTTGAGGTGAAGCTTAACGGCAGCCCGGTTGACGATGGCGCCATAAAGGTTGAGGCTACGGGCAGCGCGAATGCGGTCACATTGACGCTTTCCCCTGCTGCTGCGGGCTCCAAGGGGCAGCTTTTCGCGCTCTACCAAGCGTCCATCGAAGTTTCGGCGGCCCGCTCTGATGGCGCTTTGCCCTCGGTGACGGGCTCTGCGGGGTCGGCCGCTGTGCTAGAGGAAAGCATAAACGGCACGCTGCCGAGCGGCCTTGCCATCAATGTGGTGGACTCCCGGGAGGGATCGGATGCGACGGGCCAAGTGGCGCAAGCCACCTTCGAAGTTACTTCTCCAGCCCAGATTCGGGCCATCACCTGGTTTTCCTTGGATGGCGGGCAAACCAAGCTTTTGAAGCATAACCACAATTTCGATCAGGCCACGGCTGAAGATTGCGCGGCCGACCTGGCCTCGGTGATCAACGCCTCACAAAGCGGCTTTACGGCCACGGCGAAGGGAGCTGTGGTCGATGTGCGGGCCAACCAGGTGGTTGACGGGCAGGTGATAGATCCCGTTGTGGTCGAAGGCGTGGGTGTGACGGGCGGCACGTATTCCGCAGCCGACGGACAGGGCAACTAGTATGCAAAAAGTGCGTCACCCGGTGTTTATCCTGCTGGCCTTAGCGGTGCTGTTTGTGGCCAGCTTGGCCCTTTCACTTAGCTTGGGCCGCTACGATGTGGACTTTGCCCAGGTGCTTTCGTACCTTGTTTCTCCGGCTACAGCCGATTCCCAGGCTGCTTATGAGGCAAACGTGCTGTTGACGCTTCGCTTGCCCCGCATCGTGGCTGCTGCGATCGTGGGCGCTGGGTTGGCGGGTGCGGGCTGTGCCTTCCAGGGCGTATTCAAGAATCCCATGGTTTCCCCCGACTTGCTGGGCGCTTCGGCGGGGGCTTGCTTCGGCGCCGCCTTGGGCATCCTTTTGTCGGCGGGGTCGGTCGGAATCGAGGTCATGGCTTTTGCTGTGGGCATCGTTGCCGTTGCCGCAAGCTATTTGCTGTCAAGCGTGTTGGGGCGCCAGATGACCGGCACCTTGGTGCTGGTACTTTCAGGCTTGGTGGTGGGCAATCTCTTCCAGGCGTTCACTTCGGCCGTCAAGTTTTTGGCTGATCCCAACTCCCAGTTACCTGAGATAACGTTTTGGCTGATGGGCGGCTTGTCTTCGGTGCGTGAGGAAGACCTTGCCTTGTTGGTTGTCACCTTCCTTATTGGCACTGTCGGCCTTTTGGCCCTGCGCTGGCGCATCAACGTGTTGGCGTTGGGCGACGAGGAAGCCCTGGCCTTAGGCGTCAACGTAACCAGGACGCGCGGGCTGGTGATCGTCTTCGCCACGCTGATGACGGCGTCATCGGTGGCGGTTGCCGGCATGGTGGGATGGGTCGGCTTGATCGTGCCGCATCTGGCGCGCTTCCTGATTGGGCCAGACAATCGGCACCTGCTGCCTGCCTCGCTTTTACTGGGTGCAACCTTCCTCCTGCTGGTGGATGACGTGTGCCGCGGCATCTATACCACCGAGATTCCGCTGTCCATCCTAACGGCGGTGCTGGGCGCCCCCTTGTTCGTGTATTTGGTCAGCCGCCAAAGGAGGCTGCGATGACTGCGGTGCTCACGCTTTCAGGCTTGTCGTGCGGCTACCATGGCAAGGCGGTCATCGAAAACGTCAACCTGCAGGTTGACCGTGGTGGCATAACCATGCTCTTAGGGCCTAACGGCGTAGGCAAGACCACTTTGTTCAAGACGATTCTGGGGGTTATCCCAAGCCTTGGTGGGAAGGTCATGCTGCAGGATGACGATGTGGCCGGCATGGATCGTCGGCGCTTTGCCCAGCAAGTTGCCTACGTGCCGCAACACCATGACGCCGCCTTCGACTATTCCGTGTTTGAGATGGTGCTGATGGGACGCACCCCCGCATTGTCGGCCTTGGCCACGCCATCCAAGCATGACGAGGAGATAGCGCATGCGTCCATCAAACGCTTGGGCATTGAACACTTGGAGCAGAGGAGCTTCGCTTTGCTTTCAGGCGGTCAGCAGCAGATGGCGTTGATTGCTCGTGCCTTGACGCAGCAGCCGGCGCTGTTGCTGATGGACGAGCCCTGTGCCAGCCTTGACATAGGCAATCAGCATAGGGTTTTGACCTGCATAGCCCAGCTGGCATCGGAAGGCCTGTCGGTGGTGGTGACCACCCATGACCCCAACCATTCCTTGCTTCTTGGTTGCGATGTGGCCTGCCTTATGCCAACGGGGGAAGTGGTAACGGGGCAGGCTGCCCAGATTCTAAGCGAAGACCTGCTGGGGCGTTTGTACGGTGCGCCGGTCGGGTTGGGGACCGTGAGTGGTGGAGGCGTCTTGGCTTCGGTGTGCGGCTTGGTCGGGGACGGCGTGCCGCCGACGCCGATAAAGAGAGAAGAGGGGAACGGGCATGAATAGTCGCGCTATGCGGGGCGCGGGAATATCCCGCCGCCAGTTTGTGGCTGCTGCTGCCTTGTCTTGCGCAGGCGCTTGCTCGGGGCTTGCAGGATGCAGCGGATCGTCAAGCGCCAATATGGCCCAGATTGAGGACATGGCGGGGCGCAGCGTGTCCGTGCCGCAATCCATCAGTCGGGTTTTCTGCACCAACCCCATCGGGACGGCCGATATGTATTGCCTGGCGCCTGAGATGATCGCGGGATGGAACTTCCTGCCTTCAGGCGATGCCAAGAAATACATAGAGGAGCGCTATCTGGATTTGCCCTCCTTGGGCGTGTGGATGGGGTCAGGCGCGGTGCCCAACCAGGAGGAGATAGCGGCGGTCAAGCCCGACGTGCTGCTCTGCTTTTGGACGGCCGACGATGCTGGTATTTCCATGGCCGACGACATCCAGGGTCAGACGGGCATCCCAACGCTGGTCATCGACTACGACTTAAGAAACGTTGCAGCTACGTTGAGGTATCTGGGGACTGCTTTGGGCTGCGAAGACCGTGCGACCGAGCTGGCAGCGTACTGCGAAAGCAAATTGGAGCTTATTCGGAGCGTGGCTGATGCCATTCCGCAAGACCAGCTGAAGTCGATTTATCTGGCTCAGGGCAACGGGGGTCTGACCACCGATCCTGTGGGCTCCATGCATGTGACCGATGCGTTGGACTTGGTGAAGACGCGCAATGTGGCTGACATGCCAGGCACCGAAGGCCAGGGCATGGGCATGCCCAGCGTTAACCTGGAGCAGGTCATCACGTGGAATCCCGATGCCATCTTGGTCTCGGAGTTCAGCATGAGCGACGCGGAAAGCTCCGACATCTATCATGCCATCTTGGACGATTTCCATTGGAACAATATCCCTTGCGTGGCCGCGGGGCAGGTCTTCCGCATTCCCCAAGCGCCGTTTTCATGGTTTGGGCGCCCGCCTTCGGTGGCGCGTATCCTTGGATGCCTGTGGGTGTTGAAGTGCCTGTATCCTGCGTATTCCGACCGAATTGACCTTCGTCAAGAGACCATCGACTTCTACCAGGTCTTCTATCGCTATGAGGGCTTGGAGGAAAACGGCTTGCTGGATGCGCTGCTGAACCCCTAAAGGTCCTTTGCGGGCTCCGCCGGGAATGCGCTCGCTGCAGAAGCTCCGCAGCCTTTCGCTCGCGATTTTGGCGGAGCCCGCAGGGGCGCCATCGGGGGAGTTTCGCGGATTCCGCCAGAAATGTGCTTTCGATTTCGGCGGAGGCCGCCTAACGCAACGGTGCGGCTGCAAAGCTCCTGCGGTCTTGCGGGCTCCGCCAGAAATGCGCTCGCTGCAGAAGCTCCGCAGCCTTTCGCTCGCGATTTTGGCGGAGCCC
>R19__coassemble_331_pt1 | contig 23107 bp, 18 predicted proteins | sample R19__metabat2_low_PE_004 | metagenome-assembled genome bin R19
GCAATATGGCGGGTCCCGTCCACGGCGGCAAAGAAGAAGGGGTGCTGCCTCCGTAGATGGTCATGCAGCACCCCCTTAAGGTCGTTGAAAGCGGGGAAGACATCCCCGTGCTTTTTAGAAGCGATTCTTCGCCATGAAGAAGATGGCGATCAAGCCCGGGCCGGTATGGGCGCCGATGACCGGGTCAAGATGGTTGATGATCACGTTCTTGACGCCATAGCGCTCACGCATCATGTCGGCCACCTTCTGGGCATCCTCAAGGCAGTCGCCATGGCTGATGAAGACCGTCTGCTCGCTGATGGGGTCGATGGCGTTGTCCATATGGCCAACGCATTTGTCCAGGGCCTTCTTCCAGCCGCGGACCTTCTCCATGGGAATCAGCTTGCCCTCGTCATCCACATGCAGCACAGGCTTGATGTTGAGCAGCGTGCCGGCGTAGGCGCTGGTCTTGCTGACGCGGCCGCCACGGAACAGATACATAAGGTCCGGCACGGTAAACCAGTGCGCCACATGCATCTTGTTGTCCTCCACGTACTGGGCCACCTCTTCCATGGTGGCGCCATCGCGTGCCATGCGGGCAGCCGCCAGCACGATAAGGCCCTCGCCGCCGGCGGCGCACAGGGTGTCGATGGAGATAATCTTGCGGTCGGGATATTCCGGGCGCAGCTGGTCAAGCAGCGCGTTGGCCGCTTCGAACGTGCCGGAGATGCCGCTATCGAATCCCAGGTAGATTACATCGTTGCCGGCATCAAGCTGCTCGCGGAACGTGGTTTCCATCTCCGTGGGCTTCGGCAGGGAAGTGGTGAACACGGTGCCGGCGCGCATCAGGTCGTAGAACTCGGCCAAATCGACCTTCTGGCCTTTGAGATAGCTCTGATATTCCTTGCCCTTGTCGTCCATGAAACGCAGGGGCAGGATTTCCAATTCGAACTCGTCGGTGTACTCGACGGGCAGGTTGCAGCTGGAGTCGGTGATGATCTTGTATGCCATGAAGCACCTTTCTCTAAACGATTTTGGCCTTCTCCTCTTTTTCGTCCGTGCGATTATAGCGCCATCAGGGCATTTCGGCGAGGTTCAGCGCTGAAATAATGTTCAATTTTGGTTCATAGCGGAAATTACGGCATCGCTGCAGGCTGATGGCGTATAATTTCCTAGTTTGAACCTATATGGCTTAGTGCGCCCTTTTTCGGGCGTGCATGCGTGAATACTGGCAGGAAAGGACAATCCTTCATGGCAAGCAATTACAAGGACACCATGAACCTTCCTCAGACCGATTTCCCCATGAGGGGCAATCTGCCTGAGAACGAGCCCAAGCGCTTGGCGAAGTGGGAAGAGGAGCAGCTGTACTGGAAGGTGCTGGAGAAGAACAAGGACGGCCAGCCGTTCGTTCTGCATGACGGCCCGCCGTATGCCAACGGCCCCATCCACATCGGCCACGCCTTCAATAAGATCCTGAAGGACTTCGTGGTGAAAAGCCATGCCCAGCGCGGCTACTACACGCCGTATGTCCCCGGTTGGGACTGCCACGGCCAGCCCATCGAGCACATGGTGGAGACCACCCTTGGCAAGGAGAAGATGGCCCAGACCAGCCAGCCTGAGCTGCGCAAGCTTTGTCATGACTGGGCAACCAAGTACGTGGGCGTGCAGCGTGAAGGCTTCAAGCGCCTGGGCGTGAACGCCGACTGGGAGCACCCCTACCTTACCTATCACCATAACTTCGAGACCGCCGACGTGGAGCTGTTCAAGGAGATGTACCTGAACGGCAGCGTCTACCGTGGCCGCAAGCCCATCCATTGGTGCAGCAACTGCCACACCGCCCTGGCCGAGGCCGAGATCGAATACGGCGACGAGGTAAGCCCGTCCATCTATGTGAAGTTCTACTTCAAGGCTATGCCTGAGGCCTTTGCCGCGGCCGCTGCTGCCGCCGGCATGGCCGATGCCACCTCGGGCGTGGTCATCTGGACCACCACGCCTTGGACGCTGCCGGCCAACCAGGCCGTAAGCCTTGCCCCCGACGCCGACTACGTGGTGGCCATCGTTGACGGCCAGCTGCTGGTCATGGCCGACCAGCTGGCGGATGCCGTGGCCGAGGTTGCTGGTTGGGGCACGCTTGAGTTTTTGCAGGAAGACGGCGAAAAGGTGATGTTCAAGGGCACGGCGTTGGAGGGCGTTACCTACCATCAGCCCGTCCTGGACGACAAGGAAGGCGTCATCATCACCGGCACGCATGTCACGCTGGACACGGGCACGGGCGCGGTCCATACCGCTCCGGGCCATGGCGTTGACGACTACAAGGTGTGCCAGGCCAACGGCATCAAGGAAATCTGGATGCCGGTGGATGACGAAGGCCGCTTCTACCAAGGCTCTTGCCGCTGGGAAGGCATGTCCACCGACGACGCCAACCCCGCCATCATCCAGTGGCTGGATGAGCAAGGCACGCTGGTGGCCCACGTGGACATCAACCACAGCTATCCCCACTGCTGGCGCTGCCACAAGCCGGTCATCTTCCGCGCCACCACGCAGTGGTTCGTGTCCATGGACGACACCAACCTGCGCGCCAAAGCTGTGGACGCCATCAACAACCAGGTGAAGTGGATCCCTGAATGGTCCTCCAACCGCATCGGCGCCATGGTGTCTGAGCGTCCTGACTGGTGCATCAGCCGCCAGCGCAGCTGGGGCGTGCCCATCCCGGTGTTCAAGTGCGCCCAGTGCGGCGAGACCGTTGCCACCGAGGCCACCTTCGACGCCGTCATCGATCTGTTCGAGCGTGAAGGCTCCGACGCTTGGTTTATTCGCAAGCCCTCCGAGTACCTGCCGGCCGACACGTGCTGCCCGCATTGCGGCGGCACCGAGATGCAGCCTGAGAAGGACATCCTGGACGTGTGGTGGGAGTCCGGCGTCAGCCACGTGGGCGTGCTGAAGCATCGTGCCAGCGAAGGCTTGCAGTGGCCGGCCGATTTGTACCTGGAAGGCTCCGACCAGCATCGTGGTTGGTTCCAGTCCAGCCTGCTCACCAGCGTGGGCGCCTATGGCGTGGCCCCCTACAAGGCCGTCATGCACTGCGGCTTCACGGTGGACGAGAACGGCGAGAAGATGTCCAAGTCCAAGGGCAACGGCATCGACCCGGCCCAAGTGACCGACAAGTTTGGCGCCGACGTGCTGCGCCTGTGGGTATCCAGCGTGGACTTCTCCCAGGACGTGCGCATCTCTGACGGCATTTTGAAACAGGTGTCTGACGCCTACCGCAAGTTCCGCAACACCTTCCGCTTCCTGCTGGGCAGCCTGAACGACTTCGACGACAAGGCCGACGTGGTTGCGTGGGACGTGCTTGAGCCCATCGACCGCTACATGATGGTGCGTGCCGCCGACCTGCTGAATGATGTGACCGCCGCTTATGAGGAGTACCGCTTCAACGGCGTGTACCGCGCGCTGTATGACTTCGTGAACGACACCTCGGCCATCTACATGGACGTTGCCAAGGACCGCCTGTACTCCGAGGCCAAGGATTCCCCGCGCCGCCGTGCAGCCCAGACGGTGCTCATGAACATCCTGGAGGTCATGGTCCGCGCATTTGCGCCCATCCTGTCCTTCACGACCGACGAGGTGTGGGAGAACTACCCGGAGGCCATGCGCAACCGCGAAGGCCGCCCCTTCAGCGTGCAGCTGGCCGGCTGGCCCACGGTGGATGACTTCGCCCCGGCGCTTCCGGCTGACGCGCGTGAGCAGGCTGACAAGTTTGCCCAGATGATGGACGTGCGTGACGTGGTGACCAAGGCGTTGGAGGAAGCTCGCGGCGCCAAGGTGGTCAACAAGAGCCAGGAGGCCGAAGTGGTGGTTACCGCCCCGGCCGACGTGGTGGCCGCCGCCAACCAGTATGGCATGGCCGTGTTCGAGGAGCTGTTCATCGTGGCCAAGGTCACCTTCGTGGAGGGCGACCAGCTTTCCGCCGCCATCTCGGCGGCCGAAGGCCAGAAGTGCCCGCGCTGCTGGAACGTTCGTGAGCTGGGTGCTGACCCGGCGCATGCAGACGTGTGCGAGCGCTGCGCTGCCGTTCTGGCTGGCCTGAAAGCTTAAAAGGACCGCTTGCCTGTGTCTGACGCCGTGAAAGCAGTCCCTGGTAAAAGAAAGCGCAACGCATGCCTGATGGCGTGCGTTGCTGTTGTATGGCTTGCCATCGATCTGGCCACCAAGGCCTTCTTTGACAGCGGCGCCTATACCGTAGGCCAAGACGTGGCCGGCCCCTTCCTGGGGCTGTTCAAGTTCACGCTGGTGCACAACACCGGCGCTGCGTGGGGCCTGTTTGCGGGCAATACCTGGGCTTTGGGCGTGTTCTCCTTGGTGGTGTGCGTGGTTCTGGTGGTCTATCTGATGGCCTTCAACCCCAACGCCAAGGTGGGGGAGGCCGTGGCGCTGGGGCTTGTTCTGGCGGGTGGCCTGGGCAACGCCTATGACCGCTTCTTCACGGGCTATGTGGTGGACTTCATCAACGTCACGTTTATGGACTTCCCGGTGTTCAACATTGCCGACATTGGTGTGACCTGCGGCATCGTAGCCTTCTTCGTATTCGTCATCTTCTTCGACTTCAAGGAAGATGCGGCCAAGGAGCAAATGCCCGAAGCGCCGTCGCCGGAAAGCGGTGATTAGATGGCCACGCAGAAGATGTATCAGGCGGGTGCCGATGACCTGGGCAAGCGTTTGGACGTTGCCTTGGCTGACGCGGGGCTATATGCCAGCCGGTCGGCCGCAGGCAAGGCCATCGATGACGGTCTGGTGCTGGTGAATGGCCAGTCTGCCGCCAAGAAGCAGAAGCTGATGGCGGGTGACACGGTGATTTACCAGCTGGCGGAGGTTGCGCAAGGCAGTATGGAGCCGCAAGACATTCCCCTTGACGTGCGCTTTGAGGATAACCACATGCTGGTGCTTTCCAAGCAGGTGGGCTTGGTGTGCCATCCGGCCGAAGACCACCTGGACCACACGCTGGTCAACGCTCTCATCTACCATTGCGGGCTTAACAACCTGTGCCATGTGCAAGGCGAAGACGACGACCGCGCAGGCATCGTGCATCGCCTGGACCGCGATACCAGCGGATTGATGCTTGCCGCCAAGACCGATGATGCTGGCTATGCCCTGATGGAGGACATTCGCCTGCGCAACGTGGACAGGCATTACCTGGCCTTGGTGCATGGCAACATCGCTGGCGACAAGGGCATGGTCGATGCGCCCATCACGCGCCACCCCAAGGACCGTCTGCGCATGTGCGTGCGCGACATCCCCCAGGCGCGCGATGCCATTACCACGTTCAACGTGCTGGCGCGCTACCATGCCGAGGGCTCGGACAACGGCTTCACGCTCATCGACTGCAAGTTGTTCACGGGCCGCACGCACCAGATCAGGGTTCATATGGAATACACCCATCATCCCTTGGTGGGAGACCCGGTCTACACGGCCTACGGCCCCAAGGCGGCTTCTGCGCAACTGGGTCTTGACCGGCAGTTCCTGCATTCATACCGGGTGGGGTTTGACCATCCCGTCACGCGTGAGCACATGACTTTCGCTGACAACCTGCCGGCTGACCTTCAGGAAGCATTAGACGGCCTTGAGCCGCGCCTTATTGAGCGCACGGACATGGGTCAACAGATCGCGCAGCTGTTGGCGGAAAGCCCGCATCCCAGCGCGCCGCCGTTTGAAAGCTACGGGTGGTAGCGCCATGGCTCGCAACAAGACGCTGTTCGGCGTGGTGCTGGTAAGCACCGGCTTTCCGCAGGAGCGCAGCAAGCGCGCCGTTCGCAAGCATATGACCAAGGTGCTCTCTGACCGCCGTGTGGCTGAAGGCTTTGGCCCCAGTTGGTCGGTCAAGCTGAGCACGTCGGTCTTGCCGGGCTTTTTGGATGCCATGACGGAAGGGTATAACCGTATCTGGACGGAGGCGGGCGAGCCTGCTACCGCTAATCAGCAACGCCTGGTGCAGGGCATGAACGGCTGCTTTGGCGCCGAGGAACTGGACGTGATGGTGCGCGGGGCGTACCGCGTGGGCACGCCTTCCATCGAGGACGCCATGGGAGACTTGCGTCAGCTGGGCTGCGAGCGGCTTGTCGTGCTGCCGCTGTTCCCGTATGCGTCTTTTACGGCCACGCAGGCTATCGATGACGCCGTGAGCGCCGCCGAAAGCAAGACCAAGTGGAAGGCCGAAGAGGTCACCGTCATCCAAGGCTATGCGCAAACGCCCACGTTTGACCGCGCCATTGCGGCTTCCATCAGGCATGCGGGGTTTGATCCGCAAAGCAACGACAAGCTGCTGTTCAGCAACCAGGCCATCCCTATGCACGACGTGTGGCTGGACGACCCTTACCCGAGCCAGGTGGAGGCATCTTGCAAGCGCGTAGCGGCCGCCTTGGGGTTGGGCGCGGGACGTGCCTTTTTGGGATACCAGGGTGCCCTGTCCGATGATCGCCCGTGGATAGAGCCGCCGACTGAAAAGGTTTTGCAGGCGTTGGCCGCCCGCCCGGGGCGCCTGTTTGTGGTGTGCCCCAGCTTTGCGCTAGACTGCGTTGACACGCTGGATTTGACAGCGCGCGTCTTGGCGGATGCGTATGCTCAGGCCTGCGCCGACCGGTGCGGCGAAGACGCCCCAGGCCAGCTGATTTACGTTCCCTGCTTGGGTAAAAGCCGCGCCCATGTAAGGGTTTTGCATGACGTGCTGCTTCCGTATTTGCTGAAGGAGGCCTAACCGATGGCTGAGCAGACCCAAAAGACCGTGCTGGTCGGTGTGACTGGCTGCATTGCTGCCTACAAGGCGGCCCAGATTGTGCGCGGCCTGCAGAAGGCGGGCGTGCGCGTGAAGGTGGTCATGACCGAGCATGCCACCGAGTTCGTGGGCCCGACCACCTTTCGGGGCCTGACGCGCGAGCCGGTGGCCGTGGGGCTCTTCGATGCTCCGGGCGATCCCATCCACCATGTTTCCTTGGCGCAGGAATGCGACCTGTTCCTGATTGCGCCGTGTACGGGCAACGTGGTTGCCAAGGTGGCCTGCGGCATTGCCGATGACCTGCTGACCACCACGGCCCTGGCCTGCCCCGCGCCTTTGGTGATTGCGCCGGCCATGAACGTGAACATGTACGAGGCCGCCGCCACGCAGGAAAACTTCGCCACGCTGCGCCGCCGCGGCGTGCAGATTATTGAAGCCGATGAGGGCTACCTGGCCTGCGGAGATGTGGGTCGTGGCCGCTTGGCTGACCCTGCGGTCATAGTGGAGGCCGTGTTGGAGCGCCTGGCCGCTTTGGATGCGCCGCTTGACCTGGCAGGCAAGAAGGTTCTGGTTACGGCTGGACCCACGCGTGAGCCCATTGACGCCGTGCGCTACATCAGCAACTATTCCTCGGGCAAGCAGGGCTTTGCCGTTGCCCGCGCCGCTGCGGCGCGCGGAGCGCAGGTGACGCTGGTCAGCGGGCCGGTGGCGCTGGATGACCCCGCTGGCGTGGATGTGGTGAAGGTGAACACGGCCTGCCAGATGCTGGAGGCCGCGCGTGAGGCCTTCGCAGGCGCCGACATTGCGGTGTTCACGGCGGCGGTGGCCGACATGCGCCCGGCTGCCCCAGCCGACCGCAAGCTGAAGAAGGACACGGACGCCCAGGCTCTTTCGGCCGTGGAGCTGGTTGAGAACCCGGACATTTTGGCTACCTTGGCAGCGCAGAAGGTACCAGGCCAGGTGGTAGTCGGCTTTGCGGCCGAGACCAATGACGTGGTGGAAAACGCGCAGCGCAAGCTGCAGGCCAAGGGGGCCGACCTTATTGTGGCCAACCGCGTGGGCGAAGGCTTGGCCTTCGGCACCGATGACAACCAGGCCTGCCTGGTATCGCGCGCAGGCGTGGAAGAGTTGCCGCTCATGAGCAAGGACGCTCTGGCTAACCGCATCTTCGACGCGGCGCTGGGCCTGTAAGCATCGCACCTTGCATGAAAAATGCCCCTGCTTGTTGCTCAAGCAGGGGCATTTCAGTGCGTAAGGTCTGTAGCGCGTAGGCGACAAAAGCCGCGGGATTACTCCTCGACGCTTTCGATGAGGGCGGCGTTGGCGCGCAGGTCCTTGATGGCGGCGACGCAGTCTTCCTGCGAGTCGAAGACGACGCTGGTGAAGATGATGGTGCCTTCCTCGTTGCGGAAGCGATAGCGGAACTGGCCAACCTTGTCGGCGATAAGCTCGAACTTGGGGCAGGCGATGCCGTTGGCGGACTGGCCCGTCTGGTTGTCGATGCGGCAGTCGTCGGCAATGCGCAGGTCGGCCAAGGCCGCGTCGCGGTCCTCCGGCGAGGCGAAGATGCTGCTGATGCCGCAGGTCTCGCCGTTGTCGGTCAGGCAGAAATAGGCGCCAGCCTCGTTATCCTTCAAAATGAACGTGCTCATGGAAATTCCTTTCGTGAAAAACAGACAATGCAATTATACACGCCTGATTACCATCTCAACCTTTTCAGGAAACATTCAAACTTGGCTGGTAAAGTGGTTGCATACTGAAATCCAACCAGGGAGGAACCCATGAGGATAGCCAAAACGGCGGCATCGGTTGCCGCAGCCATGATGCTGGTCACCTGCATGGCCGCTTGCGGGCAAAGCGCCAACACGGCCAACACGGCCAATAGCAATCAGAACGCCACCAACTCCGCCGCCACGGCGACCGCCCAGCTGGACCTGACGGGCCAACGTCTGCAGGAATCCGACATCACTACCGCCACCATAGTGGACAACGCCGTTGACGGCGAGCACGTCCTTTCGGCCGACGGGCAGCAAGCCAACCTGGCGCAGACGAAGGTGACCAAGGCCGGCAACTCTTCGGGTGACGAGGCCGACTTCTATGGCGAAAACGCGGCCGTCTTCGCCACCAACGGTGCCACGCTTGACGTGTCCGACACCATCGTCAGCACCGACGGCACGCACGCCAACGGCATCTTCTCCTATGGCGAAGGCACCACGGTCAACGTTTCCCACACGCTGATTAAGACCTCTAACAACTGCTCGGGCGGCCTTATGACCACGGGCGGCGGCACCATGAACGCCACGGACGTGACGGCCGAGACGCAGGGCAACTCCTCGGCGGCCATCCGTTCTGACCGCGGCGGCGGCACGGTCAACGTGTCCAAGGGTTACTTCACCACGGCGGGTACCGGGTCGCCGGTGGTCTACTCCACGGCCGACATCACGGTGTCCGACTCCTATCTGGAATCCACGGCGTCGCAAGGCGTGGTCATCGAAGGCAAGAACTCCGTCACGCTCAACGGTTGCCAGCTTATTGCCAGCAACACCACGCACAACAGCAACAAGAGCTCGCACTTCCAGGCCGTCATGATCTATCAGTCCATGTCGGGCGATGCCTCGGTGGGGCAGTCCTCCTTCGCCATGACGGGCGGCACCCTTACCAACAAGAGTGGCGACATCTTCTTCGTCAACAACACCGCTTGCGAAATCAACCTGGACAATGCCCAGATTACCAACCAGGACGAGACGGGCGCCTTCCTGCGCGCCGAGGCCGCAGGCTGGGGCTCTGAGGGCAGCAACGGCGGCAAGGTCAACCTGAACGCCACGGGCCAAGTGATCAACGGCAACATCGTGGTCGATGACGTCTCCACGGTAAACGCCGCGTTGAGCAACGGCACGGCCTTCACGGGCGCCATCAACCCCGATGGCCAGCAGGGCCAGGTGTACGTGCAGCTGGACGAAAGCAGCACCTGGACGCTCACGGCGGACTCGTATGTGTCGGCCTTGAGCTGCAAGGCGGGCGCCATCAACCTGAACGGCCACAAGCTGTATGTTGACGGCGTGGAATATGCCGGCGCGGACGCCACGGGCACGGCCTTCGAGATTGCCAGCTCTTCTAGCAGCGCTGACGGTCAGGGCATGGGCGGTAGCAAGCCCGACGGCGACGGCATGGGCCAGGGCGGCTCCGGAGGAGAAGGCGCTGGCGGCGCTGGCGGTGACAAGCCCGACGCCAAGCCTGACGGCGACGGCAGCACGGGCGGCTCTGGTCAGGGCGGCCAGGGCGGCGAAGAGCCCCCGGCCAAGCCTGACGGCGAAGGCTCTGGCAACAGCCAGGGCGGCGGACGCTAGCTTTTGAAGAAAGGGGCAACCATGCCCACGTTTTCCTTCGAATATCCCACCGAGTGCCTGGGAACCTTGACGCTTTCCAGCGACGGTGAAAGCATCACGGGCCTGTGGCTGGAAGGGCAAAAGTACTTCGCCTACAAGGTGGACCCCGACATGACGCCAGCCTCGGACCTGCCCGTCTTCCAGGCGGCGAAGGCCTGGTTGGACGCGTATTTCGCAGGAACGCCGCAGCCCGTCGGCGCGCTGCCGTTGGCGCCTTGCGGCACCGACTTCCAACGCAAGGTGTGGGACCAGCTGGCGCTTATCCCGTACGGGCAGCTGACCACCTATGGCGCCATCGCCAACACCCTGGCCAAAACGTCGCCCACGGGCCGCTGCTCGGCGCGCGCGGTGGGCGTGGCGGTGGGGAAGAATCCCATCTCCATCATCCTGCCGTGCCATCGGGTGGTTGGTTCCACTGGCAGCCTGACCGGCTACGCGGGCGGCATTCCGCGCAAGGTGTGGCTTTTGGAGCATGAGGGCGTGTGCATGGACAACCTGCGCATTCCTACGCGCGGAACGGCGTTATAAGGCACGCGGGGCGGCCGCCTTAGGCCGGGCGCATGAAGATGCAGACGGTTTTCTCGTTGGTTATGTCGTCGGTGGTGTAGTACGTGGAGAAGCGCGCTATCTCCAGCTTGCCCTCCAATATGAAGGGGACGATCAGCACTTCCTCGAAGATGCCGCTTTGATGCCTTTCCGCAAGGCGCGCCGGGGAATAGAACGCCAGGAACTTGTCGCGCTCAGCACCTTGGGGCACATACTTCTCGGCGGTGCTTCTCACGCTTTCCTGCAGGGGCACAAATGGCAGGTCAAGGTTGGCAAACGAGTCGTTGGGCCCGATGTATTGGACTAATCCCCGGGTCAGGTTGACGCGCAGGCAGTACTGCGATTGCGATTTCATCATGTCCATGAACAGGGCCTCGCGCTTGCGCACGCCGGAGATGTTAAGGATCTTGCCGTAGAAATGCGCGCCGGATTCGTCTTCGCCAAGGAAGTAGATGTGCATGCGGTACCAGAAGGCGCCGCCGAAGGACTTCTCGAAGCGGATTTCGCACTTGGCGCCGTTTTCCTTGTCCTCACGGGCGCGCTTGAGCATGTCGAACAGCCGACCGCGGTCCTCGGGCAGCACGTAGTCCTGGATGCCTGACTTGCGGTCCTCCATCTTGACGTCGCCGATTTCGCGGTAGAACTGCTCGTTGAAGCGGTCGATCTGCAGGCCTTGGTCATCAAGCGTGTAGAAGCCCACGGGTCCCAGCACGTTGTTGAGCATGGCATCGGTGAACAGGCTCTCGTCAAGGAACTCACGCACGCGGAACTGCTCGTTGGACTTGGCGACGATGCCTTCCGCGCTGATCCGCGGGTCGGTGTCAAGCAGCTGTTCGAAGTCCTCGATGGTCATGGGGCGGAAGAAGTAGAAGCCTTGGGCGTAGCGGCAGCCCAGGTCAGACAGGAAAGTGACCTGCCGCTGGTCCTCGATGCCCTCCACCACGATGGGGATGCCCAGGCGCTTGGTCATGTTGACGATGGAGTCGACGATCTTGCTTTGGCGGTCCCGACCGCCTTTTTGCGTGTTCATGAACTCGCTGTCAAGCTTGACGATGTCGACGTCGCAGCCATCGAGCATGTTAAGCGACGAATAACCCGACCCGAAGTCGTCCATGAGCACGCTGAAGCCCTTCATGTGCAGGTCGCTGATGAGTTTGTTGATGCGGCCAGGCTCCTTGGCGTTGGCGGATTCGGTTATCTCGACCTTCAGGAAATGGGGGTCCACGCCGTGCTTAGCCGCAAGCGCCTCCATATGCTCAGCCACGTCCATGGCTTGGACGTCGACCTCGGACACGTTGACGGAGATGGGCACGACGGTGCGGTTTTCCTGCAGGCGCTTGCCGATCCAGGCGCAGACCTTTTCCCAGATGATGCGGTCAAGGTCGGTGATGAAGCCGGTCTTTTCCAGTATGGGTATGAACTCTGACGGTCCGATGGCGTCCTCGCGCGAGTCAATCCAGCGGCACAGGGCCTCGGCGCCCACCACCGCTCCTGTCTCCATGTTGCATTGCGGCTGCAGGTAGAAGGTGAATTGGTCGTTTTCCACGGCTTGCTGGAAGCGCCCGAGGATTTCCATCTCGCGGCGTTGGCTGGTCATGACCGCGGAGTCGTAGCGGCTGACGCGGCTGTGGCCGTCAAGCTTGGCTTGCTGCAGGGCGGTGAGAGCCTTGTCGTAGAGCGTGATGCCGGTGTCACCAGGAGTGGCCTTCGTCACGCCTGCGGTGGGGAAGAACCCGGTCAGCTTTCCTTGCGACTCGATGGTCTTGGCCAGCGACTGCATGATGTCGTCGATGAGGTCCGCTTGCCGGGGGATGAACAGGCAGAAGTCGTCATTGCCCAGGTAACCGACCAGCGCGTCGGCGGTGTCTTCGTAGTGTTGCAGCTGGCTGCCGATGGCACCAAGCAGGAAGTCGCCGTTCTTGCGGCCGTACCATTCGTTGTAGTAGCGGAAGTGGTCGATGTCGATGACCATGAGGTCCCAGGCATCATCGGTTTGGGCCAGCCGCTCGGTCACTTGGTCGAAGAACTGGCCGCCTTGCGGCAGGTCGGTCAGGGGGTCAAGCGAGTCGACGGGATGATATTGGCTGTCCAGGCCGAGCTGGCGGTCCACCTGGTTTTGGACGTCGTAGACGTAAAAGATCAGCTTGCCGGGCTCCAGCCCGTGGCGCTCGCCGTAGACAACCAGGTAGCTGACCCAACGGAACCTGCCGTTGACCAGGCGTTGGCGGACCTCGATGTTGGCGATGCCGGGCGTTTCGGCTTGGGCCAGGCGCTCTGGCAAGGTGTCGGGGTCAAAGAACTCGCGCATCCTGGCCGAGTCGTCGGGGTGGACCATGACGTCGGCGGAGAAGCTCAGCAGGGTATCAAGGTCGCCCGTCATCACGGGGACGTAGTACTTGTTGGTGACATGATGGATGTTGCGGAAGCTGTTGGAGGCGAAGTCAAGCTCAACCTTCTCGTCGAAGGCGGTTTTGTCGAGAAAAGCTATGGCGTCCAGCGCTTCGGGAATGCCGCCGATTGCGCTGATAAGGGATACGTCCACCTTGTTGCTCGCTTCGAAAATTTTTTCCAATGTGGTCATGATAGCACTCTTGGGCGCTGAAGTGCGATTTTAGTGTTAGTGGATGGACGGCGCTTCTGAAGGGCCGGGCGGCGTTGGCGTCGGCGCGTTGAGGCCGCCTTTGCGGCTTGTGCGGCTTGGTGTATTTGGCCCGTGAGAAAAAATCGTTCGTAGTTATTGGATTTTTGCCTTTCCGAAAAATCTGACCTGGGGAAACGCTGATCAGATGTTCAAGGCAGCAATAACTACGAACGATTTTGAAAACTGGTCGAAACATACAGGCGCTCTTTGTCGGGTAAACTGGCATGCGCACGGCGTTTTTCGAGGGCAAAAAGGGAGGTTTGATGCGCGTGGGCCAAAGATGGCATGATTTTTTTGACGCAACGATGCCCAACGTGGCGCTGCGGGCGGTGGTCATGCTGGCGGGTATTGCGTTCGTGGCGTTTGGCATTGCACTCTCTCGCGCGACCGACCTGGGGATTTCAGCCATCTCGTGCATTCCGGGCGTGCTGAACTACGCCACGGGGTTCTCGCTCGGCACCATCACGTTCGTGTTCAACGTGCTGCTGGCCTTAAGCCAGATTGCGCTTTTGCGACGCAAGTACAAGCCGCTGCAGCTGTTATGCATCCCGTTTCTTTTCTACTTCTCTGCGCTGATTGACCTGTTTGTGCTGGTGACCATGCAGATTCCAATGCCGGTGTATCCCGTTCGGCTGCTGTTCAGCTTCCTGAGTTGCTGCTCCATCGCGCTGGGCGTGTGGCTGCAGAAGAAGGCGGCGCTCATCATGTTGCCGGGTGACGGCATCGTACAGACCATCAGCGCCGTTTTCCATACCGACTTCGGCAAGACGAAGATAGCGTTTGACCTGTCGCTGATCACCACGGGCGCAGTCATGTCGTTTGCGCTGATGGGAGGCCTGTACGGGGTGCGCGAGGGCACCATCATGGCAGCGCTCATTGTGGGCGTGATCATCCGCGTCATCGATGCGCATTTGCCGCGGTTTGACTACTTTGTGCCGGTGGAGGGCCACCCCACGCTGACGGCGGACTAGCGGGCGGTTTGTAAGCTGGAGCGGTTGAAGCTCGAGTTTCATGCCAGAAATCGCATTAAAAGCGTTGCCAAAATGCGGTTGGGTATGATTCGAGTGCTGGACAAGCGGGCCTTACGGGACTCATCAGAAAGACCAAGCGGGAAAATTGCACCTTTTTGGTCCTGGCTGTGTGTGAAATAGGCCCGTTCTTGAGGTCAAGGCGTCGTTATGGGCTTTGGCCAACCATACCCAACCGCATTTCGGGAGCAAAAATTGCGGACTTTTTGCCGCGGATGCGCAACAGGAAGCCCTACATCTTGGAAAGCGTGACCAGCACGATGCCCGCGGCCAGCACCAACGCGCCCAAGATGCGCAGCGGCTCGATAGGGATCTTGGCCGTCTCCAGCCAGCCGAAGCGGTCCAACAGAAGCGCGCCGACAAGCTGCGCCACCATCAAAAAGCCCAGCGCCAGGCTGACGCCCAAGATGGGCGTGGCCATGGTGATGGCGGGTACGCCCACGGCACCGTAGGCGCCACCGGTGAACTTCCACGGCGCGCAGCCCTTGAAGGGATTGATGCGCCCGCGGTTGACGATAAGCGTGGCCACCAGCAGCACGCTAAAGCCAACGATAAAGTTGACGGTGCTGGACTCGATGACGCCGGTGATGGAGGCAAGCGCGGCGTTGGTGGGCGTCTGGATGGCGCTGGCAAGCCCGGCCGAAAACGCCAAGAACACGCACACGTAGTGGCTCTTGGAGGGACGGCGTCGTTGGGAGCGCTTGCGGCCCACATACACCAGCGCAATGCCCGCGAAGGCCACCGCGCAGCCGCCCACGCGCAAGGCGGACACGGGCACGGGGGTTGTGCCCAAAAGCCCCAGGAAGTCCACCACCATGCCGCCCGAAAGCTGGCCGCACATGAAAAGCGTGGAAGTAAGCGCCGCTCCCAAGATGGGCGTGGAGTACGCCATCATGAATACGATGTAGACGCCGTAGACGCCGGCCAAAAGTTGCCACCATTGGGCGCCGAGCGCGCGCGTGATGCCGCCTTGGCCGAACAACGGGCACACGAAGGCAAAGATGATCAGCCCCCCGGTGAACGACACCCAGCTGGCCTGCACGGCGCCCACGGAGCGCCCGAGCGCTGCATTGGTTGACCCTTGGGCGGCAGTGGCAAGGCCGGTGACGGAGGCCAGGGCTATGGCGAAAAGAATTTCCATGCGTGTGAGTCTATCACGCATGGCGGGCCGCAAGCGGGCTATTATGGTGAAAACGACGAAGGAGGGTGCCATATGCGCAGGCAGGATAGGGAAGTCACCGACTTGGAAGACGTCTTGGGCATCGTCGGGCGCGCGCAGGTGCTGCGCCTGGGGATGATGGCGGGGGACTACCCCTACGTGGTGCCGCTGCACTACGGCTTTGAGTGGTTGCCGGCCGATGGTGCGGGCGAAGGCGAAGGCGCCGCAGGCGTCGGCAGCTCAGCAGGCGCAGGCGCAGGCGCTGCGAGCGAAGGCCGCGGCGGCTGCCTGGTGTTTTACCTGCATTGCGCGCATGAGGGCCGCAAGCTTGACCTGATCCGCGCGAACCCGCACGTGTGCGTGGAGCTGGACTGCGACGTGCAGATGGTCTCGGGCGGGGACGTGCCTTGCCGCTACGGCAGCGCATATGCGTCCGTCATCGGCACGGGCGTGGCGTGCGTTGTGGAAGATGCGGCCGAGAAAATTCATGGGTTGCAGCTTCTCATGCGCAACCAGATCGGCCGCGACTTCGACTTCGACCAGCAGATGGCGGCATCTGTGGAGGTTGTCAAGGTGGTCGTGCCCGACTTTAGCGCCAAACGTCGCCTGGTGGGGTAGCGGGATTGCGCGCTGGGTGCGGTGAAGGCGCCTTCGCCTTTCGCCTGCGCCCAGGATGCCTGCGCCTTTCGCCTGTTGAACGACGAAAAATCTGTTGAACGACGAAACGGCTGTTTTGGTCGTTCAATAGGTGAAAACGGGGGCGGAAAACCACCTGTTGAACGACGTCGTCGTTCAACAGGTGGCGCAGACGCCTGTTGAACGACGAAAAGCCCTGGCATCGGGCGGAAACCGGGCGCCTGGAGGCCCTTCCTGGCCTCGAAAGCCGGCCATCGTCGTTCAACAGACGCTGTTGAACGACGAAAACTCCTGTTGAACGACGAAAAACCGCCCCTTCGTCGTTCAACAGATTTCGCAGGGCCTTCTTATGCGTACATGGCGGCGTAAGGCCTTGACGACTTCGGGCGCAGGCAATAGAAGCCCTCGCCGGAATCATCGATAGGCGCTGCCAGCTCCTTTGAAAAATGCAGGTTGTATTCCACCAACAGCTCATGCAAGGTTTCCAGGTCATCACCTTGGGCCGCTTTCAACGTCAAACCCGAAGGAATGGCTTGCGGGTCAAGGGCCTCCCTTAGGTAGATGACGCCTCCATGCATGCCTGAGGCCAGGTAGTTGCCGGGCTTGCCTAAAAGGACGATCCTTCCGCCGGCCATGTATTCGCCCAGAAAGGACCCCGCGTCGCCGCCGATGACGATGGCCGGGCATTTCTCCTGGTACTGCTTCATGTGAATGCCCACGCGCCATCCGCATCCATCGCGGACGAAGATCTTGCCGCCGCGCATGCCGTATCCAGCGGCGTCACCGCAACGGCCGTGGATGACAATGTGGCCATCGTTCATGGTGTTGCCAATTTGATCTTGGCCGTTGCCGTAGACCTCCATCTGCCCGCCATCCATGTAACACGCCATGTCGTTGCCGGGCACCCCGTGGATTTCCAGCCGCTTTCCCTTAGGCAGGCCGCATCCCAAATAGCGTTGCGCCAGCACGTTGTTCAGTTCGATGGTATCGGCCGTCTCCAGCGCGTCTCGGACCCTTTGGTTCGCCGACGTAAACGACTCAGTTCCCAACTCAAGGGTCATTTTGCTCTCAGGCATCTTGCTACTCCTTCCAGCCTAGTTCGTTCAGGCATGAGGGATAGCCCTTGTGCAGGCGCTCCCAGCGGGCATCCTGCGGGTAGTTCATGTTTTGCGGCGGGGCTTGGAAGACGTCGCCCTCCAAGGTGTCCAGCGGCACCTGGTCGGTGATAAGCGACGTGTAGATGCCCGCCTGGTCTGGACGGTTTAGCAGGATATACCCAACCAGCATTCCGTCCCGCGTTACGAACTTGGTGTAGCATTCGCCGTCGCTTTCCACCAGCGATGTGCACCCGCTGTCTTCTCCGGGGTTGATAAGACCTGCCGTTAAAAGCGAGATGTCGAAGAAGTCCACGGCATTGACCGCGAAGGCGTCAATGAACTGCGGCGCGTTTGCGGCGCCCGCCATGTTGAGGCCTGCGATGCGACCATGCTGCAAGGCGATAGGCCAAAGGGCCAAGGGGCGCTGCGCGCCGTCGAGTGCGTCAGTCACTTGCACCAGGTCGCCAGCGGCATACACGTCAGGCAGGGTGGTTTGCAGGTCGGGCCCCACCAGCAGTCCGCGCCCTTGCTGGGCACCGGCATCCACCGCTAGGGCGGAATTGGGCCGCACGCCAACGCACAGCATGAGCACGTCTAGCTCAAGGGTGCTGCCGTCGGTCAGCCGTGCCGCCGTAATGCGGTTGCCTTCGCTTAGTAACTCATCGGCCGTAAGGCCCGGGTGGCAGGTGATCCCGCGGGTCTCCAAAAGTCCCTGCAGGACCGCCGCCCCTTGCGCGTCAAGCACGGCGGGAAGAATGCGCGGTGCGAATTCCAACACGTCAACGGCATCTGCGTGGTGCGAAAGCGCCTCGGCGGCCTTGAGACCGATAAGCCCGCCGCCAATGACGACGACACGGCTCTTGCGTCCTTCACGGTGTGCGGCCTGGGTTGCCCTGGCCACGTCTGCCCAGGCGCCCTTGGCGTCATCAAGCGTCAAGAACCCGTGGACGTTTTCCTGGCTGTCGTAGCCCTTGAAAGGCGGCGTGAACGGGTTGCTGCCGGTTGCCAGCAGCACCTTCCCGTACGTTATGCTTTGGTCGTTTTTAAGCGAAACGCAATGTCTGTCCGGGTCCAACGCGGTCGCTTCGAAGTCGGGTCCTAAAAGCGTGCGGATGCCCAGCTTCTCGTAGAAGTCATCATCCTTGAAGGCCATTTTCTCTTCGGTGGTCTTGCCTTCAATCAGATAGGAAATGAGCGGGCGGCCGTAGGCCTGGTAAGGTTCCTTGCTGATTACGAGGATGCTTCCTTCGGCGTCGGTGCTGCGGATGCTTTCCGCCGCCGAAACGCCGGCGGCAGAGTTGCCGATGATTAGGTAGTCGGCCTTGTAGGTGGTCATTATGAAATCGCCTCGCTCTCGACGTAGATGAGGGCACGGTTGGGGCACGCCGCCACGCAGCTAGGGGTCCCGGGCTGTCCTGGAGCGTCGCCGCAAAGGTCGCACTTGAAGGCGTATCCCTTGGCGTGGACCTCCTCGACGTGCACGGCGCCAAAGGGGCACATCGACACGCAGGTGCGGCAGCCGACGCACTTTTCAGGGTCGGAGTAGACCAGCCCGGTGGCAGGGTCTTTGCGCATGGCGCCTGAGATGCAGCCCATGATGCAGCGGGGGTCTTCGCAGTGGCGGCAGCTGATTGCGATAGAGGTGGTTTTTGCGCCCTCCACGCGAATGCGCTGTTGGGGCTGCGGGCTTTCCAGCTTGAAAGCCTTCACCACGTTTTTGCTCTTGGAATGAAACGTCTTGCAGGCTATTTCGCAGCGCTTGCAGTCCAGGCACCAAGCTTGTATGGCGTAGATTCTTTTCATGTCATCACTCTCCCGCATACTTGACGCCAAGGATTTCCAGCTCTTTTTCATTCAGGCCGACGCCGCGCAGCATCAGGCGGTTGCCGCGAAGGCTGTCCACGGCGTTAATGCCCATGCCGCCCATCATCTCCTGGATTTCGTGCGTCCAGGCGTGAACCATGTTGACTACGCGTTCGGCGCCGATTTCGGGGTTGAGGCGTTTGGTCAAGTCGGGCCGTTGGGTGGCAATACCCCAATTGCACTTGCCCGTGCTGCAGCTTTGGCATTGGTGGCAGCCCATGGCTATCAGGGCAGAAGAGGCAATGTAGCAGGCGTCGGCGCCTAGGGCTATGGCGCGCACCACGTCGGCCGAACTGCGGATGGAGCCTGCCGCCACCAAGCTGATGCGTGAACGGATGCCTTCATCGCGCAGGCGCTGGTCGACGGCCGCCAGGGCAAGCTCTATGGGGATGCCTACGTTGTCGCGAATGCGCTTGGGTGCAGCCCCGGTGCCGCCGCGGAAGCCGTCGACGGTTATGATGTCGGCGCCGGCTCGTGCTATGCCCGATGCGATGGCGGCCACGTTGTGCACGGCCGCAATCTTCACCGATATGGGCTTGGTGTAGTGCGTGGCTTCCTTCAGGGAGAAGATCAGCTGGCGCAGATCCTCGATGGAATAGATGTCGTGGTGCGGGGCGGGCGAAATGGCGTCGGTCCCTTGGGGAATCATGCGCGTGCGGGAAACTTCCTCGTTGATCTTTTCGCCGGGAAGATGCCCTCCGATGCCCGGCTTTGCTCCCTGGCCAATCTTGATTTCCACGCAGGCGCCGGCGTTAAGGTAGTGGGAATCCACGCCGAAGCGGCCCGAGGCGACCTGCACGATGGCGCGATCGGCCAGTGGCTCAAGGTCGCGGTGCAGGCCGCCTTCGCCGGTGTTGAAGTAGGTGCCCAGCTCGTGCGCCGCCATGGCCAGCGACTTTTGCGCGTTAAGCGAAATAGACCCGAAGCTCATGGCCGAGAACATGACGGGCACGTCAAGCTTGATCTGAGGCGGCATGGAGGTGATGACCTTCTTTTCGCGCTCGCTGACCTTCAGCGCGTCGGGGCGACTGCCCAAAAGCACGCGCGTTTCCATGGGCTCGCGCAACGGGTCGATGGAGGGGTTGGTCACCTGCGAGGCGTTGAGCAGCAGGTGGTCCCAATAGATGGGGTAGGGCTCAGGGTTGCCCATAGAAGCAAGCAACACGCCGCCCGTTTGGGCCTGCTTGGCAATGTCTTGCATGTATCCGAGCGTCCAATTGCTTGACCCGCAGTCAACCTGCGGCCAGCGGGTGATGGCGATAGCCTGCGTGGGGCACATGCAAACGCAGCGCTGGCAATTGACGCATTTGGCGTGGTCGGCGGTTACGCAGTCGAAATCGGCGTCAACGGCATGGACCTCGTTTGCGCAGGTCCTTTCGCAGACGCCGCACTGGATGCAAAGATCCTTATCTCGAAGGACCTTGAACTTTGGAAGCGTGTAGTCAAGCATGCCTAGGCCTCCTTCCGGCGGGTCGGCTGGACGCCCACTTCGTGGGGTTGCTGGGTCAGGCGCGGGGCGTTCTCAAGCGTTTGGTTGGCCTTGCGCTTTGCCACTTCATCCAGCTGGACGACGAAGGGCGTGCCGCCGTCAATGGAACGGACATTTTCCACGTCGGGGCAGACGACCTCGATGGCCGCTTGCTCGCTGGCAAAATAGACCATCGATCCCTTTTCGCCCACCATGAGGGCGCGCAGCTTCAGACGGTCGTTGAGGGCAAGCAGGCCTTCCTCCGAGCCCAAGATGACCGAGAACGGACCGTTGACCAGCGCGTTTGAATATGTTGCGCGAAGGGCGGTCTCAAAACGGGCTTGCTGGGGGTCCATGCGGTCGATGTCGTCCCAGCTAGAAGCCGTCATGATGTGGGCGGCTAGCTCCTGGGAGAAGCCGTGGCGGCGAGCCAGGAGGTCAAACAGGTAGGTGATGACCTCGGTGTCGGTCTGCAGCTCGCACTTGTAGCCGAACTGCTCCACGTAGCGACGGTTGGTGTCATAGCTGGAGATTTCGCCGTTGTGGACAACGGACCAGTTGAGCAAGGTGAATGGGTGTGCGCCGCCCCACCAGCCGGGGGTGTTGGTGGGAAACCGTCCGTGGGCCGTCCAGGCCCATGCCTTATAGTCTTGGATGCGGTAGAACTGCCCGATGTCTTCAGGGTAGCCAACGCCTTTGAAGACGCCCATGTTCTTGCCCGATGACGCCACGAAGGCGCCCTGGATGTGGGCGTTGATATGGAAGACGTGTTGGATGGTGTATTCGTCCTCGTCGATTTCGGACATGGTAAGGCGTACGGGGTGGGGCAAGGTGAAGTAGCGCCAGATTTCAGGGGAGTCCTTGATGGCGCTCACCTTTTCCGTGGGGATGCGCTCCTGCTTTTCCGTCATGAAGTATTTATCCAGGTAGGCTTCGGTTTCGGAGCGGGCCTGCTTGCTTTCGTACATGATGTGGAAGGCGTAGAGGTCTTTGTATTCCGGGTAGATGCCATATGCGGCAAAGCCACCGCCCAGGCCATTGCTTCTGTCGTGCATAAGGGCAATGGAGGTTAGGATGTCGCTGCCGTCGTGGCATGATCCGCTACGATCCATGATGCCAGCGATCGCGCATCATGAGGGAATCCGTACTTCGCCCTCACGCGGGGTGCGTGGATTAAGCATGCTTCGCTCCCGTTCTCGTCTTGGTTGCGTTTTGGATAGGGGATTGACTGGGCGCCTGTGGGCGTGCGGCGGCAGACGCGGGTGCCTACGGGCGCAATTCAGCGACTATCCTTTTGGTGTAAGCCTAGAAAAGCAATGTTTCGCGGGAATGATTCCTGGGTTTCTAAATGGTTAAGGAGCGCCGCCGATACGGCCCTTCTGGGATTTGGTTGGGCTTCATGGCAAAACACGCCGGGACCTCGAGGGGCAGGGGAAAGGCCATCCGCGGGCGCTGATCGGCGGTCCCTCGGGGCTTATGCCGATCGTAATCTGGGCAACCGAGCGTTACGTTCAGTTCGGGATTAGCCTCTTCTCAACTGCAATGGGCTGCTTGCTGGGATTTACGGCGCACGGAGCGAAAGGCCGCGTAGTTTTTTGTAGCGGGGCACGCCGAAAAGCCTCAACGGCGAAGGCGCCTTCGCCTTTCGCCTGCGCTCAGGGCGTCTGCGCCTTTCAACTGCGCCCAGGATGCCTGCGCCTTTCGCCTGCGCCCAGGGCGTCTGCGCCTTTCGCCTGTTGAACGACGAGAAATCTGTTGAACGACGAGAAATCTGTTGAACGACGAAACGGCCGTTTTGGTCGTTCAACAGGTGAAAACGGGGGCGGAAAACCACCTGTTGAACGACGACGTCGTTCAACAGGTGGCCAAGACGCCTATTGAACGACGAAAATCCCTGGTGTCGGGCGAAAACCGGGCACCTTGGGGCCCCTCCTGACCTCGAAAGCCGGCCATCGTCGTTCAACAGACGCTATTGAACGACGAAAACGCCTGTTGAACGACGAAAAACCGCCCCTTCGTCGTTCAACAGATTTCGCAGGGCCTGCGTCTGCTTTGCCGCTGCGAGGGCTGCGAAAGGCTCGCGTGGCTTAGCCGCGGCGGTCGAAGTAGGGAGCCGCCATGCTGCATCAAGGCTGGAGCGCTAGGTGCGTCCCCTGTTCCCGACTATCCTGTTCCGATAGCTGTTCATGACTAGCGAATTTCTAGCTAATCCTTAAAGCTTTGATGACCTGATGTTCTCTGAGAAAATCCTTGAGCAAGGAGTTTAAAGCGCGGAATCTGGTTGAGGGGTTGGCCAGCTTCTAAGGTTCCGCGTGTGCTACAATGAGCGCCAACGGAGCCTGTGTTGTGGTGACTGACGGCGCCGTTGGTGTTTTTGATTTGGAACCGCTACCTAGCGGTTCCGCCTCTTTTTACCAGGGCGTTTTCTCAGCCCCGCGACAAACTGCACCACCGCCGCCACCAGCGACACGGCCGCGGCCGAGAGCGCAAGCGTCTGGGTGATCAGCTCCATATGGCTCACCTCCTCTCTAGAAAAGA
>R19__coassemble_339_pt1 | contig 22881 bp, 17 predicted proteins | sample R19__metabat2_low_PE_004 | metagenome-assembled genome bin R19
CGCAAAACGGGCCCCTGCTGGGGCCCGGCCATTTCTGGTGGTCGATGAGGGATTTGAACCCCCGACCTTGTGCTTGTAAGGCACCTGCGCTCCCGCTGCGCCAATCGACCAAAGTGTTTGGGTATTCTCTCACAAACAACGGCGGTTTGCAATTGGTAATCCCCAACATCGGATGCCTTTGCTATGCTTTCCTCAACGCATCACCACAAGAAAGGAAGGGTTGCTCATGTCTGTCACGTCGCTTGATCCCTCGCGTAACCAGTGCATGCTCACCGGAAAGCTGGCAAAGCATGGCTACGACTGGTGGTGGCATTCCTTTACCGCCCATCATGCGGAAACCGGCGAAGAGTTGCCCTTCTTCATCGAGTTCTTCCTCATCAACCCCGAGCGTGGGTCCGACAAGCCAACCTTCGGCCGCCGCGCTGACGGCACGCGCGGCGCAACCCCCAGCTACCTGATGGTCAAAGCCGGCTGCTGGGGCCAAAACCCCCGGCAGCTGCACCGCTTCTTCCCCATCAGCAAGGTCGACATCGGCTTGGGCACGCCTTACTACCTTTACGCTGGCGACTGCCTGGCCTGCGATACCGACCTTATCGGGCACGTGCACGTGACGCCGGAAGCCGCCGCCGCCCATCCTGAATGGATGTCGGATGCCGGGTGCATCTCATTTGACCTGCATCTGGACAAGCAAATTGCCTTCAATGTGGGCTATGGCGCCAGCAAGCCTGCGCGCGACGCCCAAGCCTTCGAGATGTATTGGCACGCCGAAGGCATGAAGACGCTGGTCAGCGGGACCATCATGCTTGACGGCGAAACGTATGAGGTAACGCCTGAGACAAGCTTTGGCTACAGCGACAAAAACTGGGGAAGCGACTTCACCTCCCCTTGGGTGTGGCTGGCCTCAAGCGACCTGACCAGCCGCCTTACGGGCAACCGACTGGAAGACACCGCCTTCGACATCGGCGGCGGCCGCCCACGCGCCTTCGGCGTCACCTTCGATCGCAAGCTTTTGGGCTGCATCAGCTATGAAGGCCGCGCCTTTGAATTCAACTTCAGCAAGCCCTGGACGCTTTCCCAAACCGCCTTCGACTGCCAAGAAACCGAAACCGAGATCATCTGGCACGTGCAGCAAGATACCGCAACCGCCCGTATGATTACCGACGTCTGCTGCCCCAAAAACCAAATGATCCTGGCCAATTACGAATCGCCCGACGGCTTTAAGCGCCACAACCGGCTGTTCAATGGCGGTGCCGGCACGGGCCGCGTGCAGCTGTTCGAGAAGCATGGCAAGTCCCTGTACCTCATCGACGACATGGACGCTGCTCACATCGGCTGCGAGTTCGGCGAATACGACCAGGAATAGCCAGTCGGCAAATCACAGGTGACAACTAGCGCAAAAAAGAGGGGAGAATAGCGTCTCCCCTTCTTTCCTTAGATTTCGAACGCCGCCACGCCGAACGACCCTGGACCGCAATGACTCGATATAACGCAACCGGTGTCAATCCACACGAACTCCTGGAAGCCTTCAGCTAGCGCCATGTCTTCCGCCATCTGCTGGACCTTTTCTGACAGGCCACGGTTGCGAATAAAGGCTATGCGGCGATGATCCATAGCATGGCGCGTCAAGAAGTCCTGCAGCGCCGCCTTGACCACCCGCTCCATTGAGCCACGGCGCTTCTCGGTAGCCACCAGACGCCCATCTAGAATCTCAATGACAGGTTTTATATGGAGCAATGTTGCCCCCAAGAAGGCCGCATTGCTCAAGCGGCCACCGGCGCGCAGAAATTTCAGTTCCCCTGGAATGAAAATCATCTTGATGGCGTCGACGCACTGCAGCGCTTTTTGCTTGATGTCCTCAACCGAGCACCCTGGATTATCCTTCGCAAATTGGGCAACTTCGGCAACAACCGTATATTGGCCCGCACAAACGCTCTTCGTATCTATATACGTTATATAGTCGCGCCCCTCACCTGCAATATGAGCTGACTCAAACGAGCATGTCGTTGCTGCGGAATAGGCCAAGTAGACTAAATGGGCCTCAGGATGTTCCTGATGCAACCGATCGAAAACCTGCGTAAAGTCGCCCGGTGTGCAACCGCTGGTAGCAGGCAATTCCCCCGTTGCGACATAGTGGTCAAAGATGCGTTCAGCGGGAAATGTCCCGTCGTCAAAGCTTTTGGAAGCAAACGTAACGTGCATTGGGACAATCTCGATACCCAGTCGCTTCACCTCGGCCTGCGGGATGTCCGCGCCCGACTCAGCAATAAAAATATATTCAGCCATTGTTTATCTCCTGTAGGACGACGATAGGGTAATTTTGTCCTAAAAGTAAACGTTCACTTTTTTAATGATTGAGGCTATAGAAAATGTACATAAATTGAACTTGTTAAACAGGCCGCGCCATCCCCAAAGGGCTTTCAGGCAGATACAAATCGTCAAGGCAACGGCTACAATAAAGTGCGTATCAGGAAAAGGGAGGCCCATGAAACCGTCGCATTACGCTGTCTGCCTGAACACGGGCGAAGACGAATACACGTTCTTCAACACCGCGACAGGGCGTTTGGCAGCTGGCAGCAGCGCTGCTGCCAGGGCCTTCGATGCGGCCGAAGGCCCCCAGGAACTGCTGGAAAGCCTACAAGCGGCGGGCTTTCTGGTGCCCGACGACACCGACGAGGTTGCCCAACAGGAACAGCTTTTCCAGGCAGCCCGCACCAACACCGACATGCTGTGGCTGGCGCTTGCGCCCACCTATGCCTGCAATTGCCGCTGCGCTTACTGCTACGAGCAGGACAAGTCTGTATCCAAATCCCTCATGTCCCCCGCCGTCGAGCAAGCTGTTTACGATTTCATCGAGGAGCGCTTTGGAGCAACGGCGTTTTCCCGCTTGTACGTAGAATGGTACGGCGGCGATCCTCAACTCTGCCTTGACCTGGTAGAACGCATGACGCAACATTTCGACGCCTTCTGCGCGGAACACAACGTTGCTTATAGCGCCACCATGTTGTCCAACGCCTCGCGCATCGGCATCAAGGAGGCGGCGCTTCTGGCCCGCTGTCATGTGGACTCGGTCATGATCACCATCGACGGCCCCGAGGACTTGCACAACCAGCGCCGTCCCGCCATTGACGTTGACAACACCTATCAGGCCATCATGGATGCCATCGCCTGCCTCCAGCAGGAAGGCATCGGCGTCGTGGTTGCCATGAACACCGACAAAGTCAACATGGCGCGGCTGAAGGAACTGCAAGACAGCCTTGCCCCCCTTGGCGTGCAGGCAACGCCTGTCAAGCTGAACGACTATTCACATACCTACAATTGTCCAGGTGAAAAGCGCTTTTGCGCGCCGCACATAGACCTGTTTACCCACCAGGAATTCGCGCACGCCAATTTCGAAGCCCTTAAAGCGCAAGGATTCACGGCCCAGCAATTGGGTTCCATGCTGGGGCCATCCAGCCATTTTTGCTCAGGGCAGCTTAACGCGTCCTATGTGATCGATGCCTATGGCGATGTCTACAAGTGCGACGGCTGGATGGGAGACCCCACGCGCAAGATCTTCAACCTGTTTGACGGATCAGTGCCGGTACATGACGCCATAACGTTTGACCCCTTCGCAGACGACAAGTGCCGCACCTGCAACCTGTTGCCTGTCTGCTGGGGCAACTGCAGCTGGGAGCGTGAGCTGTGCGACTGGCCTTGCCACCCACTGATGTACACGCTGAAAGACTATCTGACCAGCTATCGGGAGTGCTTCCCCGCGCGCACCACAGACTTCCAGGTTCTGGCGTAAGGCGGGCTGGCGCCCGCCGCCGCTAAAGCCTTAATCTTTCCAATACACACCCTTGAATTTGCGAACCAGATGGTAAAGGGGGCCTTCCAACGCCTTTGACACCTGCTCCATCTCGGCTGGAATGTCGATATGCTGCGGGCAATGGGCGGCGCACTTGCCGCACCTCACGCAAAGGCCCGCATGGTGGGGCTTGGCCGAAAGCGCCGTGCTTTGCACATACCCCCAAAACGCCGCAAACCATCCTTCGGTCGCACGCGTGTTATAGCTTCTAAAGCACGTGGGAATATCGATGCCCTTGGGGCACGGCAAACAGTAACCGCATCCCGTACAAGGCACCTTCTCCACGGCGCGAATCTGCTGAATGGCCTGCTCATACACTGCTTTTTCCTGATCGGTCAGCATACCAGGATGCGCCATGTCGGCAAACGCGCAGTTCTCCTTCACCTGCGCCACGTCGTTCATGCCTGAAAGCACGCACGTCACCTGCGGCAAGTCATACAGCCACCTGAACGCCCACTGCGCCAAGGAAAGCTCCGGCAACCCTTCGGCCACACGTTGCTTGTTAGCCTGCTGGAAAACCTGTTTAGCACCGTTGGGCAACTGGCCAGCCAGGCGCCCGCCACGCAGCGGCTCCATGATGATCACTGGCAGTCCCTCCTGCGCCGCATAATGCAAGCCGTCCAGACCCGCCTGGGAACCCGCGTCAAGGTAATTCAGCTGAATCTGGCAGAACTCCCACGGGTAGGCATCCACAATGCGCGGGAAATCTTCGCGGCCGCCATGATACGAAAACCCGATGCGCCTAATTTGCCCCGACGCCTTCTTGCCAGCAATCCAGTCGACAACGCCCAGGTCAACGCAGCGCTGCCAACTATCGAAGCTGGTCAGCATGTGCATAAGGTAGTAATCCACGTAATCGGTTTGCAGACGCTTCAACTCTTCGTCGAAGATGCGGTCAAAATCCGCCAAACTCTTGCAGGTATAGTGCGGCATCTTGGTGGCTATCAGCATGCGTTGACGATTACCGTTTTTGGCGGCGAAGGTTCCCAACGCCTCTTCGCAGCCGGAGTAGATGTAAGCCGTATCGAAGTAGTTAACGCCTGCCTCCAACGCCAAAGCCAACTCACGCTCGGCCTTTTCCTGGTCAATGCGCCCGCCCTTCTTGGAAAAGCGCATGCAGCCGAATCCCAACAGGGACAGTTGATCATCTATTTTGGGCGCGGTCCTGTACTGCATGGCTGCTCCGTTCGTGCTGAGGTGAGATTTAGCCATCATACCATCTGAGTGTTCAGGGCCTTAACCCCGTCAGACAACAGAAAAGGCCGGGCAGTAAACTACCCGGCCTTAAATCTTCTGGTGCTGACGAGAGGATTCGAACCTCCGACCCACGCATTACGAGTGCGTTGCTCTACCAGCTGAGCCACGTCAGCAACTAAGCGCGTTTCGCGCGAGCAAAAAGTATAGCGAAACGCGACAATCCTTTCAAGCGGATACATTATCATGAACCAAGAAAAGACCAAACGGCCCTCAAAGGCCGCCCGCATTTTGTCCATTAGCCGCACAAGGAAATGTCATGCCTCATCAGTTGGTGCTCGACAGATACCGCATTCTCGATCAAGCCGGCTCCGGTGGCTTCGCTACGGTCTATGCCGCATGGGATACCAGCCTCCAACGCAAAGTGGCCATCAAAGAGCTGCAAATCTCTGAGCTGGACGCTTATCGTGCAACCAATGCCTCGGCCGTGCGCGCGTCTGAAGACGTCCCACCATGGGAGGAGGACCCCGCATCTGGCCTTGACCAGCTTGAATACCCCGCCGACCCCACGTTTCTTGGTGGAGCGAGCGCCGAAGGCCCTGCTGCTTCCCTGAGCGTCAAGCTGGCCGACGTGGAGCAGCAACGCTTCTTCTCGCACATCCCTGGCCTTGACGAGGCGCGTGCGGCAGCCCACCTGGAAGACCCCAACATCGTGCATGTGCACGACTTCCAGGTGGTGGGCACGCACGCCTACATCATCATGGAGTACCTAGACGGCCTGACGCTTACCCAGTTCCTGCGCGACTACGACGATGAGCTGACCCTTGACATCATTGCGGCCGTCTTCGCAGACGTGGCCCACGCCCTGCAAACCGCCCACGAGAACAACGTGCTTCATCTGGACATCAAGCCCGACAACATCATCATTACCCGAAAAGGCCAGGTCAAAGTGACCGACTTTGGCATGGCCGCCCTGTCCGACCTTGATGGCAACGCCTATACCCATGGCGGGACCATAGGCTATATGCCTCTTGAGCAGATGCGCCAGGAAAGCCTGGACGCCCGCTGCGATGAATGGGCTTTGGCCAGCGTCACCTACGAGATGCTCAACGGCGAAAACCCCTTTATCGCGCCAGACCTTCCCCAGGCGGAAAACGCCATCGAGACAGCCGAGTTGGTGCTTCCCTCCCTTATGTGGAACGAGCTTGACCCCGAAGCCGATGACGTGCTGTTTTGCGCGCTCGACCCCGACAAGCAAGACCGCTTCGCCAACGTGGCCGCCTTCGCCAGGGAGTTCCAGCCCCTGCTCGGCAACCCCGACGTCGGCCAGCAAGCCTTGGCATCGTTGGTGGGAGACGGGCCCTCCCCCGATGACGAAGACGACTGGGAGCCGGAAAGCCCGCGTATCCCCCTGCGTGAGCGCGTAACGCCCAAAACGCTCAACCGCGCCGCGCGCGTCTTCGGCGCGCTTGCATCGGCCGCCACGGTGGCCTTGGCTTTCACCAACATCGGGCAGTTTGGCGACTACGGCCTGCACGCAACGCTTATCGCCGCCTTGGTGGCGGCCATCATAGGTGCCGTGCGGCCCCATTGGGGCGCCTTGTGCATGGGCATCACCTGGGGAGCCGCATTGCTGTGCAACCAACTTTGGATCTTGGGCGCCATCACGCTGGCCGCCACGGGCGGCTGGTGGTGGTTTGTCGGAAGCCACGGCAAGGCGGCCGGCAACATAATGCTGGCCCAGCCCTTGGCAAGCGCCCTCGGAATGCCAGCGCTTTGCCCCTTGCTTGCGGGCTATTTCCTGTCACCCATCAAAGCCCTGGCCTGCGCGCTATATAGCGTCGTCCTCTGCTTCATGATGGGCTCCATCGGACAAGGCAACCTACTGAGCTACAATGTGTTGCGCGGCTCGGCCTTCTCTGACACCATCAGCAGCCAAAGCGACACCGCCCTGCAGCTTATAACCACACCGGGTACCTGGGCAATAGCCATCAGCTGGGTGCTAGCCGCCTTGGTGCTATCCCTTTGCTGCAGCCGCCAAAAGCGCCTGCTGGCCGTTATCGGCGCCCTTGCGGCATGGTTGCTCCTTCTGGCTGGCCTATCGGCAGCCCAGCTGGTCAACAGCGCTGGCCTGGCCTTTGCCCCAGACGTAATTACCGCGCTGCTGATGACGCTTTGCGGTGCCGTGGTCATCGTTGCTTGCTGGACCCACGTTCCCCGTCGCGAAGACGACCAGCGCCACCGCCACAAGCCGGACGACGGCGCTATTTCAGCACACCCGCGTTGACGGCCTTCATCAAAATGGCGGCCATCATGGCGCGGTTAACGGGCTCGGTCGGCGCCACATAACGCGTGCCGCCCCGGTCCACGCCGCTTATCAGCCCCGCCCCAAGCGCCCAAGCAACGCTCGATTGCGCCCAAGGGCTAACCTGGCCAGTATCGGGATACTTCGACAAAACGTCCAAGCTGGCTGAAGACGGCGAAGCCCCTTTGTAAGCAACGGCCGCGTTGGCCAGAATGGCGCACAATTCCTGACGCGTGATGGGACCCTGCGGATCAAACAAGCGCTGCCCATTGACGTCCTTGCCGTTGATGACGCCATGCGATACCGCCCAGTTGGCTGCCGTGGTGTAGTACTTGTTGGTTTCGATGTCGGGCAACGCGGCCTGACCTGCCGTCGAACCCGTACCATCAAGGTAGCGCCAAAGGATGACCGCCGCCTGGGCGCGCGTCAGGGTGTCCCCCGGTCCGAAGGCGCCCGAATCATAGCCAACCAGCCAGCCTGCATCAGTGGCAGCGTACACCGACTGGTAATACCAAGCATGGGAATCGCGCACGTCGCTGAAGGCACGCCCGACGCTCACCGTCTTATGGTCAATCAGCACGTTGACGCCCTGGCCAACGTTGATGGCATACACATACACCTCTTGCTGGCCCGTAACCCCCACATCAAGCGTGGCATCAAAGCCGTGCACGCCATCAATGCCGAAGGTGCTGTTCACATCGTCACGTTGGCAGTCAGTCGAAAGGGCAAAACCCGAAGCGCCCGATCCGGCAGGGCCGCCCACATACACGTGGATAGCCAAGGAAGACGACGGTGCATCCACATCATAGGCCCAACCGCTTACGTGCACCTGGCCGCGCCCGCCCTCAATGTGGTCGGCACAGGCGGAAGGGTTATGGTCAACGTCGTCGAGCAGATAGATATAGCCCACAATGCCGCCACTCATCCACGAGGTCACAGGGCCATAGTGAAACGTGATCGTATCAGCAGTAGGGGCGGTCGAGCTTACCGAATAGCCCGACTCGGACACATATGCCACGCCATCCACAATGGCCTCAACTACCGAGACATGCCAGCTGTCGCCACTGCTGCCAATGCACAATGAGCCAACACGCGGCTCCTGACCCGTTTGGTAAGCGCCGTTGGATTGCACGCATTCCCACATGTCATAGGGGTCGCCGCAGCCGATCTGCGGGTCGCTTCCCAATATCTCACGCGCGCGGCCCCAGGCATACCAGGTGCAGTTACCCGTCACGTATGACCCATAGCAGGGATTTCCCGTAGGCGCCAAGGAATCATAACGGTAATACGGGTTGACCGCGGAGTAATAGTTGGCGTTGGAAGCCGCAGGGCGGGTCGTCCGCGCCGAGAAGCCCAAAGGCGAAATCTCAGCGGAAGATGCCGTGGCCGTCCCGCAAAAAACATCGAGCGGCACCGACTGCACTGACATGCTGGTTGTTGCCGTCGCACTATCGGCCTCTCCGGCCTGGATTGCCCGCAGGTGTTCCTCGGCAGCTTGCGCCTGCGTCGCCAAGGCGGCTTCGTCCGCATCTTCCAACGCCTGGGCACACGGCACGCAGAAGGTCAGCACCAGCAATAAGGCGCACCACGCCAAGCCGCACCATGCGGCTACCTTCCCCGCCTTCTGCACGTAGGTTTGCGCAGGCATGTTGCGGCCTAGAACCCTCCCTGGCTAAAGCGATACGGCATCTTGGAGCGCTGGTACACAGGAATGATGAACTGCGTATCAGTTTGGCCCATCAGGTCCAAAAACATATCTTGCTTAGTTTGCATGGCAAATACCTCTCTTTTATGCACTCCGAACAGCATAATCTTATGGATAAACTCTGTGCAGCAAAAAACACCGAATCCCCCTAGCCAAAAGGAACTATCATTAATCTTTGTTAGAAATAGATTGCCTTCGCCGCTTCACGCCAGCATGTTTCTTTCAGTCAGCAACCACCAAGCGAAGCAATCAGCACGCCACATCCATGAAGAGGTTATCTTTTGAGCATTGCACGACCTTGCATAAAGACGACGCTGCCCCTTTTGACGGCAAGCGCCTTCCTTTGTTGCGCCACCCTATGCGGTTGCGGATCAAGCGCGGCCGATACCGCCCTTAAGACCGACGTCGTCACCTTCGATCAAGCAAGCCAGACCTATTCCTACGTCACTTCATCGGGACAAAAGGCAACAGGCGCCTATCTTGCAGCCTCGGGACTGGTTTACTTGGCCAGCGACCAGGGAGTTCTTTCAGACACTGGCTGGTTTACCTCCGACGCATACGGGCAAGGAGAGCAGCTCTATTACGTGGATCAACAAACGCACGCCTGCATCCCGGGGTTTTCCCAGCAGGATAGCTACCATTACACTAGTATGAGCGGCGCCGTGGCCCGTGGAGGCTTCACCGTCAACGGAAGGCGATACTTCGCCGATCAGCAAGGCGTCATACTAACCAGCCAATGGGTTACCACCGGCGACTTCACCCAAGGCGAGGAGCAGACCTACTGGGCAAGTGAGGACGGCTCGCTTGCCATGACCCCCGGCTTCAAGGAAATCGGCGGCAAACAGTGCTATGTAACCGATGAGGGCTATCTGCTCAAAGGCAAGCTTTCCACCGACAAGGGCATCATCTTGGCGCTGGAAGACGGCACCTTGCTGGAAAACTCCCTTGAGGAGGGCTGGGTCACCACCGACGCCCTAGACGGCGCTAAACACACCTATTATCTCCGCGAAATCGACGGTCACCTGTATGCGCAGGCGGGCTTCTTCAGCGTTGAGGAAGACGGCCAAGAGACCCGCTATTACGCCGACCCGCAGCAAGGCTACTTAAAGGCTGGCAAAATAGCCACCGACGACGGCATCGTGCTGGCCAATGACCAAGGAATGCTGGCCGAGTCCTACCTTGAGGAGGGGTGGTATCTGGGGGACGACTTCGACACGCTTGAGCAACGCTATTACCTGGAAGAGCGCGACGGACACCTGTATGCCAAGACGGGCTGGTTCACCGTTGATGGGTACAGCTATTTTGGCTTGGAAGACCAGGGCTTTCTGTCCCGCAATGGCATGGTTTTAAGCGAAGGCACCTACTACGCCTCCGACAGCTTGGGGCGCCTGAGCGCTACCAGTTCCTACATAGGCGGCACCGATGACTACCTGGACACCGTCACATGGCTGAACAATCCGTACTACTTCGAATGGCTGGCCGAACAGCTCCAAAGCCTTGGAAGCGATACCGACTACGCCATCGTGGGCGACTATTCCCGCTGCCGCTTGGTGGTGTTCCAGCGGGCTTCTGCCTGGAAAGAGGCCCAAGAGCACCCAAGCGATACTGACGCGCAGGCGCAAGATGACGAAGACGACCTGGTCACCGACCCGTCCGCAACCGCCTACGGCAACATCAGCGTCACCAATTCCGACACGGAAACCGGCTGGATTGCCATCAAGGCCTACAACGGCAACTTTGGCGTCAACAGCTGGCAAGGCGTCTATGACGTTTGCCATAAGATGCCTGCCAACATCTTTGAGAACTCCGTGTACCTAAGCGATGGGTCGGAGAACCCCTCCGCCTATTCGACATGCTTCCTGGAAGCCTGGGCCGACAGCCAGCCCAGCAACGATTGGCAAGACCCCGACACGGGCCTTTGGCACGATTGCGCATCCATCCATTCCACCGAGACGCCCACAACGGGCTACGACCAGCGCGGATGCTTGGCGCTTTTGCGCGCCAACGCCAAATGGATCTACGACAACGTGCCTCTCAGCAGTCGCGTATACGTCTTTGAATAGGAGGCGCCACATGAAAACCAACGTTTCGCACCTGCAAAGACGCACCCTCGCCGCACTCTTTGCGCTTCTGATTGCAGCCACCATGGGGCTTTGCAGCTGCTCAAGCGCCAACGCCCTCAACATAGAATATGGCACCTGGGTATCCTCAGAAACGGTAAACGGCCAAACCACCACCTGGGAGTTGACGCTGTCCGAGGACGGAACCTTCAACTCCACTGTAACCTCAAGCAACGCTGAATTGCAGACAGAGGATGCCACGGGCACCTTGCTCAGCGGCGGCAGCGCAGGCACCTGCATCGTCAACCTTCCCCAAGCCACTTTTTGCGTCTGCCATCAGGAAGGCGACACCATGGTTCTGTATCAAAACGGCATCCAGACGGCCACCTTCCAGAAGAAGCAGGGCTAATACATTTGGGCTTTCCGTGATGCTCACGCGTTACTTCCCTTATTGCCTTGCTTTTGTGGCATTATGTTTCCTAGATTACTAACGGAATTACTGCGCCCTTATACAGGTCGCCTTGAAACGTAGTTGAAAAGGAGTAGCAAATGGGTTTCCTGTCTCGCTTTGAGGGAAAGATGGAAGACACCATGGAAGGCGCCGCAGGTCGCATGTCTGACGCCCCCATTTCCCCTGTTCAAATTTCCAAGAAAGCCGAAAAGGCCATGCGCCGAGAGAAAATGGTCGGCAATGGCAAGCAGTACGCCCCCACGCTCTACACCGTCCTGGTCAACGTGGATGACGATCGCCGCCTGTTCGGCATGTATCCCACCTTGGCGGGCGAAATCGAAACCTACCTGGCAGCCAAGGCTTCCAGCTATGGCCTGGTCATGGACGGACAGCCCTTGGTGCGCTTCATCGCCGACGAGAACCTGAAGCATGGCAAATTTGACATCGTGGCCGAGCCGGTGGCTGCACCTATCATCGCACAGCTGCGTCAAGAGGAAATGCAGCGCTACGGCCTGATCCAGGGCCAGTCCTACGGCCGCAACGCCTACGGAGCGCAGCAGGCAGGCAACCAGCCCCGCCAGCAAAACGTTGCGCAGCCCGAACCGTACCAGCCCCATGAGCTGCCCTACGTTCCCGAAGAGGAAATCGATCGCTCCATCAACTATGGCGAATACACCTTCAACAGCCAGGACTTCGAAAACTACCAGCAGCAGGCTGCGGCAGAGGCCGCAGGCGTTGCTGCCGCCGGAGCGGCCGGCGTTGCCGCAGGCTCTCGTGGCCAGCAAGCTGCAGTCCCCCGCCTGATCGACACCAAGACCAACGAGGTGTACCCCCTCAGCGGCCGTCAGGTTATCGCAGGCCGCGGGCAGGATTGCGGCATTGTTGTGGCCGACATCAACGCCAGCCGCCATCACGCCCTGTTCACGCAGGAAGCACACGGCGTATGGGTGGTCTCCGACCAAGGTTCCACCAACGGCACGCTGCTCAACGGGCACCCCATATCGGGCCCCGAAGCCCTCTACGAAGGCGATCGCGTGACCATGGGCCTGACTCAGTTCGTGTTCACCATGGCGTAATCATCAAAGGAGCCTTTTGTGATTGACGTCATCTTGCTTATCGGCCGCCTTCTGTTGGTGGCCTTGCTCTATCTTTTCCTCTTCGCACTTATGCGCAGCGGCGTAGGCCTGGTAAAGGGCCAACGCAAGAAGGAGAAGGTATGGACCGTCTCGGTGGAGAAGGGTCCCAAGGAGCTTCGTGGTGTTTCCATCCCCGTCAGGGGCCCCATCATCGTGGGGCGCAACCCTGGCGCCGACATCGTGATCGGTGCCAGCTATGTCTCTGGCCGCCATGCGCGCTTCAGCCTGATGGGGCAAAATCTTTTCGTAGAGGACCTCGGCTCGCGCAACGGCACCACCGTCAACGGACATCCGGTCACCGAGCCGACCGCCTGCAAAAACAACGACCTCGTCCATGTGGGCGACGTCGCCATGCGTGTTAGGTTTGCTTAATGTCTAAAACAAGATCAGCAAGCCGCAGACCTGTAGCAACCTTCGGCAGCCGCACCGACGTCGGCTGCATTCGCGATCACAACGAAGACAGCCTGGTGGTAACCCCGCCCCTGTTTGCCGTGGCAGACGGCATGGGCGGACATGCTGCGGGCGAGGTCGCGTCCGAGATTGCCATAGATGTGCTGGCACAACGTGCTCCTGAGCACCTCGATGCCGAGGCGCTTGGGCAAGCAGTGGAAGAAGCCAACCTGGAAGTCATAGCCGCCGCTTCTGACGGCCGGGGCCGCGAAGGCATGGGCACCACCCTCACCGCCGCCATGGTCGAGGGGGAACGCCTGGTGATTGCCCAGGTGGGTGACTCTAGGGCCTACCTTTTGCACCAAGGCAGCCTGCAGCAGCTCACGCGCGATCATTCGCTGATGGCCGACCTCATCGAGGCAGGCCAGATAACCCCTGAAGAGGCAAAGACACATCCCAACCGCTCGGTCATCACGCGCGCCTTGGGATCTAACCCCAACATGCATCCCGACATCTACGAAATCAACGTCCATGCCGGAGACCGCCTGATGCTGTGCTCAGACGGCCTTTCCTCCATGGTCGAAGACGAAGACATCGAGCGCGTGATGGCCCACACCTCCGACCCGCAGCGCTGCGCCGCCCAGCTGGTCAACGAGGCCATTGCCGCAGGCGGCTACGACAACGTGACCGTCATCGTCACCGACATTCAAGGCTTCGCCGAGCAGCGCAAGAAGAAGATGGCCCGCAAGACCAAGGTGCATATCGGCATCGTGGCCGTGCTGCTGGTGGCCCTTTTGGGTATTGCCGGCTACGCCTTCAACTGGTGGATCAACACCGCCGCCTTCCTGGTGGAGGAGCAAGGCAATGTTGCCGTCTACACCGGCGTGCCGGGCGAGTTCCTTGGGTTCAAGTTCAACCACCTCGACCATGCCACCACCGTCAAGGTGGATTCCCTTTCCCCCACCGTAGCAGACCGCCTTCGAAACGAAGGCGTGACGGCGGACAACCTTGAAGAAGCAAACGCCTTGGTTGACACCTGGATTTCCGAGGTCGGCGGCCAAGCCAACGCCTCCACCGAGGCCACTTCGGACGGCACAACCAACACCGAGTCGACCGAAGGCACAACCAGCAGTACCACCGAGGATCAATCCAAGGAGCAGGCATAAATGACGCGTCGCAACCTAGAATTAGCGTTGCTCATCATTGCATCGCCCCTGGCCATCCTTCTGTTTGCCATGCTCGCCTTAGCCCAAGGCGAAACGCTTGGCATGGAGGCCATCGGGGTGCCTGTCGCGCTGTTTGTAGCGTTTATCCTGGCGCATCTTGCCGTACGCAAGTTGGCGCCTAACGCCGACCCGGCCCTTTTGCCTATCTCGTTTGCCCTTTCGGGTATCGGGCTGGCCTTCGTCACCCGCCTTGCGCCTGATTTGGCAGCACGCCAGGTCATTTGGTTGTTCGTGAGCATCGCCGTCATGGTTGCCGTCCTGTTCTTGGTACGCAACGCCGACAAAGCCTCCAACTACAAATACACCCTTATGATTGCAGGCGTTATTCTGCTGCTGTCGCCGTTGCTGCCGGTCGTCGGCACCGAAATCTACGGCAGCCGCATCTGGCTGTCCTTAGGCGGCATCTCCTTCCAACCAGGCGAGATTGCCAAGATTTTCATCGTGCTGTTCCTGGCAGGATATCTGGCAAGCAATCGTGAGATGCTCTCCATCTTCACCGCCAAGATCGGCCCAGTCAGGCTTCCCGACATCTCCACGCTGATACCGCTTTTGGTCATGTGGGGCATCGCCATGGTCATCGCCATCTTCGAGAAGGACCTCGGCTCGGCATTGGTGCTGTTCTTCGTTTTCATCATCATGCTCTACATTGCCTCCGGCAAGAAGTTCTACCTGGTCATCTCCTTCATCATGGCGGCCATAGCAGCCATCATCCTGTATACCTTCTTCAGCCACGTGCAGGTGCGCGTGGCAACCTGGCTTGACCCCTTCGCCGACGCCCAAGACACCGGCTACCAGCTGGTGCAGGCCATCTTCAGCATGGCTGACGGCGGCTTGTTTGGCCTAGGAATCGGCAACGGCATGGCCGACCAGATCCCCATCGTGGAAAGCGACTTCATCTTTGCCTCCATATCCGAGGAGATGGGCTTGTTCGGCGGCGCTGGCGTCCTGCTTTTGTACCTATGCTTCGCCATCCGCGGCTTCGTGACCGCGGCGCGCGCCAAGTCCGACGTCAGCTGCTTCACGGCTGCCGGCCTGACCGCCATCGTGGTGCTGCAGGCCTTCATCATCGTGGGCGGCGTCACACGCCTTATCCCGTTGACCGGCTTGGCCTTGCCCTTCGTGGCGCAAGGCGGATCGTCTTTGCTATCCAACTTCATCATCGTAGGACTTCTCTTGCGCTGCAGCGACGAATCCACCGGCGTGGACCAAGAGATGGAAACCACGACATCGATGCATTCCAACTCTACGTTGGGACGCGTGGCCTTGGGCAAGCGCCTGACAGGCACCATTTGGGTTTTCGCCTTGATGATTGCCCTGCTTATTGCCAACTTGACCTACATCATGGTGGTCAACGCGGAAAACTACCAGAACATGTCTTCCAATAACCACACCTTGGCACGGCAGGAAAACGCCAAGCGTGGCAGCATATCCACCTACGACGGTGTGATCCTTGCCGAAAGCGTCCAACAAGAGGACGGCACCTTCGCCCGCGTCTATCCTGCCGGCACCTTGGCCAGCCACGTGGTGGGCTACGCCTCCACCACCTATGGCACGGCTGGCATCGAAGCCGCCTGTAACGACATCCTGAAGGGCCAGCGCAGCTTTGCCACTTGGAGTGATGTCATCGCATCCATGACCGGGCAAACCGTCAACGGCAATGACGTCACACTGACCATCAATTCCAAGATCCAGCAAGAAGCGCAAGACGTCCTTGAAGGCGAAACCGGCGCCGTCATCGTCATGGACCCCGAAACCGGCGCCGTGTTGGCCATGGCGTCGAGTCCCACCTATGACGCCGCCGACTTCGAGAGCCTGCTTGACGCCGCCAGCAAGGGATCCACCGACTCCAGCATGTATAACCGCGCCACCAGCGCGCTTTACGCCCCCGGCTCCACCTTCAAGATTGTGTCTTTGGCAGCAGCGCTTGAAAACGATGTGGCCACGGAGTCCACGCAGTTTGATTCCCCTGGCACCATGGAAATAGGAAACGCCGAGGTGACCAACTTCAACAAGGCGTCATACGGCACCATCACGCTGCAGCGCGCCACCGAGGTCTCCAGCAACACGGTCTATGGCCAGCTGGGCGTCCTCATGGGACCTGAAGTGTTGGTCAAAACGGCTGAAGCCTTCATGTTCAACCGCTCCATCGACTTCGAGTTGCCGGTGACCACCAGCCTCATGCCCGACCCGTCGGAGATGACCGAGTGGGAAACCGCTTGGGCCGCAGCCGGCGAGCCTGTCGGCGAGCACTCCAGCTCGGCCGGCCCGCAGGCAACCCTGATGGAGATGGCCCTGGTCGGATGCGCCATTGCCAACGATGGCACCATCATGAAACCCTACTTGCTTGAAAGCGTCCACAACGCCGACGGCAAGAAGAGCTACGAAGCAACGCAATCGGTTTTGGCAACGCCCATCAGCTCAAGCACGGCGCAGCGCGTGCGCACGGTGCTGGAGGGAGTCGTCAACAATGGCACCGGCACTGCCGTGGCCATTGACGGCATACAGATTGCAGGCAAGACCGGCACCGCCGAAAGCCCCGCGGGCGACGACAGCTGGTTTGTGGGCATGGCCTCCTCCGACGGAAAGTCGGTGGTAATAGCCATAGCCCTTGAGAAGAGCACCAATGCCGCTGGCAAGGTTAAACCATTGTTTGAAACTGCGTTAAGTGTTCAAGGAATTTTGTAAGAGACGGTAGGAAATAAGGTATTCTAATGCGAAGCAATACACGAGCAAACGAATGCCTCACACATGTAACCAAAAGGAGCTAAAACGTGACCGGAAGCATGACAGGCAAAACTCTTGGCAACCGCTACGTTATCGAAGACCGCGTGGGTCTCGGCGGCATGGCTGAGGTCTATCGAGCAACCGACAACGTATTGGGACGCCCCGTGGCCGTAAAGGTCATGCTGCCCCAATATGCGGAAGATGAGACCTTCACCAAGCGTTTCCGCCAAGAGGCCGCATCGGCAGCCAACCTGCAAAGCCCCTACATCGTAAACATCTACGACTGGGGCCAAGACACCGGTGGACAGTATTACATTGTCATGGAGTTTGTCCGTGGCGCCGATCTGAAGACCGGCATCACGCAGCGTGGTGCCATCAATCAGCGCAAGGTGGCCGAAATCGGCTCCCAGATTTGCCAAGCGCTCTCGGTTGCCCACAACCAGGACATCATCCATCGGGACATTAAGCCGCAAAACATCATGGTGCAGCCTGACGGCAACATCAAGGTGATGGACTTCGGCATTGCCCGCGCCAAAAATGCAGGCCTTACCCAGACGTCTAGCGTCCTGGGCACCGCCCATTACATCAGCCCGGAGCAAGCCCAAGGCAAAGAACTCGGGCCTTCCAGCGATATCTATTCGCTAGGCGTCGTCATGTACGAGGCTGCCACGGGCCAACTCCCCTTCGATGGCCCTGATGCCGTAAGCGTGGCCATGAAGCAGGTAAGCGAGCAGCCGGTCCCGCCGCGCGCCATCAATCCCGAGATTGACCCCACGCTTGAGGCGATCATCTTGAAGGCCATGGCCAAAAATCCCGCCGATCGCTTCACTAACGCACTTGAGATGCGCCGCGCCCTGAACGACTTTTTGGCCGGAAGGCCGGTAAGTGGGCTGAACACCAACGCCTTCGCAAACGCCAATACGCAATTCATCGGCGCTGCCGGCCTGAACAACCAGGCAGGCGCAACGCAGATCATGCCCAATGTTGATACCCCCATCACAAATAACGCCACCCGCAACGTCGTGTACAAGACGCCCACGGAAGAGCCGGAGCGCAAGAGCAGCACCGGCAAGATTATCGCCATCGTGGTGGCTATCGTTGCCGTTATCGCCTTGGGCGCCGCCGTGGCCATGTTCATACTGGGCGGAAGCGGCAACGTGAGCGTCCCCGACGTCACCAACCGCACGTTGGAGGAGGCTACCACCCTCATTACCGATCAGAAGCTGAAGGTGGGCGACGTGACCCGCACTAGCAGCAACACGGTGCCTGAGGGCAAGGTCATCAGCCAGGATCCCAAAGCTGGCACCCACACCGAGGAAGGCACGAAGATCAACCTGACGATATCTTCTGGCCCCGAGCAAGTAACGGTTCCAGACCTTACCGGCATGACCGCCGCAGAAGCCAAGTCAACCCTAACCAAGCTAGGCCTTACGGCCGAGGCGGGCAAGCCTGTGTATTCAAGCGAGGTAGAGGAAAACAAGATTGTCAGCCAAAGCCCCGCTGCAAATGAAAAGGTTGCCTCGGGCTCCACGGTTCAATATTGCCTATCCTTGGGCAAGGAGGAAATCACCGTTCCGAGCGTCATCAACACTGCGCAGGAAAGCGCTGTTTCCAAGCTTGAGGACTTGGGCTTTGTGGTTGAGGTGAAAACCGGCGAAAGCGACAGCGTCTCGAGCGGCTATGTTTACAAGCAGGAGCCTTCCAGCGGCAAGCTGGAGAGCGGACAGACCGTGGTCATCTACGTAAGCACCGGCGGCTCCAAGATCAACATTCCCAACGTGGTGGGCATGAACCTGAGCGCAGCCCTGAGCGCCATGCAGTCCGCCGGCTTCAACTGCAGCGTTGACGGCCCGCAAGACTCCAGCGCCGTGGTCATCAGCCAAAGCGATTACGGCACCGGAACATCCGGGCAATCCATTTGGCTGACAACCGAAAGCGGCTCTACTCCAACGCCTAGCCCCGGCAACACCAATACCAACACCAACGCTGATACTGGCGCTGGCTTCGGCGGCGGCCATTAAGTTCTAGCTGGCAACCCCACCAATAACGCAAGGGCTCGGCATTTGCCGAGCCCTTTTTGGTTGCAGACCACTTGCCCGGCGATGCCAGGCGGTTTCAGGGTACATATTTTGGCCTATAGCCCAGGGTACACATTTTTGCCTATAACCCCACATTCAAAAGGCAACAAAAAAAACGCCCGCAGGCGTTTAAAGAAAGTGGCGGAGAGCTGGGGATTCGAACCCCAGATACCCTTTTGGGGTATACTCGCTTAGCAGGCGAGCACCTTCGGCCTCTCGGTCAGCTCTCCGCACCATTAGCATCCATACGGCAGTTGCCTGCACGTATCAGGTGCAGTTTGCTATGATACCTTGAGCGCCAAAAAGTTGCAAGGATGCATTACCTCTGCATTCTGAACGGTTGAAGGATTGCCATGAAATTGCCCGCAGATCGCCTTCGCAAACTCGTGTTTGCGCTTGCTTTAGCCATCGCTGTTTGCAGCGTGGCATACGTGGGCCTTACCTGGTACAACCTCAACAAGCAGGAAACGGCGTCTGCCGTTAATCCCGCCATCAAGTCAAACACGGTCCTCCAAGTCGAAACCGACGCATCGGTGCACGCCACCGAGCAGCGCGTTTATTCCATCACCGAGGAAACCTCTTGCTTGGTTTGGAACCTGAACAACATGAAGAGCCGTTCCTACTTCACCATGGCTTCGGTGCGCGTTACCCAACTAGATGATCAAGGCCAAGCGCAGGACACCATTGAGCTTACAAAGACCCCCTTCAGCAATCTCTGGCGCACCTCTTCGCCCAGCCTCGATTTCGACGCGTACGCCATCGACTCGTCATGGCAACAGCTTTACCTCCTAACGCCTTTCTCCAAAGGCCAAGTCATGGTGACCATCGACTACAGCGTCAAGGAGGTCGCAGTCCCCTATCGTGATGTCAGCGAAGTCCTCTGGACCGTCGTCTCTGGCTCAAACACGCAAGCAACCACCGACGCCACGCTCTCGGTGGTGTTGCCCACCCCGGCTGACACGGAAGACGCCAGCCAAAGCGTGTATTCCTGGAGCCACGGACCAACGTCCGACGGCCCGCAAGTCTCTGAGGACGGCGTCGTCACCTACCATGTGGACAAAGTGGAGGTCTGGCAGTTCGCCGAGCTGCGCATCGATTTCCCCACCGGATGGATGACCAACCTTCCATCCAAGTACGCTTCAACCTACAGCAATCAATTGCGGCTGGAAAACATCCGGGAATACGAGGCCGAATGGGAGGACAGTTGGCATCTACGCTCCATAAACTCCTATTCCTTCGACATGGCGTTCATTGCCCTGTGCTTTGTCTTGCTGCTCTTCGCATTGGTGGTCTATCTTCGCCACGGCAAGCTGCGCCTGCCTGATTTCACGGGAGAGTACTGGAACAAGCCGCCGTACGTGGACGAAGCCATCCATCCTTCCTCCGTGGGGCAAATCTGGCGCTGGAACCGCCGCCGCATTTTTGACCTGCACGCCGGCCTCAACTATCTGGCCACCAAGAACGTCATTTCGGTTGAGCCCCTTTCCAACAACAGCAACGCCGGTTATCGCCTCACCCGTACTGGCACGGGCGAAGACAACCTGCGTCCCATTGACCAAGCCTCGCTTGCTTTCCTCTTTGAGGCCATAGCCAAAGGAAGCGACACCCTGACAACCTACAACCTGCGCGCTTTCAAGAAGAGCAGGCCCCAAGAGTATCGAGACGCCGTCAACGACTGGTATCGCGTCCTTATGGCCGAATTCGACGAGGACAAATACTTCGAGCCACGCAGCAGGCGTTGGCAAACACGCCTGCTGATCTTAGGAGTTCTCATCATAGGGTTGGGATTTGCCCTGTATGCCCTCTTCAACCACCCCGTTTTGCCCTTCACGGGGACGGCTAGCGGGTTGGCGATAATCCTAATTGCCAATTACCTTCCGCGTCGCACGCCTTTAGGCAACAACATCATCGCCCGCGCGAAGGCTCTGCGCAATTGGATTTGCGATGACGTGGGCGAGGAGCTGACGGTAGACGCTCCGTCCTTGAGCGCGCTTTTCCCCTATGCGTGCCTTTTCGACCGCAAGAAGGACCTCCTGCACCGCGCTGACGCCTTCCTGGCCGAAGACCAACGCGTAGATCTTGATAGCCTTGATGACGAAGACCTGCTATGGCGTTGCTGCTATGTCACAGCGCTTCTTGCTAACGAAGAACCCAAGGATGGCAAATAGATGTCTACCAACGAAAATATCACGCTTATCGGTATGCCTGGCGCTGGCAAGTCCACCCTCGGCGTGGTGCTAGCCAAAATTCTAAACTACCAATTTCTTGACGCCGACCTGCTGATCCAGCAGACCTGCGGAAACACCTTGCAAACCCTTATTGACCAGCAAGGCATCGAGGGCTTTCTCCAAACGGAAAACGACATTCTGTGCTCCATCCAAACCGACGGCCCCACCATCATTGCCACCGGTGGCAGCGCCATCTATTCAGAAGAGGCCATGCACCATCTGGCCAGCCTTGGGAAAATCGTCTACCTGAAGATCTCATACGACGAGCTGAAAGTGCGCCTGGCCGATTTGCAGGAGCGCGGCGTCGTCATGAAAGGCGGCGTAGGGATGAGCCTGCGGGAGCTCTTCGACGAGCGGCGCCCCTTATATGAGCGCTACGGCCAGATAGTGGTAGATGTGGACGATTTGTCCATTACGGCTGCAGCGAGGAAGGTTGCCGCCGCTTTAGCTTAAGCGTGGTAGAATACCCATTGCTGCCCCCGTAGCTCAGGGGATAGAGCGTCGGTTTCCTAAACCGTGCGTCGGATGTTCGAATCATCTCGGGGGCACCAGAGAACGCCCGAAGGCCGTGCTACGTGCGCGGCCTTCTGATTTGCGGGCGGGAGATGAGAACACCCGCAGGGTGGAGATGAGCGAGCGCGCAGCGCGAGCCATGCAGGGAGCGGCGCGCAGCGCCGCGAGTCGCAATCATCTCGGGGGCACCAGAGAACGCCCGAAGGCCGTGCCGCGTGCGCGGCCTTCTGATTTGCGGGCGGGGGATGAGAACACCCGCAGGGTGGAGATGAGCGAGCGCGCAGCGCGAGCCATGCAGGGAGCGGCGTCGGTAAGGAAAAATTGCAAATTTTGGACAAAAAAGCCGCTTGGAAGATGCGCGGAGCCCTATCGAAGTGCCCAAACATCTTCCAAACGCGATTTTTGTCCACTTCGAGTTGCTACTCGTCTTCCAAACGGCTTTTTTGTCCCTTTCGAGCGCGGATTCATCTTCCAAACGCGATTTTTGTCCAGGATTTTGAAAATTAGCTTACGAGTTTTGGCTCCCAGCGGAAGAAGCGCTGCAAGAATAAGCGGATCGCAAAAGGAAAGCCCGCCGAAGCGGGCCTTCCATTGCTGCTCTATGCGGTGGCTGCGGCTGCGGGACTATTCCCCGTGGCCAGCGTCCTCGTCGCCGGAATCGTCATCGGAGTCATCCCCCGAATCGTCGTCATCGGAGTCGTCCTCGTCGTCTTCGCCGTCGTCATCGTCGCCCGAATCGTCGTCATCGTCATCGTCGCTGTCGTCCTTCTTCTTGTTGTCGTCGGACGACTCGGGCTTCGCGCCGCGGCTGATGTAGATGGTCACGGTCTCGCCGGGCTTCAGCTTGGTGTCGTAGGGCTCCTGCCAGTACACGGTGCCTTCGGCGGCGGAATCGTAGTTGCGCTGAATTTCCACGTTGAAGCCCTTGCCCTCAAGCTTTTCGATGGCGTCTTCCTCCGAATACCCCATCATGTTGGGAACCGTGATGGTTTCCTGGCCAAGGGAAAGCACGTACACCACTACG
>R19__coassemble_344_pt1 | contig 22722 bp, 15 predicted proteins | sample R19__metabat2_low_PE_004 | metagenome-assembled genome bin R19
TGGCGGCACGCACCTTGGCGGCCTTCTCGGGGTCCATGGCGGCAAGCTTGGCCTCGAAGGCTGCATCCTCTTCCGCCTGCTTCTCCGCAGCAGCCTTCGCCTTCTTGGCCTCCATGGCGGCACGCACCTTGGCGGCCTTCTCGGGGTCCATGGCGGCAAGCTTGGCCTCAAACTCGGCGTCCTCATCGGCCGGAGCAGCGGCTTCCGCAGCAGCCTTAGCCGCCTTGGCCTCCATGGCGGCGCGCACCTTGGCGGCCTTCTCGGGGTCCATAGCGGCAAGCTTGGCCTCAAGCTCGGCGTCCTCGTCGGCGGCCTGCTTGGCCTTCGCCTCCTTGGCAGCCTTAGCCTCCTTGGCGGCCTTAGCCTTAGCGGCCTTCTCCTTAGCGGCCTTCTTGGCGGGGCTGATGATGGTCATCGGCTCCTTTTGGGCCAGCGCGTAGAAGTTGCCGCCGAAGTCGATGGCAATATTGGCAATGTTGAGGCCGAACAGGTCGTGCGCCTCGTTCTCGAAAACGAAGGCGCTGAAGAACAGATCCGAGATGCTCGGAACGGTGTCTTCCTTCGTTAGGCCCTTGACGGTGTAGTTCTCAAGCGTACCGTCCCCCATGAAGGAATGGATGAGGTCGATGCCCTGTTCGGTGAGGACGCACATGGTCTGCACGTAGCGGTAGCCCGAGACCTTCTTCGCCTGCGCGATGTCATGCATCTGGCTCAGCGTGATTTCGGTGAATGTTTCGGTGGTGGCCATTACTCCTCCCCTCTGTCTTTCGTAACTTTCATGTTCTTGGACTTCTCGTCTAAGGCCGCGATGCCCTGGACGACGGCGTCGATGATGCTTTCGGGGCGGACAGCGCAGCCGGGGGCGTACACGTCCACGGGAATAGCCTTGTCCACGCCGCCGAGCACGTTGTAGCAGTCATGGAAGATGCCGCCGGTGCAGGCGCAGATGCCGCATGCAACGACAACCTTAGGCTCCAGCATCTGATTGTAAATCTCCTGGATAACCTTGATGTTTTGCTCGTTGACGCTGCCGGTCACCAAGAAGATGTCGGCATGCTTGGGGTTGCCGGTGTTGATGACGCCGAAGCGCTCGGCATCATAGCCCGGGCAAAGGGCCGCCAGCACTTCGATATCACAGCCGTTGCAGCTGGAACCGTCGTAGTGGATGACCCACGGTGATTTTGATGCGAATGCCATGCGTACCCTCCTTTACAGAATAGCCAAAATCAGAATGTTGACGCCGCCGCACACCAGGGCGACGATCCAAGACCACTTGAGCATGGCTTGCCACTTCACGCGCGCGAAGTTGTTGTCGATCCAGATTTCCAGGAAGTAGACAACCAGGCACACGACCACGGCCAAAATGATGGACAGCGGGTTGCCCCAGATGAAGAAGAGGCCGACCCAACCCAAGAACAGGACGTTCTCATACCAGTGCATGACCTCGACCTTGGCCAAGGTGGGACCGGACATCTCGGTGGTTACGCCACGGACAATCTCTTGGTGGGCATGGTGGCTCATCGACAGGTCAAACGGCGACTTGCGCAGCTTGATGGTAAGGATGAACAGCAGGCCCACGAAGGCCAGCCAGATATAGGCAATGGAGGGAAGCCACAGGCTGAAGGCGTCGCCGGAGTTGAAGCTGCCCGTAGCCATGTAATAGGCCACGGCAAACAGCAGCACCATGGGCTCATAGGCCATGACCTGCAAGGTCTCGCGGTGCGCGCCAATCTCGGCATAGGGGCTTCTGGTGCTGTAGGCAGCGATGATGAAGAACAGGCTGCACAGCGTGATGATGAAGGCGCACATGAGCACGTTGCCGCCACCATAGAAGATACCGCCTGCCAGGATGGCCATGACCAAGGCGCAGGTGATGTAGACACCTTCCACGTTGTTGACGTGCGCATGCTCCTTGCCGAGCAGCTTGCGCACATCGTAGTAGGGCTGCAACAGCGGAGGCCCGACGCGCCCCTGCATGCGAGCAGAGATCACGCGGTCAAGGCCGGCAAGAAGACAGCCGACAATGGGGGCAAGGATGGCGAAGGCAACCGTGCCGATGAGAATGTTCAAAAGCATGATGTCTTCCTCCTTACATGAACAGGCTGATCAAGGCGTAGGCGAAGCCAGCGACGATGATCAAGGTCGTAGAGATATGGGCAGGGGTGGTCAGAAGCTTCTCGCCGAAGTACTTCTCCATGTACCAGTTGCGGGCGGAAGCCTCGTTGGAGCCGGAGAGACTGTTGCGATACGTACGGGCCGCGTTGTCGACGCTGATGCCCGCCATGTAGGCGTCAACCTTCTTCGCCTTGGAGGTGCGCTCCAAACCCAGGAACAGCACCACGATGACCAAGGCCGAAAGCACGGCGGCTATGATCAGGTTGTCGTCGGTGATGGCCTGGCCGTCAAGCACGTACACGGAAGCAACGTAGGGCTCGACCACGAACTGGGAGATGATGGGCAGCCCGATGCAGGCAACCATGATGAGCACCACCATGGTAAGCATGGCGGCCCATTCGCTCTTATGAACGGTCAGCTCCACGTTTTCGGGCTGGCCGGCAATGCCGGAAAGCTTGCCCATCCACTTGGCCCAGAACATGAAGGTTGCGGCAGAGCCGAAGGCCAAAAGCAGAATGAGGATGATTTGGTTGGTCTCGACGAAGGAGACAAGCGTTGCCCACTTGGCAAGCAGCATGCCGAACGGCGCGATGAACATGCACATGATGCCCAGCATCATGAAGCGGGCCAGGCGCGGCATGCGCTCAAACAGCAGGTCCATGTCCTCGATGTTGCGGCTGCCGATATGATGCTCGGCGGTGCCGACGCACAGGAACAGCAGGGACTTCGCGATGGCGTGGAACAGGATCAGGAAGGAAGCGGCCCAAACGGCCTCAGGCGTTCCGACACCGGCGCAAGCCGTGATGAGGCCCAGGTTGGCGATGGTGGAGTACGCAAGAACGCGCTTGGCATTGCTCTGGCTGATGGCCATGCAGCTGCACAGCAGGAAGGTCAGGCCGCCAATGAGCACCACCATGGTGGACGGAATGGGGCTGACAGCCAACACAGGTGCAAGCTTGACCAGCAAGAAGACGCCGGCCTTGACCATCGTTGAGGAGTGCAGCAAGGCGCTGGTGGGCGTGGGTGCCACCATGGCGCCCAGAAGCCAGGTGTGGAAGGGCATCTGCGCGGCCTTCGTGATGCCCGCGAAGGCAAGCGCCGTCACAGCCAGCGTGGTCGCTTCGGGGAACAGGATGCCCACCGCCAAAAACTCCTGCAGCGAAAGCGTTCCGATCTGGATGGCGCAGCAGAACAGCGCCACCACAAATCCGATGCCGCCGGCCAAGTTCATGATGATCTGGCGGAAGGCGTTGTTCAGGGCTTCCTCGGTGCGCGTATAGCCGATAAGCAGGAAGGAGCAGACCGTCGTGATCTCCCAGCCGGTGAACAGCCAGACCAGGTTGTTGGAGAACACGATGACAAACATTGCCGACAGGAACAAGAACATCAGCCCGAAGAAGAACGGGCGGCGGTCCTTTGCGCCTTCAGGCTCGTGCTTCTGGAAATCCTTCATGTAGCCCAAGGCATACACGCAGATGCCACTGCCGACGACGCCGATGATGAAGGTCATCAGCAGCGACAGCTGATCGAAGTACAGGCCGTATTCAACCTCGATGCCATGGGCGAACCCAAGTTCGAACACCAAGGACAGCACAACCTGCACGACGGCCAGGATGCCAGCCCATATGTTCTTGAAGCGGACAGCGAAGTATAGGATGACTGCAGCGATGAGGATGCCGATGCCGGTGCACAGGTAGTCGACCACCCCCGAGGAAAAAGCGAAGGCAACGTAGCCCGCGCTCAGGTTCAAGGCAACCATGGCAATGGACGCAACGCCGATGATGATGGCGCCGCCCACGACGAGCACATCTCGCACCGCATCATTGTTGATGATGAACAGCAAGATGGCTATTACCAACGGGAAGCCGATAAGAAAGCCCATCAAAGCCAAACCAAACCCCTCCTTTTCTTTGTACGTGGAAAACAAGACAGGAAAATTCCATCTATGCAATGTATCAAAGAGACGCATTGGAAAGATTGTTCTATTCGTCTGGGGCCATCCTCCCTCGGTCAACGGGTCGTTTTAAGGCTCATCGTCAAAGCCAGCGGGTTGTTTGGGGCGGCGAGCGGCGTTTTGACAAACGGCGCTTTGTCAACTGCCGGTTGACCTACGCGGCGCTCCCCTTCCCTAAAGTGAGCCTTGTCAGCAAGGACAACCCTTAAGGAGGACACCATGGAAAGCAACGCAACCAACAACACCGCAAGCAACACCGAGCTCGTCTTCATCGTGGATCGCAGCGGTTCAATGTGCGGGCTTGAGGCCGACACGGTCGGCGGCATCAACTCGGTCCTTAAGGCCAACCGCCAGCTGCCAGGGCAAGTAACCGTGTCTACCGTGCTCTTCAACACCAATACCGAGGTGTTGCACGACCGCATACCCATCGGACAGGTGAAGGACATGGAGCAGCGAGACTTCGTGCCGTCCGGGTGCACCGCCCTGCTCGATGCGGTCGGTGGCAGCATCAAGCACATCGGGCGCGTGCAGAAGTACATGCCCGAAGGCTACAAGGCCGACAAGGTGATCTTCGTCATCACCACCGATGGTTACGAGAACGCAAGCCGCCTTTACAGCTACGCAGAGGTCAAAGGCCTTATTGAGCAGAAGACCGAGGAAGGTTGGGAGTTTCTGTTCCTGGCGGCAAACATCGACGCCGCGGCCGAGGCTGGCAAGCTTGGCATTGCCGAGGATCGCGCCGTTGACTACATTCCCGACGCGACAGGCAGCAGCGCCATGTTCGGGTCGGTCGCGGACGCCACCTGCTGCATGCGGCAGGCCCCCCGCACCCGCATGGACGGATCCTGGCGCGAGAAGGTCTTCCATGACCGCAAGAGCCGCAAGAAGTAACCAGGCGTAAGCAAGAAGCCTGCTGGGTACGTGCCAAGCCGGCAAGGAGGAAGCCAGGCGTGCAATCTTTTGCATGCCTGGCTTTTTTGCGGCTGAGGCGTGGCCGCGGGCGTTAGGGGTTGCGCTTGGCCGGGGATCGTTGGCGTGGCCCCAAACGGAAGTTATCCGGCGTTTTTGGCCAGGTGGTCACAAGAAGGCGGCCCCTCTGGCGCCAGCGCTCCCCAGGGCAACAGGCGGCCGGGCCCGCTTTGGGCAGCAAGCCAGCCCCAATATATCCAGGACCTGTCCCAAAATCGTTCGTAGTTATCCCAAAAGAGGCGCGCGCTTCAGCAAAACCCCAGGTCGCGTTTTTCCAGGCGTGCGCGAGGCAATAACTACGAACGATTTTTTCAGACACGCCTCGTACAAAGGGCGGCTTATGCGCACAGGATGCCCCCAAACGGAGGTTATCCGGCGTTTTTGGCCAGGCGGCCACAAAAAGGCGGCCCCTCTGGCGCCAGCGCTCCCCAGGGCTAAGGGCAGCCGGCCCCGCAACCGGAGCGTTCCCATCCACCCATAGCCAAGCGCCCCTGTCGGACAGCCGCCAAAGTGCCGCCGACCACCCGCTGCGGAAAAGCCACTGCAGGGCAGTCCCAAAAATCCACATTTCGTTCGATTGACTACGAACAGTTGTTCGTTCATCATCAAAGGCGGAAGGAGGGGCACTCAACCATGATCTATGGCAGCCGCAAGCGCATGACAAGGCATTACGTCAGAGTCGTTGCTCTGCATGAGCTTGACGGCCACTTGGTGCCGCTGCAAATACTGTGGGACGACTTTCGCCGCTTCGACGTGAGCGTCATCGGCCACCCGCGGCGGGAACGCACGCTCACCCACGGCTTCGCCATCCGCCATGACGTGATGATCGGTGGCCAAAGGCGCATCCTATGGCATGACAACCAGGGGTGGTTCGTGGAAGTGCCCGAAGACGGCAACAACGCAACCGCGAACGGAACCGATCCGCGCCGCGCCGATGTCCCCTGCTAGGTCAAGCCTGCGCCACGCCCCGTCACTCGCGTCAAGCTGCGGCCCTACCCAACCAGCAAGGGCTGGTCGAAGGCGAAAAGCGCCTCGTTGATGGCGAAGATGTCATAGTTGCCTTCACGGATGAAGAATTCAACGATCACGTCAAAGCGGCTGCTATGTGAAAGGGCGAAACCTGCCCGCCCGATAAGATCCTGCGTCTCGGCAAGGGAAAGCTCCAGCGCGACGCACAGGGCCAGCGCCGTGCGCTTGGTGGGCTTGTAGGCGGCGTCCGAGCGGATCTTGGAGAAAAGCTGCCGGCTCATGTTCGCACGCTTGTACACCTCGGAGTCCTTCAGCCCCTTCCGGTCAATCAACGCCAAAAGCGTGACGGAGAAGGGCTCGTCCAAGGAAGAAAGCAGCTCCTCCAGACTACCCGCGCCCGAATCGCAAATACCCGGCTTAGCTGCCTCCTCAAGCGCATCAAGCGCAGCCTCCGCTTTTCCCCTGCTCAGCGGGGAAAGCGAAGGCAAACGGAAAGCATGGTCAGGCTGAGCCTGAGCCGGCGCCGGCGCGAAAGCCGCCGAAGCCATCGGCTGAGAAGAGCCCGAATAAGAGCCCGCGGAGAGCATGGCGCCATCCTGGGCATCGCCCTCGAAGAGGGACGCCCCGCAGCGCGTGCAGAAGCGCAGATCAGGGTCGATCTCACATCCACAAACAGGACAGAAACGCAAAGCAGAGCCGCCAAAGCGATCGCGCGATTCGCCCCGTTGCTCAATACGCGATTGCTCGTGCTGCTCGACATAGGTGTCGTCGATGTATTCGGCAACCCGCCCATAAAGCTCCGAAGTGGCCCGCATCGCACGCTGGTCATACACCACCAGCGTGATGTCCAGGTCGGCTTCGGCAAGGCACGCCTTTATGGCCTCCAAGCCCACCTCAAGGGAAATCTCAGCGGGGCAACCATAGCTGCCAGCCGAAAGCAGCGGAAGGGCAATCGAGGCGCACCCAAGCTGAAGGGCCAGCTCAAGCGAAGACCGGTAGGCATCACGCAGAACCGAACAAGCAGCCTGCTTGTCATCGAAGTCGTTCCATGCAGGCCCGACGGTGCAGATCAGATGCTTGGCGGGAAAGGCGAAGGCGGGCACGGCAACGGAGCTCCCTGCCGCGCAAGAGCCAATCTGGCTGCAGGCTTTCTGGACCCGGCGCAGCCCCGCGATCAGGGCAACCTCGTATCCGCACCCGCCAGTAATATGCAGGGAGCGATTGCTCGGCAAAACGACGGCGTCAGCTGAGACGTTGACCAAGTCGTCACGGACAATGGTAAAGGGCATGGGTCCTCCTACAGAAACGTGCGATAGTCAGCCAGGTTTTCACGCAAAAGGCGCGGAATGTCCAGATGGTAGGGGCATTTTGCCACACAGGCCCGACACTCGGTGCACCCCTCGATGCGCCTCATGCGCTCCTGCCAATCGGGGCTGAGCCAGCCTTGGGTGGGCATGCGGCGAAGAAGCATGTTCATGCGCGCCGCCTGGAAGATGGGGATTTCCTGCGGGCAAGGCATGCAGTAGCCGCAGCTGCGGCAAAAGCCGCCAGCCAAAGAGGCGCGGTCGGCATCGATGACCGCCTGCGCCTTCGCGTCAAGCGTCACGTCCTGGTCCATGAACGCAAGCCATTCCTCAAGCTCAGACGCGCGTTGAACGCCCCAAATAGGGAGCACGTCATATTGGCTCACAAACGCCATGATGGCATGGGAATCGGTCAAAAGCCCGCCCGCCAGCGCCTTCATGGCAATGAAGCCCATGCCGGCCTTGGCGCAGGCCTCAGGCAAAGCCAACTCACGGTCGGAGGAAAGGTAGCTGAACGGATATTGCAGCGTCTCATACAGGCCGCTCTCCACCGCCTCATAGGCAACATCCGCCGAATGCGTGGTGATGCCGATATGCCGAATACGCCCCTGGGCCTTCGCCTCAAGCATGCACTCATACATGCCCGTGCTATCCCCCGGCCGAAACACCTGCCCCACGTTGTGGAACTGGTACAGATCAACGCAATCCGTGCCGAGCGCGGCCAGGGAAGCCTGCAGGTCAGCCCAAAAGGCATCGGGCGTAGTTGCCTGCGTTTTGGTTGCTACGTAAAGCTGGTCCCACCTGCCGGCAAAGGCAAGCCCCATCTTGTGTTCGCTGTCGGAATAGGCCCGAGCGGTGTCGAAGAAGCGCATGCCGCCGTCGAAGGCGCGCCGCAAAAGAGCGACGGCCTGGTCATCGCTAATGCGCTGTATGGGAAGGGCCCCGAAGGCGTTCTGCGGCACCTGAATGCCGGTCGATCCAAGGCAAATCGTTCTCATGGCTTGTCCCCTCTTGCAATTGCCCGCACGCGCTCGCGCATCCTCACTCTACCAATAAGCGGCCCTTCACGCAAAAGGGGCCCAGGTTACCCCCAGGCCCCAGAAAGCAAGCCTCGGGCCTACTCCTTGCTGATGATGCCGTTGTTGATGGCATTCATCAACACGCTAGCCATGGTGGCACGGTTAACGTTCACCAAAGCATCAACATAGCGGACGTTGTTGCGGTTGGCGCCCTTGACAAGCCCTGTGTTCAGGCCCCACGCAACGGCATCGGTGGCCCAGCTGGATACACTGGACGCGTCAGGCATGCCGTTCAAAAGGCTGGTGTCAGCACCCTGAACGGTTGCGCCGCAGAACTTCTCAGCCGCATTTGCCACGATGGCACACAGCTGCTCACGAGTAATGGTGCCCTCGGGGTCGAAGTAACGCGTGCCGTCAGCGTTCTTCTTGCCGTTGATGACGCCATTCTCAACCGCCCAGTTGGCTGCACCCGTGTAGAAGGCGGCATCGGACACATCGCTCATGCCGGTCTGGTTGGTGGCGGAAGCGCTGTCATAGCCAGCAGCTTCGTCAGCGGCAAAGTAACGCCACAGGATGACAGCAGCCTGCGCGCGGGTCAACGTATCTCCCACACCGTAGTACCCATTGTTGTAGCCCGCTATCAGGCCCAAGTCAGCCGCCGCATAGATGTTGTCGTAATACCAAACTTTGGAATCGGTCACGTCGGCAAAGGTGCCGCTCCAGGCCCAATCGTCCACCTGGTCGGAGCAGACGGCCACGCCGCCTTCAAAACCCTGAGCGACAACAGTGTTGCTGGTCTTGTCCAAATGCACGTTTTCCCACACGAAAACGCCGTCCTGCAGCTTGGCGCCAGCACCCAGGCTCTGGCCGTTGACGGTCAGTTCCACCGAATCGCAGTTGGAATACACCTTGACCTGCGTCTCAAGGGCGTTGCGGTCGGTGAAGCGTCGGGACGTGATGTAAGTGAACAGGTCCTCATCGTTCCAGTTGGCCTTGTACAGGTAGAAAGCGTCCTTCTTGGTTTGGCGGTCGGCCGTAACCAAGCCCTTGGTGTTCAAGCGCGTGGTGCCGCCTTCGTTGCGATAGCAGGAGAAGTCATACATTGCCCACACGAAAGCAGCCCAGATCTTATCAGTCCCGGTGATGTTGTTGGTTTCGTCACCGTAGAGATACATGATGTCCGCCTCATGGAGGAAGGCCTGGAACTCCTCGGGATGGAAATTGCCCGTTGACTGGTAGGTGCCGTTTTCGCCATAGGAGAAATTCTCATCAATGACGGCATGCTGATTCACGTTGGCACCCGCGCCGTATTCGGTCAAGACATAGGAAACCTTGCTCGACGATGCGCTCAAGATGCTTTCGTAATTGTCTATGGACCTGGTAAAGTTGCTCGGCACATCCTTCAACTGAGCTTCACGCGTGCCGGTATAGGTTGCGCCATACCAGCCACCGTAGATGTTGAATCCCGCAACGTCTATGTCGGAGCTATCCGTGGTCCAGGTAGCAGCCTCCTCCATGAAGCTTTGCTTGCTGAGAAGAGCCTCTCCCACCATGCGTGAGGGGTCAAGCTCCTTCACGGTCGAAGCCAGCTGCACCATGAATTTGGCAAGCTGCTCAGGCGATGCCTGCGTTGGGTAATACGTCTGATATTGAGGGTAAACGTTTACTTCGTTCTCGATGCCCCAAATGATGATGGAAGGATGGTTGTACCCCTGCTTCACCATTTCACGGGCACTCTGCAGGCAGTTTTCCTTGAAGGTGTCGGTCTCAAGCATGACCAGGTAGAAGGGAATCTCACACCACACGACGATGCCGTATTGGTCGCACAGGTCATATATGTACTGCGAATGCGGGTAATGGGAGGTGCGCAAGGCGTTGGCGCCCATCTCCAGGACGTCCATAATATCGGCCTTGTGCTGCTCGTCGGAAACGGCGTTGGTCTGCGCGCCGAATTCCTGATGCATGCCAACGCCGCGCAGCTCGTATTCCTTGCCGTTCAGGTAGAACGTGTCACCGTCAACGTTGTATTCCCTGAAGCCGACCCTGGTTGACTCGGTATCAACCAGGGCGTCACCCACGTACAGATTGACCTCAGCCGTGTACAGATACGGGTCATCCGTTCCGTTCCAAAGGTGAGCATTGGCCACCTTGATGGCGGAAAGATCGACCTCGGATGCAACGGCAGATCCGCTGGTGGCGTCAAGCTGCTTCTTGGCGGTTCCCACCTGATTGCCCTCGGCGTCAAGCAGATTTGTCTCAACGCTGATGTTGCTGCCTTCTGCAATGGCGCTGAAGTCATAGTCGACCATCACGCGGGGCTCAAGGGTTGCCGTGCCGCTGGAAAGGTCAACCGAGGAGTCCATATAGATGCCCTTGGAGCCTTCGTCCTGGACGGAGATGCTGGCGGCCTTGTCAACGATGACCAGGTTGACATCGCGATAGATACCCGCCCAATGCGTGAAGTCGGAGTTGACCGGCATGGTGTCGAAGCTGATGTTTTGCACCTCAACCTTCACCGTCACGGTTTTCTTGTCGGCACAACCGTTAGTAATGTCGATGGTGAAAGCAGTGAAGCCGCCCGTATGGGTGCCCATCAGCTCATCGTCGACGTACACCTTGGCAATTTTGTTGACGCCGTCAAAACGAAGCAGCAGCTGCTTGCCGGCGTAATCAGCAACATCGACCTTCTTCTCATACGTGCACGTCTTCACGTTTGCGTACAGGTTATACGCAGATTTCATGCACTCCCAGCTATGGGGAACCGTTACCGTTTGGACGCCTTCGACGTCCGGGTCGGTGAATGACCATTCGCCGTTCAGGCTTACCTCGGTCTTGGCCAGCGCGGACTCCCCCTGGGTTGCAGCCTGGATTGCCGCAGCGTCAGCAGTTGAAGCCTGTCGGTCGATCGGCTGAGCGAAGGCGCCCAAGGGAATCATCATGACGCAAAGGGCACCCGCTAGGACCCCTCGCAATACCTTTGAGCCGAGTTTGGTTGCTAAGCGCATGCTTTTCTCCTCCCACGTTTAAACAACACAGGGCAACGATAACATGCTTCAAAACAGGAGAGAGGGAGCTTTCTGCCAGGGGGTTCACGTCCCTTTGAACGGTTTGCCTACCTTGAGGACATGTCGAAAAGACGCAGCGTTTCCTGCCGAAGCTCCTGACGGCGAAGATGGGCGCATTCCGCCGGACTGCCGTTCGCCCAAGCAGGAAGACAGCTAGAGGCAGGCACGCCAGCCGCTGCCAACGCGTACTTCGCAGCGCTCTCCCCTGCCCGTATGCCAAACACCAGCGCGTTCGCGCTTGAAAGACCGCCGACGCGATCGGCGCCGTGCATGCCACCTGTGCACTCCCCGCACGCATACAGGCCTGGCACGTTCGTCCCCGCGGCTTCGTCAACCAAGATGCCGCCGTTGGACGCCTGGGCGCGCAGGCCAAGGCGAAGGGGTTCGTCGGCCTTCACCCCATAAGCGTACTCCAGCCAGTCACAGTAAGTCTTTACGAATTCAGGGGCAGGATTTGCTGGCTCTATCTTTATCGGCAAGCCATCTTCGCCAGCATTCAAAATGGCCCGGTCAACGGCGTATGACGGCAAGCGTTTGGTTGTGGGGCCATAGCCGCTGCGCATTTCCAGCACCTCTTGCAGGGCCATGCCCGATTCACGTTCGATCCATTCCTGGACGTCTTGCGCCACGCTCACCTGCCGAAACATCTTCTCGTTGAAGACAACGCCGTCAACGGGACTCACGATGGTGGGCATGTACTGCAGGCAGTCAAGGTTCACCACACGTGCGCCGCACGCCACGGCCATTGCCTGGGCCGTTGCCGTGTTGTCGGGCCCGGCAATGTGTCCTTCAAAGGCCGACGCTATTCCACCCGTAGCCAAAACAAGGGACTTCGCCTGCACCAGCACAAAATCCTGCGCGCGATGTTCGAAGGCGACCACGGCGCTTACGCCTCCTCGGTCATCCTGCAGAATGTCCATCAGCTCATAGCGCTCAAAGACCGTTACGCCCAAGGCGCGAATGCGAGTGCCCAGTGCCTTGCGCCAAGACTCCCGCTCAAGGCCGCGCCAACGCCTGTGCCGCACGTCGAAGCACGGGATGTATTCCTTTTCGCCTTGCGCCTGGGCGCTCGGTTGCCTGAAGGTGACGCCCCAAGACTCGGCACGCGCCACCGCAGGTTCTATGCCGGACACAAAGCTTCTGACCAGGTGCTCTTCCGCCCTGCCTTGCCCTATGGCCATGATTTGCCGCACCAGGGACTCTTCCTGGCCTTGCGCACCCGCAGACACCAGGCCCATCCCCCACGTGGAAGAAGCGAAGCTTGAGCCCGAAAACAATGGGCCATTGCTTAAGATTGCCACCCGCAGCCTCGGATCGGCCTCCGCGGCGCTGACCGCAGCGGAAGTGCCCGCAATGCCGGAGCCTACAACCACCACATCATATGCTGCAATTTCTCGCATGGACATCAGCTAGCTTAACGGCAACTACGCGGCAAATGGTGACACCCCTGACACCCTAAGATGCCCGATACGCCCAAACCCGAATGGTGTTATAGCCTTCGTAGTCCACGTCGAGCGTCACTCCGTCGGCATTCTTGCCATAAAACGAATCATTGGCGCGGCGATAGTCCACGTTGAAGCCGGCGTTGATGCACTCATCAACATAGCTGCTCCACTGCTCGCGCGTGACATTGCCCACATACACGCTGAAGCTGTCTTCCCTGTCGGAAAGCCCGTAGCCCTCCAGCGAAGGCGGAACGGGAACGAGCGATGCCAGCCCGCTTGACGGCCAAGAAATGGCCTGCAAGGTCTTCGGCGCGGAAACATCAATGTCAATTTCCGCGCTAGAGGAATAAATCCAAATGCTGACCTTGTAGCCTTCAGCGTTATAGGCCTCATAGCGGGATGAGGTGGTATCGGGATCTATGGTGTAGCCAGCAGCCTTGCAGGCCTCAATGTAGGCAACGCCGTCGAAGCCGTCCGAGGACACGTCCACGCTGAAATCCGTTGAGGTGTTGGATTGAATGGTGCCCTTGGTGGCGCTCGGCGTCGGAATATGAGTGGCCAGCCCCGAGGTAGGCCACTCAAGCGTTGCCGTCAGCTTATCCTTTTGCCGCTGCTGGTAATCCGCCTCGTCAAGGGCGGACATTACCACCGAAATACCAACCAGCACCGCTATGATGACGCCAATCACGCATGCGATTTTCTTGACCGTGTTCTTAGCGCCATTAGCTACGTCTTGCCGCGCCTTGCGTGACTCGGCCCTTTTCTGCGCCTCAGCCTCCAGGTCGGCCTTCTTCTTCAGATAGTCAATGTGGGCAAGCTCGACCTCTTTGTCATCAAGGCTGTTCAGGCGCTCAGCCGTGGTTTCGTCTAAAGCCCGCTGGGCACCGCAAAAGGGGCAGACAAGCAAAAGCTTGTCCTCGTCCAGATGCATGGCGCCATGGCACTCGGGGCATTCGAATACGGTCTCGTCGCTCATCATCGTCTCCTTGAAGAGGTGATAAAACCAGGGCGCTTACGTTTTGGCGCCCCGGCCTGGGCTTATACCAAGCAGGCGTCCAGTTGGGCCTCAATGTCAGCACGCACCATGTCGCGCCCGATAAAGACCAACTTCGTGCGGCGGTCGCCAATCTGCGGGTCCCAATCGTCGAAGACCTCAGGCGCCTCGCGGCGCACCTGCTCCTGCTCCTCAGGCGTGGCGGCAGCCACCCAAAGTCCGTTCTCGCTCATGTAGAAGCGGTGGCCCGCCTGCTCAAACACGAAGCACATGTCGTTGTCGGTGGTGCACCACAGCAAGCCCTTGCAACGGATGACGCAGCTAGGCCAGTTGCTCACCAGGTCGCCCAGCTTGTCGATGTCAAAGGGGCAGCGGCGCTCATACACGAAGGTGGTGATGCCGTATTCGGCCACGTGGTCATGGCCTTCCTCGTGGTCGTGGCAGTGGCCGCACGTGCAGCCTGGGCCATGCTCATGCTCGTGGTCATGGTCGTGCTCGTGCTCATGATCGTGGTCATGGTCATGATGGTGATGATGCGCATGAGCCTCATGCTCGTCGTGCTTGGCATTATGCTCGTCGGGGTGCTCCAAGGCGTCAGCCCACACGGCGCTGTCATAGACGCCCTCGAAGCTGAAGCGACCGGTGTTCAAAAGCTCGGTCAGGGGGATGTCGCCCTTCACGGCCTCGATGATGACGGCATCCTTCTGCAGGCCGCGCACCAAGGCCTTAAGCTCGGCCATCTGCTCGGGCGTCACCTGGTCGGCCTTGTTCATGACCAGCGTGGAGCAGAACTCAATCTGCTGGATGAGCAGGTTGACGATGTCGTCTTCTTCGGCGTCCTCATCTACCAAATCCTTGCCACCGTTGAACTCATCGAACATGCGCGCGCAGTCAACCACGGCAATGATGTTGTCCAGAGCCATGGGCGCATCGCCGTCCTCGCCCGCTTCGCAGAAGGCAGAGATGGTGTAGGCAATGGGCATGGGCTCGCAGATGCCGGATGCTTCGATGATGATGTAATCGAAGTCACCCGAATTGGCCAAATCCTGCAGCTGCTTTGCCAGGTCATCGGCCAAAGAGCAGCAGATGCAGCCGTTGGTCATGGGGATAAGGCTGTCGTCGTATTCCGTGACGGCGCCGGTGGCGGCAATCAGGTCGGCATCGATGTTGACCTCTCCGATGTCATTGACGATAACCGCAGCGCGAATGCCTTCGGTGTTTCCCAGGATGTGGTTGAGCAAAGTGGTCTTCCCGGCGCCCAGATAGCCGGTGATCATCGCAATTTTTACCATGTCAGTTCCTTTCGTGAAAGCGCATAACTATCCAAGCCAAACGCTCGTTTTGGTTTGAAAGGTATCCTACCACCAAATAGGCCCATTTGCTGGCAGGTCAGCAAGCCCACCGCGAGGTTTATGCTTTGGGGGTGCGGTCGAAAGTGAGCAGCCCGTTGGTTTCTTCCTCCACGTCGGCCAGCTGCGTGTAGACGTAGCCCGCAAGCCCCGCCGGCTGCAAAGCATCAGCCGCCCTCAGCGTGGCGTCCACCTGCTGCCTCCATTCCTGGGCCGAGGCAAACGTGGCATAGCCGTAATCCGTCGGCAAGCAGGTGTGTCCTTCTAACCCAAAGCTCGCTCCCCCGAACTCGCTTATGACGAAGGCGCGGTCGGTCTTGTCGGGCCACACCTCAAGCGGGCGGAAATAGTTATGAACGCTGTTGAAGTCGCCACAACGCTGGTCGTACCAGCCGCTCACGGCATCTATAGGGCGGCTATCGTCAAGTTTTCGCGCAAGACGTATGGCATCTTTTGCGCAAAACTGGCCCCATCCTTCGTTGAAAAGAACCCAACCAACGATGCACGGATGCGCCTGCAAGCGCTTGATGGTGGTCTGCATGGTCTCGGTCCACTCCGATCGGTAGGTGGCGCTTTCCGCGCACAGTTTCTTCCAGCTGGAAGGCTTGTCATCCTTCAGCGACTTCCAGCTGGCCTTGAAAAGCGTTGGCTGATAGCTGGTGTGCCACACGCACATATCACTCCCACCCGCGCTGACCATGTCCTGCCACACCAGCATGCCTAATTTGTCGCAGTGGTAATACCAGCGCTGACTTTCCACCTTGATGTGCTTGCGCATAAGGTTGAAACCGACCTTCTTGGCATACTGGATGTCGAAGACAAGCGCCTCATCCGACGGCGCCGTCATCAAGCTCTCGGGCCAATAGCCCTGATCAAGCACGCCCTTAAGGAAATAGGGCTGGCCGTTAAGGAAGAAGCGGGCGACGCCTTGGTCATCCGCCTTGACCTCGCACGTCCTGATAGCGAAATACGTCTGCACCTCATCTGTGCCAAAGCGCACCGAAGCAGTATAGAGATACGGGTCATCAGGGCTCCAAAGATGCGGGTTTGATATTGAGCAAATATGCGCAAAATTGGATTCAACAGCATCTTCGATCTCAAACGAATAAACAATTTCTTCATCTGCGTCTTTGATTTGAACTGCGACTTTACCCATTCCGCAAATTTCCGCAAATATCTGAACCTCACCCGTAAGGCCTTTTGCTTTAATTTGCAAATCTTCAAGATGAGACTTTGGCACCTGCTCTAGCCAGACCGTCTGCCAAATGCCGCTTTGGGCCGTATACCAAATGTCGCCGCGTGATAAGCGTTGCTTTCCTACCAGCTGGTTTTGCACATCGGTGGGATCTTCCACCGCCAACGCTAAGGTGTTCTCCCCTGGCTCTAACAGGTCGGTGATATCCCATTGGAAGGCCGTATAGCCACCCACATGCGTGCCTAAAAACGCTCCGTTAACCCATACATTGCACCGATAGTCAACGGCCTCAAAATGCAAAACGGTGCACATGCCTTCTTGCCGGCAATCCAAGCTGAAGCTTCGCCAATACCGCAAAACCTGCCCAGGCTGCAACTGCCTGCCAACGCCCGACAACTTCGTTTCAGGCGAAAACGGCACCACGATGTCCAAAGGGCAGTCTTGTGACGTTGGCGCCGGCCCTAGGTCGGGGTAAGCCCGATTCCCCAACGTGTCAAAACCGCACTTCCAGCGCCCGTTGAGCACCTGGAAATTCTTGCGGGCAAATTGAGGGTTAGGATGCTCCTCTAAGACATGCTCTGGATTCAAGGAAAGCCCCCATGGGGTGCTCAAGCTGGCAAGCTTAACGTCCTCGTGCGGTTTCGGCTTAGCCGACAAGACTTTCTTCAGGTTCAGCATGGGCTGCTTCCTCCTCAACTTGCGCTTCGTCCCCAGAAGGCGCATTGGCACGCTTCCTCTTGCGAAGCACGACGGCCGCTCCCCCACCTATCAGGGCCACAGCCACAACGCCCCCTAGCACCCAAGGCCAAATCGGCGCAGCGTTGGTTAGCATGACAAACGTAGAACCGTTGGGGATGGTGAAGACGGCATAGCTTCCATCCTGCGTGCAATCGGCCTGCCTCCATGAGCCATCGGTCTCAAGCACATACAGGCGCCCGGCCTCCATGCGGGCACGAACCACCAGGCTGTCGCTGTAATCCGAGACGCTCAGCGTATAGGCGCCCAAAACCGCGGCGTCCTTTTCCGGAAGGGTCGCGCCTTCGGCGTTCCATTGACGCACCTGCAGATGCTGGCCCTCATAGAACGTTCCTTCCACCAGGAACTGCTCTACTTCCTCGCCACTGGACAAAGTGGTCAGGGGCATCACGTAAGACCCTTCGACCACCTGGCTGTAATACACGGCATCGGAATTAAAGTCATTCCACTTCCAATACGATTGGCCCTGTTGCGGCATCTCCGGCAGATGGTCAACGCTGCCGCCAAATTCAACGCTTTCGCGCGCAACCTCAACGCCGTCTGCAACAAAGCTGACGTATATCTCCTTGAAGGCCTGCGGAACCGCGTCATCCGCCATCAGATCGGCATAGCTGACTGGCCAGGCTTTGCCTTCATAGCCAATGCCGTCTATGCCGCCAACGCCGTTGTTCACATATCGGCAGCCCGAAACGTCACCTGACGCTTCTCCCGCCACAGCTCCAACGTATTCCCCCTTTTCCATGAAGGCGCAGCTGGCGCAATCGGTCAGGACGGCGCTCTTGCCGGCAATGCCGCCCACATAGCTTGCCCCTTCAAGCTGCACGCGAGCATAGCTTTGGCACACCGAGCCGTTGGAGGTACCTGCGATGCCGCCCACATAGGCGCCATCGGCGCACTCCAGGCTGCCCATGGTCAGACAATCAACCACGGTACCATAGTCGCATTCGCCCACGATGCCGCCCAGCTTCTCCTTCTTGGCCGTAGCTTGGCCCATCCACTGGCAGTTACGGATAGCAGCGAACACGTTGTCGCTCACGGTGCCAAACAGGTAGTCGCTTGCATCTACTTGGTTGCTCACGTCTATGGCAAGCTCAAAGGAGCAGGTGCCCACCACGCCGCCCACGTTGGTATCGCCGGCTATGGCGCCTTGGCTTACGCAGTCGCTCACCGCACCTTCACTATGGGAATAGGCCTGGTCAAAGGATATGTCATTGACCACTTCGTCAGCCGTCGGCACCGAGGCGTCACCCGAGGCGGCGTCGGCCATGAGTCCCATCAGCGTGGTCAGTTGTGCCGCTACGCCTTGCAAGCTGGCCATGACGTCAGACATCTGACCTGCGGCGTCAGATGTTATGGCCTGCGAGCTGCTCATCAAATCTGTAATGGCCTCCAAAGCAGGGGTGAAGTTGACATCCGACCCGCTGGAGGCAGACTCGCGCAGCTGGCTGGCAGCGTTTTGAAGCTCACGCGCCAACCGGCTGCCATCAGACGTTGATCCTTGCGAATCGGAGCCGTTTTCGACCGTGTCGTTATAGTAAGTTTCCAAGTCCAACTCAACGTCAAGCTGATCGGCCAGCCGTTTGAGTTCCTGAATCGTCTTTTGCGAAGCAGCCGTGAACTCATCGGAATCAACGGACAGGTTGCTTACGCGATCGCTCAAGGAAGCCACAGAGCTGCTCAAAGCCGCCACCTGCGCCTTCGCCTGATCCAGCTTGTTGTCGGACACCACCCAGGTCTGCGAAGGCACCAGCTGGCCCACAATGCCGCCGACGTCCTGTCGGCCGTTGATGGCGCCCCTATTGGTGCTGCCTTGCACAAACCCTGAGGATTTGCCAACGATGCCGCCCACGTTGTAGCCCATATGCTCGTAACCGACCGAGCCCGCATTTTCGCACCCCTCCACGCGTCCGGTCGACTGGCCCGCCACGCCGCCGATGTTGGCAATGCTGACGAAGTCGTCCTCGGTAAGCGTGGCCAGATCAAACGTGAAGGACTTGGTAGAAACGACCGCTTGATTGTTCACGGAGGCTTGGTTGGTGCAGTTGGCCACAGCACCCAAGTTGCTGCCCACCAGCCCGCCAACCTCGTGTTCGCCTTCCACGCTGCCTTGCACCGTGCAGTCTTGGATCACGCCGTCAACGCCGTTGACGCCTGCAATGCCGCCGACCGACTCTAGGCCCGACACCTGCCCGTCAAAAGCACAGCGGCAGATTGTGCCATCGTTTTGGCCAGCAACGCCGCCCACGTTGGTGGCCGTTCCGCCAGGCGTCACGCTACCTTGCACGGTAAGGTCCTCAACCACAGCGCCTGCGGCCACAAAGCGGAAGAGCCCTCGGTTTGCGCCGTCGGAATTCACGCTGACGCCAGATAGCGTATGCCCATTGCCTTGGAAGGTACCGGCAAAGTAAGCAATCTGGCAGTCATCCAACGAGGACAGATCCAAGTCGGCCTCAAGCTGCACCACCTTGCCTTTGGAATAGGCGTCATAGGTGCAATCGGCCTGCAGTTGGCGGAAATCATCCAGCGTGGTGATGGTGACCGTTTGGCCTTCCACCGTTGCCGGCACTGAAAGCTCTTGGGCAAATGCCGAAAGGCCACCAACAGGCAGCAGGCACGCCGACAGGAGCAGCGCCAGAGCCACACGTCCTAGCTTACTGCGCATGCGCCACCTCCTGCTCCTGGCTAACCCCGGAGGCATCAGGCTGCCCTCTTAAGCCGAAAAAAGCCTTCAAGTTCAGGCGGAAGCGCGTCTTCTCGATAGCGGTGTCGCATAAAACGATGAGCTGCGGCAGGACGGTCAGCACCACGATCATGGATATCAACGCTCCGCGCCCAACAGCCAAGCCGATGTGTCCCACATACACATCGCTCACGCGCAGGCCAATCAGGAAGCCCGCCACCGTCATGATGCAGCCCGACGTCATGACCGTGATGAACGCCTGGTCCACGGCCACCACCATGGCCTCCTTCTTGGCCAAGCCGGTCTTCTTCGCGGACAGGTAGCGGTTCATCAACACGATGCCGTAGTCGATGGTGGCGCCCATCTGGATGGCCGACACGATCATGTAGGTGATGAACGAGGTGTGGAAGTCCTGCAGGTACGGGAAGCTGAAGTTGATCCAGATGCTGCCCTGGATGACCAGAACCAATACGATGGCGCCTACCGCGGTTCTGAAGGTTATCAGCAGGATGCAAAGTACGAACAGCGCCGTCAGCAACGTGATCAGCGAAGAGTCGCTGCTGAAAGACGTGGCAAGGTCATGTGCGCTGGTTATGTTGCCCACAATGACCACGTCGTCGGAGCCGTAATATTGCTGCGCGATGGTACGCACCTGTTCCACCAGCTGGACGCTCTCATCGCTTTCGGCTGGAAGCGCCACCTGGAACACCAGGCGATCCCAGTTCTGGCCCTGCAGCTGGTCAACGCCGCGGTCAAAGGAGGCACGGAGGTCGTCAACGTCTTGCTTTTCCTGCGCGCTCAGGCTGACGGCGCCTTGGTCGATCTTCTCAAACAGGTATGGCAGAAGGTCCACCAGCGGCACTTCGTACTGGTCGACTTCGCCAAAAATGGGCTGGTACTGGTCATGGGCGACGCCATAGGCCTGGAACAGCAGCCTCGCCTGCTCGATGTCGACGTCAAGCAGCTGGGCGAAGGTGCGCGGCGTTACGCCGTCTGCCAGACAAACGCCGTCCTTCACCTCCACGTTGGCCAACCCCGTGGCGCTGGTTACCTGCTCAAGGTTTTCTACCTGGTCAAGTATGGAGCGCTCGGCCTCATAGTTGCCCTTGCTGACCAAGATGGCAACCGTGGTGTCATGGTCAAACGTGTTCTCAATCTTGTGACGGGCCGCACGCGTGTCGCTATAGACCACCTCGTCGATGGTGGAGTCGTTGAAGGCGTATTCCGTGTTGCTGGAACAATAAAGCGCAGCGGGCACCAACAGGGCAAACAGCACCACAAAGGCGAAGCGCGACTTCATAAGGAAGCGGCCCCACCCCATGACGCTCGGCACCAGGCGTTTGTGGGAGGTCTTCGCCACCATGCGGCGAAAGACCATGATGAGCCCCGGCATGAGCAAAAAGACGGTCAAAAGCGAACAGAGGATGCCCTTGGCCAACACCAGGCCCAAGTCGGCGCCCAGACGGAACTGCATGAGCGTCAGGGCCACCAATCCGGAGATGGTGGTCAGGCTGCTGGATGAGATTTCAACCATGGAGCGGCTGAGCGCGCTGATAAGGGCCTCCCTTTCATCAGGCGCATCAGCAAGGTGATCTTGGTAGCTGTGGCTGAAGATGATGGCGTAGTCGATGGCCAGGGCCAGCTGCAAAATGATGGCAACCGAGTTGGTGATGGAGGAAATCTTGCCAAACCAGAAGTTGGTACCCATGTTCAGCAGCGCCGACACGCCGAAGACGATCATGAAGATGACCACCTCGAAGTAGCTGCGCGAAGTGAACAGCAGCACCGCAATGATCACCAGCACGGCGATAATGAGCACGCCCACCATCTCTTCGGCGAGCTGGGAATAATAGTCCGAGCCGATTGAGGTGCTGACAGAGGTGTCGTAGGGCGCCAGGTATTCTTCCACTTTGGCAAGGGCCTGCTCGCAGTCCTCGGAGTCCGACACGCCGTCAAAGGAGACGTTGAACAGGGCGGCAGAATTGACGTAGTGGGCCGTCGTGTCGTCGAAGGAGACCTCATAGACGCCTTGAATGGCGGCAACGCCGTCGGCCAGTTCCGATGCGCGCGCGTAGGACACGTTTGAGACCATGATGCTGGCCGTACCGTAGGTGGTGAACTCTTCGTCCATAATGTCCAGGCCCTGGCGCGTCTCGGTGCTTTCGGGCAGGAACTGGGTAATTTCCCGAATGAGGCCAACCTTACCGACGCTTAGGGCGCAATAGACGCATGCCACCAGGAAGAGGGCAAAAATAAGGTAACGGCAATCCACCACCTTGGTGGCCACGGCACGCAAAGCCTTTTGCGGCGATATGTGGCGTGGTTTCATGCGGCTTTCGACCCTTCCTTTGTTGATGCATAGTTAGTAAACATACTAAACCAAAGCACGCACCTGTGGCCTTTGGTAAGATGACATTGATTGGGTGAAACGGAAAAGGAGCAGCCATGAAAAAGCCCTCGGTAGACGGCGGATTCATACTTTGCCTAGTGTTGAACATGATCTTCCAGCTAGGTTGGACCGTACCGGCCTGGGTGCTGCTGATACTGCATTTTATCATCGGCATCAGCCTGTGGTGGTTTGTGGCCGCGCTGGCTGTGTGGTTCCTGATAATTCTAGGTATCACTATTTTCCTTGCAGCCGTAACCCGCACGGGCAGCGACGGCACGCAGCTCAACATGACCGTCGAGGAGCAGCGTGCGCGACGTGAGGAGATTCGTGAGAAATCACGAAACATGACGGTAAGGTAGTTGCATCAACGCCGAATATTTTCTTTATTCAAGCAAAGTTTTCCTTGCATGAGAAGGTGTTTGCAGGTAGACTATCTATCGCTGTCGAAACGACAGACGAAATCGGGTGATGGCGCAGTTTGGTAGCGCACTTGACTGGGGGTCAAGGGGTCGCAGGTTC
>R19__coassemble_361_pt1 | contig 22111 bp, 14 predicted proteins | sample R19__metabat2_low_PE_004 | metagenome-assembled genome bin R19
TGGAAAAGAAAACCCCCGAAATGGTGAAGAGCCTGGCCGTCAAGGTCATGCGCCCCTACGGATACGCATTGGTCAAGGCGAAGAAGGTAGCCGACTTCGTCAAGCTGATCAAACGTTAAGCTAACAACGGGAAAACGGAACGGGGGCCGCAATCGGCCCCCGTTTAGCGCTCATCAGCAAAACCGCAAACTAAACCAGGTAGGTGCCCAGCGTCTCCATCAGCTTATCCATGTCGATAGGCTTGGCCAAGTGCCCATCCATGCCCGCATCCAGGGCATCACGCTTGTCCTCCTCGAAGGCGTTTGCGGTCATAGCCACAATGGGAATCTCCGCCTTGCCGACGTCTTCAAAGGCACGGATGCGCTTGGTGGCGCCATAGCCGTCCAAGTTGGGCATCTGGATGTCCATGAGAATCAAGTTGTAATAGCCCGCCTTGGCCTTGGCCAGCATGTCGACGGCCTCGATTCCATCAGCGGCGCGCTCGACGCTTGCGCCGGTCTCCTCCAGGATCTCGGTGGCAATCTCGGCGTTCAGCTCGTTGTCCTCGGCAAGCAGAATCCTTTTGCCCCTGAAGTTCATCGAGTCGTGGTTAGCAACATCTGGAACTTCCAGCGCATCCTTGGAAGAGATGCGATGGTACAACAGGATGGTGAACGTGGTGCCCTCGCCCAGCTTCGATTCGACGGTGATGCTGCCACCCATCAAATCGACCAGCCTCTTGACGATGGGAAGCCCCAACCCGGTACCCTGGACACCGCTCTCGGTGCTGGAGGTTTCCCTGGAGAACTCCTCGAAGATATGCGGCAGGTATTCCTCCGACATGCCGATGCCGGTATCGGTGATGGTGGTCTTGTACAGGGCATAGCCTTCCCGGTCAGAGGGAAGCTCCTTCAAGTCCATGTGCACGCTGCCGCCTGAAAGGGTGTACTTGTAGGCATTGGACAGGACGTTCATGAAGATCTCGCGCAGCTTCAAGGAGTCGCAATAGACATACTGGTTCTGGATGTCAATCGAGCGGTCGAAGCGGATGTTCTTCGCCTTCATCTGCTCGTCAAGCACGTCAAAGATCGAGTTATTCATCTCGTACGAGTCCCAAACGGCCTCGTCAAGCGCCATGGCGCCGCTCTCGATGCGGGCCATCTCAAGCACGTTGTTGATAAGCTCCAGAAGCAGGTCACCCGAGGATCGGATCTTGCCCAGATAGTCCTCAAGCCGTCCCTTATCGTCTATGTGCTTCTCCATAAGTCCCGTATAGCCGATGATGGCGTTCATGGGAGTACGGATGTCATGGCTCATGTTGAACAGGAACTTCGTCTTCGCGTCGTTGGCGGCCTGGGCATCGTGACGCGCCTCCTCCAGCTGCTGCTCGCGCAGGCGCTCCTCGGTCACATCAGCCACGGTGAAGATGAAGTCATTGAATAGATCCTTGTTGTTGTTGTTGTTGTTGTTGTTGTAATCGGTGAATCTCTCGTCGTAGTAACGGGCATTGGCCTGCTCTTTAAGGCCGTAGTTGGTATCAACCGGAATGATGGATGCCCTCACTCGCAGACCCGTGACGGTACCGAATTCCTCCGCCAGCATCATCTCGCGGCTAAGGCGCTCAGGAAGAGAGGAAAGCTCCGTGAACTCCAGGTAGCGCGGCCGATCCTCCTCCACAAGCATCCCCATCAGCAAGCCCCTCATATCCTCTACGGTGACGGGCTTCTTCTCCAACATGTAAGTGCTGACGGAATCGGTGGCGGACAAGACGTTTGGGGTGTCGTTTTTCAGGTCCACGTGGGCCACCACCAAAAACACCTGCTTCAACGCCGCAAGCAGCGCAACGCGGGCGGTGTCCATGTCGTGGTATTCCAAAGGAGCAACCAACCGGTAGCGGTTGGTGCAGTCTGACATGACGAAGGGGGCCATCAGATGGCCGGTTTCAGGATCCTCGGTAACCAACGCCTGAAAGCGTGCGTACAGCGCGCCGAAATCCTCCGATATCAGCTTGCGCTCAAACGCCAGATTGTAAGGCCCGATTTCCTCATAGTTGGCGCGCACGAACTTGACCGAAAAGTTGGTCTTGTACCAATTGGCCCAATCGGCGTGGACGTATTTGTCGGCGAAGGCGCCAACAAGCTCATCGATAGGAGCCGGAAGCGTGACGCCCGACATCTGGGCCACGCCATAACGCCCGTGCGGCGTTTGGACGTAGACTTCCTCCTCGACTATTCCTGTGGTGTAGTCCCACGTGAATTCGGCCAGGCTGTTCCACGTAAAGGCCTTGTGGAAGTCGCGCGCGCGGGCTAATTCCTTCTTTGCGGCAGCAAGCTCTTCTTGGAGCTGCTTGATCTGATCTGTTTGGTTGTCGCTCATGACTCGCTCCCTTAAGGTTATTCCCCAGGGCAACGTGGCGCCAGAGGCTGCGTCGGCGTTGTTTGTCCTTTTCACTGCCTTGATTATACTCCCCCTCCCGCTTGCCGTGACGGCAACGAAACCAACAAGTTAGCAACGGTTGGGAAACAGAAACGTGACAGGCTGATTTTCAATTGCCTTTTAAGGTATAATCCTACCCAGCACATCAACCCGACCTCTTAAGGGGGCACTTATGGAATTCAGCATCTTCACCATCGTCTTTATCGCCATGATTGCCTACGCGGCCATTTGCGGCATTGCCAGCATCGTCACCGGCAAGGTGTATGGCCTCGGCAGCTCGGCAAGCAAGTACACGGAGGAATCGCTGCGTGCGTTTTCTCGTCCGTGGGGCCTCATGCAGCTAATCGTTGCCGTCGGCATCGCCTGCTTCGAGTTCCTGAAGGACCCGCTGTTCAGCATTGGCGATTTCGGCGTTCCGGCCGGATGGGTTGCCTTGGCGGTCTGCGTGGTCCTCATCATCGTGATTGGCGTCATTACGGGCAAGACGCTGAAGGAAAAGTAAGCACCATCAACCAAGGCCGCCGGCAGGCGGCCTTTTTACGCGAAAGGACAAGCAACGTGATTGAGGTACGCAACCTGACGAAGACCTACGGCACAAAGACGGTGGTCAGCAACGCCACCTGGACGGCAGCCGACGGCGCCATCACGGGCTTCATCGGGCCGAACGGCTCAGGCAAGACGACCACCCTCAAGATGATCACGGGCGTCGAGACGCCCACCTCCGGCGAGGCGTTGGTCAACGGCCGCGACGTGCGCAAGGACGGGCTGGCCGTCAAGAAGGACTTCGCCTACGTGTCCGACTCCCCCGACCACTTCCTGCGCTTGCGGGGCATCGAGTACCTGAACTTCATGGCCAACGTGTACGAGGTCCCGGCTGCCGGCCGTGACGCCAAGATAGCCGAAATGGCCGAGCGCTTTGGCATGAACGACGCGTTGAACAGCACCATCTTGTCCTATTCGCACGGCATGCGTCAAAAGATGATGGTCATGGGCGCGTTGATCCACAACCCTTCCGTATGGATTCTTGACGAGCCCATGCTGGGCCTTGACCCGCAATCGGCCTTCGAGCTGAAGAAGATGATGCGCGAGCACGCCGACGCCGGCAACTCGGTGCTCTTCTCCACGCACGTGCTGGAAGTTGCCGAGAAGCTATGCGACCAGGTGGTCATCATCCGATCCGGGCAGATCCGCTTCGCGGGCAAGCTTGAGGATCTTGAGGCGCAGCACCCCGGCAAGTCCCTCGAGGAAATCTTCCTTATCGTGACGGGGGACGCGCATGAATAAGCAGCTGGAGCTGATCCGCCTGTTCATCAAATGCGGGCGCGTTGGCAAGGCCGAGGCCAATGATTCAGCCGTCGGCGACACCACCAAGCTCATCGAGATCGTCTTTGGCGTGGTCGTGGTGGTGGCCATGTTCTTTGCCGGGCAATACGCCGCCCAGCACCAAGATCTTTTCGGGGCGCCCGGGCCAGTCTTCCAAACGCTTCTGTGTCTGGTGTGCATCGTGGGCTTCTTCACCTCGCTCATGCAGGTCATAAACCAGCTCTACATGGCAAGCGACCTTGACGTTTTGGTAACCATGCCGTTCACGCCATCGCAGATCGTGACGGGCAAGTTGGTCAGCGTTTTGACCATGCCGCTGGCAACCTCGGTCGGGTTCATCGTCCCAGCCGCCATCGGATACTTCGTGGGCGACGGCAGCCTGTCGGTCATGTTTGTGATTTCCTTAGCCATCGGCTCTCTGATCGCGGCCGTGTACTCGGTATGCCTGGCTGCGGCACTGGTCATGGTCCTTATGCGCTGCTTCAAGTTCCTGCGCAGCCGCAACGTGGTGTCACTGTTCGCGGCGCTGGTCACGTTTGCCATCGCCATCCTGCCCATGATGATCCAGACGGGCACCACTACTACCTTAAACGAGCAAGCCGCTGCCGGCGCCTTCGCCGCTATCTCTGGCATGTTTGGGCCTATAAGCTATGCCTTCCCGTTCATCCCGCAGGTCATCGAAGGCGCGCAAGGCAACCTTGTCGGGCTGGCGCTTGCCGTTGCCATCGGCCTGGCCTCCATAGCCGTGGCCGTCGTGTTTGCGCGGCTTTTCTACTTCCAGGCCGCCCTGGCCATGACGGATGCCAACGGCGCCCGCACAAAGCTTGACGAAGATGACCTGAAGAAGCATTCCGCATCGCGCAGCCTGGGTAAGGAGCTTTTCAGCCGCGAGATGCGAAACATTGTGCGAACCCCCTCCATGCTCACCAACGGCATCCTGCTGTCAGTAGTCTCCCCCGTCATCTTCATCGTGCCGATCGTTGCCAAATTTGGCGGCACGTTTGCTGAGCAAGGCTTCACGACCGAGGTCTTCGCCATAATCGCCAGCCAGATTCCTGTACCATTCATGGTGACGCTGGCTTCCATCATCGGCCTGCTCTTCGCCGCGCTGGGCGTGGGCCTGAGCAGCATCAGCCGCTACATCATCAGCCGCGAGGGCAAGGACTTCGACGTGCTGCGCGCCATGCCCATACCCATGCAGACGCTGGTCAACACCAAGCGCAATGCCGCCATGTGCCTCAACGGCATCTCGGGCTTCCTCATGCCTGCCATCATCCTGATCGCCGCTGCGGTTTTGGGCATCATGCCCTTCTGGATAGCGATCGTCGGCATGGTTTTGAGCTTTGCGTGGCTTTTGGCGCTGGTCAACCTGTGCGCCAGCTTCGATCTGCGCAAGCCAAACCTTAATTGGGAATCCGAGACCGACGTATGCAAGAACAACGTCGTCGGCCTGATCGTCATGTTCATTGCGCTCTTCCTGGGCATTGGAGCCATGATGCTTTTGGGCCTAACCGGTTACCCCGACGGCATGGACATCATCTTTGCGGGTGTGGCCGTCATCGTGCCCATTGCCGCGGCCGCCATTACCGAGATTCGCCTGAACGCTGCAGCGCGCGCCCTGTAGCTGCGTGAGCGGGCGAAGGCGAAAGCTGCTAAGCGTCCCGTTTCACCTTCAGGCAGAGCGCTGGATGGTCCCGCCGCCAATGACCACGTCGCCATCGTAGACCACCAGGGCCTGACCAGGGGCACAGGCCTTCAGCGGCTCGTCAAGCACGGCATGCAGCACGCCCTGCTCCATGCGCACGCGCGCTGCTGCCGGCCGTTGCCGATACATGGCCTTAACCTGGCAGCTCTTGAAATCCGGCAGGTCATCAACGGCAATCAGGTTGACATCGTCCGCCCAAATCTGGCTTACACCCTGTTCGGAAGCCGTTCCGACCACCAACGCATTGCGGTCCACGTCCTTCGCCAGCACGTAGAGCGGCTCAGACCATGCCACGCACAAACCCTTACGTTGGCCGATGGTGTAGCGTGCCAGGCCTTCATGCTGGCCAAGCACCTGGCCCTGCGCATCCACGATGGGGCCCGGCTCCAGCTTGCAGCCCTCATGGCGCTCAATGAAGCCCGCATAGTCGCCGTCTTCCACAAAGCAGATGTCTTGGCTTTCGGGCTTATCGGCAACGACCAGCCCGCATTGGCCAGCCAATGCGCGGATTTGCTGCTTGGTGCACTCCCCCAAAGGGAACAACATATGGGAAAGGGTTTCCTGGTTTAGGTGATACAGGAAATACGATTGGTCTTTGGCCTGGTCAACGCCTCGCAGCAAAAGGTGTCGGCCAAGCTGTTCGCTCCAAACGCGCCGAGCATAATGGCCCGTTGCCACATAGTCGAAGGCCAACTGTTTGCGGCAGTTCTGCAACACGCCGAACTTCAGGTGGCGGTTGCACGCTATGCAAGGATTAGGCGTCTTGCCGGCAAGGTAGGCTTGGCAAAACGGTGAAATCACATCCCGCTCAAAGGCGGCCTCGAAGCCTAGCAGCTTATGCGGGAATCCCAATTGGCGGGCAACGCGATGGGCATCCTGCTGGTCCTCAGGGCTGCAGCAGGCATCGTAGCGCGCCTCCGTCTGAGAATCCATGGTCAACTTCATGGTGATGCCTAAGACGTCATACCCCTGGTCCACCAAAAGCTTGGCGGCCACCGAGCTGTCTACGCCGCCGCTCATAGCAACGATGACGCGCTCAGGCGCGTCATCGTTGAAGCTGCTTGTAATCGCAGGGTTGTCCAAAAGCCCCCGCGAAGGCAAAGGGCGGTTTGCCCCACTTGGCCCGCTTTTCATAAACCTCCACATGGTCGTTGTTGACGACAATGCTCTCACATCTGATAACAGAAGGCCGCCTAAGATAGGCGGCCTTCTGCGTCCTCAGACAAGAATTACTCGAAATCCTCCTTGACCAGTACGCCGTTGTCGATGGCGTTCACCAAAAGCGTGGCGGCGCGGGCGCGGCTCACGCCCTCCTGCGGGCGCAGGGTGCGCACGCCGTCGGCGTTGTAGCCGTGCAGGACGTCCTTCTCCATGGCCCACTCGCAGGCGCTGACGGCCCAAGAGCTGATGGATGCCTTGTCAGCCAAGGTGTCCACCTTCTCGGTCCCAGAGGGCGCCGTGGCCTTGGTGGTCTTGTACAGGATGGAGCAGAACTGCTCAGCCGTCACCGTGCCGGCCGGGTCAAACCTCGTGCCGTTGTCCTTGCCCGTGATTACGCCGTTCTCCACGGCCCAGTTGGCGGCGCCGGTGTAGTAGGCGGCGTCCTCGACGTCGGCCATGCCGGTCTCGTTCTTGGTCGAGGCCTTGTCGTAGGCGGCCGCGTCATCGGGGTCCAGGTAGCGCCACAGCACCACGGCCAGCTGGCCGCGGGTCAGCGTGTTGTTGGGGCCAAAGGTGCCGTCGGCGTAGCCCGAGAACAGGCCCAGGTCGACGGACTTGTAGACGGAATCGTAATACCAAGCCTTCTTATCTTGCACGTCAGGGAAACCAGGCCTCCAACCGCACAGCACGCACGGCAGGCCGCTCTCGGTGCACAGGTCGCCATGCTCGTCGTAGCAATCCTCGTCCTTGTCGTGGATGATGTAGTCATCGCACATGGAAGAATGCTTGCCGGCACCATCGCTGAAATAGATCAGATCCTTGTCGCAATCATCATAGTGATTACCCGAAACACCAACCGCCAGGTATGAACGATACAGCGGGTCAATGAAATTGCGCTTGGTGTCGGTGTAATAGTTCAGCGGGTCGTCACTGCCATAAACATCATCAGTTGCATCTTTATCAAGCTGATAAACCACCGGCATGTAGTAGGTACGATTCTGAGTATCTTGGATGGTGCCATCCTGATAGACCCATGCGGTCAGGGTGTTATCCACAACAATCTCCGTGTCATCCATTGCGTTTTGACCGGGAATGTCACACAGAACGCCCTGGTCGTAGAGAATAGTGGAAATAAGCGTATAGGGATTCGCCTTGGTTTGGTCGTCGTCGGGATTCACTTTGTCGGGTTCCGAAGATCCACCTTCGTAGTAATACGGACCAGAATGGTCAATCGTATAAACGTCCTCACCCGAATCATATTCACCCGTAACGGCAGAGAGGCTGTTAGAGAACACGTCATACAGTTGCGCCTGCTTCAACGCCGTGAACTTGATCTCGTTGAAGTACTCCGACGACGGATTGTTGTCGTCGGTCGACATGGCTTTGATAGCCTCCTTGGCCTCGCTGTCGTCATAAAGCGAGATGATGGACAAGATGACAGGCTCCTTGCTTGGCTTCCTGCCTGCTTTAATGTCTTCTTCGTTCGCCTTTACGTCATCCCCGCTCAGATAAAGCTGCAGATTGACGTAGTCGTCCACAGCAAAGTCGGCATAGTCGGCAGGTTTGTAAGAATCAGCAAAGTCAAAGGTCATCGGATACGTTATCGGCGTCAATTTACTCGAATCGATGGTGTACATCTCAAGATCAAGGAAGCCATCGGCTATATCAGTAATCTTGCCAAACGCGCGATAGGCCTTGCTGCCGTCGACGAGGCTGGTGTCGATATCGCTAACCAAGCACTCGTAGTCGGTGCCGTAGATGGTGTCAGAGGAATAGGTGAACGTGGCCTGAACGCCGAATGCCTTTTCGCCGCAATCTTTAAGCGTCTTGTCGTCGTCAGAGTCAGCCTCAACCCACGCGCAGAACGGCTCAAGGTTCTCAACATCGGCAAACATGTAGGGGCGCCACTTCGTCTTCGTAGTGGAGCCAACCTCGATGACTTCTTCGCATTCCTCGTTAGCGCCAATGGCTTGGATGGAAACCATGCGCGTGACGACGGTTTGGCCCTCTTCGTTGTCGTTTACGTCGAAGATATCGTCAAAGTCGGAGTTATCCAAAGCATCCCAACCATTGGAGGCATCCATAGCGGAAAGCTGATCATCCAAGATGGAGGAAGCAGACATAGTGAGCGTAGGGGTCTTACCGGTCAGCTGAATCTGGAACTCGTTATAAATGCCGCAGAAGTCGTCCATGATGGAGCGCCACTGCTTCATGCCCGCAGCGCCCACGATCTCGGCAACCTTTTTAGCCTTTGCGCTTCTGGTGTCTCCATCGGCCTGAGCAATGGCGGCATTCAGGTTGCCCGCAAGAATCTTGTAGGCCTTCTTGACAATTTCCAGGCCCTCTTGCTCGGTGTAGCCAAGGGTCTTATTGCTGTCCTTGACCTTTACCGTAACCTTGATGCATTCGGCCATGTTGCCGCCTTCGCGGTAGTAATTGTACTGATTGAAGTACTTCTCCCACCAATCCTGCCATTGCACGAACTCCTGCAACGCCGGCATGGGGTCTTCGCAACCTTCCAGCCATCCATCAGATTTATAGTTGCCCTGGCCAGCAAGCTTCTTGTTGTACAGCTTCAAGTCGCCATGCTTCTTCTGAATGGGCTTATAGTAGCCCGTCACCAAGTCAACGGAATCCAGCGAGCGGCGTCCACCAAGGCAGATGTAGGGCTGAGCGTCGGTAGAGGTGTAGTCGGAGTTGTCATTCTTGAAGGCAGAGCACAGCACGTTTTGCAGAACCCAGTTGCGCACCTGAGACCAAGGACGGCCATCATAGAACATCTCGAACAGAGCCGCCATGGTGTTCACGGCCTCGCTCATGCCTAGCGTGTTGAAGCCAAGCCTACGTCCAGCCTTATATTGATCGCCTTCAAACTGATCATAATCCACCGTGGGGTTGCACGGATAGCTCGGGTCCCATTTACTGCCGTTGATGCCTCCCCAGTCAATGGAGTTGTACTTATCGAGCGTCATTCCCGTGGATCCGTAGCCATAACGATTCAGCTCGGCCAGATACCACTTCTTCAGAATCTTGTACTCAACGGTGCCCTTTGCATCATCCCAGCTCTCATAGTAGGACTCATAACCCGACTGAGTGAAGCGCGGAGCGAAATTCTGCAACTTGTTGGTGCCGCGCTTCGCATAGCGATCGGGATACCACTTCAGGAAGTCCCAATTCTTCGTCGCCGGGTTATACGTCAGCGTCTCACGCAGGTTGGCCTTCTCGGTACCAGGGAGCTGCTGCGCGGTGTCGTATTCGCACACCTGATCATAGGGCTTATGACGGTTAGGGCCGGTCAGACCCTCTTTCTTCTGACGGTAGTAATGGTTAAAGCCGACAATCTTATACTTCAAACCATTGGAATTGTCCGTGGGATACGTGCGGGAGCAATGCGCGGCGCACCACGAGTCCTCGATGGTGTGGGCAAACATGCCCAAAGCGCGCAGGCGCTGCTGGCGTACCGTCATCGTGATGGAGCGATTGTTGAAATCGCGGACGTTGAGCGGGCAGTAACCCTTATGGCCCTTCTTGCCATTCCACTCCGTGCTGCCGACTTCATCCAACTCATCGGTCAGTCCGCCGTAATCGAAATTATTCCTGATGGGCTTGTTCCCGTTGCGGGGATCGGCCCTATCCATGAGCTCGTTGAAGGGCACGTTGTCGACCCACGTCTCAGTCTTTGATGCATCATAGTCTACCTTGTAGCCATAAGACTTGTAGGTCTGATGATACGAGTCAATAAAGGCGTCAAAAATGTCGCGGCACTGCTTCTTGCCCAGACCCTCGACCTCAATGTTGTCAGGGTTGCCCGTGCGCGCATATTCCCAGGCCACACCCAGCCATTGCAACATGAACTGGCGCGATTGACCCTGCGTGAGCTTGGTGGCCGCATCGGAATGGAACACCTGCATGGCATGCAGGAAGCTGGCGCGCTCGCCCATGGAGAACTTGATGAGCGTAGCGTTCCTGTTTTTTAAGTCTTCACCCTGCTCATCACACCACGCCGTGTTCTCAAGCATGTGCCTGGCGACGTCACAAACGTCGTAGTACTTATTGGTGCCGTCTTTAGGGTTTTTCCACTGCGTAATGTTATTCTGATTAAGGAAGTTGATGGCGAAGTCGGTAATGCTGTCACAGGCAGAGTCGTTCCAGAAGGACCCGATGCGCAAGAAGGCCAGGTTTTCGCCATACGTGACGTCAGGAGACGGAACCACGCCGAAGTTGGAAACATCGCTATACGAATAAGCGGGTTGGCTGGTCGTGTCCTTCCTCTTCCACGTCTCGGTGCTGGCCGGGTTGAAGGGATTCAGCAAACCGCTCGGCAGACTGGGAACCCAATCATACACCCATCCTTGGTCGTTATCGGCCCAGTAGGTAACCTCTTCGCCCTGGCCATTGCTCTCCCACATCTTCTTGAACGTGGCGTAGGCATAGGCCATCTGGGTGATGTCCTCATGCACGCAGTCGCACATACCGGCGGCAGCCTTGGCCACGCCGGAGCACTTGGAGTTGTAGCTGTTCCAAGCGTAGGCCTCATCGGGCTTTAAGGCCACGCCAGCAGCCAGGCCCGCGCAGACAACCGCAACAAACGCTCGACGCGATACCGGCGATTTATCCGCAGCATCGAGCATTTCCTGAAAAGTCATGCCCGGCTTGATGAAATCCAAATTTGCTGACATAGAATCCTCCTTAGAAGATACATCAAAACTCCTAAATTATATAGCAACGCAAGACAATCGACCTTGGGAAACGTACCTTAAAATCGTTCATAAAGTAAGCGAATGACCTGCGCCGCTCTGCACGCGATCGGATCTGCTTCAAACCCTCATGAATGGGCCCTGCCCTTATGCCATGCAAAACTGTAGCCAAATCGCCACCTTTACCTAGGACGCCTGTGTTAAAGTGTCCGCAAGAGCCCTAAAACAACTCGTTGAAAGGAGTCATCATGAACTCAACGCAAAAGACTCTTCGCATCCTGTGCATCATCACGGTGGTCATGGCCATCCTGTGCATCATCGTCGGCGTCCTCAGCATGGGTGCTGGCGGCCTGATCGGCGTCGCTTCCACCACCAATGAAGGCGCTTCCGAGCTTGCCGCGCAGGGCTATGACACCTCCACCGGCGTGGCGGCTGGCGTCCTGGTTGGTGCTCTGGGCGTTGGCATTATCATTTCCGGCATCATCGACCTGATCATCGGTCTGCTTGGTATGCGCGGCGCAAAGGACCCCTCCAAGATCGGCCCCTTCTGGGTATTCTGCATCATCGGCATCGTCCTGAACGCCCTGAGCGTCATCGGTTGCATCATGCAGGGCGCCGATGCCACCAACATCGTTTCCAACATCATCAGCTTGGCGCTGGTCGTTTGGTGCTTCTACCTGGCCAACAAGATCAAGACCCAGGCATAACGTTCGCCTTACCTGCAAGGCAACGCACGATGGCCCGCTTATGCGGGCCATCTTATTTTGTGCGGTAGTTTATGCGGAGCGCTTTCGGTTACAGGTAAAGCCGCACACCCCGGAGCCCACCTTGCAGCATGCACCCGGAGGCAAGGCCGCCGTTCGTTTACGGCCAGGCGGCGGGGCAAGGCCCCCTTTTGGCCGTAACGGAATCCAGGCCCCGGGAAATTACGGCCAGGCGGGCTGGGAACGCACCTTGCTTGCCGTAACGGCACGAAGGGTTTTCCTGCTTTACGGCCAAGATGGCGCTCCGAACACGCCCTGGCCGTAATTTCCTGGGGCCGAGAGGGCCCCTTCCAGCCGGCGAGCGGGTTCCCGCCCCGGCGACCTTCCAAAATCGGGTCGTTTTGGGCGATTGGCGGCAATCCCGTTACGGCCAGGACGTAGGTTACCGGCCGGCTTGGCCGTAATGGCCCGGAGGGCTACCTTCGATTACGGCCAGGCCATGTCCGTTTTCCGCGCCCTGGCCGTAAAAACCGGAAGCCCGAAAAGCGTTACGGCCAGGCGGCCGATATTTCAACCTTCTGGCCGTAATGCTGTAGACAAAACCGCCGGCCCGGTCACGCTGCCCGTTTCCCTAGCACTGGATTTCGGCAGCAGGCGTGGGATGCTCATGCACGATGGTCTGCTCCACCACGCCGTCACGCATGATGATCACGCGGTGCGCCATGTCGGCAATGGCCTGATTGTGGGTGACCATCAGCATGGTGGTGCCATACTTCTGGTTGACTTCCTCAAGCAGCACCAAGATGTCGCTTGACGTGCGGGAATCCAAAGCACCCGTAGGCTCGTCGCACAACAGGAGCTTGGGGTTCTTCACCAGGGCGCGCGCAATGGCGCAACGCTGCTGCTGGCCGCCGGAAAGCTGGCTCGGGAAGCGATCCGACATCTCGGTCAGGCCCAACGTCTCAAGCAGGTCATCAACGTCAAGCGGGGCCTGCGATATGTTCTCGCAGATCTGGATGTTCTCACGAACGGTCAGGTCGGGCAGCAGGTTGTAGAACTGGAAGATGAAGCCCAGGTTTTCCTTGCGATACCGCGAAAGCTGCTTGGCATCCATGGTGCCTATCTCCATGCCGTCGACCACGATGCTGCCCTCGTCGATGGTGTCCAGCCCGCCCACGGAATTCAGGAACGTGGACTTGCCGCATCCGGATGATCCCAAGATGACGCAAATCTCGCCCCGTTCGACGCCTGTGTTGACGCCGCGCAGCACCAAGTTATAGCCGCCGCCCTTGCCAAAGCTCTTCTTCAGGCCCTTAACTTCCAAATACATGGCTGCCACCTATCTGTTACGCAAAACGTCGCTGGGGGTAATCTTGTTCACACGCCGCAGCAACAGCTTGTTCACCAGGGTATATATAAGCAATATGACCACAAAAGCCAAAACGTAGGCCAAAGGATGGGTGTCAAAGCGGCCTGCCACCGCCGACGAGACCATCACCTGCGCATACACCGCATCCATGATCAGCTTGCAAACAGGAATCTCTATCAAGGCGAAGATGATCACCAGAAGCGTGTTCGCCCGCAAGTAAAGCTTCCTGACCAGCGGGTCCTCGTAACCGAAGATCTTCAGCAGCGAGATGCCCAACGCAGCGCGGTCAATCATGACCATCAGCATGAGGTACATGATCACCGCAAAAAGGACCACCGGCAGCACCATCAGCAAGATCATGCGCGGACGAATGCTGTCGTAGAACTGCTGCGCGGCACGCTGAACGTCGTCGTAGGTGGTGGTGGAATACAGCGCCTGCGCGTTGATGTTCAGCGGCTCGGCGGAAAGCACCGTATTGTAGTAGGACGTGTCCTTGTTGAAGAGCTCGCGCATGGATCCGATATCCATGAAGGCGTAGAGCCCCGACTCGTACGTGATGACCTGGTCGACCGTGAAGGCGTAGTCGATGTTGGTCACGCCGTCCGTCATGACGATTTTATCGCCCACGGAAAGGCCGAACTTCTTCGCAACGGCGTTGGAGATGGTGCACTTGTTCTTCCCCACCGACGGCGTCACGTCGAAGTAGGGATTTTGGCTGTTGGTGCCCATGAGCATGATGGAATGGGACTCACCAGCGTTTCCCGACATGTCCAAGTTCTTCAGGTAGACCGCGGTGCCACCCTCAGGCACGGCATCCTCTGGGTACACGTAGGTGTACAGGTACTCCCACTTGGTCTCGGACTGGGCATCGTCGATCAGGTTGGTGCACACCGAGTAGCAGTCGATGCCGAGCATGATGAGCAGCGTGGCTGCGAAGGTGCCCAAGAACATGGTCAGCACGATGCCGCGCTCATGCATGACGCGGCGCACCTGAAACTTCCGGTTGAAGCTTAGGCCGTCAAGCGCCGAAAGGTCGAACGTGCGCACGTTGCCTTCGCGACGGTTAAGCAGGTCAAGCACGGGAAGGTTGAGCTTGCGGAAAATGACCGCCACGTTCACCAAGGCGGCAATAAGCGGAGGGAGCAGCAATCCGCCGACAAGCACCCACGCAGGCGGAAGGGCCGTCACATGCACCACCGAATAGGCGGACTCAACCTGGTCGATCTGCAACGAGACGCCAACAGGCGAAAGGCCGATAAGCGTGCCCACGATGCCGCCGACCAACGCCAAGGCAACCGGCAGCAGCACGTAGTTAGCAAGCACCTGCCCCCGCGATATGCCGAGCGCGTACATGGCGCCGATGATCGAGCGTTCCTCCTCGATGGTATGGGAAACGAACACCGATATGACGTAGCTGATCAAAAGGAGCAGAAGGACGCTTAAGACGATGCCGATGATGCGAAAGAGGCTCTGGTTTTTGGCCAACGTGCCAACGCGTGGGTTGTTGGCCTGGGTGGTGATAACCGACACCTTGTTCACCTTGGTGTCGAAGACGCGGTTCGTGAGCTCCTGGGATTGCTGCTCCAGATCGGCCACGCGGGTGTTGAGCTCGGTGATGCCGTCAAGGATCTGCGAGTTGCCGGAGACGGCCGTTGACATGTTGGAAGCCAGCAAGGCTATGCCGCCGTCAAGGGAGCCCAAGCCGCTCGACAAGGTGGAAAGGCCGTCGGAGAGTTCCATCATCTGGGAGGTTATTTCTCCTGCCATGTCCGAGAAGCTGCTATAGCCCTCGGTCTTCTCGTCAAGGATCTTGCGTAGGGCAAGCGCCGTGTCACGGGCCTTTTCCATGTTGCCCTTGTTTGCCTCAAGTTGCTGAGCAGCGTCCAAGACGGCTTCGTAAGCCGATGCCATGTTCGGGTCAGATTCGATGTAAGGCTTAAACGACTCGGCAAAGCCATTAAGCGCATGAAGGATGGTCGAGTAGTTGCTCACGCCTTCGTCAACGGCGTCAACGAAGGAATCGATGGCGGCAATCATCTCTTGGAAGGTACCTAGCGAGCTTGTTACCTGGTCGATAGTTGCGGCCGCGCTTGACAAGCTGGCCGCGCCGTCCTCAAGGCCGCCAGCCCCCGTTGAGGCATACGAGCTGGCTGCCGTGGCCGTCTGGGCGCCGGACTCCAGCTGCTCCAAGCCGCTCTGCAGCTGGGTGACGGCGTCTTGCAGCTTCGACGTTCCCTCGTCAAGCTGGGTCACCTCGGACTCGATCTGGCGCTTCTCGGCCGTCTTGTCGTAGGCCATGTTGCGCACGAAGTCATTTTGGGCCGTCAAGGCGTCAAACTTCAACGAGGAGACGCATTCCACCACGTCATCATTGGTGGCCGAGCCATACAGCTTGTAGGCATACAGGTAGGACTGCGAGACCGTGGACGCCGTGGCCACATGCAGCGCATCATAGGTGGCTTGCGTGACGAAGACCGTCCCGAACTTGTCAAAGCTGGCGGACGGGTCGGTCAGGTTGCGCAGCGGGTTTTCGTAATCGGGGCTGGTGCAAAGGCCCACGATTTGCAACGTCTGACCGCCGACGGTTATGGAATCGCCCACGGCCAGGTTCTTCGCATCGGCGTAGTTGCGCATAAGGACCGCTTCACCATCACCGGGAGCCGTGCCACCTTCATCAATGGCCACCAGGTTGATGTTCTGGCGCATGGCAAAGACGCGCACCGCGCTGTCTTCGCCTTGGTCAAAGTCCATGTAAAAGGACGGTTCAACCTGGACGCCCAAATCGGTAAGCTGGGAGAGCTCCTGGTCACTGAGCGGGTCCAGGCAGCTGAACTGGCCATCTTCCACCGAATAACGCTGCGCGTTGTCGGTTGACCCCGCAATCAGGGTTTCGGCGCTACCGCAGATGCTGACCAGACAATAGGCCGAAATGGCCACCATCAGGGCCAACGCGATGTAGCGGCCAGGCTTTTCGCGCAGCTTGCGCGGTATGCGGTTAAGCAGTGCTTTATCCATGAAACGTCCCCGTCGTGATTTTGCTTGCGCCATTATACGCCTACGTTGGCGAGTCGTTGAATTGAGCCACGCTCAAATAGCAATCGTCTATGCGGACGGAATGGACCTCGATGCTTTTTCCTAGCACCTCCACCACGCTCCCCCACTGCAAGGCCGTCACATCAAAGCTGTCGGGAGAAAGCTGCAGGCCTTTCCCGAAAAGCTTCATGATGCTCTCCTTCTGCGTCCAGAGCTGGTGAAAGCGCTCGAGCGGGCTTTCAGCCAGCCACTCCTGCTCGGCGACGGTGAACACACGCGGAGCAACCTTGAGGTTGCGGGGATTTAGGACCTCTATGTCCACCCCAAGCTCGTGGGCGGGGTCTTCCCCACCAGGGAGCGCTAAGACCACATAGTTGCCGCTATGGGACAGGTTGAAGGAAGGTAAACCTGCGGCGTAAGGCTTTCCTTGCGCGCCATAAGTAAGCACGGCCTCATCTTGCAAGCCCAGCCGCTCAATCAGCAGCAAGCCGGCACCGACGGAGCGCAGGTAGTCTTCGCTGTGAAGAAACTCCAAGGACTTGGCATGGCGCTCGGGCAACGCATTAGCCACCAAGCGGCAGTCGGCATCCGTCAGTTGGCGGATGTCGACCAGGAAGATGCGGGCTTGTCCCAGGGACAGCTCATCAATGGGAGCGCGTTGCAAGTCGGCCACAGGAAAGCCCCCGAAAGCAGGCTAGCGCCCCGTGAAGGCGTAAACAGCCGAGAAAACCATGGCGAACGAGAACGCCGTAAGCAAGTCATTGGGTAGGTCAAACGCCCAGTCCGAATGCGTTACCAGCGAGATGAGGTAGTCAAAGATGGGCCACAGCACCGCAATGGCAACAAAGAAGCAGATAAAGAAAATGACCAGCTTTTTGAACTCGACCTTCATGGATCCTCCTCGTGGTTTGCTCCAAGTTTAGCAATTACAGGCTGAAAGCCAACGGAGAAAGCGTCAGCTAGAAAAATCTGAACTAGTCTGGAAGCCATGGAAGGCATCGACGACGGGCGCTTCGGCTTTTCAGGAAAATTCAAGGAATTTGACTACCATAAGGTCATCGGTTTGTTCTAGGAAAGGAGCAATCATGGAAATTAGATGCCCACAATGCGGCGAGTCGTTTGACCCCGAGCAGAACGACGTTTGTCCGTCCTGCCAGGCTCCCAAACCGCCTAAGGGTGGCCCGGACGGCCACGGCGGCCCTGGTGGCGAGCGCGGTGGCCACGGCCCCGAGGGCCACGGCGGCCCCGGTGGCGAGCGCGGTGGCCACGGCCCCGAGGGCCACGGCGGCCCTGGCGGCGAGCGCGGCGGCCACGGCCCTGGCGGACACGGCCCCGGCGGCGAACCGCCTGAGGGGATGCCGCCTGAGGGTATGCCTCCCGAGGGTATGCCGCCTGAGGGCGAGCAGAATCAGGGCGAGGAAGCCTAGAAATGAAGGCGGGACGCGCTGCGCCCCGCCTTCATTTTTTATTGCCGCAGTGTGGCAGTGACCAGGCCGCTGTTATCAATCGTGACGTCATAGACGAACGTCGTCCCGTCGCTGCGTGTAAGCGTAAGGACCGTGGAGCCATAGCCCTTCGCATTCACCGTGAAGTCGCTGGTGCCGTCCACAGTAACCGTCGCGATGGACTCATCGGCAACGGCAGCGGAATAGGAGCCAGTCTCCGGAAGAGGATACGAGCCTGAGCTGTTAGGGCCAGCAAGGGCCACGCCGAACAGCGTTACGACAGCAACCACAACGCTGACGGCGACAACGATAATGCGCTCAAACGCCTTGTGGAAGAAAACCAACACATACACGATGATCTGGGCGAGGCAGAACAGCGCCGCTACCGCCTGCGTCGGCGAGGTCAGCACCGCCTGCTGGGCAAAGCCAACACCAAGATAGGCAAGCAGGCCACAAGCCGCGGAGATGACCAGCGCCCCCACCACGCCACCGCGCTTGGCATAGTTGGCCAGCGCGCCCAAAGGAAAGCACGCCAGCGTCCAATAAAACCAGTATTGGTAGTAATGCCAAGGAAACGACTGGTAGACCGGCCACATGGTCAGGTAGACCAACGGCTGGCTGACAAGGAAAAACACAAAGGTCTTAAGTGCCGCCTCAAGGGGCTTCTCACAATTCATGCACACGATGAGCGCAAAAAGGATCCACGCCTCCACGGTTTCGCCGATATTGCGGACGAAGGTGCCCTCCAGCTGGGGAATCATCATGATCAGCCCCGTGGCCACGCCGGTTACGACGGCAAAGGCAATCACCTTCCACCAAGAAGGCTTGATACCGAAAAATAGCTTATTCAAAACCTGCATGCGCCCCTCCTGCAATGTTGCCAGCGCGCTCATTTTACGCGAATTGCCAAAGCAGACGCACTTTCAGGCAAAAAATCCTTCCTGATGCCGCCCGCCTATCTGGCCCCTCCAAGAAAAATCGTTCGTAGTTATTGGCCAGGCGAGCCTAAATGCCACGTTTCCCCAGGTCGCAAAAATTTAAGACGCGCAAAACGCATAACTACGAACGATTTTTCTGGGCCGAGGTTATATAGCGGCCGAATCGCAACCCAAACAGAGAAGAAAAAACGCCGGCAACGCATTGCCGGCGCCCCTTTTCTTCAGGTTGCTGCCCAAAAGCCACTTATTGCAAGTAACGCTCAAGTAGCCTGGCAAGAACATTCAGGTTGAGTGGCTTGGCCACATGCTCGTCCATGCCAGCCGCCTTGGCAGCCTGCACGTCATCGGCAAACGTGTTGGCGGTCATGGCGAAGATAGGCACCGTCTTGCAGTACTCACGATCAATCCCACGGATAGCGCGCGTGGCGTCATAGCCGTTCATCTTGGGCATCTGGATGTCCATAAGCACCAAGTCGTACGCGCCGTCCTTAGCCGCAAGCATGGCGTCGTAGGCCCCCAAGCCGTCGCTCACGCGCGTGACCTCCAAACCTGTCTCGCCAAGGATCTCCATGGCAATCTCGGCGTTAAGATCGTTGTCCTCGGCAAGCAAGCATTTGCGGCCATGCAGGTCAAGGTTGCCCATAGCCTGATACGGCGATTCCGTTCCTTGCTGCAAAGAACCCGCCTGATCAGCGGCAACGTCAACGCCGGGCCTCAAGCGACACATCAAGCTGCCAAACAGGTGCGCAAGCTTGGACTTGAACAACGGCTTGCTGATGAAGGCGTCTACTCCGGCGCTTCGGGCCTCAAGCTCAATGTCGGACCAGTCGTACGCGGACAGGATGATGATGGGCACCGAGTCCCCCACCTTAGCCCGGATGGCGCGCGCCGTCTCCACGCCGTCCATGCCAGGCATCTGCCAGTCCAGGATGACCGCATGGTAGTCGTCGTTGTCGCGGTGGCAGGACGCCACGCGCTCTAAAGCTTCCTGCCCCGACCGCACGCCGTCGGCCTTCATGCCCAGATCCTCCAGCACGTCAACCGTCGACTCCACGCTCATCTCATCGTCGTCGGCAACCAAAACCCGCAGGTCAACAAAGCGCGCGTCATCGGCAATCTGGCTTTCCTGGAGCTTCAGGTAGAACGTGACCACGAACTTGGTGCCCTGTCCGAGCTGGCTTTCAACCTTGATATCGCCGCCCATCATGTTCACGATGTTCTTGGCGATGGGCATGCCAAGCCCCGTGCCCTGCACCTTGCTGGTGCGACCATCCTCCGCGCGGGCAAACGGCTCGAACACGTGCTCCAAGAACTCGGGCGACATGCCGATGCCGTTGTCGGCGAAGACGAACTCGTAGCAACCGGTTTTCAGCTGCTTGCAGGGAATCTCGCGGATGGAGAGCTTGATCCTTCCGCCATCAGGCGTGTACTTGATGGCGTTGCTCATCAGGTTGACGAATACCTGCTGGATGCGCAGCGAGTCGCCGATGACCAGCTCGTGCTCAACATCCTTGATGTCAACGATCAGCTGGTGTTTGTGCTCTAACGCCTGCGGGCGCACCATGGCAATCAGGTCGTCCACCAAGTCGGGCAGGTCAAACTCCTCCTCAGACAAGGAGATCTTCCCTGACTCGATCTTGCTCATGTCCAGGACCTCGTTGATGAGGCTTAAAAGGTGCCTGCTTGCCTGGGTGATCTTCTGTAGGCTATCGGCCACGCGCTCCTTGTCGTCTATATGGGCCGCGGCAATGGCCGTCATGCCGATGATGCCGTTCATGGGCGTGCGGATGTCGTGGCTCATGGTCTGCAGGAAGTCGCTCTTGGCGTGGTTGGCGGCCTCAGCCGCGTCGAAGGCGTCCTGGAGCGCCTTTTGGATGCGCATCTCATCCTCGACCATGGAGCTGATGTCACGGAAGCCGATGGCAACCTCGTCGCGCTCCTCGGAAGGCTTGACTACCTGCATCTCCATGTGCCGCACCGCGCCACCCTTCACCACGCGGTAACGCAGCGTATACGAGCTGTTCTTGTCAAGCAGCTTCCGCAAGCCTTCGACGGTTGACGCCTGCTCGAACAAGGGCCAATCATCCGGGTGAACGTTGTGCTGCATATAAGTGCCCATGGCATACGGCAAATCCTTGACGGTGTAGTCCGCCTCATGCATGAGAGACAAGTTAGAGCTGGTGCGGACCGGCCGGGACGTGCCCGCAGCCAGGTCCACCACAAAAACGTTGTTGTAGATGGAGGCCAGCGCCTTGACCAAGTTGTCCGTGGCCGCCTTTTCCTCCATTTTGCTGCGATACTCGTTATCAACGTCAAGGAAGATGCCGTAAAAGGCAATGGGCGAGCCGTCTTCGCGCCTGGTCAGGCGGCCAATGGCCCGAAACCATCGCTCCCCTTTGTCCAAAGTTTGCAAACGGTAGTAAATGTCATAGGTCTTCCTGCCGCTGTAGTCCCGCACGACATCCCAATAATGAGTCAGCACGCGCTCCTTGTCGTCGGGATGCAAAAGGTCAGACCACGACTCAAGCTGGTTAGGAAAATCGGTGACGGACGAATAGCCCAGCATCTCGCGGAAGCGTTGGCTCCACGAGCAAGCCGTCATCTGGGCATCAGCGTTAAAGGTCATGCTCCAGTCGCCTGACCCCAACGCCAAGTGGATAGCATCCATGGCGTCGACCAGCTGCCGGTCAGGAGACGATTCCGCTTGAAGGCCATGCGCCTCAGTCTCATCGGCCACGAAGACGTAGAAGACCTTCCCTACGCCCTCCAGGTCGACCAGGCGGCCATAGTCGTTGATCCAGCGAATCTGGCCATCCTTGCGCTTGATGCGATACACCACGTGATCGAAGTGGTCTTGGTCGACGTCGACCTGCACGTCAATGCTGTGGTTCGTAAGAATGTAGTCATCGGGATACACGATGCCGCGGAAGGAATTGCCAACGAACGCCTTGAAGTCCTCATAGTCATCGCAGCCGAAAAGCGAGACCATGACGCTGTTGGCGTAAAGAAGCTCCTCGTTGCCCCCGGCCTTATAGACGAAGAAGCCGCCCGGCATCCCTTCGGCGAATGATTCGATGGATGAAAGCATGTCTTCCCTTCAAAGCGCAAGTCCGCAGGCAATGCATAACATTGACGCATTTCCTTTGCCATCTCATCGTAAATCGAAAGAGCGCCGTTTTCAACGGACTGCCCCTCGATTCCGCTCACTTTGCTCCAGCTTCACGCTGAAAAGCGGCCCTTCCCTGCTCAATGTGCGTCAATCGTTAGGGTATACTTGCAAAGTTATGCATCCGTAGCGCACGCGACCCAAGGAGACTCACG
>R19__coassemble_384_pt1 | contig 21128 bp, 21 predicted proteins | sample R19__metabat2_low_PE_004 | metagenome-assembled genome bin R19
TTATTTTATCATTAAAACTCTTATTCTGCCCCGGCCCCCCGGGCGGGGCGCCCTATTAAATGCCTCCGTCGAGCAATTGGCGGGCCGCGGCGACAGTCAGCTATCTAAGGACAAGCATGAAAGATGCAATTGTGCATATTGGAGACTTGGGAATCGTTCATCTTGACGGCTCCGATATTCAGCTCGATCTTTCGAAAAGTCAGATTGTTTGGGCACCCAATGGAACCGGAAAGAGCTCTTTGTTTAGAGCTCTTTCGAAGAGGTTTGGTAAAGCTGCAATGTGCCTTGACTACGATTCTTGCTTGCAAGCCTTTAAAAAGAACAGGGACCGAATAGAGGTTAGTCCCCATATTCGTGAAATCGATGAGCTAGAAACGCAGTACAAGGACCTGGACCCATTGAAAGAAATGCGCGCTGCCTTGAAATCCGCAGAGATAACTAATAAGACGGATGTTTCAAAATTTCTGGGGATTAACCTGAGCGTTTCTGCTTTGATGGACAAGTTTTTGGATTCTGGATTCAATGACTCCGAGCTTGATGGCGTGCTCTACTTGAACAATCGAATCGATCCTGATGAGGCTAAATACTTTATATCTTGTAGGGATAAATTGGCTTGCATGTGTGACATTTCTAATGAAATGGAAAAACTTAGTGAGCAAGTTGTTAAGTCAGCTGTAGCCCAAATTCAAGGTATTGCCAATTGCCTAGATGAAGATGTGTGCCCCGTTTGCGGCTCTTCGCTGCAGATTCCCCTGCTTGATGTTTTGGCTCGTCGTCAGAAGGAGCTAGCGAACATCGAGAAATCCCTTGCCTCTGAATATTTCCTCAATTTTCCAGGGACGTCTTCCGACAGAGTAATGGAAAGGATAGAGGTACTATCCGAAACTGCGAAAAGCGTTGAGAACGCGCCTATGGTTTTGGCTTTTTGGCTGATGTGCGAATGTGATAGTGCTCGCTTGTCGGAACTACACGAAACCGTTCGTAAGCGTTCTAAGCTTGCCAAAAAAATCTCTAAGCTTGAAAAGCAACGCGACAAGTCATACCGATTGTTGAAATCGCGCTCTTCGCAGATCAAAAGGTTGTTTAGGAATAGGTTTGGAGCCGAGGTTGCTCTTGAAGACGACAAGAAGCAACTGACAATTGCTCTTGGCAGGAACGTCGATACTTTCAGCACTGGCGAGATAAACCTGATGTTGATTGCTGTAAAGATCAACGAATTCATAGCTGGTGACTTTGATCTTCTGCTTGTTGACGATCCTCTTTCAAGTTTGGACGTTGCCAACCAGTACCAAATACTTTTTGATTTGGTTCGCGCGGCAAATGAAAGGAAGTCTGCGGCAACGATTATCTTTACCCATAATCTTAACGCCTTGAGCATTGCTTCTTCCCAGGCTAGAGGGCGGTTTTGCTGCAACGCTTTGGAGGCAATAGATAGAAAGCTAGCCTGTAAGCCGATTTCCGTTGTGGCGTCTGGTGCAGGCGTGAACTATGAAAGCGTTTTGTCCTGTGCGGTAAGGGCGGATGATGGTTTTTCGGTTATGGGGAATTACCTTAAGGCGACTTTGGAACGAGACGCTTTGCGCGACGAGCCCGATGGGAGCGGGGCTGGCGCTGAGGAGTCTGTTCCGAACCTGGATGACGTTTTTCACTATCGTATTCGCGGTTTTGAATTTCCCTATCCCAACGGATTCTCGCCCGCCGTTCTGCTTAGCAATGAATGGCTGATTGATTGTTTTGCGCGCCATAGACCTGAAGATTTTATTAGTGATACGTTTGAGCAAGGCTGTCTTAGAAAAGCGATTTTGTTGATTTCTGCGCGCGTGTGGCTTGAAAAACAGTTGCGCCTGCGGGCCACGGTGGATTTGGATGGGCTTAAGCAGCTAGGGGAGATTATCGATGCTTTGTTTCCCAGGGATGGCCAAGTATATTGCGATTGCCCAGCATCCGTAGACAGGGAATTCTTGATGTCTAGGAAGACTTTGCTGAATCAGTCCGCCCATAAAGGCGCTTTGATTGCGCCGTATGAGTATGCGTTCAACATTTCGATAAACGACCTCGAGCGCGAGATAAGCGAATTGAAAGCTGCTTTTGCGTAGGAGGCTGAAAGTGGAAGGAGCGGGTAAGAAACTAGACAATCTGGTCGAATCTGGAGTGAAACTATCGCAAGGGCTTAAAGATTTAGTGAACGATCATAGATGCTATAAGTATTATTCCTATCTGGGTCGCATCGAGCGGATTCTGGATGATGGGTCTCTCGTTTTGACAAATGGAGACAGATGGAACGATAAGGTCGATAAAAGGTCTTTCAATTCCGACAGCTATCCTTTTGTTCGTTTTGGGATTTGTCTGACGTTTTCTAGGTCTGAAAATGTTGCAATGTGGGCTATATACGGTAAGAAACGGGATGGTGCACCAGGTGCAATGATTAATTTTTCCCGGAACCAGCTTCGTGAAATTGTTCAATCTGTTGGAGAAATAGAATTATTGAACTTTAGTGGGAGCGACTTGGTGTCGCTAGGGTTTCTGCGCAAAGATTCTTTTGATATCTATTTACAGGATGTTCTGTATGTGGACGAAAAGGAAACTGGCAAGGTAACGATAAAGCGTTCTGACGAAAGGAAGGCTGTCGATAGTCATCTTTTGGAAGATGATGAAGACCTGATAACGAAGAGCTATCCTTGGTTTTTTGAGAATGAATGTAGACTAATTGTCAAAATTGATAGAAATTGCCTTAAGACCTCTGACATAGTTGAGGCGGTTCGTGTGCAGATTCCTAAATCACTTATAGATCCCTTGGCGAAGAAGGTTGTTCTTGCGCCGGGCGCTTCTGTCGATCCAGGAAAGGTTTACTCCCTTAGTTCGTTGCATGGCAAAATTGATTGGGGCTGATAACTCATGCCCCCCAATAAACGCCCATCGTCCGACTTGGCGGTCATCACCAAGGCAAAGGAGCTGTGCGACTACGTGATAACTGTCACGCAGAAGTCGCCCAAGCAGTTTCGGTTTACGCTGGTGACGCGCATGCAGAACCTGGCGTGGGAGGTGGTGGAACAGCTCTTCCGCGCCAACCAGGTCTTCGTGGCCAAAGGGGACACGGCCGCCGCGGCCCGTCGCCTGGAGTTGCAGCACCAGGCATCCACCAGCTTGCAGCTGCTGGTCTTCGCCGCCGAGATGGCGCAACGCCACGGCTGCCTGCTGATGAAGCAATATGAGCAGATCTCATGCCAAGCGTTTGACGTGGGCAACTTGATAGGAGGCTGGATCAACAGCGACAAGAAGCGGTTTTCGCCCGGCTTAAGCCAGGCGTGATACCGAGGGACCAGGCCGTACGTGGTGCAACTGGTGGTTGCGATCGCCGGGCAACAACGCCAACAACGCTGCCAACGTGAACAACAACGGCAACGTCAACTCCAACGGCAACAACGTCAACAACGACAACAATGCCGTCCGTCCCGCTCAGCCCTGACAAGCCCGAAGCGCATTCCACGTGGAATGCGCCTGCGCCCAGGGAGAAGGAGCCTGGTTCCTGCCGGCTGGCGCGTGGAGCGCTGGCGCGGGCAAATATGAGCCGGCCGGGGAGGGCCACGCCATGGGCTTGGCGCTTCGCGGGCATGCCGCGCGTGTGCCTGCTAACCGGAGTTGCAAGCGGCAACCGGCCGGCAAGAATTTCTAGATTGTTCGTATTGCATAAGCAATACGAACAAAAGTTTGGTAAAATAGGATAAGTCAACGGATCAAGCCCGCGTCCTGGCGGCGCCTTCTTTTCTAGAGAGGAGGTGAGCCATATGGAGCTGATCACCCAGACGCTTGCGCTTGCGGCCGCGGCCGTGTCGCTGGTGGCGGCGGTGGTGCAGCTTGTCGCGGGGCTGAGAAAACGCCCTGGTAAAAAGAAGCGGAACCGCTAAAAGCGGTTCCCTTCCCAAAAAACCAACGGCGCCGTCAGTCACCACAACACGGGCTCCGTTGGCGTTCATTGTAGCATAGGGAGCTGGGTTTGTTGGCTGTTTTGGCTTCGTTACTGCCGCTTGAGGTTTGGCTTTGCTTACGGGGACGGCAGGGATGAGCCAGGTGCCCTCCTTTTCCCAGGTTTGCCAGTTTGAAAACCTGGGAAAAGGAGGGCACCTTGCCGCGCGCAAGGGCAAGCGTGACCGGCGAGAGGTCATCGACTTTGAGCTGGATTTGGGCCGCAACTTGGTCCAGTTGTCGCGTGAGCTTGAGGATGGGACCTACCGCATGGACCCTTACGTCCGCTTCGAGGTGGCCGACCCCAAGCGACGGCTCATCCATGCGTTGCGCTACCGCGATCGCGTGGTGCAGCATGCGCTTTGCGACAACGTGGTGGCACCGGTGCTCCAACCGCGGCTGATCTACGACAACGCCGCCTGCCAACGGGGCAAAGGCACGCATTTCGCGCTGGACCGGCTGGAGGGCTTCCTGCGAGAGCATTACCGCGCGCACGGCGCGCAGGGGTGGTTCCTGAAGTGCGATGTGCGGCACTTCTTCGCCAGCATTCAGCACGATGTGATGAAGGTGCTGCTGCGGCGCCCTCCTTTTGATGCGCGCACCTATGCGTTTCTGTGCCAGGTGATCGACAGCTACGCCGATGCGCCCGGGCGGGGGTTGCCGCTGGGCAACCAGACCAGCCAATGGTTTGCGCTTTACTACTTGGACGGTGTTGACCGGCTGATCAAGGAACGGCTGCATGTGCGCGCGTATGTGCGCTACATGGACGACATGGTGCTGGTCCACGCGAGCAAGGCTCATTTGCGCGCCTGCCTGGATGCCGTGCGCAACGCCTGCAGCGCTTTGGGCCTGCAGCTTAACGGCAAGACGCAGATTGCGCCCTTGCGACAAGGCATCGACTTTCTGGGATGGCATTTGTACCTGACGGACACGGGCAGGGTGGTGCGGCGTCTTCGCCAGGCGGCCAAGCGCCGGCTGCTGCGCGGGGCGGCGGCAGCCCGAGCGTTGCCGGCGGGACAATGGCGGCAGGTTAGGGCAAGCTATCAGGCGCACCTGGCTCACGGGGACACGCAAGGCCTGCGGCGCCTGGTGGGGTAGCGGGTCTGCGCGCTGGGATTCCGCCGCCACTGGCGACACGGCCACGGCCCGCAAGCTCAGGCGCATGGGTGCGCGGTTTGCTTTAGGCTTGTTGTTCCGAAATTGCGGTTTCTTGGACTTTTTCGATATCTAAGGATTTGAAAGTTCGAAATCTTCGGTTTCGGGGCGCTTCGTCCGGGCAGAGGCCACCGGCAGCGCCTCCAAGCCGCCGGCCAAAGGCGCACTTGGCCGATGTCTCGAGAAGCGGCATCTCTCTGACCTGGGCTTTTGCCTTTTTGGCGGCGATTAGCCAGACCAGAAGATCCCCTCGACCGGCAAGGCCCCGCCCCGAAACCGCAAAAACGGAACGGCCTGCCGCCGAAACCGGCAAAACTCCCAAGAAACCGAAAATTTGGAACAGGCCGCCTATCGCGCCCGAGCATTGACCAGGGCGCCAGCTCACGCCCAGGGCGCCTGCTGAACGACGAAAAATCTGTTGAACGACGAAACGGCCGTTTTGGTCGTTCAACAGGTGAAAACGGGGGCGGAAAACCATCTGTTGAACGACGACGTCGTTCAACAGGTGGCGCAGACTCCTATTGAACGACGAAAACCCCCGGCGTCGGGCGGAAACCGGGCACCTTGGGGCCCTCTCCGGCCTCAAAAGCCAGCCTTCGTCGTTCAACAGACGCTATTGAACGACGAAAACGCCTGCTGAACGACGAAAAACCGCCCCTTCGTCGTTCAACAGATTTCGCAGGGCTTGCGTCTGCTTTGCCGCTGCGAGGGCTGCGAAAGGCCGCGCAGCTTACGTGAGCGCAGCATGCCGGAAAGCCCCAGCGCAAGCCAAGCGCCCGTCTAGCTGGAACGCCACGCGCGTCCCCTGTTCCAGCCTCCGCTTCAGCCTAGCGGGCGTCACCCTCGCGGATGGTCACCTGCTCGGCGGGCTCCACGCGGCAGGTGATGCCGGCGTCCAGGCGCTCGCGATAACGCTGGTTGCTGGCATCGATGAACGCCTTGAACACCAACCCCATGCGCGTGCGGAAGAACTCCGGGTGCCACTGCGTGCCCATAAAGAACAGCCGGTCGGGCATCTCGATGGCCTCCACCAGGCCATCCGTTGCGTATGCCGCGGGGCGCAACCCCGGCGCCACTTCCTTGATGCCCTGGTGGTGCATGGAGTTCACGGCCAAGAAGTCCGTCTGCAGAATGCCGCCCAAAATGGTGTTGCGGTCGATGTTCACGAAGTGGCTGGGGCACTCGTAGTGGTCCTGCTGCCAATGCTTCAGGCGCGTGGCCTCGGAGCTTTGCATGATGCCGTACTCCTCGGTGGTGCGCGCCATGTCAATGCGGTCCTGCCGGCAGGACGGATGCCCTTCGCCTTCATACACGCACCCTGGGCACATGATGCGCTGGATGTCCTCCACACTCAGCGGCGCGCTTTCCAGCGTGCCGTCCGATCCGTCGGGGATGTAGATGCCCTCGATGGCCCACTTGTTGCCGCCGATGGAGTGGTACTCGTCGGCCAGATCCTGGTACAGCGACCCCCCGAAGTGCACGTTGATCTTCTGCATGCCGCGGCAGATGCCCAGCACCGGAATGTCGTAGTCGTAGGCGTAGTTCAGGATGCGGTCTTCCATGCGGTCGCGGTTAGGCGTGAGCGGCGAAAGCTTTTCGCTGCGGCGCTCCTCGCCGTAGCAGGCGGGGTCAATGTCGTGCCCGCCGGTGAACAGGAAGCCGTCGATCTGCGGCAGCAGGTACTCGTAGATGCGCGTGTCCTCCGTGATGGGCAAGACCAGCGGCATGCCGCCCCATTCCTCTATGGCTTGGCAGTAATTCTGCTTCAGGCGGACGATGTCCTCGCCAGGCTCGTAGGTGGGAACGATGCCGATAAGCGGCACGTGGTCGTAAGGTGAAGTAACGGTCTTGCTCATAGTCTGAAAACGCAGGTCTTTCGAAGGGCTAAACGGTAACCGGGAGGTGTGGGCCTCCCGGTTGGTTGTCGATGGTTGTTATTGCTGGTCCTCGGCTTGGTCACGCGTGCGGATCAGCTTGCGCTTGATCTTGCCGCCGATGGTCTTGGGAAGTTCGTCCACAAACTCCACGATGCGCGGGTACTTATACGGCGCCGTGGTGCGCTTCACGTGGTCTTGCAGCTCCTTTATAAGCTCAGGCGAGGGCTCATAGCCCCGGGCCAGCACCACGGTGGCTTTCACCACCTTGCCGCGGATGGGATCGGGCGCGGCGGTGACGGCGCACTCGATGACGGCCGGGTGGGCAACCAGCGCGCTTTCCACCTCGAAGGGCCCGATGCGGTAGCCCGAGCACTTGATGACGTCGTCGTTGCGGCCGATGAAGTAGTAGTAGCCCTCGGCGTCGCGCCATGCCATGTCATGCAGGTTGTAGTAGTCGCCGCCGATGGCCTCTTGCGTGCGCTCCTCGTCGCGGTAGTAACCCACGAAAAGCCCCGGAGGGTAGGCCTCCTTCAGGCCCGTGACGCACAGCGCGCCCTCTTCGCCTTCCTCGACCTCCGCACCGTCGTCGTCATACAGCTTGATGTTCAGCAAGGGGGAGGGCTTTCCCATGGAGCCCGGCATGGGCTCAATCCAGGGGAACGTGGCCAAAAGCACGGGGCCCTCGGTTTGGCCGAAGCCCTCGCGGATCTTCTTGCCGGTCAGCTTCTCCCACTGGATGGTGACCTCGGCGTTCAGCGGCTCGCCGGCGGTGGCGAAGTTCTGGATGCTGGAAAGGTCGTAGGAGGCCACATCTTCCTGCAGCATGAAACGGTACATGGTCGGCGGGGCGCAAAAGGTAGTCAGCTGGTAGTCCTGCATGTGCTGCAGCAGGTTGGTGGGGACAAACTTCTTCATGTCGTAGGCGAAGATGGTGGCGCCGCAGATCCACTGGCCGTAGATCTTGCCCCAGCCGAACTTGGCCCAGCCGCTGTCCGTCACGCTCATGTGCAGCTTGTCTTCCTGCACCTGCTGCCAGTACTTGGCGGTCAAAATGTGCCCCAGCGGGTGCGCGAAGTTGTGGCAGACAGCCTTGGGGTTGCCCGTGGTGCCGCTGGTGAAGTAGATGAGCATGATGTCCTTGGACGTGACGCCTGCGTCCCCGGTGGGGCGCTCGAAGGTGTCAGGCTCGGCGGCTATCAGCTGGTCGAAGTTCAGCCAGCCTTCGCGGTTTCCGGCCACCACGATGCGCTCTTGCAGGCTTTCGGCCTGCGGGAAGGCCTGCTCGGCCTGGGTGCACACATAGTCGTCGTCCACGCAGATGATGGCCTTCACCTTGGCGCTGTCAGCGCGATACACAATGTCCTTGGCGGTAAGCTGCAGCGATGCCGGAATAAGCACGGCGCCCAGCTTGCAAAGCGCGGTGGCGCACACCCAGTATTCCCAGCGGCGCCGCAGGATCATCATGACCACGTCGCCCTTGCCGATGCCCAGCTTGCGCAAGGCATTGGCCGTCTGGTTGGACAGGCGGGACAGGTCGGTGAAGGTGAACGTGCGCTCCTCGCCGTCGTCGTTGCACCACAGAAGGGCGCGCTTGTCGGGCTCTACGCGGGCCCACTCGTCGATGACGTCGAAGCCGAAGTTGAAGATTTCAGGCACGTCGATGGTGAAGTTGTCAAAGAACTCCTCGTAGGAGTCGAAATAGATTTGCGGGCAATACTTGCTCAGTACGTGGTCCATAGGTAAAGGGCTTTCAAATTACTCTGCGATGACGGTGACGAACTTGGCCTTCTTGTCGCCCACGCAGCGCTGGCCGTGGGGGATCTCGGGGTCAAAGTAGATGCTGTCCCATTGGTTTAGCACGAATTCCTTGTCATTCAAGGTGATGGCCATGGTGCCTTCGATGACGAAGTTGAATTCCTGGCCGGCATGGGACTGCAAATGCACCGGCTCGTCGGAAGGCTCCAGGATGACCACCAAGGGCTGCATGATCTTGTCGGCGAAGCGCCAAGCCATGTCCTCGAAGTGATAGTCCTCGGTGCGGTCGGTCACCTTGCCGCCGCCGCGCCTGACCACCTGGTAGGTGGTCAGCTTCGCGTCGGTTCCGGTAACAAGGTCGGTCAGCTCCACGCCAAACTTGCGTGACATGTGGTAAAGGGCCGAAATGGGCACGTCCTTGCCGGTGGCTTCCCACTCCAAATAGGTTTCGGGGGTAACCTCCAAATCGGCGGCCATTTCCTCCACCGTCACGTCGCATGCCTCGCGCAGGCCTTGCATGCGCTGGCCGATCTCTCTCATTTTCTCGGTCATTAGCTGTTCATCCCGATCTCAAGCGCCTTCTTATTCAGGGCCACCATGGCCTGCTTGCGGGCAGGCACGCAGTGGTCGATGGCGCCGTCGAGCGTCTCGCGGCTGCAAAAGCCCGTCTGCTCGAACAGCTTGCCCACCAAGACGATGTTGCCCAGGCCCTTCATCTCGGCGTCCTCGGCCAGCTTCTGCGCCGGCAGGGCGCAGATGGTCACGTCCTGGCGCTGCTTGATTTCGGGCACCAGGCCGGAGTCCACAATGACCAGGCCGCCTGGCTCCACCGCGTCGATGAACTTGTCGAAGGACGGCTGGTTCATGGCAATCAACACGTTGGGGGTCAACACCAAGGGCGATCCGATGGCCTCGTCGGACAGGCATACGCTGCAGTTGGCGGTGCCGCCACGCATCTCGGGGCCGTAGGAGGGCAGCCACGAAAGCTCGCGGTCCTCGATCAGGCCGGCGCTGGCAATGACCTTGCCGGCAAACAGCACGCCTTGGCCGCCGAAGCCGGCCAAGACAATACGGAGTTCACGAGTGTTCATTAGTCGTTACCTCCCTTGTTGGCAATGGGGCAGCTGGCGGCACGTGCCGCGGCGGCCTCGGCCGCGTTGGCGAAGCCGTCCGCCACGACGTCGCGATAGACGCCCAGCGGGTAGTACTCCAGCATGTTCTCGCGCATCCACTCGAAGGCCTTCTGCGGCGTCATGCCCCAGTTGGTGGGGCAAGTGGAAACGATTTCCACGAAGGAGTAGCCGATGCCGTCGATCTGGTACTGGAAGGCCTTCTTGATGGCCTTCTTGGCCTTGCGCACATGCGCCGGCGTGTCGCAGGTCACGCGCTCGATGTAGGCCGGGCCGTCCAGCGTGGACAAAAGCTCGCACACGCGCACGGGGTAGCCTGCCGTGGAAACGTCGCGCCCGTAGGGGCTGGTCTGCGTCACCTGGTTGGGCAGCGACGTGGGGGCCATCTGGCCGCCGGTCATGCCGTAGATGGCGTTGTTGATGAAGATGATGGTGATATGCTCGCCGCGGGTGGCCGCATGAACGGTCTCGGCCATGCCGATGGAGGCAAGGTCGCCGTCGCCCTGGTAGGCGAAGACCACGTTGTCCGGGTGCACGCGCTTGGCAGCCGTGGCCACCGCGGGGGCACGGCCATGGGCGGCCTCGATCATGTCGCAGCCGAAGAAGTTGTAGGCCATGACCGAGCAGCCGACGGGCGCCACGCCCACGGCGTGGTCCTCAAATCCCAGCTCATCCATGACCTCGGCAACCAGGCGGTTGGCAATGCCATGCACGCAGCCCGGGCAATAGTTGGTGACAACCGGCAGCAGCGACTTAGGACGCTCGAATACGATCTTCGACATACCTATTCACCTGCCTTTTCGTTGAGTTCGACAATCTTTTCCAGAACCTCGGCGGGAGTGGGGATCACGCCGCCGCTGCGTCCGTAGAAGCTTACGGGCACGCGGCCGTTGGAGGCCAGGCGCACGTCATCGACCATCTGGCCGGTGTTCATCTCCACGGAAAGGAAGTGCTTGGCGGTGCCCATGCAGGCCTCAAGCGCATCGGTGGGGAAGGGCCAAAGCGAGATGGGGCGAACCAGACCCGCCTTGATGCCCTGCTCGCGTGCGCTCATGACGGCGCTGCGGGCAATGCGGGCGGAGGCGCCGAAGGCCACCAGCACGATGTCGGCGTCCTCGGTGCGATAGCTTTCCGCGCGCTGCTCGTTCTGCTCGATCAGGCGGAAACGCTCCTCGCGCTTGGCGTTGATGCGGTCCAGGATCTCGGCCTCAAGGTAGAGCGAGTTGGCAATGTTGTGCTCGCGCTTGCCGCCGTGTCCGGTGCAGGCCCAGGGCTTCTCGGGCAGGCTGTCAAGGCTGCGCTGCTCGGGCAGGACCACCGGCTCCATCATCTGGCCCAGCATGCCGTCGGCCAGGATCATGACCGGCACGCGGTACTTGTCGGCCACGTCAAAGGCGCCGTAGATGTAGTCGGCCATCTCCTGCACGGTGGAGGGTGCGTACACGATCAGGCGGAAGTCGCCATGGCCCATGGCGCGCGTTGCCTGCCAGTAGTCGGACTGGGACGGCTGGATGGAGCCCAGACCCGGGCCGCCACGCTGCACGTTGATGATGACGGCGGGCAGATCGGCGCCGGCCAGATACGAAATGCCTTCGGATTTCAGGCTGACGCCCGGCGAAGACGATGACGTCATGACGCGCGCGCCGCAGGCAGAGGCGCCATACACCATGTTGATGGCCGCGATCTCGCTTTCGGCCTGCAGGTAGGTGCCGCCGCACAGGGGCATCTTCTTGGCCATGTAGGCCGCAAGCTCGGTCTGCGGGGTGATGGGATAGCCGAAGAAGAAGCGGCATCCGGCGCGCATGGCGCTTTCGGCCAGGGCCTCGTTGCCCTTCATCAATACCTTCTGGGACATGTCTATCACCTCTCCACCGTGATTGCGACGTCGGGGCACATGATGGCGCAGCTGGTGCAGCCGGTGCAGGCGTCTAGGTCGGTGCAATGCGCAGGATGGTAGCCCTTCGCGGTGATGCGCGACCCGTCAAGCTGCATAAGGTTGAGCGGGCAGGCATCCACGCACAGGCCGCATCCCTTGCAGAAGTAATCGTCGACGGTGATTTTCGCCATAAAGATTCCTTCCCCCTCTAGTAATGCGTATAACCTTAGTGGTTGGATGTACGAAAAGATATGCGCGGGAACGGCGGCTTGGCGCCTATTCCCACGGTGTCTTCACAAGCATCTGAACGATGTATTTTACCCCTGTTTGGGTGCTTCCGTCCATCGCATCGGCGCACCAATCGGGGATAGTCTGGGCAACAATCGGCAATTGGAGCTGCTCGGCCACATCAGCGCCAAACGCGCTGGCTGCCTGCAGCACGTCGGGCGTGGTCTCGGTGCGCAGGTGGGAGTTGTTGACGACGCCGGTGGCCCGCAGGTGGGAGGCGTTTTCTATCTCGTGCAGGATGGTTGCGGCCTCGGCCGGGTCCTGCGTCAGGTTGCGGTAGGCATTCACCACGTACAGCAGCGCATAGGGTTGCGTGCTTATGGGGCCGGCGTAGCGCCCCAGCGCCGTGGCGCCTGCATCATCGCCGCCCACGTCGATGAGCGTGATGCGGCCTTCGCCTTCGCGCGCCCACTCGATGGCGCCGTCCACGGCGGCCGAAAGCGAGGGCGTGTCCAGGGACGACTTCGCCATGACCGGGGTCACCGCCTGCACGCCGGCGTCTTCGAGCAGCTGGGTGTATTCGCTGGAGCGGAAGTACGGGTTTACGATGTCTAGGTCCACCAGGCGTAGCTGCAGGCCTTCCTTTGCCAGGTCAAGGGCAAGGTTCAAGGCGAAGTTGGTCTTGCCTGTGCCGTAGTGGCCGGTGATGGCCGTCACCGGTTGCAGGGCGTTTCTCAAAGGTGTGGGCAGGGTCATGGCGGTCCTTTCAGGCGCGCGGGCGGCAGGGGATGGGCCCACGCGCAAATACTTCGTTACCTCTTGGGTCAAAATTCTAAATAACCTTGAAGTTTATGGTAATCTAGTTTACTTGAAAGGCAGCGTCTCAAGTGAGGTAGCACCATGCAAGTTAACATGAACATCGAAGAGGTCTGCGGACGCATCCAGGCATTGCGTGAGGACCTGGGCCTGACCATGCAGGAAATGGCGGAGGCCACCGGCCGCAGCGTGGCGGAATACGCCGCTCAGGAATCCGGCCAGCAGGACCCTTCCTTCACCTTCCTTGCTAAGTGCGCCGAGAAGCTAGGCGTCGACGTCGTGGAAATCCTGACGGGCGAGGCCCCGCATCTGAACAACTACGTGTTGACTCCTGCCAGCGAAGGCCTTTCCATCCAGCGCCACGGCGGCTTTGAGTACCTGCACAAGGCTCAGTACCTGAAGGACCGCCTGGCCGAGCCGTTCTTGGTCACGCAGCCGTTCTCGGAGGAAGAACAGCAGAAGCCCATCCACCTGTCCCACCACAAGGGCCAGGAAATCGACTATGTCATCTCGGGCCGCATGCGCTTTGCCTACGAGGACCGCACCATGGAAGTCGGCCCCGGGGACTTGCTGATGTACGATTCCGGCAAGGGCCACGGCATGATCGCCATCGACGGGAAGCCGGTTACGTTCATCGCGATAACCATTCCTCCCCGCACCGGATACATTAGCTAGGCGCTCCGGTCCGCCTACAGGCACATACCGGATGCGCCGTTAAAAAGCTAACTCCCGTATCCGCATTACATAATCCAGAAAGTGAAACCTTCTAACATGAGGAATATCAACGAGCGCTATGTCGTCGAGGCATACGACAAGCATAATGTTCTGACCCAATTCGATGTCCGCTGTCCGCGCGACTTCAATTTCGGCTATGACGTGGTGGACGACATTGCCATCAACGACCCCGACCGCCGCGCCATGGTGTGGTGCAACCCTGAAGGGGAGGAGCACGTCTTCACCTTCGCCGACATGAAGTATTGGTCGGACAAGACGGCCAACTACCTGGCTGAGCAGGGCATCGGCAAGGGCGACTACGTGATGGTCATCCTGCGCCGCCACTACCAGTTCTGGTTCACGGCCGTGGCCTTGGCCAAGCTGGGAGCCGTCATGGTGCCGGCCACGTTCATGCTTAAAGAGCGCGACGTGACGTACCGCATCAACGGGGCCGACATCAAGGCCGTCGTGGTCACGGATTTGGGCGACATTGCCCAGGCCATTGACGCCGTGGAGGCCGATTGCCCGTCGCTGAAGACGAAGATCCTGGTCAACGGCGGCGCGGGCGGTCTGGGGTGCTCGGTGCCGGTGCCGCAATCGGATGAAATTTGCACGCTTGCCGCCAAGCGCGAAGGCTGGCTGGACTTCAACGCCGGCGTCAGTGCGGCCTCGGCGGACTTCGCCCCGATTGCCACGCGCGCGGCCGACCCCATGCTCATGTATTTCTCCAGCGGCACGTCGGGTGAGCCCAAGATGGTGCTGCATGACTCCGAGTACGCCATCGCGCACCTGATGACGGCCAAGCATTGGCACTGCGTTGAGCCCGACGGCCTGCACTTCACCATTGCCGACACCGGTTGGGGCAAGGCTGTTTGGGGCAAGTTCTATGGCCAGTGGCTGATGGAGGCCGCGGTGCTGACGTACGACTTCGACCGCTTCCACGCGGGGGAAATCCTGTCGCTTATTGCGAAGTACCGCGTGACCACGTTCTGCTGCCCGCCCACCATGTATCGCATGATCATGCAGGAGGACATCGATTCCTTCGACCTGTCTTCGCTGGTGCACACCACCACGGCGGGCGAGGCCTTGAACCCCGACCTGTACGACTTCTGGCTGCAGCATACGGGGCTTACCATTTACGAGGGCTTTGGCCAGACGGAGACGCCGCTGACCATCGCCAACCTGCGCAACTCCAAGCCGCGCCCGGGCTCCATGGGCAAGCCGGTGCCGCTGTATGACATCCAGATTCAGGCCGATGACGGCACCGAGTGCCGCGTGGGCAAGGCGGGCGAGATTTGCATCCGCCTTGAGGGCAGTGCGCCGGGCATCATGATGGAGTATTACCGCAACGCCGCGAAGACCGCCGAGGCCAAGCACGATGGGTGGTACCACACCGGTGACACCGCCTGGCTGGATGAGCACGGCTACCTGTGGTATGTGGGCCGAAACGACGACGTCATCAAGTCGAGCGGCTATCGCATCGGGCCCTTCGAGATCGAGAGCGTCCTTTTGGAGCACGAGGCTGTGCGCGAGTGCGCCGTCACGGGCGTGCCTGACCCGCTGCGCGGCAAGGCCGTGAAGGCCACCATCGTGCTGACGCCTGGCTTTAGGCCCAGCGACTCGCTGACGCGTGAGCTGCAGCAATGGGTGAAGAACCAGACCGCGCCGTACAAGTATCCGCGCGTGGTGGAATACGTGGACGAGTTGCCTAAGACCGTCAACGGCAAGATCAGGCGTGCTGCCATTCGCCAAGCTGGCGAAGAGGACCGGGCGGCCAAGGAGGCGCCGATCGAGGGCCTGACGTAAGCGCAGGGCTTGGGCGCTTTCGGGCGCTCACGCGCACGGGAGATGTTTAGGGGCGGTTGCCAGGGGCAGCCGCCTTTTTTTGTGCGGGAGGGCGGGTTGGAGCCTGATGCCAAGGGTCGCTACGAGCGCTAATCTGGCCCTGGTGTGTCTGGGCCCCGCGTCAAAATCGTTCGTAGTTATTCCGAAAGTGGCGTCTCCTTCAACAAAACCCCAGGTCGCGATTTTTGAATCGCTCGCAAGGCGATAACTACGAACGATTTCGGCGCGGGGTCCATACAAAGGGGGTGGTCTGGCGGCGAAGCGTGGCCAGGCGGCGGGTCCCGGGGCCTGGCCAGGCGGCTTGAAAGGGCGGTTTTGCGAGTGGCTAAGCCCCAGGCCCCAAGCCCACAAAGCGAGTTCCGCACGAGGGGAAGGCCCCGCGGGCCTTCCCCGAAGGAGGACTGTCTGAGCGACTGGGATTGGGGCCTTGGGGGCGCGGAGCCAAGCCATGCGGAGCCGCCCCCCTTTGTGGCCACGGGCTGCAACCAGCCAGCCCAAAAAGCCTAACGCTCGGGCGAAATCCCACGACGGAAGGTCTGCAGCTCGGCGGCTTCTTGCCCGAGCAGCTGGCGAAGCAGCCCGTCCATCACGTCTTCGGTGTAGGCCGGCCCCGAGCACGAGATGACGCGATTGCTCACGCACACGGGCTTGTGCACGCCAACGCATCCGCATTCCTCCAGGATGGCGTAGTTGCTATGCCGGCTGAACTCGTAGGTGGTGGCCTGCGCGCCCTCCAAAATGCAGGCGCGCGCCGCAACCAAGGCGCCCACGCACATGGTGGCCACCCAGGCGCCCGCCTCATGCGCGCGCCTTACCAGGCCGAGCACGTCTTCGCGATAGACGTCCTCAAAGCCGTGATCGCGAAAACCTCCGGGAATAATCACGGCGTCGAAGGCGACGGGGTCCACGGCGTCAAGTGGCAAGTCGCGGGGGATGATGGTGCCAAAGCGGCCTTCGATGGCGTTCGACAGGCCTGTGACCGTTACTTGGATGGGGGTAAGGTGCGCACGGTACTGCGTCCAGCGGCATGCTGAAAGCGCCACCGCCGCCTCGGCGTCCTCAAAGCCGGGGCCGAGCAGTAACAAGACCTGCTTGGCGTTTGCGTTACCGCGCGTTTCCATGGCCCGTCCCTTCGCCGTCGTCCTTGCCTTCTTGGGCATCTTCCGCATGGGCGCGGTCGTAAATCTCCTGCACGCCTGCCGGCAAGCAGTCGGGCATCATGGCGCTCAGGCGCTCCTCGTTGCCGTCTTCCAGGGCCGTCTGGTAGTACCAGCACTTGAATTCCATCATGGCCAGACTTTTGTTCAGCCGGTCGATCTCTTGCTGGATGGCGGCCTTTCGGTCCTCGAACAGCTGCTTGCGCTTGCCGTAGCTTGAGGGGCCTTCCTCTATCCAGGTTACGAACTGCTTGATGTCCTTGATCTCCAGCCCGGACTTCTTCAGGCATTCGATGACGCGCAGAAGCTCCAGCTCGTCTTCGCCAAAGCGGCGAATGCCCGAGGAACGTTTAAGGCCTGGGAACAGGCCTTCCTTGTCGTAGTAGCGCAGTGTGGAAACCGGAATGTCAAACATTTCTGATACTTGGCCGATGGAGTACATAAAAACCTCCCGATTAAGCTTGACCTAAAGTTAGGTTTAGGTTTTAAGATGACACCATCATAGCAAATCCGAAGGCAAGAAAGAGGACAACGCATGCAAGGAACGTTCACCTACCATAACCCCACCAAGCTGTACTTCGGCGAAGACGCCCTGGAGTCCCTAGGCGCCGAGCTTGAGGGCTTTGGGCCCAACGTCGTGATGATCTACGGCGGCGGCTCCGTCAAGAAAAACGGCGTGTATGACCAGGTGATGGCCGTTTTGAAGGAGAAGGGCAAGACGGTCACCGAGATTGCCGGCGTCATGCCCAACCCCACCATCGAGAAGTTGCGCGAGGGCGTAGGCATAGCGCGCGAGGCCCAGGCTGACCTACTTTTGGCCGTGGGCGGCGGCAGCGTGTGCGACTACGCCAAGGCCGTGTCGGTGTCCGTCAACTGCGACGAGGACCCTTGGGAGAAGTACTACGTGCGCTTTGAGGAGCCTACCTGCGAAATCGTTCCCGTAGGCTGCGTGCTCACTATGGCGGGCACCGGTTCGGAGATGAACGCCGGCGCCGTCATCACCAACCACCAGGCCAAGCTGAAGATCGGGCATGTCTTCGCCAGCTCGGAGGTTATGCCGCGCTTCAGCATCTTGAACCCGAAGTTCACGCTCAGCCTGCCGCATCGCCAAATGGTGGCCGGCGTCTACGACATCTTCAACCACATCTGCGAGCAGTATTTCAGCGGCGAAGACGACAACGTGAGCGACTACCTGTCCGAGGGCCTGATGCGCTCCGTCATCGTGAATGGCCGCAAGGCCCATGCCAACGACCAGGACCTAGAGGCCCGCAGCAACATCATGTGGGCTGCCACCTGGGCCCTGAACACGCTGGTGTCCCGCGGCAAGTCCACCGACTGGATGGTGCACATGCTGGGCCAGGCTACTGGCGCTGTGACTGACGCCACCCATGGCATGACGCTTTCGGCCGTAAGCCTGCCGTATTACCGCTTCATCATGGACGCAGGCCTGCCGAAGTTTGTGCGCTTTGCCGTTAACGTGTGGGATGTGGACCCCGCAGGTAAGACCGACAAGCAGGTGGCCGAGGAGGGCTTGACTGCCATGGAAGCCTGGATGCGCGAGCTGGGGCTGGCCATGAGCCTGTCCGAGTTGGGCGCCACGCAGGCCGATCTGGAAGACATAGCCAAGGGTACCATCATCTTGACCGGCGGCTACAAGGTGTTGACGCCCGAAGACGTCCGCGCCATCCTGGAGCAGAGCCTGTAACCCGCTTTTGCGTGATTGACCGAAAAGGAGACCGACATGACAAAGGCATTGGTGGCGTATTTTAGCGCCAGCGGAACGACCAAGAAGCTGGCCCGCAAGGTGGCCGATGCGGCGGGTGCCGACCTGTTCGAGATCGTTCCCGAGCAGCCGTATTCCCGGGCCGACCTGGACTGGACCAACAAGAGCAGCCGCAGCTCCGTCGAGATGAACAACCCATCCAGCCGGCCAGGCGTGGCAACGCATGTGGACAACATGGCCGATTATGATGTGATCTTCTTGGGCTTCCCCATTTGGTGGTATATCGCGCCCACCATCGTGAACACCTTCCTGGAGGAATACGACCTGGCGGGCAAGACCATCGTCTGCTTTGCCACGTCGGGCGGCAGCGGCATGGGCAAGACGGCCGCATCGCTGGAGCCCAGCGCCCCTGGGGCCACCGTGGTGAGCGGCCAGGTGCTGAACCGCGCGTCGGGGTCCGCGCTTGAGTCCTTCGTGACGCCGTATCTGTAGGAATGTTTGAGGGGAGGGGCCTTTGGGCCTCTCCTTTTTTAGGAGGCTACCATGATCAGTCGACGCAGCTTTTTGGCGGGGATAGGCGCAGGCCTTGCCGCCTTGACGCTGCCGGGTTGCGCGGGCGGCTCGACCGCGGGTAACAGCGCGGCATCGGGCAACGTGGCCAGCAACGCCAATGCCACGGGAGGGGAAGGCAACGCCGCAAACGCCAACAACGCCGCTAGTGTCGCCGCTGGGACGAGCGGCGCGGCTTCCGCGGCACTGGTGCTGTGCTTCTCGGCCACGGGCAACACCTGGGGCGTGGCGCAGAAGGTGGCTGCGGTCGCCGGTGCTACGCTTGAGCGCTTGGAGCCGGCCGTGGCTTACACGTCCGAGGACCTGAACTACAACGACTCCTCCACGCGCGCCTCGGCTGAGCAGAACGAGGGCACCCCGCGTCCCGAGATTGCGGGCGGCGTGCCTGACATGTCGGCTTATGGCACCATCTACCTGGGGTACCCCATCTGGTGGGGCAAGGCGCCGCGCATCATTTTGACGCTGCTTGACGATGTCGACCTTGCGGGCAAGACGGTGGTGCCGTTCTGCACGTCGGGCAGCAGCGGCATCGACGGCAGCCTGTCCGAGCTGAAGACTGCAGCCGCAGGCGTTACCTGGGGAAACGCCAAGCGTTTCGAGGCATCCGCGGGAGATGCGGAGATTGCCGCCTGGCTTGGCTAGGCGCATGCGGCCGCCGGTGGTCTTCGCCACGCGCTTGACTGTTTGCCCTAAGGTGGCATTACAATGGGCGCACGGGAAAATCTGAGTCCTCTAGGAGGATTTCGCTATGTCAGTCAAGAAGACCGCGGCCATTGCCGTGTGCAAGTCCACGTACAAGATCATGCGCGCTTTGGGACGCACGGCGCGCGCCCTGCCAGGCATGCTGGCGCTCAAGATCGACGGGAACCTGATCCATGAGTTGAGCGAGGGCCACAACACCATCGTCATCACCGGCACCAACGGCAAGACCACCACCACGCACATGGTGCAGCAGGCCATCATCAACGCCTATGGCGGCGCGGCATACGACCCGTCGTCCACCAACATGGCACAAGGCATTGCCACCACGCTGTGCCTTGACAGCTCGCTTGGTGGCAAGCGGGCCAGCGACTGGGCGGTCATCGAGAGCGACGAAGGCGCCACCAAGCGCGTGCTGCCGGCTATGTATCCGCAGGTCATGGTTGTGACCAACCTGTACCGGGACCAAGTGGACCGCTATCCCACGTGGACCACGGCGCGTGACTACATCATCGAGGCCATCAAGTCTTCGCCGGACACGGTGCTGGTGCTTGACGCCGACTGCCAGGTGACGGCCTCCATTGCTGACGCGGTTCCCAACCAGGTGGTGTGGTTTGGCGTGGAATGCAATCCCTATGACGAAGGCATTGCCGACCATGACCAGGTGGTTGAATGCGTTGCGTGCGGCCAGCCGTTGGAATTTTCGCACCGGACGTTCGCACACCTGGGAACGTACCGGTGCCCTGCCTGCGGGCGGCAGCATCATGCGGCCGACATTGCGGTGGTGGACGTGACCGACAAGCAGGAGAAAAGCTGCACGCTGACCGTTCGCGTCAATGGCGAGCTGCGTCAGCTGCCGGTGAACATTCGTGCCGGTTATGACGTGTATAACGCGGCAGCCGCCTTCGCAGGGCTGCTTACGGCGGGCGTCCCCGAGGACAAGGCGGCCGAGGCGTTGGGGAGCTTCGTGCATGCGGCGCATCGCTTCGAGATCTTCAACGTGGAGGACACCCAGACGCGCCTGCTGCTGATGAAGAACACCGCTGGCTGCAACCAGCTGATCAACATGATTGCGGGCGAGGATCAACTGCCGCAGAACTTGGTGTGCCTGCTGGGCATGGAGATCATGGACGGCCTTTCCACCGAATGGATCCAGGACGTGCGTTGGGAGAAGCTGATCACACCCGATACGCGGGTCATCGTCGGCGGGCCGCGCTACGAGGACATGCAGCAGCGTTTGCTGCGGGCCGGCGTGATGCCGGAAAAGATGACCGTGCAGACCGATTATGCCCAGCTGGTGCGCGACTTGGCGGCCATCGGGGAGCCGGTGACGGTCATCGCCAACTGCTCCACCATCGAGGCGCTGCGCCTGGAGCTGGTGAAGAAGTACGAGCCCATCGATTATTGGGCGGAATAGGGAAGTCGGCGGGGCGTTTGCTGCGAATTGGCTCGATTTCAAAATTTGCAGTACGCACAGCGTAAAGCTGTGCTAATATATTCAAGCACTTTTTGGACCGTTAGCTTAGTTGGTAGAGCAGGGGACTCTTAATCCCAAGGTCCGGGGTTCGAGTCCCCGACGGTCCACCATGGTTGTTCAACCTCCCGATTGGGAGGTTTTTT
>R19__coassemble_430_pt1 | contig 19666 bp, 18 predicted proteins | sample R19__metabat2_low_PE_004 | metagenome-assembled genome bin R19
CAGATCCCCGAGGTCATTATTGCGCAAAGCGCGTTGGTGGCTGGTGCGTGTGGCGCGTACTGGGACAGAGTGTCCCAGTGGATGCGCGTTGCGAAGGCGGTGGCGTAACCATGATCAAGACGATTCTTGTCACTGGCGGCGCTGGCTACATCGGTTCTCACACCCTCGTGGAACTTATTGATGCTGGCTACCAATGCGTTGTAGTTGACAACCTTTCCAACTCTAGCCGCGTTGCTCTTGATCGCATTGAGCACATTGCTGGTGCCGCGCCAGTTTTCTACGAGGCTGATATCCGCGACAAAGTTGCCCTTGATGTGATTTTCGATGAACACGACATCGATGCGGTCATCCATTTTGCCGGGCTTAAGGCCGTTGGGGAGAGCGTCGAGAAGCCGGTTGAGTACTACGAGAACAATATTGGCGGAACGCTTATGCTTATCCAAAGCATGCGCGAGCATGGCGTGAAGAACATTGTCTTCAGCAGCTCCGCAACCGTTTATGGCGATCCTGCTTTCGTCCCCATCACTGAGGAATGCCCCAAGGGCCAGGTTACGAACCCTTACGGATGGACCAAGTGGATGATTGAACAGATGCTCGAGGACACCGCTAAAGCCGATCCGAAATGGAACGTCGTCTTGTTGCGCTATTTCAATCCGGTTGGCGCGCACAAGACTGGGCTGATTGGCGAGGATCCCAAGGGCATCCCCAATAATCTTTGCCCGTACATCACCCAGGTCGCTGTTGGCAAGCTGGAGAAGCTTGGCGTGTTTGGTAACGACTACGACACTCCCGACGGCACGGGCGTGCGTGACTATATCCATGTTGTAGATCTTGCCAAAGGACACCTGAAGGCTCTTGAGTGGATGGATGGCGAGGCTGGTTGCGAGGTGTTCAATCTTGGAACCGGCACTGGTTACAGCGTCATGGATATGCTCCACGCATTCGAGAAGGCCGTCGGACATGAGATTCCGTATGAGGTGAAGCCGCGACGGGCTGGTGATATCGCGACGTGCTATTGCGATCCCGCAAAGGCTGAGCGAGTCCTTGGTTGGAAGGCTGAGTTGAACCAGGAAGACATGTGCGCTGATTCGTGGCGTTGGCAATCTAATAACCCAGAAGGCTACATCGAGCATCCTCATGGGGGTGCTTGCTAATGGATTTTGAGACGACGGAGTCGTTCGATGGTGTGTCTGACGGCGTCTTTGGCCTTGAGAATGCGCGTCTTTCGTCAGAACCTTCTTTAGAGAATCGGCCGAACTACAACGAGGAAGTAGATCCTGCTGTTGCAGAGACCGTTGCTAAGCTTGTCGACACAAACAAAGTTGTCGAACTTGAGCGTATTGATATAGATTCGCTGCCTAAGCGCTATGGATATCGTTTCATTAAGAGGACGTTCGACATAATCAGCTGCTCTTTTGCTTTAATCATTTGCGCGATTCCTATGGCGGTGATAGCCTACAAAATCAAGAAAGATTCTCCGGGTCCTGTGTTTTACAAACAAGAACGCTTAGGCTTGAACGGAAAGCCTATTACTATCGTCAAGTTTCGAAGCATGTATATAGATGCAGAAGTAAATGGCGCGCAATGGGCACAGGGCGACGATCCTCGTGTTACCCCTATTGGAAAGAAGATTCGTGCAAATCGAATGGATGAATTGCCTCAATTTTGGGCGGTAGTAAAAGGTGATCTTTCGCTAATTGGACCACGTCCTGAGAGAGCGGTATTCTATAACGAGTTTGAGAAGTACATCCACGGTTTTTCGCAGCGCATGCTTGTGCGCCCTGGCATCACTGGTCTAGCACAGGTTAATGGTGGATACGACCTTTTGCCAGAGGAGAAGGTTTTGTATGACCTTGAGTATGTGAAACACAGTAGCATCTCGATGGATTGGAAATTGATTTGGAAAACTATCAGCGTCCTTTTTTCTCATGAAGGTGCTCGTTAATGGCAAAAAGAGTTTTATTCACTGCAACTTTAGTTCGTGGCCACATAGCCAAATTTCATATTCCCTACCTGAAATGGTTTAAAGAGCAAGGTTGGGAAACCTGGGTGGCGGCCAAGAATGACTATCCAGACGGCAAATGTGAGATTCCATACTGCGACCAATATATAGATATAGATTTTGCTAGATCCCCATTTTCAAAGCAAACGTTAACTGCATATAAGCAGCTACGTAATCTATTCCAAGATAATAATTTTGATTTGGTTCATACGCATACGCCTGTCGGATCGGTTTTAACAAGATTTGCTGCCAGACAGGTAAGGAAGATTGGCACTGAAGTAATTTATACGGCTCATGGTTTTCATTTTTTCAAGGGCGCTCCTATAGCGAATTGGATTCTTTGGTATCCGGTCGAAAAAGTTATGAGCAGATTTACTGATACTGTGATCACAATCAATGACGAGGACTTCAAGCGAGCCTCCTCGAAGTTTCATTGCGATGTAAAGTATGTTCCTGGCGTTGGAGTGGATGTCGAAGCACTCGCTCGGCGAAGTTCTGAGAATGATTCTAGAAAAGAATTCGGCTTTCCAGACGATTCAAAGCTCCTTTTGTGCGTCGGAGATTTGATTAAACGGAAAAATCATCAATTGGTTATAAATTCGCTGCAGTATTTGGACGAAAAATACTGTTTGGCGATATGTGGAGATGGGCCCGAACAGGAAAACTTGGTTAGTCTTGCAAACAGTCTTGGTGTTTTAAACAGAGTGCGTTTTCTGGGTTTTAGGCGAGATGTTCCAGAGATAATGCATCAAGCTGATCTTTTGGTGTTTCCTTCCATTCACGAGGGACTTCCCGTTTCTGTGTTAGAAGCGATGAGTTGTAATTTGCCGGTGCTTGCCTCGAATATCAGGGGTATTTTCCCAGATTTGATCAATGATTCGGAGACGGGCTATATAATTAAAGATTGCAATTCCGAAAGTCTTGCTAAGCAGATTATCGATATCGTGAGCGACAAAGAGGAACTCGCCGCTGTGTCGATTAGAGCTAAAGAGAGGGTAAGCCGTTTCGACATTGCTCGCGTGATTGATGAGGTGTCGAAGATTTATCTTTCGTGTGGGGAAGAGTAGTGGCAACAAAACTGAACAATAACAGCAGAGCAATAGGGCTTAGAGATGTGTCTCTATTTTTTCTGTTCGGGTTTTTTCTTTTGAAGCCATTTTATATTCTTCCATCAGGCTCCTTTCAAGTTGGGGATTTGTGTCTTGGGCTTTCTTTTCTATTTTTAGTTGCATCTGAGGGTGCAAATTTTCGCCTTGAGCGCAGAGATTTGCTTTTTGCGGCTTTTGTGGGTTGCGTATGTCTGATTAACTCTATTTACTTTGCTTTAACTGGTTCATCCTCTTTTTTGTTGTATTCCTCTTACTATATATTTGCTCTAATGGGCGTATTACTCTTCCAGTCGTTCTGTAGGGATGACAAGATACTGTTAAAAATCGTTCAAATTCTTAGAGTTGGCTTGATTATCCAATTGGTCGTTTTCCTTTTAGGTATAGGCCGATGGATGGACTCCACAAGATATATGGGAACTTTTAACGATCCTAATCAATTCGGCGTATTCATTTTCTTTGCGTTCCTGTTTATTAAATGCGTAGGAATACTGACAAAATCAAAACAAAGTATTTTTGATGACGTTCTTGCTCTCATACTGTTGGCAACTACCGCTTCAACTGGAATGTTTCTTGGGTTTTTTGTCTATTATTTTTGCCTTTTTGTAAAAACCATTCTTGCTAAAGGGGACAGAAAAACAATTGTTCGGGGAATTGTTGTAATTGCGGTTGTCATTGTGGCTGCAATCTTTGTAATGACTCATCTCGATGCAATATATATATTTTTACAGAGCAATTCGTTAGGGAATCGAGTTATCGAAAAGATAATGAAGTTTTTGTTCGGTCAAGAAGCTGCCGGCAGCTCTGACTTTTTTACTGATAGAGCGTTGACAAAAATATTTTATTATCCTGAATGTTTTATTTATGGAAGCGGCGAAGGTGATTTTTCCAGGTACGCTTCAATAGGTTCAACGAATGAAATGCATTCCACGATAATTGGCTTGTTTTTTTACTACGGCTTTATACCGTTCTCTATCCTTTCGCTCTGGGTTTATAAGAACATAAAGAATTCTTTTACTATGGGCACCTGGATTATTATTATTCCGCTTCTTGTTGAGTGTTTTACTCTGGCAAATCAGCGTCAGCCCTTGTTTTGGATGTTGATAATGCTGGTCGGCGTTTCTCTGATTGGCATAAAAGACAATCCTGCTGGAAATAAACGAACAGTTTTGCAGTTGAAAGGCGCGTCGCATGGAATTAAGAGATAAGCAGCTCGAGATTCTCGAAATCGCTAAAGTATTTGATGAAATTTGCACCAATAACAATATTTGGTACTCATTGGCGTTTGGTAGTGTGCTTGGAGCCGTTAGGCACGGAGGGTTCATTCCCTGGGATCCAGATATGGATGTTTTTGTTAAAAAATCCGAACTTGAAAAGTTGAGGGAAGCGCTTAAGAGGGAACTTCCGGAAGAGTATGAGTTGAAGGTGTGGGAAGAGGATCTTTCTTTTTCCGATGGGCATGACGTAATTTACAAAAAGGGTATTTCCTTGTTTGAGTTGCGATTTGATATTTTTACTCTTGTTGGACTTAGCAACAACGAGAGAAGACGAAAAAGCGAAAGCAAACGCAATAGCTTGCTGTATCTGTTCTTCAGATGCAAGCATAAGGATATTTCATATAGTAGAGCAAGGAATGTCTTGGTTTCCAAAGTGTTGAAGGTGGTAGCATCGATTTTCTCTGACAAAGCGATTGCTGAGCACTATCATCAAGTTGAAAATAGATATGACTTTGATGAATCGTTGTATGTGGGATGGCACGCTGCGGTTACGCCAATCAAGCGTGAATATATCTTAGATTCACAACGCGTTGTTTTTGAAAACAGCGAATTTCCCATACCGAAAATGGCACATGAATATCTGACGGCGACGTATGGGGATTACCAAACCCCTAAAGTATATTAATCGCAGTTCGCCTTTATTGGATTTCGGCATGTCAACTAAGGATAAGACCAAAGAAACATCTATTGCGAACGCTACTTTCGTTATATTGCTCGTAGCAATCGCTTCGAAACTTGCATCTTTTATTGTTGAAGCTGTTCTTGCGGCTTTTTTGGGCGCATCTGCTATTGGAGATGCGTATTACATGATTTCCGGTATCCAGCAGGTACTTTATCCGATGTTGAGTGTGGGAATATGGAAGGTGTTTTTGCCGCAATACGAGAAAACGCTCTCGTTGGAAGGAACGGACCAGGCAGACGCCTTGGCGAACAAAGCCCTTTTTGCTTTTACTGCCGCATCGATTTTGTTTTCTGCCTTGCTAGCTATTTTCTCTGGGCCAATTACTGCGCTCGTTGCTCCGGGATTCGATGACCAGACTTCAAGTTTGTGCGCAAAGCTAGTCTGCATAACTTCGCCAATGTACATCTTCATAATTGTCTCATCGGTCTATGCGACCATGTTGCAGTGTCATAATCAATTTTTCGCTAGTCAAGTTCGAGAAATAGCTACTCATGCGCCACTAATAATTGCGGCTCTTTTGTTTTTCGATCTCTTTGGTGTTTGGGCGCTGGCCGGAGGATTATTGGTTGGAGCCCTTGTGAGGCTGCTGGTCGAGATTCCTTTTATCAAATGGGGTTACCGCTTTAGACTCGATTTTCATATCAACACACCAGAAATGAGGAGCATGGCTGGACAGATGCCATCCGCTCTTCTCGCTTCTGGGGCGGACCAAATTACAATATTGGTAAATAAGATTATTGCTTCAATGCAGGTGGCAGGTACCGTTTCAATTCTGAATTATGCCAGCAAGCTGCAAAATGTATTCATTGGATTATTCTCTTCGGCTGTTTTGACTGCAAGTTATCCAAGAATCGCTAAATATGTGGGCAATAACGACGAGCTTGCCTTGTCGACTTTGCTGGAAAAAATTATTTGCACGATGGCGATTTTTCTTTTGCCAATCAGCATCGCATCTTTTGTTCTTGGTGAAGATTTGGTTGTTGTCCTGTTTCAGCGAGGCGCCTTTGACGCTGATGCGAGCGCGGCGACATCGATTGCTTTCATTTGCTATGCAGCAGGTTTACTATTTTCTGCGTTGTTTGCCTTGTTTAATAATGTCTTTTACGCCTTCGGCAAGGCTAAAAGTTCCATGGTTTCAAGCTTCATTTCAATGGGAAGCAATGTTGTTTTATGCATTCTGCTTGCAAATTTTTTTGGAGCTGCAGGATTGGCGTTGTCTGCCAGCCTTTCATATTTAATCGCTTCGTGTTGGCAAATATTTAAGACTCGTAAATTGGTTCATCTCAACTGGCGTGAGATTTTGGTAGAAGTCGTGAAGTCAGTGGTCTCCTCTTGTGCTGCCATATTACCCCTGATTGCCTTCCTTCCCTTAATTGACTCCTCTTTAATTAGGCTCCTCGCAGGTTCAGTTTCTTTTGCTGCTATTTATTTCCTCTTGATTTTTTTGTTCAAAACTAGATCATCAAAGCTCTTATTAGGACTTGCGAAAAGAAGGCTTAAGGTCAGATAATTTTTCGCCACTCAAAGACGGCGAAAGCTGTTCAGGAAAGTTGCTCAAACCAGCCGATGATGTGGATGCCGATGAAGATGGCGATGGGCTTGAAACAAGTGCCGTTATAGCTTTCAATAATTCGCTAGGTAGATTTCATTGCACATATAATTCTGCGGGGATTGCCCCTTGTCCGTTCTTATCATCATTTGAAGTTGTTCGAGCTGTGAGCGAACATGCCTTTGATTTCCGAGGTGACAGCGCTTGCTTTTTTTGGGCCGCGTAGTAGCCGTCTCACTACGCAGAGCGGATAAAGCCACGGTTTCTCGGAGACGATGGGAAACATTGCTTCTATGGTTGGCTTGCCAGGGTTTATACGCTTCTTCAGATACTGGATTCTGGATGGGGCCTTTTCGCCTTCAAGCGTTGGGTAGTACATCCGGGCAAGGCGTCCCCTTTCCTCGGACGAGCCATAACACCCCGATTGAAACAATGCGGAGAGCAGCTCCGTTTCTTGGGTGTTGAGGGCCGGTGGGCATCTTTTTGGATTGTTCGTCATCATTTTCCGAGCGACCGATGCGAGTAATTTCTCTATCTTGTCGATGCCGAGCTGGGTCAACTCTTTGTCGACGTAATCCCAGTCTCCGAGCGGAGAGTTGAGGAATCGCAACACATAAATGTCGATCAGGCTGCGAAGTCCGACTCCGCCTTGGACGAGATGCTTGATTGCGTGGGCGACGTTTGTGACGTAAAGGTCCGAGAAGGACAACTCGAGCTGGGATTTCGCGCCTTCGACGGGGGTCATCTTGTCTCGGACGCTCGCGAAGTGGTCTACCCATTCGGGAATCATGAATAGGGCATGGTGGGGCTCCACAGTGAAATAGGGCGGCTTGCTGTAGGTGTCGTGTATCCACCCGTCGTCGGCCACGGTGCTGTACCCGTTGCCTTCCATCAGCCCGCGAAGCTTCCGGGAGCTTTCTCGGCTCCAGGAGTACCAAAAGTCGAAGTCGCACATCTGGCGGTCCTCGGGGTGAGGGTAGTAGGACTTTATTGCGCCGCCCTTGATCAGGGCGAACTCAATCCCCGCCTCGTTCATCTGGCTGATGAGCGCGGTTCTTTCGTGGTCTTGCAGCATCCCAAGGCGAACTGCGCTATAGAAAGCGAGCTCCCATTTCGAGGCAAGCTCAGCGTCGACTTCTGTTCCTCGGCGAATTGCCTCCTGCAGGCCTCTGTACGCCATAGCCTCGAGACCGTTTTTCTTTGCGAAGCACAACAAATTCGATAGATCTATCGATTCGATGAAAGGCTTGTCTGGCCTTGTCTGTGCGAGCGCTATGGAACATAGGTGGAGGAGGGCAAAACCGTTCCTCTGAGTTTTGGCGTTTGCTGCCTCGTGCATCCCCACCTGCTTCCACTGTGGCAAATAATACGATGATTATACTTTTTAAAGAGTTGTTTTAAGTTTTTATCATTAATCGCGAGACAGTTGGTTTCAAACTCCATAAGTGATTATTTCGCGGTATGAGCACCGTCCGTTTCCCGGTTTGCGTATCGGTGCCCACGCCGTTTGCGTATCACTCGTTTCGCGGGTGCGTATCGCTGCTTCTTCTCATAGGGCCAGTTATTCTTTCGTCATACAAGGATGACGAAAGCTGGTTGGGGAGGCTCCCCAAACCCGCTGGTTTTTGGCTACTTGGTAGCCGGCATCTGGGGATGCAACCGCAAGCTTGAGGCTTGCTGACCCAGCTGGTAGCTGGGTGATGATAGAAGTAATGCCCTGCATTTCATTCTTGGTTGAAATGCAGGGCGTTGTGTTATTAGGAGCGCTCTTCTTTTGATTGGGGCTTTGGGTTGTCGGAACCGAGGACGGTGTCGACGTTTCTCTTGACGGTGACTAGTTCGCGGTGGCGGTAGCGTTCGGTGGTGTAGCGATCGTATGCTTCGTTTCGTTTTTGCGTTAGTTGCTGCTTTTGCGCCTTCAACTCGTTGAAGCTTGGGGCTGTGCCGGTGGGGAAGAGATCCTTTAATTCTTGACGGGCTTTGGTGCATGCTTCGAGCTCTCGGCGGTGTTGTTGGTAGAAAACCTTACGGTTGCTTGATGCGCGGTATTGGCGCCAAACTTCACGGTTGGCTAAGTAAGCACCGGAAGCTCGGATAGCGCGGTTGGTGGTCGCTAGTTGCGCTTCGGTTTGCTTCAGTGACGCCTCGGCTGCTGCTAATGCGGCTGCCGAAAGTTCCACTGCGGTTTCCAACTCCTCGCGTGCCTCGAAGCCTGCCTCCTGAATGAAGGCCAGTGATTCGGCGAGCTTCTTGATGTTGTTGCTCTTCACCTTGCGTACGTAGAAATGGCCTTTGCCTTCCATGGCATCGGTGATCTGGTTGACCAGGCCTTGGCGTTGCTGCTGGTGTCCGTGGGCGAGTCTGTGTTTGATGCTCGCTTCGATGACGGGCCATTCGTAATCCAGGCCCAACGCCCTGCCGGTGATGTTATTCCGGCGGTCTGGATGCTTGTAGTTAATGCGCCCGCGGGAGATTTTTGCCTCGATGTTGTGGTTGGCATTCAGCGCTTCTGCGAAGGAATCGAAGTCGGTCGCTGTTGATTGCGCTTCGCGGACTGCTGCACGGATCTGTTGCTTCTGGGTTTGGTAGGCGCTCGGCTTTTTGGGGGATTGATCGTTGAGGCTTTCCGCTTGCTCCTTGATCTGCAACCTCACCTCGGCCCAGTGTTCCTTCTCGGTCTTGCGCTCCCTGGCGGGGCTCAGCAGATCGACCTGGTGAAGGTTTCGCCTCTGGCACATCTCCATCACGTCGGCCTTGAGCATCTTCAGCTGCTCCTCGTTGGGGTGGTGCTTGCAGCCGGCCTTCCACTCGCTTTTCTGCGTCATCCAATCCCGCACGGGTTCGTCCTTGGCGCGGACGCTGCAGAAGATGATGTGGGTGTGGATGTTGCCGGACTCGTTGTTGCCGTCGGGATGGGTGAACACCAATCCTACGTACGCGCCGAAGTGCCGCTTGGCGAACTCCAGCGCCATGGCGTGGGCTTCGTCGGTGGTGAGGCCCACCTGTTTATCTCGGGGGTCGAAGCTGAGTATGTAGTGGTGGCTCTTTATCTCGCTACGCTTCTTGTTCTTGCCCCACTGGCTGCTCAGGCGCTGCGCAGCAAGCGGGTACTCGAAGGGCTCGCAGTTGATACCGTCCATAAGGAAGTCCTCGCGGGGGATGGGATGGCCGTCATCATCCCTGATCATGCGTCCGGTCAGCTCATCGTGCTGGTACATCAGGTAGTCCAGCGCGTCGTTGTAGTTGGCGTTCTTGCTCGTGAGGTGCTTGATGACGGCCATGGCCTATCCTCCCTTCAGCTTTTTGGCGGCGATTTCGGTGAGCTCGCGCGCGGCCTCGCGGACGTCGCGCAGGGTGGCGGTGGCGTCCGTGCGGATGCGCGGATCCATCTCGCGGTGGCAGTTGAGCCAGTGGGCGATCTGGTTGAGGTTGTTGCCAACGCGGGCAAGCTGGCGCGTCGCCTCCTGCAGGTCGTCCACGTTCAGGTAGATGTCGTTCTTGATGACCACGCGGCGGGTGCAGAGGATCTGCCGCGCGTAGGCGGAGACGGATTTGCCGTGGGCTTCCGCCTCCGCCCTCAGCGCGTCGAGCTGCTCTGAGGGCAGGCGCAGGATGAGCCTGGCGTCATAGGTTTCGCCTTCGGGCTTGGGCTTGCCGGACAATTCCTATCGCTCCGGTTCATGGTGCGCGTGCTTGTGGTCGTGCTGCTTGTGCTCCTTGGCCGTGTGTGCGTGGCCGTGCTCGCGGTGCTCGGGGCGACGCAGTTTCAGGGTGGATTTCTGCACGATGCTCACGTCCTTGGGCATCGCCTTGGTCATGGAGCGCATGTAGGGGCTGTTGGCGGTCTGCTCCACCTTGTCGGCCAAATCTCCCGCGTCCACGGGGTCAAGCGCGTCGAAGTCCAGCCCCTGCAGCGCGCAGGCCTCGTCAGCGGCCTGGGATATGGGCATGTCCGCCTCGATCACGCCGCCGTCCATCTCCTGGAAGTCGGTGGCGTAGAGCGTGTAATCCCACTGGTTGTCGGCGTTGCGCTGCATGCTCAGGTAGCCCTGCTCGGGGATGAAGAACGCGGCCTGGTCGATGGCGTTCTCGCGGTCCTGTTGGATGGCCTCCAGGTTGCGGTCCACGTCCTGGATGATGCCGCTGGCGCAGTCCTTGATCTGCTGCAGGCTCTGCTTGAGCTCCGTGGTGTCGCGCCCGTCCGACCACCCGGCAACGTAGCCGAAGCTGTAGTCGCTGGTATCCAGGCCATAGTGGCTTGCCACCACGTAGGCGCAGCTTTCGGCCTGCACCTCGCGGGTGCTCTGGTCCGGGCGCTGGGCGGGGTCGTCCATCTGGGTGACGTCGTGCATACGAGCGTGGCTCAGCTCGTGAAGGGCGGTCTTCACTGTCTGGGCCTGGCTCATGCCCTCCTGGATGGCGATGCGCTTGTCGCCCTCGGCGAAGCGGAAGTAGCCCTTGGAATCCCCGGGGATGTCCTCGAAGGTGACGGGGCAGGGGGCCGCGTCGGTGATGGCGGCCATCACGTCGTCGAAGTGCTCCACGCCGCCCACCAGCTCGTCGACGCCCAGGGTCGGCAGGTCGCGCCCCTCGGTCTGGCTGATGTCGAAGACCTTGGCCACCTTGAAGTTGGTGACGGTCTTCTCAACCTTGTCCACCAGCTGGCCGCCTCCGGGGCCGTGAAGCGGGTTGCCGGAATCGTCCAGCACCGGCTGCTCCACGGTGATCTTGCGCTTGACGGGGCTGATGATGTCGATGCCCTTCTCTCCCTTGCTCACGTGCCGGCCGAACTTGTCCTGCCACGCGTTGTAGCCGGCAACGTAAGTGGCGTCGGGACGTTGCATGGCGATGAGCATGGTGTTGTTGACGCTGTAGCGGTGAAAGCGGCTCATGACGGTGAGGTACTCCTCGTAGCGGCCGCTGGTGAAGATGTCGCTCACCCCGTCCTGAAGCCTCTGCATGGTCTCCTCAAGGCGCTGTTTGGTGTCGTAGAGCGTGCGTGTCTCGCGTGTCTGCTCTGGCATGGGTGTTGCTCCCTTCTGTTAGAAGAGCCCCGGCGGGGTCGGACCGCCGGGGCTCTGGGTGGCTAAGATATTTTTTGGGTGGCGAAGATATTTCCTTACCCGTTGTAGGGGCGGTTGTACGGCTCGTCTACGGGATAGAGCTCCTGCTCGAAGGACGTGACTTCCTCCTCGGAAACCTTCTCCTCCTCGCGCTCGGGCTTGATCTTCAGCCTGTAGTAGGCGAAGGCGCCGCCGCCGATGACGGCCACCACGATCAGGTAAACGAGCCAGCTGGGAATCTGTTGCTGCTCGCCGGACTCGCTTTCCTTCGTGGTGTTGCTGCTTGCGGACTCATCGGTGCTTGAGCTAGAGCTTGAACTGGTGGTCGTGCCCAAATTGATGGTGCCCTTCTCGGCGAGCGCGCTCAGGTCCGTGTCGCTGACGGCGCTCAGCAGGTAGACGTTGTCGGTGGTGGAGTTGCTGTCCACCACAAGGTAGTAGACGTTGTTGTCGTCTGACTTGATGGTGTAGAACTCCACGCCGTCTTCGCTGGTGGCGGTGTCCACGGTGGTGCCGGTTCCGCTGAAGGTGAAGGCGTTGTTGGTGCCCTCGGTCTTGCTGGACGTGCTGCTGCCGGATTTAGAGGACGAGCTGCTGGTCGTGTCGCTCGTGCTGCTGCTGGAGCTCGTGTCGTCGGTTGTCGCCACGGCGGCAGCGGCCTCGTCGTTCGCGGTCTCGCTGGTGTTAGCGAAGGCCGCAACGGGTGTGACCATGTAGGCCGAGAGCGCCAACGCCACGCCGGCGCTTGCCAGCCTAGTAAACGTCTTCTTCATCGTATGCCTCCTCTTCGGTGGGGGTTGGGGTGCTTGCTGCGGGGGCTGGGTCATTGAGCATCGACACGACCTCCTCCAGGCTTGCGCCCTGCTTGCTGGCCTCGCGCACGCGCTTCACGATCTCCTCGTTCTCGGCGATGAGCTTGCGGGTCTTGAGGTCCTTTATGTGGTCGGTAAGCTCGGCGATCCTCTTCTCGGACCGTTCGATGTCTGCCTCGATTCTGCGGATTTTTGTGTTCATGGTTCTCCTCTCTAATGGGACAGCCTTCCAAACGCCAGGAAGTGCGCCTGGAAGTAGGGGGTCTTGTAGCTTGCGTATTGGCAGGGCGTGCCGCAGTGGGCCATGATGCCGGCGTCTGGGTCTATGACGATGCCGATGTGGCTTGCGCCCGCGCAGTCATAGGTGCCCTGGAAGAAGATGATGTCGCCGGGCTTGAGCTGGCTTTCGCTGATGGCGGTGCAGTGGCTCATGATGCCGTTGCAGTCCAGGTGGCCGAAGCTTGCCTGGCCGCTCTGGTTGAGTACCCAGCTGACGAACCCGCTGCAGTCGAAGCCGCTCAGGGAGTAGCCGCCCCACACGTAGGGCGTGCCGATACACTGCTCGATGACGGCAGCCATGCGGGCGAAGTCTGCGTCGCTCAGGGCACCGGGCGGGTAGTCGTAGCTGATTCCCGTGCCGCTGCTTGCGTAGCTGCCCGCGAACAGGTCGTCGCGGTTGCCCTTGCAGACGTAGGTCACCTGGTAGCTGGCGATCTCGTCATCGGATAGCAGCTTGCTCGCCGCGTAGTCCGAGCCATGGTTGGTAAGGGTGACGGTGAGTATGCGCACCGTCTTCTCCTCGGTCACCTCGTTGCCGTCCGCGTCGGTGGTGGTAACAGTGGTCTTCTCCTCGCTGGGCGTGAAGGTGAGGCTGTACTGCTGCGCCAGGACCTGGCTCAGGAAGCCCGTTACCTGGCTTGCGGTGTAGGTGCCGTAGCGTGCCGTGAGTATGCTTGCCAGGGCGTAGGGGTCGTGGCCCACCTCGTCCAGCTGGTATCGGTACTCGTCATAGCCCGGGTGCGAGGTCTCGGCCTGCTGGGCCTTGGCCTCGATGCCTGCCTCCAGCTGCGTGTAGGCGGCATCAGCGGACTTGATGTCCTCGTCGGTCGCTGTATAGCTGGTGGCGGCCATGGCCTGGGTGATGCCGGTGGCAAGCGGCATGAAAGTCATGGCCATGCTTGCGCATGCCAGCACCAGGACGATGACGACGCCAGCGACGACCAGGGGAGCCTTGCTGCCGGCAACGGCGGTGAACAGGCGGGAGGCACCCGCCTTCACAGCCTGGGCGCCCTTCAGTGCAGACGTGTTGCCGGTGGCTGCCGCCTTGCGGGCGGCTGCGGTCGTCCGTGCGGACTGCTTCCAGCGGCGACTCTTCCAAAGGTTGGATATCTTCGTTTTTGCTGTGTTTGCTGCTGCGTTCGTTTCTTGTTTCGCCGCCGCCTTCGATGCATTTTCCGCCTTGCCGAAGGCGGGGCCGTAGCGCATGCGCTTGCTTGAGGCAGCCTTCTGCTCCTGGTTCTTGAGACGTTTGCTCTTTCTGCTTACCGCCAGGCCGGACTTCGCCTTCGCCTCGTCCACGGTCTGCTCCTCGGTGTCGCGGTCGTCGTCGTTCATGACGGCGGCGGCAGCAACGCCCTTGACCGTGCGGGTGCCTTCCTCGGCGAAGCGCATCGCATGCCGCGCCTTGCCCTGCTGCTTGAAGCGGGAGGGCTTCTCGGCGCGCTCCTTGTCCGCGGAGGCCTGGCGCTGCATGCGCTTGCTGCGGGTGCGGAACCGCTCGCTTGTGCCGCCCTCGGGCTCGGCGCCGGGCTTCTGGTTGCCCTTCTGCCTGCCGGTCGTCTGCTTGAGCCTGTCGGAGCCTTTGATGCCCAGCTCCTCGGCCTTGCCGTTGGGGTTGCGTGCCTTGACCTCGGGCTGGTCCTTGTGCTCCATCAGGCATCACCTTCTCCCAGCTTGGTGGTGAGCAGCCTGTAGAGCTTGGTTCCCGGGTCGTAGCGGTTCTCGAAGGGCACGATGACGTCACCGTAGAACAGCAGGCCGCAGCCGCTCTCCGCGTTGGTGACGTAGCTCAGCTGCTGGTCGCTGATGCCGAGGTGCTTCGTCAGGATGCCGCGGTCGCCTGCCGCCTGGCTCAGCATGAGGATGAAGTCCGAGTTGTCCAGGATGTTCTCAATCTCGCGGCTGGCCAGCAGGTCCTTCACGTTCTGGGTGATGCCCGTGGGAATGCCGCCCCATTTGCGGAAGCGCTTCCAGATCTCCACCATGTAGGCCGCCGTCTGCTCGTCGCGCAGCAGCAGGTGGAACTCGTCCACGTAGTAGCGGGTGGAGCGCTTGGCGGCTCGATTGAGGGTGACGCGGTTCCACACCTGGTCCTGCACGATGAGCATGCCCAGGCGCTTGAGCTGCTTGCCCAGGTCCTTGATGTCGAAGCACACCACGCGGTTGGAGAGCTCAACGTCCGTGCGGTGGTTGAACACCGACAGGCTTCCGTTGACGTATATCTCTAGCGCCGTGGCGATGCCTGCGGCCTCGGGCTCGCTTTGGGTGAGCAGGCAGTCGTACAGGTCGCCCAGCACCGGCATGTTCTCCGGCCTGGGATCCTCCAAGTAGCCCGCGTACACCTTGGGCAGGCAGCGGTCCACCACGGACTTCTCCGCGGCGGTGAGGCCGCTCCTGCCGCCCATGATCACCTCGATGAGACTCAACACCAGGTCGGACTTCAACGCCAAGGGGTTGTCCTCGTCGGAGTAGTCCAGGTTGATGTCCATGGGGTTCACATGGTGGGCGCTGGTGGAGCTGATGCGCACCACCTGGCCGCCACAGGCGCGCACCACGGGGCCGTACTCGCCCTCGGGGTCGCAGATGACCACGTCGTCGCCGGTGAGCAGGATGGAGCCCACCATCTCGCCCTTGGCAGCGAAGGACTTGCCACCGCCCGGCACGCCCAGGATGAGCCCGTTGGGGTTCTTCAGAAGCTTGCGATCTGCCGTTATCAGGTTGCGGGTGATGGCGTTGATGCCGTAGTAGACGGCGTTGCCGCCGGTGCGCAGCTCAGCCGCCGTGAAGGGGACGAAGGCGGCGCTGGCGCTGGTGGTGAGCGTGCGCGTTATGGGCAAACGTGCTACGCCCAGCGGAAGGCTGGCGGCGAAGGCCTGCTCCTGCAGGTAGTTCAGGGGCCGCAGCTTGCAGTTGTGGCCCTGGGCCACGGAATCCATGGCGAAGAAGGCGTCCTTGAGCTCCTGGCGCGTTTGGCCCTCCACGGTCACGGTGACGGTGGCGTCGAAGAGCCGCTCGTTCTCCTTCTCGATCTCGCGGGAGAGGCGGCGCGCCTCCTCGCTGAAAGTGACCAGGTCGGGCGGCAGGATGTCGGGGTCGTACCCGGACCTGATGGCCTTCTTCTGCTCTTCGATCTTCATCTTGTCGATGTCGGAGGCCTTGGAGTTGATGAGCTTCTTGCCGGCCGCCGGGTCCATGGGCTGCAGGTGCAGCGCCACGGTGCAGGGCTGGTCGCCGCCCAGCAGGTCGCTTAAGACCTCGTCGGAGAGCTCGGGGGCGTTTATCTGCAGGCAGCCGGCGCGCTTGAACGTGCCGCCGCAGCGGTAGAAGTCCTTGTGGCCGAAGTCGAAGCTCGCCGGCGCGATGACGTCCTTGGGGGTAAGGCCTCCCTTGAGCAGGCGGTTGAGCTCCTCGTCGCCCATGACGGTGTCGCCGCATTGTCGGGCCAGCGTGCGAATAGCCTCGTTTCGGGTGAGGGCGCGGCTGCGCACGCCTAGGGTGTGCAGGTCGCCGCAGAGCTTGGACTCGATGCGCGCCAGGCGGCTGCGGGCCTCCTTGGCGTCGCGGGCGCCAACGGCGAAGGTGATGAAGTGCTCCTTTATGAGACCGCCGCTTGCCGCAGCGGCGCGGATGGCCAGCATCTCGGCGTAGTCGCGGCGTACGGGGTCCAGGAAGTCGCCTTGGGGGCGCACATCGCCCAGGCTTGCCAGCTCGCCTGGGTCAGGGCGGCGGTTGATGCAGGTCAGGTCCACGCTCACCGTAGCGTCGAAGCTGTTGAGGATCTCGCACCAGCGCTCGAACATGGCCTCGCGGTCCTCGCGGCGCGCCAGTTTGTAGTCGATGTCGCTGAAGCGCACGCTGCGGCAATAGGTGCCGGGGCTCACCATGACGGTGCCGTCGAAGGCGATGGCGGCGAAGGGCAGCGTCTCCTGCGCAGAGATGGGCTTGGCATTCTTGCCTTTGGCCTTGCCGTTTTTAGCCGGCTTCTGGTTGCGTCCCTTCTCCTTGTCGATAGCTTCGAGCCGCGGGTCCACCTTGGGCAGGGGTTCGGTTTGGCCAGGCGCCACGTTGCGGTTGGGGCCCTTGGCGATGGGGAAGGGGTCTATGCCCTCCCTCTCCATCCAGCGCAGCTCCTTGGCGTCGCGGCGTCTTTCCTGGCGCAGCCGCTTGGCCTCGGCCTTGGCAAGGCGCCGCTCCTCCTTGACCTGCTGGCGGCTATCGCGTCTCTGTTTTCTGTGCTTGGCCTTTTGCAGTTTCTCGCTGGCCTTGCGCCGTGACTGCTCGGACCTCTTCCTGTCGCTGCGAGTCACCGCTGGGCGTGAGTGTCGTGCCATGCTTCACCTCCTTCTTGCGTATGGCGGGCTTGTTACGCCGCACGTCCAGGTAGTCCATGACGATGCGCTCGAGCGGCATGCCGTCGCGCTCGTACATGCCTAGGGCGAACCCCGGCGCCATGGCCACCATCATCAACATCATTGCCAGCGTGTTCCCAAGCGCCTCGCGGGTGAGGAAGAACAGCGGCAGGCCCACCGCCGCCGCGGCGCCGATGCAGACCAGCTGGCGCCGGGTGAGGCCCAGGGCCACCTTTGACTTGATCTTCTTGAGGTCTTTGGGCACGGTTACGTAGCCCATGGGGCACCTCCTTTTCTCTTAGTTTTTGGTCGTTGCGTTTTCTTGCTTATGGGCAGTGCCTTACTAGTGGGCGCTGAAGACGGACTTGGCCAGGCCGCCGGTCTTGAAGAGGCTGAAGCACAGCAGGATGGTCATGCCGGCCAGCTCGAACAGGGCGGCGTGGACGTCGGTGGCGGAGGTGATGCCCGCCACGAGCACGGCGTATATGCCCACGCACACGATGATGAAGAAGCCCTGGAACGCCAGGGCGGCGATGGCGCGCACGAAGTTGTGGCCTATCTGGCCTATCTCGCGGTTGCCCAGCGTCGCCATGGGGATGGGCGCCACGCTGCACATGAGGTAAATCTCGATCATGCGGCCGTATATGACCACGGTGATGAGTACGCTGAGTATCTTCATGCCGAGGCTCACGATGGCGCTTTCAACGGCGAGCATCGCAAGCTCGCCCAGCTCCATGCTGTCGGTCTTCTGGTGTATGGCGTCCAGCACCGCTGTGGGGTCTATGTCGGTCTGAGCGCCTATCAGCCCCGCCGCCTGGCTTACCACGTGCTGGCCCACGTCGAAGAAGGCCATGACGATGGTGAAGGTGTTGCTCACCAGCCAAACTGCGATGGCGGCCTTGAAGAAATAGGCGAAGAACATCCACGTGTCCACCTCGTGCAGGTTGTTGCGCTCGGTGAGCATGCGGATGAGCTCGAACACCAGGACGTAGGTTATGACCAGGCCCGCCACGGGCAGGATGACGTTCTCGCTCAGATTCTGGACCAGGCTGAAGATGCCTGAGTTCCAGCCGCTGGGCGTGGCCGAGACCTGCGTGGCGATGCTCGCCGTCTTCTCGTTCACGTCGGCGAACATGGTGGACACGTTGCTGTCCACCATGCCCTCCAGCATCTCACGCGCCCATTTTTCGATAGCCTCGAGGACTGAGTCGAACATGGGTGCACCCCCTTAGAAAAGGTTGCCCAGAAGCGGGATGAGCTGGGTGCCGATGAGGACGATGCCGCCCCCGGCCATGAGCTGCTTGATGCCCTGGCTCTTGGCTCCGGGGTTGTCGCCGCCGTAGCCCTCCATCAGGTTGATGCCGCCCCATGCCGCAAGGCCCGCGCCAAGCGCGATGACCAGCGTCTGGAGGATGGAGACGGCGGAACTGAAGAAGCCCATGAGGACCTCCTTTCCGGGGCGTTTGGCGCCCCTGTCTGGTTGTTTGGTTTTTGCTTAAAGCTCGAAGTCCTCGCCCTCGAAGAACTCGAAGGGCTCGTCGGGGTCGATGAGCATGGCGCCCTGGGCGCCCGCGGCGGGCTCATAGGCGTTCGCGGGGTCGGCCTCGGCCAGCAGGTTGTAGCGGGAGTGCCGCTTGATGTCGTACTTGCGGCTGTAGAAGGGGCGCAGCGCGCGGATCTGCACGATACAGCGGTCGTTGGGCATGACGGCCAGCTCATCGCGGGTCATGAGCTCGCGGCCCAGCTTCTGGTAATTCTGGCCGTGACTCTCGTTGTTGCCCCGGGTGTCGCTCTCGTTCATCAGGTCGATGGTCTCGCGGCCCAGCGCCTCGCTCATGTCCTTCAGGGTGGATGGCTCGCGCCCGCCCAGAAAGACCATGGTGTCGCAGTTGCCCTGGATGGTCTCGGCGTGGTCCTTGTAGACGCCCTTCAGCTGGCTTAGGGACTGCAGGATCACCGAGCAGCTGATGTTGCGGCTGCGGATGGTGGCCACCAGACGCTCGAACCGGGGGATCTGCCCCAGGTTGGCGAACTCGTCAAGCAGCAGGTGGACGTGCTTGGGCAGCTTGCCGCCGCAGTCCTTGTCCGCGTGCTCGATGAGCAGGTTGAACATCTGGCTGTAGAGCACCGCCGCCACGAAGTCGAAGGTGGCGTCGGAGTCGCTGGTGGTGATGAACAGGGCCACGTTGCGCTCGCCGATGGAGAGCAGGTCCAGCTCGTCGTAGGCCATGAGCTCGCGCAGCTCGGCGATGTCGAAGGGCGCCAGGCGCGCGCCCACGCTGATGAGGATGGACTTGGCCGTCTTTCCGGCCGCCTGCTTGTACTTGGCGTACTGCCTCACGGCGAAGCACTCTGGGTCAGTGGCCCTTATGTGCTCGAAGAGCTCGTCGGTGGGGCTATTGAAGTCCTCGTCGTCCTCGCGGGCCTCGCTCTGGTTCACCAGCTCCAACAGCGTGCTGAAGTTGCGCTCGTCCTCCGGCGCGAACTCGCAGATGTGGATTTGCTACACTTGATTAGACAGGAAAAAGAGGGACTGAGGAACATGAG
>R19__coassemble_1117_pt1 | contig 10131 bp, 10 predicted proteins | sample R19__metabat2_low_PE_004 | metagenome-assembled genome bin R19
ACCGGCGGATTTGCTCGAACCGCCCGATGTCGTGCAGCATGCCGCAAAGCCACGCAACGTCGCGCTCGGCCTCGGGCAGCCCCAGCGACCCCGCGATCATGTCGCAGAGCGCCGCCACCTTGTAGGTGTGCTCGGCCTTCAGCCGGATCTTCTCGTCGGCAATGTTGTATCCAGCGACGTAATCTTCTAAGGTCTCTTCAACATGCTGTCGATCCATGCGATTCCCCTTGAACATTGCTTGCGAGCCATCCACCAATCAAACAGCAAGGCCTACCAGCTGCACCGGGCAATCGGCGCGCCGCACTTGGCGCAACGTCCCTCGACGACGAATCCCATGGGATCATCGCGCAGGCTGAAGCCTGGCGCGAAAGATTTGTCGAAGCAGTTGGGGCAAAACGCGTTTGTGAGCAGGATCTCCTTGGCCCACTCGGGCGTATCCGCCCACTTCTTTGCCGCAGCGAAGTCGACGACTACCAGCTTCTCACTATTTTCCATTTGCGACATCGTTCACCCCACAAATTAGATCTTCGCTTTTCCGCCCATGCCCTTGAACACTGCGGAAAGAAAACCCTGACTCTGCTTTTCATAGGGTTTGCCATCAAGAATGAGGCCGAGCACTTGCAGGTCACCCAAATTCTCAGTGTCAACGGTATAGGGGTCGCCAGACAGAATTGCCATGTTTGCGCGCTTCCCAACTTCAAGCGAACCGATTTCGCCTTCATCAAAAGTGGTCCATGCTCCGTTGTAGGTGCACATGCGCAATGCTTCTTGCGGCGTCAGGCTCTGCTCGGGCACGCTGTGGTTGCAGGCACGCTGCATCCATAGAATCGGATCTGGATCCGTGCACGGCGCGTCGCTGCCAGCGGAAATCACAATGCCGGCATCTACGAAAGTCCTCAGCGGGTTGAGCCTTGCCGCACGCTCATCGCCCATGATGGCGGTCAGGTACTCGTCCGGCTCCTGGGGCCAATCGATGAAGCTCGTCTGCATCGGAAAATGGATGCCGTACTCTGCGCAAATCGCAATCCCCTGCTCCGTCGGCAGGCACGCATGGATGATTCCATGGCGGTGATTCTCGCTTGGGTAATCGTCCAGCGCAGCCTTTAGCGCTCGACATGCCTGGTCAAAAGCGGCGTCGCCGATGGCGTGCATCTCTATCTGCAGCCCTGCTCGGTTTGCCGCCTTGCAGAACTCGGTCACCTTCTCGTCGGTGTAATACAGCACGCCTGTGCCGCCTTGCTCGTCCACGTATGGCTCGTTCATCGCGGCATCATGGCTGCCGAAACATCCGTCCAAGGCGCACTCGAAGCATCCGCCGATACGGGGAATCTTGCGGCTGGTCGCTACCTTCACGTCCATAGACTGAGGGAAGACGCGTACTTGGAAGCCACTCTGGGCGCTCTTGCCCACCCATTTCTCAAGACTGATGTCCAGGTTGCCAGTAAACCCGACGCCGCTTACGGTATGCACCATGCCGATGCCCCTGCTGGCCAGGAAGTCCATGGCCGCCTGGATGTTGGAAATCAGCTCTGGGATAGAAAGGCTGTTGGTGATGTAGTCGCTCACCGCGAAGAACGCCTCTTGGTTCATCTCGCCAGTATTGGGATGATATCCGCGCAGCTCCTTTACCTTGGCATCAATCTTCTCAAGGAGCAGCGAGTTCACAACGCAGGCGTGGCCGTCGTATTTGACCATGAAGACGGGTTTTTCAGGGCAAGCCTCGTCCAGCTCAGCCCTCGAAAGAAGTCTGCCCTCCTCGACGGAATAGGGAGACGCGCCGAAGGCAACGAGCGTCTTGGCCTTGCACCGCGCAGCAAAGTCGGCAACCATCCGCTTAATCTCGACGTTCGAACGTGCATGCATGACATTGAGCCCGGCATTGAACGTCGCAAACGACGCAAGATGCTCATGCGTGTCCACAAAGGCAGGGCATAAAACATCCTCGCCCATATGCTCTACAGGCACCCCGGCATAGCATTCCGGCAAGGCATCACCCACGTACACGATCCGTCCGCGATCCTCCACCAAGTAGCGCACAACAGAGTCACGCAAATCGACGGTCAGGATGGTTCCTTCGTAGACCTTCATACAAGCTCCTTACATATATAAAGCGGCAAGTCCCTCAATCGTCTTGGGCACGGCTGTGAACTCGGCAGTGTCGCCAGACGTCTCCCTGTACCAGCGATAAACGTCATCTATGCACGGCGTTGCCACCCCTGTGAGCGCCGCGATGTCGCGGATAGCCTTAAGGCCATAGCTGAAGTCGGCCTTGAAGTAGCGCGATTCGAAGTCAGGGATCCACTTCCCAGACCCATGATCGGTCTCCTTCATGGGCGAGGTGAGGCCACGGAAGCCGGGAATTCCGGAAATCTTCGCCGTCATGGAAGGGGCATCCGGGCTCTCGTAATGGACCTTCAAAGACTTGACGCCGGAAAGGTCGAGGCCAAGCTTCTCCTCGAGGGCGCGGCAGACCTCCTGCAGCTCTGTATCGCAGGCGATGAGCAACTCTGAGGAAGGGATGTCCCACTCCTCGTAGAAAAGGATGTTATGGTCGAAAGTCACTCCGGGCTTCCAGTCCTTGAACATGGTTCGAATGCGAGTCGTGTGCAAAATGGGGTTCGATGGGGTGAGCGTCGCCACAAGGTAGTTCGGCAATTCCTCGACAGGGAGGTCGAAAAGGTCACGGACCATCTGTGCGATCTCATGCGTATGAGAGGCGGGAATGGCGGCAGCGTGCAATCCGCTGGTCCTTCTTCCCAGCATGTACACAGATTTTCCCCTCTCCTTCAGGCGTGCCACGCTGTGTACACGCTGAAGGCAGAACAATGTTCCACCTTTTTCCACGTGCGCGCCGAAGACGAACTCCGCATCATTGCCCGGCACCACGCCTAGCCACTGCTCAGGCTTGAGAACAGGAAGCAGCTCAGCTGCAAGTTTCTCGAGCATGAACGTCGGATAGGTTACCCAGATCATCTGAGCTCCAGAAATAGCCTCGGCAAGGTCATCGGTAACGCAAGCGAGCCTGCCCTCATAAACGAGGCGATCGTCAGCGTCATAGGCTTCGATGTCCTTGCTCCAAACGGACGGGTTGGCCGTGAGCACAGAAACCTCATGCCCTTTCGCGGCGAACTCAACAGCCATCAAGGTTCCGACATTTCCACCGCCGATGATTGCAATCTTCATCCTGTTACCTCCCTGCATCATCGACGATATTTGCTATACCCAGAATTTTTCCGCAGGCTGTGACAGGTCAAGGTCTTGGAGGGAATCCTTATCGAGCTCTTGGAAAATCTTCGCAGCAAAAGTGATGTCGTGCATCGAAACGCCGATGTTATATGCAAGTATCCTTTCTTTGTCGTTCTCGCGCCCTGCGACGCGTCCATTAACCACATCGCTCACTTCAGCGAAACGCTTGAACTGAGCGAAATTCTTAAAGTGCTTCACATGCCCTGTGTCATCAGCAAAAACCTTGTCGAAAAACAGGTCGCAATTCGAAAACCCGCGCGTATGAACCGGCACGACCAGGACACCTTCGTCGAAACAATCATCTCCGCAAACATCATCAGCAAGGTAAGTCACAGCCGAGACGACAACCTGTGAACCGCGAACCAGTTCGTCATATCCATCAACAAAGTCAAATGAAAGGTTTTCGTACTCCTTAAACCTCTCAACGAACAAATCTTCTTGGCCCTTATAGCGACGAAGCCTCACGTTCAGTTCCCTGCCCTCTATCGATTCGGCAAGCATCAACATGCAAGCCCTGCCGTTGTTGCCCAATCCCATGACCGAAATCTGGTCGAAGCCTGAGCGCGCCAACAGGTTGATGGAATGCGCCGCAACCGCTCCCGTGCGCATCGCCGTAATCCAGTCCGCGTCCATCAGGGCGAGCATCTCCCCCGTTTGCGCGTCGAACAGCAAAAGCTTACTGTCCAAGGCCGGCTCGCGCTCGGGGTATCTGGTTACGAGCTTAACCCCCCCCCACAACTTTCCGTCGGAATCCGAAACGATGCTGGGCATGAAGTTGCAGAAGGAGCCCTCGATAGGCGGATGCAGGCTAATCTTAGGCGGGAGGACCGCCTTTTGCTTGTTCGCAATGGATTCCGCAACCCAGTCAAGACAATCCTTTGGGCTGACGCCTGCGGCCTGGATGTCCTTGAAAGAAACTAACTTCACCACTACCACCTTTCTTGGTTTTCTAAACCCTATATCGCGGATCGATCTCTTGCAGTTCTGCGAAAGAGTCAATCTCATCAATGTCGTCGAATGTGCACTCCTCGACCCTGATCTCGTAGTTGTCGCGCCTTATGACGCAGGGGACGTCGTCCCAGAATCGCTGCTTGGTCTCGTCGTCGGTCGCGAAGCACTCGGGCAAATCGGTTGCGAGCTTCGCGCCGTCCTCCGCGGTCCAATAGCTGATGCCGTACATGTGGTGGCAGTCCTTGCCGCCCTTGTGCAGGTCGGCGATGATGCCGTCCTCGGTATCGAAGCACCAATCGGGAGTCTCGTCTACGGGAACGCCCATGTAGCAGCTGTAGTAGCGGTACTTTTTCAGCAAGCCGGGATTCTTCAGGAAAAGATCGCTTTCGAACGCGTAGGCGTTCTGGAAGAAGCCTTTGGCAACACACGCGGAGGAGATGTTGTTCGTTGACGCGTATATGGGATTCTCAAGCAGCGTGACCGTGGGATAGTCGAGCTTCAGGAGCTCGAAGCATTCGCGCTTGTACCCGGTCACGATATAGATCTCGGTCACGTCGATTGCGAGCAGCGCATCGAGAATCGTCGAGATAATCTTCCGTCCGTTAACGTCGACCAGGGGCTTGGGCGTGTTGATGGTGATGGGCATCATGCGACTGCCAAACCCGCTGGCCAACAACACGGCACGCTTCGCGCGATAGGGCTCCAGAAGATCAAGGTCCTCATCCGTGGCCTCCCCGGCCTCGTATTTCGCAGCGAGTTTTTCAAATTCCTCATATGTCAGTTTTCCCATGTCAGCGTCCTTTCGGGAAAGCGGTTATCCAATGCCGAAACCCCACCAGGCAATCATGGCAGGGTTTCGGGCGTTTTCATATGTAAAACAGGCTAACGCAGCTCTGCCTCCGCGGCGTTCAGAGCGGCGAATTCCTCCTCGGGCGCATTGCCCACCAAATGCTTCTTTGCATAGACCGTGAAGTAGATGAGGCCCACCACGAGCACGCCAAGCGCGCAAGCAGCAGCGAACATGTCGACGAAGAAGGTCGAGACGATAGCCACGCAGGACAGCACGAATCCGATGCCTGTGGTCACGACACCGCCGGGGGTCATATATCCACGCTTCATGCCAGGGTTCTTCTTGCGAAGGAGAATGTGAGAGAGATTCATGAGCGCATAGGATACGCAAGCGCCGAACACGGCAACATTGAGGATCAGGTCGCCGGAACCCATGACAAGCACGATGACGATGCCGATGACGGCGGAGATGACCAGCGCGGCAACCGGCGTCTTGCGCTTGCCGGTGAGCGCCAGGAAGCTGGGGAGGTACCCAGCGCGGGAAAGCGCGAACACCTGGCGCGAGCCCGCGTACATCAGGCTGAAGAAGCTGGCGATGAGGCCGGCGAGGCCTGCCCAGTTGAGGAACGTGGAGAGCGACCCGTGGCCGGCAGCAGCCAAGGCGTCGATGAGCGGAGTATCGGAGACGCCGGTGGCATCTGCTCCGCAGACGCCCGCAACCAGCAGAAGGACCAGGAAGCCCGTGCATGAGAGGATGGCGATGGCACCGATGAGGCCGCGCGGCATGTCGCGCTTAGGGTCTGCGGACTCCTCGGCAGCCAGGGGCACGCCCTCGACGCCCAGGAAGAACCAGATGCCGTAAGGCAGGCAGGCTATGAGCCCCGCGAACCCCATCGGCAAGAGGCTGCTCGACCCAGCGGACCCGTCAGCAGCCATGTCGAACAGGTTGGCGGGATCGAAGCTGGGAACCACGCCCACGACGAAGACAACGAGCGCGACCAGCGCCACGGCGGTGATGACGAACATGAGCTTCAGCGCCTCGCCCACGCCGATGATGTGGATGCCGGTGAAGATGGCATATGCCACGATGACGAACACAATGTTTGGCACATCGGGGAACAGGCCGAGGGACTGAATGTAGTTGGCGATGAAGGTGGAAATTGCCGCCGGGGCGCAAACGTATTCGATGACCAGAGCCAAGCCGGTGGCAAAGCCGCCCGTGCGGCCCATTGCGCTGCGGGCGAAGCCGTATCCCGCACCCGCGGTGGGGATGGCGCTGGAAAGCTCGGCCAGCCCGAAAACGGTGCACAGGTACATGATGCCCATGACGAGCCATGCGATGGCGAGCCCGAGCCAGCCGCCGTTGGCCATGCCGTAGTTCCATCCGCTGAAGTCGCCGCTGATGGTGTAGGCGACGCCCAAGCCCACCAGCAAGATCCAGCCGACCGACCCCTTCTTCAAGGAGCGTTTCTCGAAGTATTCCTCCGACTCCATCGTGTCTTTGATTTCTTCAGCCATCGAAAGCCTTCCTCTGAGTTAATCCAAGCGTTGCTTTTATTCGTAAAGTTCCTCGGCAGCGGAGGTGAACTGCTTCGCTGCGCGGTACCAGATGTAGAGCCAGTCGCCTACCGGGTTGCCCATGGCCTCCTTGTACATGGCCCAAACGTACCAGTACCAACCGACCACGCCCACGGCGGCAAGGCAATGCCTCTTCTCGACGTCGGTCACCTCGCGCCCGTAATACATGGGAAGGATGCCGACGGTCTGCTCAACGGAATAGCCGGATCCTTGCGCCACGAAGTTGCCGATGTCGCAGGTCGGGTCGCCCATTGCTGCGTATTCCCAGTCAATCAGGCGCATCTCGTCGCCCTTGACCAGGAAGTTGGGGCCGTAGAAGTCGTTATGGCAAAGGACGGGCTTCCCGGCCTCGGGGCGCATCTTCTGCGCAAGCGCCCCAACGCGGCCCGCGAGCTCATCGAAGTCTCGAGGCAGCGGGTAGTTCATCTCGCGGAGAAGACGAGCGATGTTCTCGCCCTCGTCGTAGAAGTCGAAGCTGTAGGGGATCGACTTGCCGCTCTCGTGCAGAGAGCGGACCATCTTCAGAGCGCGGCGCACCTGGGACTCGTCCTTGTAGTCGAGCTCGGAGCACCCCTCGATGTACTTGGAGATCTTCCACCCCTCGCTCGGCTCCTCGTAGATGAACGTGTCGTCGAGCCCGAGCTCCTTGGCGATGCCGAGCGCAAGGGTCTCCCCCTCGCGGTTGACGATCTCCTCGGTGCCGTTTCCCGGGTGGCGGTAGATGTACTTCTCGCCATTCACGGCGAACAGCGTGGAAAGGTTCGTCAGGCCGGCCTTTACGGGAATCACCTCGGTGATCTCCTCGCGGGTGCAGTCCAGCGTCCTGCAGATGTTGTCGAGGATGCGGGAGTCGACGTTGGCGAAGAAGTCGCGGTCGAACGCCACCAAATCCGTGATGTAGTCGAACTCGAAGATCACGCCAGGCTCGTGGGCCCTCATGGCCATGTGGAGCTCGGAGACATGCTCCGCGAATATCTGCTCCCAGAGCTTCCCCTCGGTCTCGGGCCTGTCGTATTCGTCCTCCAGAATCTCGAGGTACTTGCGTGAGAACTCACGGTCCAGGTAGGCCGGACCACGCATGAAGTAGGCGTCGGAGCCGTTCTTCTCCAGGCCGACGACGACGTCCTTGTTGTCTAAAACCAAGACCTGCTCATCCGTTGGTCCCTCGCTGAACTCGGCAGAGCAGAACGATGCATAGCAGTACTTCTCGAAGATGTTCTCGGTGTAGTACTGGTCGGAGGAGATCACGTAAGAGTTACCCAGCAGCTCCTTGACGCACCACAGCGAGGAGTGGTTGTTCCTGTTGGCGTATTCCTTGTTGACGGCGATCTTCACTCCGAACTCGTCCTCGAGGTAGAAGAAGGTCTCCTTCATATAGCCGGTAACGATGACGATGTCGTCGATGCCGGCCTCCTTGAGCTGCCTGATGAGGCGTTCGATGAGGATCTCGTCGCGGACCTCGAACATCGCCTTGGGCTTCTCGAAGGACAAGGGGGCGAATCGTGACGCGACGCCTGCGGCCAGGATGATGGCATTGTCGACCGTATAGGGCACCAACGCGCTCTGGCCTTTTGCGGTGATAGCGTCCTTGTCGATGAAGCCGAGCTCGCGGAGCTCCTTGAAAGCCTTGTTTACCGAACCGAGCGAGATGCCCGCACCCACAGCAATCTCTCGCTGCGACTTGTTTTCCTTGCCGGCAAGGGCCCTCAGCACTTCGAACTGGTATCTGTTAAGCAAGATGGCTCCGTTCATGAATTGTATAAATTTCAAGCGTTCATGAACATAGTATATCAACTTATCTTTTGAACAAACAAAATATTTGATTGTTTGAAATTTTCACACCTTGAGCGGCTCAACTAAGCCGCATCGCGGCACAGAGCAGGGCGACTGCGGCCCAAGCCATGAACATGACGACGGCCACCGCCAAGCCCACCAGCAGCTTGGCGACGTCGAGTGCGAACAGGCCCACGGCCCTGGCGCATGCGCGTATCATCTCAACCTCCTCTCATACATATATGTAAGGCTTCCGCCCTTGCGGGGGCGCTGGCCGGAGGTCAGGTTGACCAGCGTCCCCACGGGGGCGGGCACCCAGGCCGCAATTCCGCAGCCCGGATGCCATGCCCGGCGGCTACCTCGCCGCAGGCACTCCCCTACGCAGACCGGCGCTTGCCCACCGTGCGCTTGGGGATATCAGTCACTCCCCTGGCGTCGGCAAGCTCGCCGATCTCACGCATGCTGTCCAGCGGGTCGTAGCTTGCCAGGAAGTGGTCCAGGCACTCCTTCAGCGTACACTCGCCCACGAACTCGGTCTTCACCGTGATGCCGTTGGCGATGAACCGGTACGGGTTTCGCAGCTGCTTCACCAGCTGCCGGATCCGCTCCTCCGGGTCGGCGTCGGGGTCGATCTTCACCTTGCTGATGTCGGTGAGCTCGCTCTTGTCGCAGGGCTCCTGCAGCTCCCGCCGCGCCCGCTCGATGTACGTTTCCGTCTTTGTCATCATTGACCTCCAATCTACTGGGACACTTTGTCCCAGTGCCTTCAGCCTCGGCGGCAGCACGCCTAACGCGCTCCGCCTCGGCCCTTACTGGGACACTCTGTCCCAGTGGCTCCACACTCACTGCCTCCGCTTGACCTCGGCGTAAGCCTTCTCCATGCGGTCCCACAGCATCGGGTCCAGCTTGGGCACCTGGATCATGCCGGCCAGCGTCTCGAAGGCCACCACAGCCCTGAGCAGCAGGTTGTTGCCGTTGGCGGGCTCCTTGATGCCCGCCTCGCGGATGGCCTTGCTGACATCCCGCTTGCCCAGCATCTTGGTCTCGCATGTGGCCTTCACCCGGATCTGCGTCTCCTCGGGAAGCTTCGCCAGGCGCTGGATGTCGGTGACCCCCAGCACGCCCGCCTTGGCGTCGGCCTTCCAGCAGTCGGCCAGCCGGTCCTCTATCTTTCGCGCCGCGCTCTCCGCGCGCCTCACGGTTTTGCCGCTCAGCTCGTGCCCGGTCTGGGCACTGATCACCGCGGCTTTGATGTCCTCGGTGCGCATGCCTTTCAAGCTCGGATCCGCCTCGCGCATGCGCCTCACCAGCGGCTCCAAAGCCTTGGTGGCAGCCGCACGCTCGGTCACGGTCAGCTCGCGAGAGAAGAAGTTTGCCGCGTGCAGCATCACCACCGCCTTCTCGTCGTCGACCCCGTCGATCACGCGCACGGGCATCTTCGCCATGGAGCTGTCGTAGTCCATCAGCGTTATCCACGCCGCCTTACGCCTGTGGCCGCTGATCAGCTGCAGCCGCCCGTCTTCCAGGCGCCGCGCCAGCGGGATGTCGGTGAGCCCGTCCTCCCATATGGAGTCCGCGAGCTCGGCGATGCCCTCGTCGTCCATGGAGTAGACCGCGTTCTCCGGGTGGTCCAGAAGCTCCCGCGGGTCCACCTCCACGATCGGCCAACGCTCCCTGGCCTTGGAGTCCTCGTCCAGCACGCCGGCCAGGCTGAAGCCGCGCACAACGTCGTCTATGCCCATTGGATTTGCAACCCTAAGTTGAACAAAATCTAGAGGGACAAACCTGCCTCCC
>R19__coassemble_1789_pt1 | contig 7637 bp, 8 predicted proteins | sample R19__metabat2_low_PE_004 | metagenome-assembled genome bin R19
AACCCAAACGACCCCTACGGGCTATTTTTGCCCGTTTATGGGGGGGGGGTCCCCAATCCAAACTTTTTTTTTGAACCGCTAACCCCACCCCCGTTCCAACAATGCACCCCCATTCCAATGCACAAATTTTCAGGGTGTCCGCGTTTTACCCCACGGTCGCAACCCTGGCGCTCCTATCATGCGAAAGCGAGTTAGAAAGCCGCACGATTTCAGGAGGAAGGCCATGGCGGACGCAAGCGAGCGCACGTTGTACGGAAGCACGATCGAATCGGGCTCCGTCCCTGGTAGCAACAATGGCCCCGTGTACTCCGACGACGGCCGGCTGATCCTTGCCGAAAGCTTTACCAACTACCAAGAGGTGTGGGACGTCGACGCCTTCAAGGCCGACATCGAAAGCATGCGCGCCGGCGAAGACTACGTGGAAAGCTGGGGCATTTGGGACTGCTGCGAAGACGACTGGGCCAACACGGCGCTTGAGCTGCATCGCTTCGAAGACTTCGACCTTGCCGTAAACGTCAGCGCCACGGAAGTCTGCACCTGGCGCGGCGCCCTGGACACGCATGCCCGCGTGCTGGCCTCGCGCGACCCTGAAGACTGCGCGCAAAAGTGCTGGCAGTGGCTGCGAAAAAACTAGCAGCGCCCGGCCGTTTGTCCCCTGCCGGTTGACCTTGGCGGCAGCCGCGTGGTGCACAATAGTCGCAACAGGATAAGACAACGAGTCAGGAGGCACATCATGCTCGGAGCAATAGTCGGCGACATCGTAGGATCGGTCTACGAGTGGGACAACATCAAGACGAAGGACTTTCCCCTGTTCCAGGACGACTGCTTCTTCACGGACGACACCGTGATGACCTGCGCCGTGGCGGAAGGCATCATGAACGGCGGCAGCCCCGATGACTTCATAGACGCCATGAAGAAGTACGGCCGCCTGTACCCCGGCGCAGGCTACGGCGGGCGGTTTGGCGCGTGGGTGCGCTCCGACAATCGGGAGCCCTACAACAGCTTCGGCAACGGGTCGGCCATGCGCGTGGCGCCTTGCGGCTGGGTGATGAACTGCGGATTCACGGCGCGTACCGGCCTGTGGCCCAGCAACGGGCGCCAACTGGCACGCACGTCCGCTGAGGTCACGCACAACCATCCGGAAGGCGTGAAGGGCGCCCTGGCCACGGCCGACGCCATCTTCCTGTGCCGGTATTACTTCGGCGGCTACTACGGGGACTACGAAAACCCCATCAACGACGACCCCGCCGAATGCAAAAAGCGCATCAAGGAGCACATCGAGCAGGAATACGGCTATGACCTGTCCCGCACGCTGGACGAAATACGCCCGACGTACCGCTTCAACGAAACCTGCCAAGACACGGTGCCGCAAGCCATAACGGCCTTCCTGGAAAGCACCGGCTTCGAAGACGCCATCCGCAACGCCATATCGCTCGGCGGCGACAGCGACACGCTGGCCGCCATCACGGGCAGCATCGCCGAGGCAGCCTACGGCATCCCCGACTGGATCAAGGACGAAGCCTGGAGCCGCCTGGACGAGCCGCTGCGCGACGTGCTGCGCCGGTGGCGCAAGTTCGTGCGGCCGCAGTAGGCCGGCTGTCAGCGGATGTCGGTGATGGCCCAGTCGTGGCGGCGCAGGTCGGCCTCGCGCCCGCTTGGCGCCTTGACCCCATCAACGCCCTCCACTATATTTTGTAATCATGTATTACAGGAGGTAAACCGATGGATGCCATGGTAAGCGGACGCATTCCCACAGAAATGAAGGGGCAGGGCTCAAAACTGCTGGCGCAAATTGGCGCCACGCAGTCGCAGCTGATAAAGGCGGCCTACGAATACCTTCTTGCCGAGGGAAGGCTGCCCCAGCCGCAGAGTCGGCTTGCAGGACCAAGCGCCCTGACGGAGCAGGATTTAACCCAGCTGGAAAACTTTATCAACGCCACCACGTTTGAGGTAGGGCCGGACTTCTGGGCCGACTTTGACCTGAAGGACACGCTTGCCGAAGGGCGGTGGGCCGACTATGAGGCTCTTGCTTGATACCAACATCCTTATAGATTACTTTGGCCGGCGGGATCCCTACTATCAGGACACGGTGAAGCTGCTGGTCATGCAGGCCGTCAAGGATGTGGAGCTGTGGTCGTCGTCAAAGTCGTACACCAACGTGTTTTACGCGCTCAGGCGCGCGGTGCCCGCTTTGCCGCTGCAGCGGGCCTTCGCCGAATCCTTTGAACGCATCAAGCCGTGCTCCATAGACCAGGACCTGCTAAGCATTGCCGCCAAGCGGGAATGGAATGACTTCGAGGACGCGCTGGTGGCTGCCTGCGCCGAACGCGTGCAAGCCGACTTCCTGATCACACGGGACAAGACCGGCTTTGCAAAGAGCAAGGTACCCGCCTTAAGCCCGCAAGAGTTTTTGGACATGATTCAGCGCGACTACGGATTCAGCTACGACGTGGTGGACTTTTAGGCGGCGTGCACAAGGCCCTTCCCTATTTCAAAGGACTTCTCCCCGAGCAGGCATAAGCGCTCTGGCCATGCGGCCAGAGCGCTTTTTACGGCAACGCGACAATAGGGACGGAGGTTTTTGTCATGCTTTAAAAGCGCATAAGGCAAAGTGACAGTCGATTTGCTCTATTTTAATGTCGGAAATACGCCATAAATAGCTATACTATGTGTTAAATTACCGACACAGAAATGGCTATACCTATGGCAAAACGCATTCCCTCATGGACGCTGGCGGCAGCTGAAGAGATAGGGGGCAACGTCTCCCTTTGGCGACGCATGTACGGCCTTACCCAGGTAGAGCTTGCTGAAAAGGCGAAGGTCTCGCGCGAAACCATATCGCGCCTGGAAAATGGCGACGGCGCCGTAAGCATCAACACGCTCCTCAACGTGATGCATGTGTTTGGCATCCTGGACAAGGTTTCCGATTCCACCAACCCCTACGACACGCCTTTTGGCATGGCCCGCGCTGAAGCCGGCATTGCCAAGCGCATCTCCCGCAGGAGGCCCTCATGATCCCGGAGATTCAAGTTTGGACAGGCTCCGGCGCGCAGCTGCAACTAGTAGGCACGGCCTTTTTCACCCTGCGCAGCGGCCAAATCTCTACCCGCTTTGTCTATGACACTCAGTACTTGCGCGGCTTAGCGCCCCAAGAGATTAGCCCCGACCTGCCATTGGCTGCAGGAATTGGCTTCACTTCTGGCGTACCCGTCGCTTTTCGGGACTGCTGTCCCGACCGGTGGGGCAGGCGGCTCATCGAAAAGCGCTTGCGCTCAATGGCCAACAGCGTGGTCAGACAGCTCGACGAAGTGGACTACCTATTGGGCGTGTCAGACATTGCACGACAAGGGGCGCTTCGTTTCCGCAGCCTGCAAGGCGCTTGGCTTGGGGAAAACGCCAGCATTCCGCCCGTGGTGCAGTTGCCAGCATTGCTGGACGCCAGCCGCAACGTCATGACCGACAAAGAATCGCACGAAGAGCTCAAGCTGCTGCTGGACGCGGGCAGCAGCTCATTGGGCGGAGCACGCCCCAAAGCAACCATCCAGGACGAAGGTAAGCTTTACCTGGCAAAGTTTTCACATGACGCCGACGCCATTGACGTCATTGGGCTGGAGAAAACCATGCTGGACCTGGAGGCCAACTGCGGCATTGACGTGCCAGCAGCAAAGCTTGTGCGTTTTGGAAACCAGGCCGCGCTTCTTCTGGAGCGCTTTGATCGAAAGAACAGCTTGCTTGAGGGCACGCGAATCCCCTATTTGTCGGCGATGTCTTTGCTGGGGCTTAGAGACGGCGAAAGCGGCTCTTATCTGGACTACCTTGAAGTTGTCGAAGAGCGCTGCGGGCACGAAGCGGTAGTTCAAATGATTACCAGAATCTGCTTTTCGATCGCGGTGAACAACACCGACGATCACCTGCGCAACCACGGCTTGCTGCAAGCTGGAAACCAATGGAAGCTTTCGCCGTGCTTTGACGTCAATCCCAATCCAAACCTCAGCCGCCGTCAGACAGCTGTGATGCCAAGCAGCGCACAAAGCGAGGGGCAACAGCTGAAGGAGCTTGCACAGCTGTTTGGGCTAAGCGCCAACGAGACAACGACGATTACGGAACGCGTCCTTGCTTCCGCGGCGCAGTTTAAGCAAACGGCGAAAAAGAACGGTGTTCCTGCCAAGAGCATCGCCGCAGTTGAGCCTGCTATTTTGCATGGATGCGGGATGCTCGAAGCATAAGACAGAGGGGCAGGTATTTGCCCTATCCTATTAAGCAACACCCACACCACCGCGCAGAAAGGACACGCCATGAACGCACAGCCGCAATTTGAGGACTTTGAGGTATCCGCGGAAGAGCTTGCCGCCTTCCTGGACGCCATGAACGCCGGTGAGCGCTGCGTAGGAGGGTCACGCACGCACATGGTGATGGGCGCCCTTTCGCAACGCGCCATGAAGATAACCGCGCAGCTGAACGGCGGCTATCATTCGCCGGAGGACACGCGGGCGCTGTTTGAGCAGCTTATTGGCCGGCCCGTGGGCGAAGGCTTTGGGCTTTTCCCGCCGTTCACCACCGACTGCGGCATGAACACGCACGTGGGCGCGCGCGTGTTCATCAACAGCGGCTGCCGCTTCCAGGACCAGGGCGGCATCTACCTGGGCAACGACGTGCTGGTGGGCCACAACGTGGTGATGGCCACCTTGAACCACGGCTTTCTGCCCGAAGAGCGCGCCGACTTGCTGCCCGCGCCCATCCGCATTGAGGACAAGGTGTGGATCGGGTCCAATGCCACCATCTTGGCCGGCGTGACCGTGGGCTACGGGGCCATTGTGGCCGCGGGCGCGGTGGTCACCAAGGACGTGCCGCCCCTGACCGTGGTGGGCGGCGTGCCCGCGCGCGTCATCAAACAGATAGCTGACGACTAAACCAGCCCCAGCGTGTGGGCGAAGAAGATCACGCAAGCGTCCAGCACCAAAAAGGCGGGCAGCCCCCACACGAAATACCACTTGCGGGTTTTGTGCCGCAGCGCGTACATGCCAATAAGGCCGCCGACGGAGCCGCCTACCAGGCAAAGGCCCAAAAGCCAGGCCTCGGGCACGCGCCGGGCGTGGCGGTTGCCGGTGGAGGCCACCGCTTTGTCGAAGGCGAAAACGGCGAAGGTGACCACGTTGATTGCAAGCAGGTATATGACGATTCCGCTCATCGGTTCCTAGCTGTTGGGGGGACGGATTGAATGGATGGTACCACGTGGGGGTGGGAGGGAGAGCTATTTGATTACCTATCGCGTGACCGCTTCAGCTACAAGCTTCAATCCACGCCCCTCGTGTGAGGGGCGACCGTCACGCCCGCCACGTACTTCACCCAGCAGGAGTTTCAATCCACGCCCCTCGTGTGAGGGGCGACCATCCACTGCTTGCAGGAGGCGGGCTTCGACACGGGTTTCAATCCACGCCCCTCGTGTGAGGGGCGACGCGCATCTTCGCGAGCTTCTAGGAGGGTAAGCATGTTTCAATCCACGCCCCTCGTGTGAGGGGCGACGGGGACAACGACTAAGGAGGATTCTCATGATCGAGTTTCAATCCACGCCCCTCGTGTGAGGGGCGACATTTCGCCAGTGCTTGCGAACGTGTAGCCGCTGGGGTTTCAATCCACGCCCCTCGTGTGAGGGGCGACGCCCATCCAGGCCGCAATCGGCAAGGCGGAGTAGTGGTTTCAATCCACGCCCCTCGTGTGAGGGGCGACCTTAACCCCTATGCGGATTGGAAGTTTGTTATGGGTTTCAATCCACGCCCCTCGTGTGAGGGGCGACGTCCACGCGTTCGGCGTGGCGGCAAGCTAAGGAGGTTTCAATCCACGCCCCTCGTGTGAGGGGCGACCTTATTTTGGGACAAAACAGGCTTATGCCATCGAGGTTTCAATCCACGCCCCTCGTGTGAGGGGCGACTGGTGGGCATCTTCCGCGATGCCAGCAGCAACCAGTTTCAATCCACGCCCCTCGTGTGAGGGGCGACGATGGTGGAGCGGCGGCGGTACGGCCTAGGCATCGTTTCAATCCACGCCCCTCGTGTGAGGGGCGACACATCGGCAAGGCGCTGCTCTGCCTCGACTGGGAGGTTTCAATCCACGCCCCTCGTGTGAGGGGCGACAGCCCGGAGCCAGCCCGACACAGGGCGCACCTTGAAAGTTTCAATCCACGCCCCTCGTGTGAGGGGCGACGTGCGCATCTTCGCGAGCTTCTAGGAGGGCAACGTGTTTCAATCCACGCCCCTCGTGTGAGGGGCGACCAGGCTGTATTGCGTTCTGCAATACGACCGACATGTTTCAATCCACGCCCCTCGTGTGAGGGGCGACCTGGCACGGAACGCACGAACACGTCCGCGTCAGGCTGGTTTCAATCCACGCCCCTCGTGTGAGGGGCGACGCTGCTGGCATCACCGTCCTCAACACCAAGACCGAGTTTCAATCCACGCCCCTCGTGTGAGGGGCGACTTGAGATGTCGATGCCGTTCATGCCGTCCTCCTAGTTTCAATCCACGCCCCTCGTGTGAGGGGCGACGTTGGACGTGTTTGCGAACGTGTAGCCGTTGGGGTTTCAATCCACGCCCCTCGTGTGAGGGGCGACTCCCTGGAACTGCTTCCTGCGCTGGGCAGGCGGCGTTTCAATCCACGCCCCTCGTGTGAGGGGCGACCATGCTCATGTGGAACTGCGGCCAAATGTGCCAGTTTCAATCCACGCCCCTCGTGTGAGGGGCGACAGCACCTCAAGCGCAGCGGCGAGGCCGTGGACCAGTTTCAATCCACGCCCCTCGTGTGAGGGGCGACTCTATCACGACCGCGTCGTGCTGGTGGTCGATGAGGTTTCAATCCACGCCCCTCGTGTGAGGGGCGACAGCTTGAGTACCTGGTGCACGACTACACCTCCATGTTTCAATCCACGCCCCTCGTGTGAGGGGCGACACGCAGCCATGATCATCTACGCCGAGGCAACCGAGTTTCAATCCACGCCCCTCGTGTGAGGGGCGACCCTGGACTCCGAGCGCATACGCGACGGCATAGCGAAGTTTCAATCCACGCCCCTCGTGTGAGGGGCGACGGCTGGGACATAGGGGATGACGGCCGCTACGTCCTGTTTCAATCCACGCCCCTCGTGTGAGGGGCGACGCCGTGCTCTCCGCACGTGCACAGGTGCTCCATGTTTCAATCCACGCCCCTCGTGTGAGGGGCGACACGGGGGGTGCGCATCCAACACGCGCAAGGAACGTTTCAATCCACGCCCCTCGTGTGAGGGGCGACCCCCCGTCTCCTTTAGATGCACGCGCCCTCGTTGTAGTTTCAATCCACGCCCCTCGTGTGAGGGGCGACGCAACACGGACCGCGCCGAGTTTCAGCGGCTCATGTTTCAATCCACGCCCCTCGTGTGAGGGGCGACCCCGTCTCCTTTAGATGCACGCGCCCTCGTTGTAGTTTCAATCCACGCCCCTCGTGTGAGGGGCGACACTAGTCAAGAACTTTTTAGTAATTTATAATTAGGTTTCAATCCACGCCCCTCGTGTGAGGGGCGACAGCTTGAGTACCTGGTGCACGACTACACCTCCATGTTTCAATCCACGCCCCTCGTGTGAGGGGCGACAGCAACATGTAGATTCCAATCA
>R19__coassemble_12870_pt1 | contig 2104 bp, 4 predicted proteins | sample R19__metabat2_low_PE_004 | metagenome-assembled genome bin R19
CTCATTGCATAAAGTGCCCTAAGAGGGTACACTTTGGGTATTGATGATAGGAGGCGGAAATGGCTACAGCAGCGATGCCGCGTAAGGCTGAGATAAAGACCAGGACAACCGACCAGGTGAAGGCCCAGGCGACGGACATCTACTCCCGCTGGGGGTTAAGCCTGTCGGACGCCATCAACATGTTCCTCATCAAGTCCATCGAGGTGGGCGGGCTGCCCTTCAACCTTCGCTCCGAGAAGCCGTCCTTCGAGGCGCTCTCCGCCAAAGCCTACCACGCGCCGCTGAATGCCGAGGGCGTGGCCGTGCTGCCGGCAGAGTGGGACGACGATGACGAGTAGCGGCGCTCCCCAGTTGTGGGAGGTCTGGCACGCGCGCTTCGACTTCTCCGAGGGCAAGGGCTACAAGTACCGCCCCGTCATCGTCGTCGGCGTGCGCGACGACGGCTCCCTTGTCATGATGGTCACCTCGGCCACGAACAAGCTGCACCTCGAGCACGACTACCTCATCCGCGACTGGGAGGAAGCCGGGCTCGAAAAGCCTTCGATCGCCCGAGCAGACCGCATCGCCCAGATACCGGCAGGATACCTGGGCACGGCAGGTCGCATCGGCCACCTTTCCGATACCGACATCGCCGCCATCACAAGAATCCTCGCAGAGATCGCCGCTGAAGACGAGGCATAAGGAGGGACCCTGATGGAGAACAACAAGTCTTTGCCCCAGTTCAAGTACAACCCCAACGCCTACGAGCTCGACATCTTCGAGCGCTTCAACGGCACCTGCGAGTGCTGCGGCAAAAGCGGCGACATCTTCTACCAGGGCCTTTACTGCGCTGAAGACGTGGACTACGTCTGCCCGGATTGCATAGCGTCCGGCGAAGCTGCAAAGAAATTCGATGGTGAGTTTCCCTGCGGATACAACCGAATCGACAACCCTGATGCCATAGACGAGCTCGCCCACCGAACCCCCAATTTCACCAGCTGGCAAGACCAGGAATGGAAAGACTGCTGCGGTGACTTCTGCGCATATCTGGGCCCTGTGGGGACCAAGGAGTTGGAGGAACTTGGCATTGCCGACGAGCTCTTCGAGGAAGACGGCTCGTTCGAAGGCTGGGAGGGCGCTTGGGCAGACCTGGTGAAGAACAGCTGGTTCACCGGCCACCTGTTCCAGTGCCTGCACTGCGGCAAATACCAGCTCATCGTAGAGGCCGATTAAAGCTCCTTGCAGGGAGCAAGGTCGCATTCGTTGTACCTTTTCTTGATCGGCTTGCCGTCCAGATCGTCGAGGTAGTAGAAATACGTGCTGTCGGAGGAGCGCCAGCAAATGTCCGCCACGACGGCCCTGAGCCCCTTGGGCGGGACGAGCACTTCGTCTCCCCACTCGAACTCGGGTGCAGGCCTGTATATCACCATGCTCGCAGGAATGTCGCCGACCTCGCCCTTGTACTCGACTCTGGCTACTTCTGCGCCTCTGCTCAGCGCCTTTATGGTCGCTCCGCGCATGCATACGTCCAGAATCGCAGGGTTCTCGCATCGCGTGTCCTCGCAGTTGACCCATCCCCAGGAGTTCTCGTTCTCTTCGTAATCGTCGATCAGGTACTGCTCGATGGTGGAGCAGGCCATCTTGTCGAACAGGGGAAAGGGCGCCTGCTCGTCCTGATTCCAGGTCAGGTGGACGTTGCAGAAGCCCCACTCGTCGCCGTACAGGACATCATCGTTCCTATCGTTTCGCGCAGCCGCGACGAGCTCGCGTCCGTACAAAGGGTGGCCCTTGCGGAGTTCCTTTTTCAACTCGGCGTCAAACGTGGCGAGGCTTTCCGGAATCCACCAGTTGAAGTCCTCGTACTCTCTGGCGAGCCGCGGGATGATCTCGTTTATATCGAACTCCATGCTCATATCTGCCCCCTCTGCGTACTGGAAAATTATAAGGCAGAAGGAAGAGATGCCATGTATCATCGAGTACCCACCCAGGCGGTTTTGCGGAAAGCCGCTCTTTTCTTATCCTCTTGATGAGTCAACTTGTGAGTACGTTTTGAGTGCAAACTGGGAGCAACTTTTGACATCTTGGGCCAGCACAAGCAACGGCGTGACACCTGATATCGCGTCAG